>Ga0247727_10016905_pt1 | contig 11692 bp, 9 predicted proteins | sample WisWelCaveWW1625_FD_202498 | JGI IMG/M metagenome (GOLD analysis project Ga0247727, IMG submission 202498) | Biofilm microbial communities from Wishing Well Cave, Virginia, United States - WW16-25 | ecosystem: Environmental > Aquatic > Deep subsurface > Groundwater > Cave microbial mat | place... | reverse complement strand
ACTTCGCCGACGAAATCCAGCGCCAGCAGCAGCCCTATCGCGACCGCGGCGGACGCTTCATCGTTCCCATCCCCGACCCCAAGATCATTCATTCCCCCAACCCGGCAGGTGCTTTATGAAAGTCGTGATTCTCGCTGGCGGGCGCGGCACCCGTATCGCCGAAGAGACCATGGCCCGTCCCAAGCCCATGGTCGAAATCGGCGGCCGCCCCATTCTCTGGCACATCATGAAGATCTACTCCTCTTACGGCTTCAAGGACTTCCTGGTCGCCTGCGGCTACAAGGGGGAGATCATCAAGGAGTACTTTCACAACTTCTACATCCACAGCAGCGACTTCGTCGTCGACCTCAAGGACGGCTCTCGCGAAGTGGTCGGACCAAACGGCATCGACTGGCGCATCGGCTTGATCGATACCGGCCTCGACACCACCACCGGCGGCCGCATCCTCGGTCTGAAGAAGTGGCTCGGCGACCAGCCCTTTATGGTCACCTACGGCGACGGCGTCGGCGACATCCCGGTCGACGCCCTGCTGCGCTTTCACCGCAGCCACGGCCGCCTCGCCACCGTCACCGCCGTTCGCCCACCCGCCCGCTTCGGCGCCCTTCTGCTGGACGGCGACACCGTCGTCGAATTCGCCGAAAAACCCCAGGTCTGTGAAGGCTGGATCAACGGTGGCTTCTTCGTGTTCGAGCCCGGCGTGTTTCCTTACCTCAACCCGGATCACAGTCTTGAGAGGGAAACCCTGGAGCGCCTCGCCTCCGACCGCCAGCTCATGGCGTTCCACCACGAAGGATTCTGGCAGCCCATGGATACCCTCCGCGAAAAGCAGTCCCTGGAATCCCTCTGGACCTCCGGCAACGCTCCCTGGAAGGTGTGGCCATGAATCCCTTCTGGCGCCATCGCCGCGTCTTTGTCACGGGCTCGACCGGCCTGCTCGGCTCCTGGCTGGTCGAGGAACTCCTCCGCCGCGGCGCCGATGTCACCTGCCTCATCCGCGACTGGGTCCCCGCCAGCCGCCTGGTCGAATCCGGTTCCGCCGCCCGCGTCAACCTGGTCCCCGGCGGCCTGGAGGACTACTCCGTCCTGCTGCGCGCCCTCAACGAATACGAAATCGACACCGTCTTTCATCTGGGCGCCCAAACCATCGTCGGCACCGCCGTGCGTTCCGCTCTATCCACCTTTGAATCCAACGTCCGCGGAACCTGGAATCTGCTCGAAGCCTGTCGCAACGCCGGCCGCCTCATCGAGCGCGTCCTGGTCGCCTCGAGCGACAAAGCCTACGGACCCCACGACCGCCTCCCTTACACCGAGGACGCGCCTCTGGCCGGGCGCGCCCCCTACGATGTCTCCAAATCCTGCGCCGACCTCATCTCCCTCTCCTACTTCCACACCTACCGCACCCCGGTCGCCGTCACCCGCTGCGGCAACCTGTTCGGCGGCGGAGACCTCAACTTCAATCGCCTCATTCCCGGCGTCATCCGCTGGGCTCTCCACGACCAGCCCCCGATCATCCGCAGCGACGGCGCCTTCCTGCGTGATTACTTCTACGTCCGCGACGCCGTCGACGCCTACCTGCTGCTGGCCGAGCGCCTTCCCGCCTCCGAGGCGGCCGGCCAAGCCTTCAACTTCGGAACCGAAACGCCGGCCTCTGTCCTTGACGTGGTTCATGTGATCCTCCGCCTCACCGGAAAAACCTCGCTCCTCCCCAAGATCCTCAACGAAGCCGGCAACGAGATCCTGAACCAGTATCTGGACTGCTCCAAAGCCCGCCGCATCCTCGGCTGGCGTCCGGGATTCAGTTTCGAACGAGGCCTAGAAGAAACCATCGCCTGGTACGCCAACCACCTCGGCGCCCCGCTTCCCCGCGCACAGAAGGCTTCCCTCGAGGCAGCCGGAACGGCCGCGGCTTGAAACCATGAGCACTGCGATCCAAACCCCGGCCGAAACGCTGCACCCCGAAACGGGTGCTGGCCTGCCCGCCCGCGCGCGCCCGCGCATCCCGGCCGCGGTCTGGGTGGTGGCGGTCCTGGCTGCTCTGGTGCACATGTTCCCGGTCTGGCGCGCCCAAACCACGGCTCCGCCCGGCTGGAACTTCACCGGTAACCTGACCGTTTCGCCCGATATGGTCGAATATCGCAGTTGGTCCCGGCTGAGCCAACAAACCGGCATCGTCGTCGAGAATAAGCTCACCGGCGAGCGCAACAAGCCACACATTCCCGTTCTGTTCTACTATGCGATCGGAAAAATCTCGCGCTGGACGGGCCGGCCGCCGGAGTTCGTATACGCCTATGCCGGCGCGCCTCTGGCCTTCGCTCTCACGGCCCTGCTGTTCGTCACGGTCCGGACCTTCCTCCGGTCGCCGCACGCCGTCTGGTGGGTCTTTGTGTCGATCCTGGTGGGCGGAGGCCTCGGCGGACACCTCAAGCTGTTGAGCCACCTCCAGGCCGTCCACGACAGCCCGCTGCTGAAGCGCCTCGTCTTGGAGCCCCTGGCGTGGCCGCTGTTTGAAGACTATCGCAGCCATTACGCCTTCATCACCATGTTCGATACCCACTTTCTGGTGGCCTGGCTGCTGACCACCGCCGCCTTGCTGGCGCTGTACTTCGCTCTTCGAACGGCCTCCTTCTGGCGTTCGGCTCTGGCCGTCTTTCTGTTCGGCCTCACAACCCTCCTTCATTTCTACGAGGGAGTTCTGTTCCTCATGATCGCTGCCGGCATCGCCCTGCTGTGCTGGCGCAAAGGCCTGTTGGATCGCCGCGCGCTGATCACCGTCGCGGCCTGCGCCGCCTCCGCTCTCGGCTGCCTTCTCTGGGTAGCCTGGCTTCATTCCGCTTCCGGCATCCCGGTGCCTGGTTGGCGGGCGGTGAACATACTCCTTTCCACTGTCCTGATCGCCTACCCGCTCGCCTGGGGTTTGATCGCCTGGGGACTCGCCGGCTACTGGCGCACGGCGCGCCTGGAGGAATGCTTCCTGTTGGGTTGGACCCTGGGCTGCGTGGCCCTTACCTTCTCGGGGCCCTTCTATCAGTTTCCCGACCGCGGCACCATGACGCTCCCGATCCCCATCTACATCGTCGCCGGAGCGATCTACTTCGCACGCTGCGCGCGCGTGACGCCGCGCGCGGCCCTTCTCGCCGTCCTGGTCATGGGCGCGACACCCGTCTGGATGGCGCTGAAGCAATGGACCCACTCCGGCCGCTTCGATCCCAAGGCCACGTTCATGTTCACCAGCGCCGCCCACCGCGACATGGTGGACCTGCTCAACACCCGCGCCGCACCCAATGACATCCTGATGGCCGCTCCACCCGACGTCCTTTGGCTCGCCCCCGAGTTTCCCGGCAGGCATTACTCCGGCCACTTCGCGCTCACCCTCAACTACGAGGCCAAGTTGGCCCGCATGGCGCGGTTCTTCGAAAGTCCTCCCGCCGAGCAAGCCGACTTTCTGCAGCGCGAGAGCGTCCGTTTCCTCTATATCGACGCCGAGAACAATCCCCGCCGCCTGGAGCGGGTCCCGGGCCTTGTTCTGTTAGCAAGCGCCCCCATCGGCGCGCTGTTTGAATTCGCCGGCGGCGTCCCCCATGCCTCCCGCTAACCCGGGAACCCTCATGTCCAAGCTCAGCATCCTCATCCCCGTTTACAACGAAGTCCACACCATCCTCCGCCTGGTCGAGTCGGTGGAGATGGCCCCGGTCAGCCTCCACAAGGAGATCCTTGTCTGCGACGACGGCTCCAGGGACGGCACCCGTGACCTCCTCAACCCGCTGCGCGGCCGCCCCGGTCTCCACATCGAGTTTCTCGAGGAGAACATCGGTCGCGGCGGTGTCCGACAAAAGAGATGGGAACCTCGGCAAACCGGGCTCTTCCCCTCCGCGACAACACCCTCGACTTCGTCTACACCATCGGCGTGCTCCACCACCTCGCCGGCTCTGAGGAGCAGCAGGCCGCCGCCGCCGAAGTGGCCCGCGTCCTCAAGCCCGGCGGCCTCTGGATCATCCACGAGACCAACCCCCGAAACCCTCTGTTCCGCTTCTATATGAGCTACCTGTTCCCCATCCTGAAGACCATCGACATGGGGACCGAATTCTGGATCGACCCCCACCACTGGACCGCCGTCCCCGGCCTGAAGCTGGCGGCCATCCAGTACTTCACCTTTCTTCCCGACTTTCTGCCCCGCTCCCTGATCCGCCCATTCCTGGCTCTCGAACGCCGCCTGGAATCGAGCTCGCTGCGCTCTTACTCGGTGCACTACGTCGCCACCCAGCCGAAGCCTTCGTGCCCGCCGCGTCCGCACGTTGAAACCGCTCGCCCGGCCATGGCCATCGCCCTATGAATCCCGCCTCGACAGACCGCACGCCCGTCGTCATCCTGGGCGCCGGCCCGGCCGGACTGGGGGCCGCCCTTCGCCTGGCCCGCCGCCGCGTCTTCGACCTCACCGTCCTCGAGCGCGGCGCCGAGGTCGGCGGCAACGCCGGCAGCTTCCAACTCGACGGTCTACACCTCGACTACGGCAGCCACCGCCTTCACCCTTCCTGCGCCCCTGAAGTCCTCTCCGACATCCGCGCCATGCTCGGTGACGACTTGCTCGAACGCCCGCGCCACGGCCGAATCCGCCTCCGCGGCCGCTGGGTGCACTTCCCCCTTCGGCCCCTCGACCTCGCCGCCAACCTCCCGCCCGCCTTCGCCTGGGGCGTCCTCCGAGACGCAGCCTTCAAAGCCCGCTACCGCAACGGTACCGAAACCTTCGCCTCCGTGCTCGAGCACGGACTCGGCCGCACCATCTGCCGCGACTTCTACTTCCCCTACGCCAGCAAGATCTGGGGACTCGCCCCCTCCCAGCTCGACGCCGAACAGGCCCGCCGCCGCGTCTCCGCCGGCTCGTTGACCAAGATGTTCCGCCGAATCCTCCGCGGCGCCACCTCCGCCGGATCCCCCATCGGCAAGTGCTTCTACTACCCCAGGCGCGGCTACGGCCAGATCAGCGACGCCTACTACCAAGCCGCCCTGCACGCCGGCGCCGACGTCCGCCTCCGCACCTCCGTCACCGCCATTGAACTGGAGGACCGCCGCGTTGTCGCCGTCCGCGCCGAGGGGCCCTCCGGCCAACTCCGCCTCCCCGCCCCGCAAGTCCTCTCCACCATCCCCCTTCCCCTGCTCGTACGGCTCCTCGTTCCCCAGGCGCCCCCCGACGTGCTCGCTTCCGCCGCCGCCCTCCGTTACCGCTCCATGATCCTGGTGTATCTCGAGCTTGCCGCTGACCGCTTCACCGAATTCGACGCCCACTATTTCCCCGAGACCGCCATCGCCATCACCCGTCTCTCGGAACCCAAGAACTATAGCCTCGCCGGACCCCCCGGCCGCACTGTCCTGTGCGCCGAGCTCCCCTGCTCGCCCCAGGACCCGGTGTGGGCCAGCGACGATCGCCAACTTGGCGCCCTCGTCCTCGACGCCCTCGCCGCCGCCGGCATTCCGGTTCGAGTCCCGGTCCTCAACGTTCTCTCCCGGCGCCTCGAACAGGCCTATCCCATCTATACCCTCGACTATCGCCGCCACTTTGACCGGCTTGATTCCTTCCTCGCCGCCATCGACGGGCTCCTCACCTTCGGCCGCCAGGGACTGTTTGCCCATGACAACACCCACCACGCCCTGGCCATGGCCTACGCCGCCGCCGACTCCTTGGACGACCATGCCCGCCTGGATTCCGCGCAATGGGCCGCCTGCCGCCGCCGGTTCGAACAACACGTAGTCGAGGACTGACCAAGGTGCCCCTGTTGGTTTCGCCACACACACAATCGGTCCAGCAACCCACTGGCCTCGAGCCCCGGCTCGCGCCCTTCCGCGCGGCCGCCGCACGCTTCGCCCCCTTTGCGCTGGCCCTGTTCTTTGCCCTCTGGGGACTCCGTGGCATCTCCTTCAACCACGTCGTCGACAGCGATGCGGCGCGCCACGCCATGAACGGCGTTTTCATACACGACCTCCTCCGCGCCGGCCAGATCGCCAGCCCCATCGAGTTCGGAAAGTCCTACTACAGCCGCCTCCCGGCCCTTTCGATGCCCTATCACCCGCCCTTGTTCCCGGCCATCGAGTCGCTTTTCTTTTTCGCCTTCGGCGTTAACCTCTTCGCCGCCCGGCTGGCCATCGCCGTCGCCACGGCTGTCTCCGCCTTCCTGTTCTACAAGCTCGTGCTGGCCACCCACAGGTCCCATCTGGTGGCCGCATCCTCCGTCCTGGCCTTCTTTTCCTGGAACTGGTCCCAACTGATGGCCAACGACGTCATGCTCGAATTCCCCGCCCTGGCCTTTGTCCTGGGCGCGCTCTACTACCTCCGGGACCTCCACCATCGCTATCCCTTCGTCCGCAGCCTTCTGTTCGCGCTGCTGGCTGCTGCCGCCGTCTGGACCAAGCAGCAGGCCGTCTTCATGGGCATGGTTCCGTTCCTGTTCGTCCTGGTCTCCCGGAACTGGCGCCTGCTTGCGGCCAGGGCTATCTGGGTCTCATCCCTCGTCTTCGCGGCCCTGGTCGGCATGCTTAGTTTGCTTTCCGTGCCCTTTGAGAGCACTGGCGTAAATCTGGTTTCACCCACCAGCGAGATCAGCGCGATCTTCTTCCATAACTTCCTGTTCTATCTGAGGGTGCTGGGCGTGGAACTGGGGATACTACCCGCCCTGCTGCTGGCCCTCGCGCTCGTCGTATTCCTCGGCGCCCCCCGCCGTCGCTGGCCCGACGTCCAGGTCAACGACCTCTATCTGGCCTGGGCCTTCGGCTCTTTCCTGATTCTGCTCTTCATCGGCCCCTACTCGGGACGGTACCTGTTCTTCGTGGTGCCGCCGCTGGTCGTCATCGCTATCGACGCTTTGCTCCGCTTCTCCCGCAAGTTGCTCCCCGGGCGATTATCGTGGGCGATCCCCGCCTTCGCTGTCGCCGCCTTCATCGTGCTGCATCTGCGGGTCCCGGTCACCTTCATGAGCGGCCCCTACGAGGCTGCTCGGGCCACTCTGACCGGCGCCTCGCGGCCTCTTCGCATCCTCTACTGCGGTCAAACCGACGGCAGCTTCATCTTTGCCGTCCGCAGCCTCGACCCCGGCAACCGCACCGTGGTCCTTCGGGGCGATAAGCTCCCCAGGTCCGCCTACTCGCCCGAGGCGTTTGAACAGTTCGCTCACCGCTACGGCATCGACTACGTAGTGATAGAACAAACCGCGGCGCCGAGGCGCTGGTCGACCCTCGCGCAGGCCCCCTCGCCATCCATGGCTCTTCAACGGATCATCCCGCTGGCCTGCTCCCAGCCTCGCTGGAACGGCGAGTTGCGCGTCTACCGCTTCACCAACCCCTCCCCCAATCCCGAAAACACCCTCAGCCTGCCGATCCCCATGATCGGCAGCAGCCTGGAAGCCAAGTTCTAGCCGAATGAAAACCACGCTCATCGAAGCCGTCCGCGACCGATCCATACCGATACCTGCCAAGGGACACAGCCTGTCGCGCCTGTTGCTGACTGGCATGCGGCCCCACCAGTGGGCTAAGAACCTGTTCGTGCTGGCCCCCCTCTTGTTCGGCAAGAAGCTCGATGATCCCCAGGCCCTGGCCCTGGCCTTGCTTGCCTGCGCCGCCTTTTGCCTCATGTCCAGCTCGCTCTATCTCCTCAACGACATCTTCGATGCCGCCGCCGACTGCGCTCATCCCGAAAAACGGGGGCGCCCCATCGCCTCCGGCGAGCTGCCCGTCCGCATCGCTCTGGCGGGCGCTGCTGCCCTGCTCGGTGTCTCGCTGGGTTTGGCTCGCGCTTTGGGGTCCCCCTTCCTGTGGCTCGGCGTCGCCTACTTCGTCCTCACCCTCGGCTATTCCCTCGTGTTCAAGCGCGCCATCGTCCTCGATGGCATGGTCATTGCCACCGGGTTCGTGCTTCGCGTCGTCGGCGGGGCCCTTGCGGTCCACGTCGTGGCATCCCACTGGCTCATCATCTGCGCTTTCCTGCTCGCCCTCTACCTCGCGTTCGCCAAGCGGCGTCAGGAGTTGCTCTTGCTCTCCGGCTCCGCCAACCGCCACCGTGAGGTCCTTGGCCAGTACAGCGTCGCCTACCTCGATCAGGTCAACGGCATCCTTCTGGCCGCGGTCATAGTTTGTTACGCCCTCTACACCGTCGCGCCAGAAACCACCGCTCGCTTCGGCACTGATCGCCTTATCTACGGAACTGTCTTCGTCCTCTACGGCCTGCTGCGCTACATGGCCCTCATTCAGAAACCCGCCAACGGCGGAAACCCTAGCCGCATGCTGGTCGCCGACAAGCCCCTCTTGGCTTCCGTCCTGGCCTGGGCCGCCTACAATGCTGCCGTGATCTATCAGTCCTCCCTGGCGGCTCTTTGGAATCGCTGGCCGTAGAGGCCTCCGCCTCTGCCGCCTCCGCGCTTCTCGGCGGTCAATGTTCTCCTGGTTCCCGTGCTCGCCCGCCTCTCGTTCGCCTTTCTGTCCCTGCTGCTGCTCTCCTGCGGTCGGCGCCCCCCGCCGCCCCACTTGTGGCTTCAGCTTCTCCCCCCGGATCCTGTGGTTCCCGCCAACGCCGTTCTCGAGATCTCCCTTCGCCACAACGGCGATTACGCCAACAAGTTCCTGGACGTCTCCATAGACGCCGTCCTCACTTCACCCGAGGGCATCCATCACCGCGTCCGGGGCTTCTTTTTCCAGCACGACGTGTGGAAGATCCGCTGGCGGCCTTCCGCTCCCGGCCGCTGGACCTATACCTACCGCATGACCGCCAATACCGGCTTTCACGCCGCCGGCCAGGGCGCTTTTGACTGCCTTCCCCCTCACGCCTCAACCCAGGATCAGGCCCCCCTCGTCCGCAACCCTCACAATCCCTTCCGCTGGACCCTCACCGGCGGCCGCCCTTACTTTCCCCTCGGCCTGCAAGATTGTGTCGGCCCGGGCCGCTTGTCCCCGGTCGATGGCGGGGCGCGTTCAGAACCGGGCCGCTCCATCACCCCTGACCAGTACCTCGCCCTCTACGCCGGCGCCGGCTTCAACCTCTTTCGCTTTTCCCAGCGCAACTGCTCCTACTCCCTCTACGACGACCTCGATCACTACCGCGAAGCCGAAAGCCTGGCCACCGACGAGCTTCTGTCCCTCGCCCGCAAGCACGGCCTCCGCGTCATGTTCGGCTTCTTCGGCTATCATGGCCAGTGGGCCCAAGGCAACCGGCTCCAGCGTGGCCTCACCCGCTTGGCTGCGGTCCTCAGACCCCAGGAAGCTCTCCTCGACCCGGATGACCACGTCACCACTGCCAAGGAAAAGCGGTTCCTCGAATACTGCATCGCCCGCTGGGGCGTCTACGCCGACTTCTGGGAGCTGCTCAACGAGCGCAAAGCCTCCGACCAGTGGACCACTTTGATGGCCTCCCACGTCCGCTCCGCCGATCCGGACCGCAAGCCGGTCGCCACAAGTTGGGAAAAACCCGAGCTCACTGCCATCGACATTAACGCTCCCCACTGGTACGTGGGAGAGCACGAGCTCCAAAGCGACCTCCGCGTTCGCGACCAAGCCGCCAAGTGGAAGCTTCACGGCAAGCCCGTCATCGTCGGCGAGCACGGAAACTCCGGCATGAACTGGGACCCTCGCTCCGCCCTCCGGATGCGCATCCGCATCTGGACCGCCCTGTTCCAGGACATCGGCCTGGTCTTCTGGAACACCAGTTGGTCCAAGGCTGGAATGCATGGCGGACGCTTTTCCCCAGGCGAGGCTTCCAATATCTACCTCGGGCCGGAGGAGCGAGGCTATACCAGGATCTTCCGAGACTTCTGCTCCCGCCTGGACGCTGCGGTCGCCATGAGCCCGCTCGACGTCTCTCCCCGGTCCCAGATCCGCGCCTACGGCTTGCTCTCCGAGCGAGTCGCCGCCGCGTATCTGCATCACTCCACCAGCCACTCGGCCGCGGTCGAGGGAGCCACCATCACCCTGACTCTCCCGCCCTCCAGGCCCGGCGACGAGCCTCTACTTGGCGAGTGGATCGACCCCGCCACCGGCGCCGTTCTGTCTCGCCTCCCCTTGACCCACGGTCTGCGCACACTGGCTGTTCCCCCCTTTGCTGTCGACCTGGCATTTGTGGCCGCCCCCGCCCCTCGCCGCGGCGGCTCCTCCAGCCCTGCATCGACCAATACCCTCTGACCATGCCGGACCCCCATCCCGAAGCGTCGCCTGCTCCGGTGCTGTCCGTGGTGATCAGCATTGCGAGCGACACCACCGAGGCCCGCTCCGCCGCCGCCCTCGAAAGCGCTCTGGAGGCCCTGGCCCATCAGCTCGACCCGCCTTCGATGGAGGTCCTGGTCCCCTATCGCCCCCCGCTCGACGGCATCGAGGCCATCCAAAACCGCTTCCCCCACGTCCAGTTGCTTCCCGTCACCGGCCTCCCATCTGCGCCGGAGCCGGGTGGCCGCGAGCATCACGACGAGCTGCGGGCCAGCGCCGTCTCCGCCGCCCGCGGCCGCATTATCGGCCTCCTCGAAGATCACGAGCGCGCCGACCCACGGTGGTCCGCTGCGGTGGTCGAAGCCCATCGCCGCCGCTTCGCCGTCATCGGCGGCGCCATCGAGAACGCCATCGATCGCCCTCTCAATTGGGCCGTCTACTTTTGCGATTTCGCTCGCTATCAGAACCCCGTGCCCGACGGGCAGGCCCGCTTCGCCAGCGACGTCAACGTCTCCTACAAACGCTCCGCTCTCGAGTCGGTGCGATCCGTCTGGCGCCAGCGGTTCTCCGAACAGGAGGTCCACGCCGCGCTTCTGGTCCAGGGTGAGAAACTAGCCCTCTCGCCCCGCATCGTTGTCTACCAGCATCGCAGCGGCCTGCGGCTGGCCGCATCCCTGCGCGAACGCTTCATCTGGGGCCGCTCCTACGCCGCCGGCCGCTGCCGGCTCATTGCTCCCGCCACCCGCGCCGCCCTTGTGCTCCTGTGCCCTGCCCTGCCGGCCCTCCTGTTGCTGCGCCTCGCGGCCGGCGTATTCCGTAAGCGCCGCTGCCGCCTCGCCTTCCTTCGAGCCTTGCCTCTTACCCTGCTGCAGTTGATCAGTTGGTCGTGCGGCGAGTGGACCGGCTACGCGACCGGCCGCCCGGGCCGAACCCCGGTCCTCCATCCTGCGCCTAACTGTTCCCCCGCCGCGCCCCGCTAGGTCCGTGGCATAAGCACCTTGGCGCAAATTTGGGCAATAATGAACTTGACTCATCAAGCCGTTCGGGTACGATTGAAGTATGGAACAGGAACCGAAGACGCTGCAGGAGGCCATCCAGTACTTCTCCGATCCCGACAACTGCCTGAACTAACTTGGTGGTGCGCCGCTGGCCGGACGGCGTGGTTACGTGCCCTATATGCGGTTCCGACGGCGTGGGCTTCGTAACGTCGCGTCCCTTTTGGCAATGCAAGACGCGCCACCCAAGGGCCCAGTTCAGTGTGAAGGTCGGGACCATCTATGAGGATTCCCCCATCGGCCTGGACAAGTGGCTGTGCGCCATGTGGCTCCTGGTGAATTGCAAGAACGGGATCAGCAGCTACGAGATTTCCCGCGATCTGAACATCTCCCAGAAGTCCGCGTGGCACATGATGCACAGGATTCGGCTGACGACGCAGGGCGGTTCCGGTGGTAAACTCTCTGGGGAAATTGAGGTAGACGAAACCTTCATCGGCGGCAAGGCGCGCAACACGCACAAGGAT
>Ga0247727_10016904_pt1 | contig 11692 bp, 8 predicted proteins | sample WisWelCaveWW1625_FD_202498 | JGI IMG/M metagenome (GOLD analysis project Ga0247727, IMG submission 202498) | Biofilm microbial communities from Wishing Well Cave, Virginia, United States - WW16-25 | ecosystem: Environmental > Aquatic > Deep subsurface > Groundwater > Cave microbial mat | place... | reverse complement strand
CCGCCCTGGAGGGCCTGGTCGCGCGCATGCGGCCGTTGTGGTTTTCGGCGATCGGCGTTCTTTTGGTCAGTGGGCTCTACAACCTGGCGCGCAGCGCCCCGGGCAAGCCGCCGGTCTATCACATGCTGGTCGGCGTGAAGATCCTGCTGGCGCTGCACGTCTTCGCCAGCCTGTTTCTGGCGGGACTGCCCGGCACTGGGGAGGCCGGCTCCGAGTCCCGCCGAGGGCGGCGGCTGGTCGGGGCGGCCATCAGCGGATTGGTCATCCTGCTGCTGTCGGCCTATTTACGGCGCAGCTTCTGACCGCGCGCCACAGCGGTGCGGATATGCTGAGCGCGGGCTACACGGCGTTGCACGACGCGGCCGCGTGGGCGGACCTTTCCGAGCGCGGCAAGGTCCGCGCCTTCGGCCGCGACCGGGGCCGATTTCTGCACAACCTGCTCTCGAACGACGTCCGCGGACGCGCCCCCGGCCAGGGCGGCTACCACTTCGTGCTCAACGCTCAGGGGCGCATCCAGGCCGACGCCAATCTCTACGTCTTCCCCGACTACATCCTGCTCGACTGCGAGCCGGAGCTGACCGGCCGCCTCCTCGCGCATCTTCGCAAATACATCATCGCCGACGACGTGCGCCTGGAGGAAGTCACCCCGGCCTTGGCCACCGTGGCCCTGGAGGGACCGCGCGTCGAGGAGGTCGCCGGTGGCCAACTGGCCCCCGAGTCTCACGCCCATCGCGAGGACGGCGGCGTGATCGTCTCCCGGACGTCCCTTACCGGCCAGCCTGGACTGTGGTTCTTCCTGGACCCGTCGCGTAAGGCAGAGTTGGTCGGCCGGCTCGAGCGTTCCGGGGCCACGGCAGCCACCGCCGACGACGTCCGCACGGCGCGGGTCGAGAACGGCCGGCCGCGCTGCGGGGAAGATTTCGGGGACTCCACGCTTCCCCAAGAGACCCAGCAGGAGCGCGCGCTCTCCTTCACCAAGGGCTGCTACCTGGGACAGGAGATCGTCGAGCGGATTCGCTCCCGCGGACAGGTTCACCGGCTGCTGGTGCGCCTCGCCGTGGACGGGCAGGAGCTCCCCGAGCCGGGGTCCGGGATCCTCGCCGGAGAGCAGCATGTCGGCAAGCTCACTAGCCCGGTCTACTCGCCCCGGATGGGCCGGGTGGCGGCGCTGGGGATCATCCGCCGAGAGTTCGCCACGGCGGGCACGGCCTTGACCGTCGCCGAGCGCCGGGCCGAGGTCCTGCCGATGAAGCGTTAACGAGCCAAGGGCTGAAACAGTTCGAGTGAGACTGGCTCATGAATCCCCTTTCCAACTTTGATCCGCTCATCGTCGATTGGTTCGCCGCCCGGTTCCAGGCGCCGACCGAGCCGCAGCGCGAGGGCTGGCCGGTGATCCGCTCCGGCGCCGATGTGCTCATCTCGGCGCCCACCGGAGCCGGCAAGACCCTGGCCGCGTTTCTGATCTGCCTGGACGGATTGGTGCGCGCGGCGCGCTCCTCGCTGCCTGACCGCGTGGAGGTGGTCTACGTCTCGCCGCTGAAGGCCCTGAGCAACGATGTGCAAAAGAACCTGGAGAGGCCGCTGGACGAGATCCACAAGCTGGCCGCGGACCGAGGGATCGAGCTGTCGCCGATTCGGACCGCGGTCCGCACCGGCGACACGCGGAGCTGGGAGCGTCGCCGGATGCTCGACCAGCCGCCGCACGTGCTGGTCACCACCCCGGAATCGCTCTACATTCTGCTGACCGTCGAGCGCGGGCGCCGCGCGCTGTCGACCGCCCGGGTCATGATCGTCGACGAGATCCACGCGGTGGCCGGCAGCAAGCGCGGCTCGCACCTGGCGCTGTCCCTGGCTCGGCTGGAGGCGCTGGTGGTCTCCAGCGGCGGGAGGCGGCCGCAGCGGATCGGGCTGTCGGCCACGGTCCGGCCACTCGAGGAAGTGGCCCGCTTTCTGAGCGGCGCCGGCCAGCCGCCCGCCGAGATCGTGACCGCCGCTGGCGGGCCGCGCCCCATGGACCTGGCGGTCGAGGTTCCCCGCGATGAGCTGAGTTCGGTGGCCAGCACCGAAATGTGGAGCGAGATCTACGACCGCCTGGCTGACCTGAGCCGGCAGCACCGCACCACGCTGATTTTCGTGAGCACTCGCAAGCTGGCCGAGCGGGTGGCTCATCATCTTGGCCAGCGCCTGGGCCAGGGCGCGGTGCTGCCGCACCACGGGAGTCTCTCCCGCCGCCTCCGCCTGAACGCCGAGCAGCGGCTGAAGAACGGAGAGCTGCGAGCTGTCGTGGCCACCGCCTCGCTCGAGCTGGGCATCGACATCGGAAGCGTGGACCTGGCCTGCCTGATCGGCTCGCCGCGCTCCATCTCTACGGCCCTGCAGCGCGTGGGGCGCTCCGGCCACTGGGTTGGAGCACTACCGAAGGGCCGCCTGTTCGCCACCACCCGCGATGAATTGATCGAGTGCGCCGCGGTGATCCGGGCCATGGGCTCGGGCGATCTGGACCGCCTCCAGATCCCGGCCGCCCCGCTGGACATTCTGGCCCAGCAACTGGTGGCCGAATGCGCCTGCCAGGAGTGGGCCGAAGACGACCTGTTCGCGCTCGTCCGCCGCGCCTGGCCCTACGCCGCGCTCGAGCGAGAAGACTTCGACGCCGTTGTGGAGATGGTTTCCGAAGGCATTGCCGCCTCGCGCGGCCGCCGCGGCGCCTGGCTGCATCACGATCGCATCCACGGGCGCCTGCGGGGCCGGCGCGGCGCCCGGCTGGCCGCCATCACCTGCGGCGGGGCCATCCCCGACAACGCCAACTACCAGGTCGTCGCCGAGCCCGGCGATCAGATCGTGGGAACCCTGGACGAAGACTTCGCCGTCGAGAGCAGCGTTGGCGACGTGTTCCTGCTGGGCACCACCTCCTGGCGCGTGCGCCGCATCGAGCAGGGCCGGGTTCGGGTGGAGGACGCCCGCGGCGCAGCGCCCACCATTCCCTTCTGGCGCGGAGAAGCTCCCGCCCGCACCATCGAGCTGTCGCTCCATGTCTCGCGGCTGCGCGAGGAGATCCTGCGGCGCGGCGACGACGCCGTGGAGTTCCTGTCCGCCGAATGCGGGCTCGACCGGCGCGGCGCGGAGCAGGCCGCCGCCTACGCGCGGGCGGCCGCTGCGGCGTTGGGCGCCATGCCCTCCCAGAACACTCTGGTCGCCGAGCGCTTCTTCGACGAGGCCGGCGGAATGCAACTGGTCCTTCACGCCCCCTTTGGCGCCCGCATCAATCGAGCCTGGGGGCTGGCCCTGCGGAAGCGCTTCTGCCGCGCCTTCAACCTGGAGCTGCAGGCGGCGGCCACCGACAACGGCCTGCTCATCTCTCTGACCGAGCAACACGCCTTCCCGCTGGAGACGGTCTTCGAATTCGTCAAAGCGGCTTCGGTCGAGCGCGTCCTCACGCAGGCGCTGCTGGCTACCCCGATGTTCACCGTGCGCTGGCGGTGGAACGGCAACCGGGCGCTGGCCGTCCTGCGCTTCGCCGGCGGCCGCAAGGTCCCGCCTCCCATCCAGCGGATGCGCTCCGACGACCTGCTGGCCGCCGTGTTTCCCGACCAGGCGGCCTGCGCGGAGAACCTCTCCGGCGAGGTCCGCATCCCCGATCACCCGCTGGTAAGGGAAACCATCGGCGACTGCCTCCAGGAAGCCATGGATCTCGAGGGCCTGCGGGAGATCCTGGGCCGCCTGGAGAGCGGCGCGCTGCGGACGGTGGCCGTCGAGACCGCCGAGCCCTCCCCGCTCTCGCATGAAATCGTCAATTCGCAACCCTATACCTATTTGGACGACGCCCCGCTCGAGGAGCGGCGGGCCCGGGCAGTACAGCTAAGACGGAGCCTGCCGGCCGAGGCCGCCGCGGCCGGCGCTCTGGACCCCGAGGCGATCCGCCAGGTCGCTTCCGAATGCTGGCCGGCGCCGCGCGATCCAGATGAACTCCACGACGCCCTGCTGACGCTGGTCGTGCTGCCTCCGGTCCCGGAGTGGCTGGGCTTTTTCGACGCCCTGGCCGCCCAGTCGCGGGCCTCCGTCCTGCGCCTGCCCGGCGGCGGCCTCTACTGGGTGGCGGCGGAGAGGGCCGGCCTGGTCTGGATGCTCTACCCGGACGGCGTATTCGATCGAGCCTCGGCCGTCGCGCGCCGTGAAGCGGCGCTGCCGGAGAGCCGCGAAGCCTGCGCGGCCCAGGTGGCCGGCGGATGGCTCGAATCGTCTGGTCCGGCGACGGCCGAGGACCTGGCCCATCGCCTGGGAATGGAGTCCTGGCTGATGGAGGCGGCTCTGGCGCGCCTGGAGGCCCAGGGCCGCGTGCTGCGGGGCCGCTTCACGCCGCAAGCCGGACAGGTCGAGTGGGCCGATCGCCGCCTGCTGGCGCGCATTCACCGCCTCACGCTCGGGCGGCTGCGCCGCGAAATCGAGCCCGTCTCCACCGCCGACTTCGTGCGCTTTCTGGCGCGCTGGCAGCACGTGTCCGCCGGGGCGCAACTGCATGGCGCCGACGGACTGCTCGAGGTGGTCCGGCAGCTCCAGGGCTACGAGATTCCGGCCGCCGCCTGGGAAGCCGAAATCCTGCCGCGCCGCGTGGCGCGCTATTCGGCCGATCTGCTCGACTGCCTCTGCCTGGCCGGTGAGGTGATGTGGGGACGGCTCTCGCCGCATCGCGCGTTGGAGACGACGGCGGCCGGCGCCGAGGGCAACGGCGCCTCGCGACGCATCCGTCCAAACCGCATCGCTCCGCTATCCCTGTTCACCCGTGAGGAAGCTCCGGCCCTGATGGCCCTGGCCCGGCGCTCGGGAGACGTGCCGGCGCTCAGCCCGGCGCTTTCGCATGCCGCGGGCGAGCTGCGCGCCGAGCTGGAGCGCCGCGGCGCATCCTTCTTCACCGAGCTGCAGCGCGCCACCGGCCGGCTTTCGAGCGAAGTCGAGGATGGCCTATGGGAGCTGGCCGCCGCCGGCCTGGTCACCGCCGACGGATTCGAGAACCTGCGCGCCCTGCTCGACCCCAAGCGCCGCCGAGGCGAAGGACGCGGCCGCCTGGCTCGTCCTCGGCACGCCGCCGGGCGCTGGGCGCTGCTCGCGCGGGATGGGGCCGCTGACGCCGCCACCGCCGTCGAGGCTTTTGCGGTGCGGCTGCTGCGCCGCTGGGGCGTCGTCTGCCGCGACTTGCTGGCCCGCGAAACACTGGCCCCGCCGTGGCGGGATCTTCTGGTCGTGTATCGCCGCCTGGAAGCCCGCGGCGAAATCCGCGGCGGCCGGTTCCTGGCCGCGCAGGTCGGCGAACATTTTGCCCTGCCCGAGGCCGTTGACCTGCTCCGCCATGTGCGCCGGAGCGCCGCGGCCGGGGAGGAGCTCGCCGTCTCGGCGGCCGATCCGCTCAACCTTGCCGGAGTCATCCTTCCCATGCCCCGGCTCAACCCGCTCGCCGGCGGCGTGCTCCGGCTTCGCGACGGCGTCCCGGTGGAAAAAGCTGACGGCGAAGGTGTCAGCAAAGCGAATACGACTCCCTCTCGAGCGGCCGCCGATTCGCCGAGACGCTCACCGAGCACTTGCGCGAGGTGAGCCGGGATAAGCACCTGCGCGTCAATTTCTCGGCTGATCCAATTCCTGACCGCCCTCAGCGCGCGCCCTCGCCCGAAGACGAAGAGCGTTTCCGGCGAGACATGGCGTGGAACAACTGCAGCTTCGAAAAGCTCGAGCGCCTGCCTGGCTAGTAATCCCAGACAAATGTAGAAACTCCAGTTCTGGGCCGCCTGAGGCGGCCCAGGGGTCCGCGACGCATTTCCCAACAGCCGGAGATCCAGCCGAAGGAGGTCCCGTCGGGCGTCGGCCGCCAGCGCACATCAGTTCAGGGGCAGGCCACGCGCTGGAAGGAAAAGTCCTGCGCGCGTTGCTTGCCCTTCACCGTTCCCTCGATCCGGGCGGCGAGGGAGCCGTCGGGCAGGCGGCGGTAGATGAGCCGCTGGGGGAAGTCGTGCTCGGGATTCTCGAACACCGCCTCGGTGTCGGAGCCGCGGGCGAGCTTGAAGGGCGTCTCGGAGGCGGCGTTGGAGGGCCGGGCGGTGTAATAGATGCTGCCGTCTTTGACGTGGAGGCGAAGGTATTCGTAGGAGACAGTGCGGCCCTCTCGGACCGTGCGGCCCAGGCCAAGCATGGTCTGGCCGGCCGGCTTCATCCAGGTCTCCTCGACTACCAGGGGTCCGCGACGCATTTCCCAACAGCCGGAGATCCAGCCGAGGGAGGTCACGTCGGGCGGGTCGGCCGCCAGCGCGGCGGCGGCGCACAGCAACAGCAGGAATCCTCTGGTCATGCTTCCAGCCTATCGGATGGCCGGGCCGGCGGATTGTAAAAATCGGCCACGGCCGGCTCTTCCGGCCCGACGAAGCAATCGCTGATCGGGCGGTTCCGGGCCAGGTACTGGCGCGGCGCGCAGCCGGCGAAGTCGCGGAAATCACGAATGAAGTGGGATTGGTCGTAGTAGCCGCAGTCGGCGGCCAGGGCGGCGAGGCTGACTCGGCCGTGGCCGCTCAGGGCCCGCGCGGCCCGCTGCAGCCGAACAACGCGGGCCAGGGACTTAGGGGGAAGCCCGACGACGTCCAGGAACCGGCGGCGCAATTGCCGCCCGCTCCATCCGGACCGGCGGCTGAGCTCATCGACGGACACCAGCCCGCCAGCGGCCGTGATCCAGCCGACGACCGGTTCGATTCCGGAGACGCGGCCGGGCCGGGCGCGGAGAAACGCTTCGGCGGCGGCCACCGGGTTGGCCGCGGCCCCGACGCGTTCGAGCAACTCGCCGGCGCGCGGGCCACAGACGGAATCGAGCGGAGGAATCCAGCCGCTGGCTTCCTGCTGGGGGAAGCCGAGCAGGCCCCAGGCGCCGCCCGGCAGGAACCGCGCCCCGAACAGGCGGACCCGCCCGCTGGGACGCAGTCGAATGCTTCGGCTCATCTGACCGACCAGAATGGCGGGCGGCTGCCGCTCGATGCTGCCGTCGTCGTGAAGGCGGAGAAACGGGTCCCCGAAGTTCAGCACGATTTCCACCGATCCATCGGGGAGAATCGTTTCCCAAGCGGGAGCGGGAGCGGAAGCGGAGGCCTCCATGGTCCAGAAGCGCTTCACCCAGCTCGCCAGATCCGGCGCGGGATGGAATTCCTGGTAACGCATGCCCGGTGCAGTCAGTCGGTCACTTGCTCGAGGATCGCGAAGTCGCCAGGATTCCAGGCTTGGGCGATGATGTAGAACCTGTTGTTGATCTGCCGCAGGACGGCGTTGTGGATGTGCTGAAAGTTCTTCAGGCCCAGTTCCTCCTTGGGCATGATGGTGGAGATGATTTTGTCATCCTGGAGGAGGTAGATGGGAGCGCCCTTGCTCCGGTCTGGGCCGTGCAGGGAGCCGACGACGGCGTGTCTTCCCAGGTAGTGGATGTCACAGGGAAAGGAGCCGCTGGGCATCCGCAAGGTAGAGAGATACTGACCGTAGCGGGTGAAGCGATCGATCTCGGAGTTGGGCCGATCGGAAATATCCAGCCGCTTGGTCCCCGGCGGTATGGTGATGCCGTGCGCGGTGCCGAATTGGCCAACTCCGCCGCCCTTGCCGCCGAACGCCAGGTCGTGCCAAACGGCCCTCACCGGATTCGTGCTCACAATACGGGCGGTTAATACGTAGTCCAGGTTCGAGTAGCCGGTGGTCACGTAGAGGAAGCCATCCAACTGCTCGACGTCGGTGGGGGCGAAATTGCCCTTGCCGTAGAAGTAGTCGTTGACCGTGGGGTGACCGAAGTCGTCGTCGCCGGTGGGCGCCTTCAGGGTGTGAACCGGTTTTCCATCCAGAGTTGTGGTGAAGACCTGGCCGGTGGCGTTGGCGGGGAAGGTCAGGTATGGGCTGCCGTCGGGGGCCTGCCAGATGGTGGTGTTGTGAAGATTCACGCCCTTCATCTCCGCAGGCGTCTCGAGCAGGCGGACGCTGCTGAGATCGGCGCTGATCTGGAGGACGCCGGCCCCGGGAAGGGCAAAATAGGTCTCACCTTTACCCTCCCGCCGGTCGACGGCAAAGCCGCCGTGGGCGGAGGTAAGCACTTTGCGGGCCTCCGGCGGCAGGTGGTCGGAGGTGTAGCGGACGTGGAAGCGCATCCTTCCCTGTCCGCTGGTCCCCGGTGGCGTGGGCGCCTGAGTGGCGGCCGGGGGGAGGCTGACCAGAAGCAGGGTCAGGAAACAGAGAAGGAGCGTGAGTCGGCGCATCGGAGAACCTCCAACTATGGATTTAACCACAAACCGCGCTGGGCGGAAAGGGGGGAGACCTCGATTCGACCGGCGCCGAAGGACCCACAACAAGGAAAACGTCCCAGTTTTCCAAGCGCCGTCGGGCTATAATGATCCAGACTGGGTACGACTATGGCCACTGAACCCCTGGCCTCGCTCAAGAGCAGTCTCTACGACAAGGACTTTCTCGTGTGGACGCAGGAAACCGCGCGCCTGCTGCGCGCCGGCCGCCCCGACAAACTGGATATCGATCATCTGGCGGAAGAGGTCGAGGACATGGGGAAGAGCCAACGCCGGGAACGCGACAACCGCCTGATGAGACTGATCCTGCACTTGTTGGAGTGGAGGTATCAGCCAAACAGGCGCAGCGGAAGCTGGAAGCGCTCCATCGATGTGCAGAGGGTGGAGATCAGCCGGCTTCTGGGCGACTCTGCGAGCCTCAGGCGGACGCTGCCCCAAGCGATCGCGGAGGTCTGCCCGGATGCGGTCCGAGGAGCCAGTCTGGAAACGAGCTTGCCTGCCGGCCAGCTTTCGGAGCAATGCCCCTTCACTCCAGACCAGATCCTCGACCGCGACTTTCTCCCCGAGTAGCGGCGCCCCAGAGTACTACTACGGCTTGTCCCACCACCACAGCGGCGGCAGGGGCTACAGTGTCTTCCCTCGCGCTGAGAATGAACGGGTTCTCATGCTCCTGCAGGGCGGCAAACTTGGTGCCTTACTTCGGCAAGAAAACACCCAACGCGCTGTTGCCGTTATTGCCGTACCAGATCTGGTTGAACGGATCGACGGCCACAATGCGCACCCGGGCCTGCGTCGTCGGAAACTCGAAGGTGGCGAACTCCTCGGTCGCCGGGTCGAAGCGGACCAGGTAGTTGGCGTTGAACTCGTTGTACCAGACCTTGTCGTTCCTATCGACGACGATCCCGTACGGCCCGCCGCCGGCATTCGGCGTGTCCCATTCCTGGAACGTCTCGGTCGCCGGATCGAACATCCCCAGCTTGTGGGCCCGGTTCTCGGTGAACCAGATCCGGCCCTGCGAGTCGATCCAAGGACGGCGTGGCCCGGAATTGAGGGTGGGCGTCTCGTACTCGGTGATCACGCCCGTCTTGGCCTCGACCTTGCCGATCCGGTTCGATCCCGGGCCGAACGAGCAGAACCAGGCGTTGCCGGCGGCGTCGGCGATGATCCCGTAAGGACCGGAGTTCGCCGTCGGGATATCGAACTGCTCGATCTCGCCGGTTTTGATCCGGAGCCGGCCGATGCGGTTCCCTCGCTGCTCGGTGTACCAGATGCCGCCCCGGCCGTCATAGATGGGCGTGTGGGGCCCGGGATTGGCGCCCGGCACCGGGTACTCGGTGATCTCGAAGGTAACCGGGTCCACGCGGCCGATTTTGTTAGCCCCCTGCTCGGTGAACCAGACCACCCCGTCGGCGTCGACGGCGATGCCGTGCGGGCTCGAAGCCGGCGTCGGAGTGGGAAACTCCTGGATGACTCCCTTCGCCGGATCGAACATTCCGATCTTATGGACCCCGATGGCGGCGTACCAGATTCGCCCCAACTGGTCGGAGACCACGCAGTGGGGCATGGAATTCGCCGTAGGCAAGTCCCATTCCATGAAGACTCCCTGGGCCCAAGCCCGGGGCGCAGAAGCTAACCCAGCGGCAATCCAGGCGCCGGCCACGGCGCGCCACAACCAACTATGGTTTCTGATCATCGAGCAGCCTCCCCTGTTAGGGTCGGAGGGATTGTACTGCCTCCCGGAATGGAAGTCAAGTGACAGTTGAGGATTTGGCTTCAACCACTTGTGGAACATGCGAGAATATCGATCGTGGTGTCCGACCTAGTTTTTGACGGCTTGTGGGGCGGGCTTCAGCCCGCCGGGGACTTCAGTCCCCGCCAGAGCCGAGCTAAAGCCTTCAATACTGTTCACTTAAGGAAAGTGGGACAGGCCTCCTGGCCTGTCATTCCGATGTGCCCAACGCACTGGACCACCGCCCAGCTTCCACTCTCTTCACCAACCCTGCCGCCACCGGATTCTGCTCAATATTGTGAACTATAGTGAACGATCTTTTCGAGCTCCTCCGGCCCCCGCACCCCATGATCGTAGGATTCGTCCTGCTAAAACGGCTGGCCTGTGCGCCCCAGGACAACGCACTGAGCCACACGTTCATCGGGGCTCTACGAGCCATATGCTCGCCTCCTAATCGTTAAGTCAACAAATCAACAAATCGTCAATTTCATGCCGTCCGTCACTTTCAAGTCGCGCGCCCCTTAAAATCCGTAACGCGGCGTCAAGCTGCGCCGTCCCACCATTGGCCCAATAACCGAATCTGGACTGGAGAGCCCCACTTGGTTGCGCAACTTCTACGTAGCGGTCTGACTTGGGCGATGTTGTTGGGAGTGGCGGCGCCGGCCCCGGCGCAGTTGCCGCCGCGGATGCGTCAGGCGGCGCGGGATTACTTCCCGCTGGCCGTAGGCAACCAGTGGGTCTATGTGCAGCGCGGCCCGTTGCCCGGCCGGCCACTGGCGGTCGAAGTGACCTTCGCCGGCCAGTTCAACGGCCTGACCTACTTCGAGCTGTCCGGATTCGCCGGCCAGAAGGCCTGGGTACGCCAGACGCCGGCCGGCGATCTGGTGCAATACGATCCGGCCAGCCGTTCCGAGCGGCTGTGGTACGCCTTCGGCGGCAGCGAGGGCTTTTCCTGGCGCTCCGAGCTGCCGCTGGACTGCGTTGGACGGGCGACGGTGATGCGCCGCGCCGCCGAGGTGCGGGTGCCGGCGGGCAACTTCCCCGGCGCGCTGCTGATCGGCTATCCGCCCCACATCTGCGCCGACGCGGGGCTGGAGATGGAGGCGTTCGCGCCCGGCGTCGGGCTTCTGCGGCGCTCCGAGCAGACCATCGCCGGCCCGCGCACTTACGAGCTGGCCTCGGCGCGCCTCAACGGCGTCACCATCGCCGGGCCGGGGCTCACCTTTAGCCTGTCCATCGACCGGCCGGTCTACTTCGCCGACTTCATGCCGCCGCTCGATCCGGCGCGGTCGACGCCAGTGATGCAGGCGCGCCTGACCATTCGCAACACTAGTTCGACGCCCGTGACCTTGCATTTCAGCAGCGGCCAGCGCTACGACCTGGCCATTCGGGACGAGTCGGGCAAGCAGGTGTTTCTCTGGTCGGAGGGCCAAGCGTTTACGCAGGCGCTGGGGCAACTGGAGCTCGGCCAGGGCGAGGAGACGTTTCCGGTCGAGATGCGCCTGGCCGGCAAGGACGGCCGCCCGCTCCCCGAGGGCCGCTACAAGCTGGAGGCCTGGCTGACCACCAGTGGCGACCCAGTGTACACGGCCACTGTGCCGTTCGAGCTGCGCCACGTCTTCTAGACAGCAGGCGCTAGGTCGTGCTCACCCGGCTAGAGCGG
>Ga0247727_10016903_pt1 | contig 11692 bp, 5 predicted proteins | sample WisWelCaveWW1625_FD_202498 | JGI IMG/M metagenome (GOLD analysis project Ga0247727, IMG submission 202498) | Biofilm microbial communities from Wishing Well Cave, Virginia, United States - WW16-25 | ecosystem: Environmental > Aquatic > Deep subsurface > Groundwater > Cave microbial mat | place... | reverse complement strand
TGGTTGCAGAAAAAGTTGGCGTGCCCAGTGTTGGACCTGCCGCTCGCGCTGGCGCGGTTTGTGTGGGAGTTGAAGCGCGCGGCAGAATGGTGGGAGGGGGCGCGGGCGGCTGTGTTGGCGCCGCGCCGACATTGATCGTCAGCGTACGCTCAACCGTTTGGCGATCGAGTGTGATGACGCGCAAAGTATGCGATTGGGTTAGGCGCGGACAAACTTGTTGATTGCCACTCGCTTGCACTTGAGCATTATCGAGAAACACTTGCGAAACATTTTGCGTAACCCAACGTATGGTCGTGCATTGCCCTTGCGCGATGGTAGTTGCATCGGCTGTGAATCCAACGCCGGCGGCAGGCAATGCGGTTGGGGATGGCGGTAGAGTCTTCCCGCTTGCCGGTGGCGCGACAAGAGGCGCGAATAACGGCCGTTGGATGATGGCTGGAATTGGTGCTTCGGCTTTTTCTTTAAAGAGCAACTTGTCCAATGCTCCGGGAGTGATGACCATTTTTGGTCCGGTCCACTTGAAGTTTACCTTTTCAATAGCAGGAGACAATTTCCCCGGCTTGACCGTAATGGTGTTAAAATGTAATCCTGTAACCTCATTCCAAAGGGCAACAAAGTTTCGCGACCCATCTGTCCCAACATACGATGCGCCACCCACGTAATCACCTACAAACACATCCCCTTGCCACCCATAGTCGTAGGAGGTACCTGCTTTCACCGTCAGGTCACCCGGCATTTTTAGGAGGGGCATTTCGTCATCAAAAATTTGAAACTTGACCCTGAATTTGCAGAGCGAGGTTGGGTCAGGAATGCGTTCTGTCCAGAAAAAAACATGGACGGAATCATTTGGCACTCCTTGGATGAATTCTCCAAACAAAGCGTCCGAATCTGGCTCACTCCCTTTCACAGTGGTAATATTTCCTATGTTTGATCCACTCTTGTCTACGGCTTTGATGGAGTAACCTTGATTCTCTCCAAACCACTGCGCCATAGACACCTTGAATCGGTTGTCATTAATGTCTCCAGCCATCGAGGGGTATTGTAGCCAAGTTGCCTTCACGCACGCGGCTGCGAATACTTGCTGCGCGTTGGTTCTGGTGTCGGGAGGTAGATTGGCAAGGATGGTCGACGCGTGGAAGTCAACAGATTCAGTGGAATCAAACGGTGTAAAGTACCAAGTGCCGTTGTTGTCGTATGAGTACGCCGGTTTTCCCGATGGTCCCACCATAACTGGGTTACGCCAAAACCATACGTCGAACCTTTCCTTCACAATCTTCCACGTCTGACCTTGATCGTCAGATTGCAATATCAGTCCGAGCCATGTTTGATTATTAGGCGTGACTCCGTCACCCCAGATGCAAATCGTTGTCAGGAAAAGTCTGCCAAGGTATGGATCGGCGTACAGAAAATGTCCATCCCATCCACCCGGATTAAACTCAAAGGGCGGGGTCAATTTGCTATTTGAGGCGAGACGTGGTGATCCGCAGAGTCCCACAATTTCCGTTCCTTGCTTGTTCTTGACTGGCAAGGTCGCGGCATCAATATCCGCGCGGGAATGCCACGTTAGACCGCAGTCGCTTGATCGAAAAACTTTAATGATCCCTCTTCCACCCGGATATTTTTGCCCCTTGAGCGGAAATTTGTTTGTCAAATCCCACCAAGACGGCTTGGGGGTGATGCTGTGATCCCATGTGATTGCTTCATAAGTAGCAATCAACACACCCTTTGGCAACTTGACGATATGATTGTCCAAAATTATTTTTGGGGACGAGAAGTCAGTAGGGGGTGTAATATTAGCGTCATAGATGTCGGAGAAAGGAAATACGTAAGGATTGGGACTAGACGCTCCCAGGTTTTCCTGAGTGCCGTCCAGCTTTGTTGCCATTACCCAATTACGGCTCGCAAAAAACAACCTGCCGTCCATGCAATCTGGATGCTCGCCTGGTCCAATTGCCGCGACAGTAGCTTCGGCCCAACCCGGTCCAGCGAGTGTTATCGCATCACCAACCGTTACATCGCCGGGTGGTAAAAGGGTGGGTGTTGGATTGCACGCAATCGAAAATGCAAGAGCCAAGCAACCGAACGCGACAATTCTCAGCAGATTCTTTTTCGAGCCGGGAAAACTCGCGGTCAATGATTTTGTTCGAATCATCATCGCTTTCATTTTGTAACCCTCCATTAAAAATTGAATATCATTCGTGCTGAATATGGATTGGTCGCTTGCGCCGATTGGTTGTTGAATGAGCAATTTCGGATTCACCAAATTTATTATTGGGCATGTTGTATCAGTTAGCGCGTTGGTATGCGCGTTGGTGCAACGGTGGGCGTTCGATTAGTGCAACTGTTAGGTAGTACATAGCTGTTGCCAAATAACGCAGGCGGCCAGCACGCGTCGGCAAATGCTTTGGTCGTGTCGCTTCCAAGCACGCGATTGAGAATCTCGCGGAATTGAGCCATCGTTGTAAGCGGATGCTTCATGAGTTGATTTATCTTGCCTCCGCCGGACTGATACAGCTTGTCCTGTTCAATCAGACTCGTAGCCAAATGGGAAATTCGGAAACCGTTTTGCCGGCAGAGTTCATAAATCAAATGACCGCCATAATCACCGGGAGGAGTCTGTGGACGATAAGCGCAGAGGTCAGGGTTGCCCAATTTGTCCGTAACGAATAGGGCAAGAGGCGTTACAAAATCATGTTGATTGCCGCCATCGGCGAATCGCCCAAAGAAAATCGTGTGCAAGTACTCGTGGATAAAAATCGTCTGTTGGTCCAACTGAACGGCGAATTCGGGTGAGTACGGTTGCCCGCCAATCCCTTTGATGTATTCAAACAAAAAAGTGCAAATATATGCATTGCCATTTGTCCATTTGCTGGCGTACGAGAGAGAAGAGGATTGACTAAGGTTGCCGCATCTTTGATCGTTCTTGACATGAATGTTCACCGGCAATAACTCGGGCAGCGTGTCCACTCCGGTCAGCTTGATCAATTTTGCATGCGCGATGCGAAAGCCGGTATACTGCGCGGAAATTAGTTTAGGATCCACCGTACAGGGTTCGGGGCAAACGAAACGGAATGGATCGCCCGGCATTTGGTACGATTTGTACGTCGCACCCAGAATTTGAATCGTGGTTGCGGGGACTAGATTAATCGCGATCGTTGTCGCGCTGGGCGCGGAGGCTCGCGCAGTCGCGGGTGGCGTGTTAGCCGGCGCTGTCGCTTGTACAATTGGTTTGACAGGCGTAGGGCTCGCGGGTGGGAGAGACGAAGCAGCCGTCGCTTGCGTCGTGGCGGCGGGGACGAAGCGAATTGGAGCCGGCGCGTCTGGGCTGATTGCATTGCAGGCAGAAATGAGAAACAAGATGAGAAGCAAAGAAATTTTGCGGAACATTTTCTACTCCTCCTGTAATACGAATTGCTGTCAATAATAGACTTGAGAAATAATCTTGGACACTGAAAAACACAGACGAACACAGATGAAAAGCCGTCAAGATCAGTGTTTTCACCTGCACTGCAACGCATGCAGTGCGGTGCAAGTGTCTGCATTCGCCAGTGTCCAATAATGGCATTGGCATATTTCCGGTAACGTCTACTCTGTGCCGATACTTGGTTTAGGAATCATAGAGAAGGCTCGTAACAAATCGCGAGCCTTCTCTCCACGTTTTAATTCATGGCTTGCCGCAATATAACAACGACACATTGTTATTGTAATTCGGACTTTGCGTCGTCGCGCCGCCGCCGTCTGTGGCGACAAAGTAGAAATGCACTCTACCGTCCGTGTACGGCGCGGCATTGAACGTCGGCGCGTTTAGCGTAAACGAATACGGTCCGCCGACCAGGGGCATCAACACGGATGAATAAGCCGTTGCCGGCGAGCCACTGCTCGCGGCATAGCGATAAAACATCCTGACGCTCGCAACTCCTTGCGGATCGGAGGCAGTAATCTGGACGCGCGTACTGAGCGATCGCACCGGACTGCACGCGGAAGAATCCGAATGCATCAAACCGGTTGCAGAAAAAGTCGGCGCGCCTAGCGTTGGACCCGCTGGCGCGGCATTCACGGTGATAATTACTTGCCGCGTCGTCGGCGTGCCTTTGCAACTTGCTGTCAATGTGTACGTCGTCGTACTACCGGGCGAAACATTTGTCGAGCCGGGTGTTCCGACTCCTCCAACTCCATTATTAATCTGAACTGAATCTGCATTCGTTACTGCGCCCCAAATTAGCGCAGCCGATCCGCCGGCAGTGATGGTCGTGGGTGATGCAGAGAATGACGCGATGCTCGGCGCGCCACTGCAACCTGCCGCCGGCGGAACGGTCGCGCTGATGACGCGTGTGCGCGTCGCTGTCGGCACAGAGGTTGCTGCGGGCGCGGTCACGGTAATCGTTACCTCGCGCTCGACATTCCGCCGATCAAGTGTGGTGATCAAAAGTTTGTACGCGGTTGTCTGGCGTGGACAAACGCGTTTCGAGCTAGTCGCAGTGACCGCGGCGTTGTCGAGCAAAACTTGAGAAACATTCGTGACTGCCCAGCGCAAATCGGTGCATTCGCCGGTGGTCAGACTGGGGTCATCCGCGTTGAAGCGAATGGTCACATTCGGCAAATTTGTCGGCGATGGCGGTGGAGTTGGCGTTGCGACGCGCGTGGGCGGCGGCGTTGGGCTGGGTCCGCGCGCGGTCGTGCCTTGAATTTCAATCTCCGCGCCCGCATAACTGCCCCACTGACCCACCGAGTTTTGCGCGCGGACTTGGAGCAGATACTTTCCCGGTCCCGGCGGCGTCCATAGCTGCTCCGCTAGCACAATGCGTTCGGTAGAATTTGCATAGGGAATCGTCGCCAGCGTCGCGCCGTTGATCGCGAGTTCGATCTGGGTGACGCCTTGCAAATCGCTGGCGTGCGCGGTGATCTTGTACGGCGCGAGCGGATGCACGCTATCATCTTCCGGCGCGTCGAGCCACGCTTGCGGTCCCGCGCCATTGGCGCCGGGTTGGAACGCCGGCGCAATGGGGTTACACGCCGCACCGAGCAAAACGAAAACCGCAATCAATGTTATCTCAAGTGTTTGTTTCATCATTTGAATATCCTTTCGCTCAGTTATTCCACGCGTACTTATGGAATATAGGTCACCTCGAGTTCAAAGTCGCCATAGTACGTCCAGCACGCCGATTCATTCGGGTCTAAAGACAACGACTCTTCGAACCCGCGAAGGATAAAGCCGAAGTTTGGTCTCTTACCGCTGGTCCATTCCTTAACAGCGACAGTGACAGTCTGACCCTCTCCGGGGAATAAGGGTTTCAACATTGCGTAGCCCTTCCCTTGACTAATCCAATCACTGACAACGAAGTTAATCGGATTCCAATCCGATTCTGATAGCCAGAGGATCTTGGCGCAGTAACCTGAAGAATATCCGACGGATTGGTTGCCCTGCTCCGATTTAATGAGATTGAACTTTAGTTTCGCGCTGGCAATCTGCTTGCCCGCGAGAAAGTCGAGATCAAAGCGCACCAGGCCGCGCATAACGGCCGCGCAAGTCGCGGATTTGTCGTGGCCGACCGTGAGATGACCATCCGCAAAGAGGTGTTCGACGGGGATACAATTATCAGCATTTGCTTTGTATGTCGTTCCCTTTTTGGATGGCGGTAACTTGACGGTCTCCATAGCAGTAATTGCAGGAGCCGCCGGGGTCACAGGGATTTTCGGCTTGCCTGGACAAAAATTATCATGCGAACTCGAACTTTGAGTACCTTTGAATGAATAGATGGTGTAGCAATAGGTAGTATCTCCTTCCCCCAAGCTGAACGGAAACCCTTGTGTTTTCAACTCCTTGGGCGTGACTGTCCGAATTAATTCGCCGCCCCAATATTTGCCCAGGTTGTCCTTGCTGAACCTGAAAATATTGTATCCGTCAATATCGGCGACATAATTGGGACAACCAGGATCGGGTTGATTGCACGGAAAAGAATTACCAGTTAGGTTCCATTCCCAGACCAGAACGACATCACCGTTCTTGATTGCCGCGTCGCATACCGGTGCCAGAAAGACTTTCGGCAATCCGCTGGGCAGGTGAGCGATACATTCGTTGACATCGGTGGTTGCACGAAGATTGAACGGGGGCGCGATTTTCGTCGGGTTCGGGTTCGATCCACCCGGTGGTGGGGGCGGAGGTGGGAGTGGATTCCCCCCTTGTGGATTGGACGGTGGAAATTTTGCGCCCACTGCCAAATTGGCGAAGAATTGCATGTTGCCCATCTTTAGGGTCAGGTTTGGATTGGTCGCGCCGGCTTTGATCGTCTCTTTGGCGGTGCCAAAATGAAGCAAGGTTGATCCTTGCCAGCCCCAACAATCCAGGACAATTGCCAGATCGAATTTGGGCGGCGGCGATGCCAGCGTGTTGATCACTTGGCTCAAGTCGAATTCCCCGTTCTTGGGAAACAAATATCCCAGCGTCGGAATTCGTTGCGCCTTTCCCCCATTTACAGATAGGTAGCAATACAACTTGTCCACCGGTTGCGATACTTTTGCTTTGGCGCCATCGAGTTGCAAACTCATCCATTCTGGCGTCAGACAAGTTGGTTTATCCTGTTTGACTTTGATGTGCACGCTCGGCGATTCACCGGCAGAGTTGAACGCCGCGGCATAGTAGAGGAAACTGCCGAATAGATCGGCGTCCGCAAATTTGAGCGTGCCGCCGCTCGACGCATCCAGCGTCGCGATGCGTTTGAAGGCGACCTCACCCGGACCCAGCCGATAAACGAAAAAGCCGGATTCGGAGGACGAATTATCTTTGATGTACAGCGTCGCGTCGCAGTTTTGCCCGGCAACGCCGAGAATTTTTGGAGCGGCAGGCGGCGTGGGCGATCCACATAGCGCTGGAATTTGGGCGCAAAAATTTATGTATCCCAGCCCTAACGGAGGATTGAATTTTAACGGGGGTTGAGAATTGTTCGGATCCGGATTCAACCCAGGATCCGCCGGCGGGGGTGGCTGGGGCTGTCCCGTGCCGGGATTTCCCGGTGGCGATTGAGGAGTGCTCCCGTCCGGCGCGGTCGAATCTTCCCCTTGCGGTTGCGGCGGGATGGGCACCGGCACCTCGATCGGCTGATTCGGCGGCAGCGCGGCATTCGGATCGGAACTGACCTGGGGATTCAGATCAATGATTTCTTGCGCCGGGATCTTGAACTTGTCCGCCACCGACTTGGCTGTTTCGCCGGGTTTGGGAGTATAAGCTTGCTCGGCGTAGGCGTTTGATTCTTTGCCGGCATTCACGCGCACCACATTCGATATCGCGATGCGACCCTGCCCATCGCGCGCGCGCACGAGGAGAATATGTTCGCCTTCACTTGCCGGCGTCCAGGTCCAAAACGCGCTGAACTCATTTCCATTGGGCGTGGGCACTTTCGATGTGGAAGGAGTTCCATCAATCCACAAGTCGAACGCGACGATTGGTTTTGCGCTGAATGCGCTCGCCTCGATCGTCGTAAATACATTGAGCGGCACGCCATCGCCATTCGCCGGCGCGCTTACGGTTACCGCCATCGTGGTCAAATTGGGCGGCAGGAGCGCGTCGATAGATGGAATTTGCGAAGACAAATAAATTCCCCCGCCAACGAGCGCGGCGAGAACAACAAACACAAACGCGAGACATCCGATTTTCTTACCCATCGTGTACCTCCCCGCGAGAATTTTTTTCATCGTGCGGCTTGCTCTTGAGCCGCCGCGCGATGAAATCCGTGAGATCGCTAAAGGATGCAAAATAGAAACGCTGGCGCGTCGGGATATGCTCCACCGACCCGCGCCATTCTTGGCTCAGCCGCCGACCGGCTTCTTGCCAGATGCGAACAATGAACAAATGCTCATCCCGGTTACCGGCTTCTGGCAAATCATTGCTCCACTTGAAACGCAAATGACCCTCTATTTCAAGGGTCATACTAAAGTATGCGCGTCCCAAAAGCGTCCCAAGTTCAAGCGGCGCTTTGCAATCCCCAATCTTGATGCGCCGCGATTAATTGACGATGCGCCGGAATTTGGCGATATGACGATTTCGCGTCCGCATCGCGGATGGCGGCAGTTTTACTTTGCAGAGTGACAAATGCCTGCGCGAGGATCGCCCGCGCGCGTTCGTTTTCACCGAGCGCGCGCAAGACCTGCGCGTTATACCAGAGCAGGCGCGGCGCTTCAGCAAGATTCACGCCCAATGCCGCGCATAGATTCAGCGATTCTTCTGCCAGCGATTGCGCGGGTTGCATTTTCCCGGCGCGTGCGTACGTCAGCGCGATTTCGGCTAAATACGATGCCAATTCGTTTTTGCGCGCCGACGCGCGCCCGATGGAAACGGCTTGCTCCAAATGCTCGATGGACGCGTCGAGTTCGCCCAATTCGCGTTCGGCTCCGCCGAGACTTTCCAAAATAATCGCGCGATCATATTGTTCGGGGTTCGACCGCGTGATTTCAAGCGCGCGCCGCGCGATGCTTTTCGCCTGCGCGTAATCCTCGGCGTACATACACGCGATCACAATATTTTCGATATAGGTGATTTGAGCCGGCGCGTCGTGCAAAGATTCAAAGATTACGACCGCGCGTTCCGCCAATTCTTTTCCGCGCGTCGAGTTGCCCACGAAGAGTTCGATTGCCGACCAATTGCCCAAACAAATTCCCAGCCCGCGCTTGGCGGCGATCGCGGAATAAATTGATTCGGCTTTGCGATAATGTTCGCGCGCGCGTTCAATTTGAAATAAATGGCCGCTGGCGTGGGCAAGCCGCGCGTGCGCGTTCGCCTCGCCCTGCCGATCTCCGATTTTGCGACACAGGTCGAGCAATTGCTGCGCCGTCTGCTCCAGCATCGCGAAATCCGGGGTTGAAAATGCGAGCGACGCCAGTGTGCGGAGCGCCTGCGCTAACAGATACGGATTATTGCTTTGCTCCGCCAAAGGGCGCACCGCCGCGGCGAGCGCGGCGACGCGATCCAAATCGCGATGCCACGCCGCAACGTCCGCCATATTTTTCAAACACTCGACCTGACCGCGCACATCGCCCAGAGATTCGCGCAAGGCGAGCGCGCGCTCAAACGCGCGCTGTGCCGCGTCCGCCTCGCCAGTCTTGAAAAGAAATTCTCCCTCGGCGGCGAGCGCGTCTGCCTGCCAACTGGCGTGCGGCGAAGCGAGTGCGCGCGTTTTGAGTTCTCGAATCAACTTTGCCTGTGCCTCGCTCTCCCCAACGCGAGCGTGATAATCAATTCGGCGTAACAGCGCGACCCCAATCGAATCATTGTCTCCCAATTTCCGCGCGCGCGTTTCCATGCGATCCAAATCCGCGCGTTGCGCGTCGCGCTCGCCGCGTCGCGCGTAAATAATTTCGCGCAGGGCGAGGATGGAGAATTGTTTCTGCACATCCTCCGTCAACTCAAAGCCGCGCGTGAGGGAGCGCAACGATTGATCGTCGGCGTACAACGACGCGGAATGATTCGCCGCGCGCAGATAGTACGCGACGGCATTCCCCGCATCGCCGCCGCGATCGAAATGCATCGCGAGTTCGCCCGCCCACTCGTCTTGCCGATCTCGAAACAATTCTTGCATCACGCTTGCCGCGCGGCGATGCCGGCGTTTTCGCGCGTCGCTATCTTGTTCCGCGTAAACAGTTTCCTGAATCAAATGATGACTGAATACGTACGGAAACGCGCCGCGGCCGCCTGCCTCGCGAATGATTTGGCGATCCAAAAGTTCATTCGTCGCATCATACGTTTCGCTCTCGCTCCAGCCACCCACCTCGCGCGCCAATTCGACGCTAAACGATCCGCCGACAATCGCCGCGATTTCCGCGACCGAACGCGCGAGCGCGCCGACGCGCGAAACGCGATCCATAATAATCGCGCGCACTCCGCTCGGCGCGCCTTCCATCATTTCGAGATGACCCTCGTTCACCTCGCGGATCAACTCGCCGAGAAAAAATGGATTGCCTTCGCTCCGCGCGGCGAGCGCGCCGGCGAGTTCTGGATTCAAGCCGCTCATCTGCGCGAGCATCGCGCTCACCGCCGGCGAAGCGATTCGCCCCAGCCCGATGTGAAAAAGATTTTCATTTTCGAGTTTGCGCCGGAATTCGCGGAGCGGATGCGTGCGCGCGCTTTCCTCTTCGCGCGCGGTGATCAGAATCAGAATCGAATGATTTGTCGCGCGGCGCACGAGATATTCAAGCAATCCGATGGTCGTCGCGGTTGCCCAGTGCAAATCTTCGAGAATCAATAGCAATGGGCGCGGCGCGGCGAGCGCTACGACGGTTAGTGTAATCGCTTCAAAGAGACGCGCGCGTTCGCGTTCGGGATCGAGCGCGGCGAGAGTTGGCAGGTCGGGTCGGCGTTGGCGCAGTTCTGGAATCAAGCGCGCGAGCGCGGCAAGCCAAATCGGTTCGAGGTCGAGCGTAGCAACCAACGCGAGCGCCGCGCGCAATGCTTCGGCAATCGCTTGATACGGCGTAGATTCATCCGGCGCGGTTCCACCGTATAGAACGCGCGCGCCCTCCCGCTCTGCGATGCGCGCGAGTTCCGCCGTCAAGCGCGTTTTCCCAATGCCGGCTTCGCCGGAAATCATTGCGAGGTTTCCGTTTCCGCGCGCGGCGCGTTCCCAACGCGTTTTCAATTGGATCAATTCGTCAGCGCGCCCGACAAAAGGAAGCAACGGAGCGGGCAAGATGAAATCTTTTTTCGGCGTGAGTGCTCGGTTGCCATTTGACTCGTTGAGGCGATCCATAATCGGCAGGCGCGCGTTGCGCGCGATTTGATCGCGCAGGACGAGTGTTTCCGGCATTGGTTCGACCGCGATTTCGTCGCGCAAGCGGCGCGAAAATTCATCGAACGTTTTGAGCGCGCCGGCGCGGTCGCCCATTTCGTACGCGAGCGTCATCATCACGCGCGCGGCATCCTCGCGTAACGGATCGCGCAACGCGAGTATTTGCGCGTATGCCATCGCGCGCGCGAAATCGCGCTCGGCGCGCAATTGGGTGATCAGGTCGGAGATGGTTTTGAAATAGAGATTGCGGAGACGTTCGCGTTCGTGGATGATCCAATCGTCGTACAAGTCTTGAAGTAAATCGTCAGTATAGAGCGCGAGCGATTGCGCGTGCGTGCCGGGATGGTTGGTCAGTCGTTCAAACTCGGCACAGTCGAGCCAATAATCTGAGGCAGGATTCCATTGCGCCGTGTCGCTGTCGCTAATAAACCAAAATTGTTTTGCGCGCGGCAGAGTCGTCGTGAGATGATTGAGATGACGACGCAGATTCGCGCGCGCCGCTTTCTCGGATTCATCAGGCCACAGCGTGAACGCAAGCGTTTCGCGTGAGATGGGCTGATCACGATAAAGTAAGAGGTACGCCAGGAGCGAAAATGTTTTAGGGCGCGCAGAAAAGCGAAGGGGCTGATCGTTGAGGAGAAAACGCGGCTGACCAAGAAAAAAAACTTTCAGCATCTTTTTCCCACTGGCAGATTATAATGGAAAGAGAACTAGACTGTCAACAAAAAAAGAGCCAAGCGGAATTGCTTGGCTCTTGATCTTACACTGAGACGGGTTTTCTTTTGCGGAGCATTCGTCTGGCAATCAATCCCACGACAATCAACGGCGCGAGCGACAGCAAGAGAACCGGCAGAACAAACAGCGCAAACCAAATGATCAAATTGCCGACGCCCTGCAACGCCTGCACCAGCGCGCGC
>Ga0247727_10016902_pt1 | contig 11693 bp, 14 predicted proteins | sample WisWelCaveWW1625_FD_202498 | JGI IMG/M metagenome (GOLD analysis project Ga0247727, IMG submission 202498) | Biofilm microbial communities from Wishing Well Cave, Virginia, United States - WW16-25 | ecosystem: Environmental > Aquatic > Deep subsurface > Groundwater > Cave microbial mat | place... | reverse complement strand
CTGAGGATAGCCCCAGGGGTTGGAGAGGGTCCAACTCGCGGCCTTGGACCACAGCAGGGCGGTGAGAGCAATCAGGACGATCCCAACGAGTCCGATTCCAATTCGGACCCAGGGTCTGCGATCGCCGATTCATCTCCCCCGAGGGGAGGGGTCGGACGAGAACTCAAGGGTTTCGCCCGGTTTCGCGTTCGGGGCGGACCAGATTCGCACTCTACGATGGCTACGACCTCACTCTCGGGGGCCTCGAGCTTAAGACTCTCCATGTGAACTTGACCGAAATGTCTGTGAGGTATGCCGGCTCCGGTTATAGCGTCGTCAACCGCTGCGCCGGCCATTATCTGTCTGTCGAGGTCATTTACGGCCCAAGCTGTGATGACCGCTGTTTCGACTGAACTCGGGCGCGTTGTGCATAGAGCATCGCGCCCAGCGGTAACGACACGGCGCGTGAATGCTTACATGCACGATGCGTGTACGCGCCCCCCTTATCCTCGCGAGGAGACGCTCCCCGCCCGCGCCCCATGGGGGCGCAGGTGCGAACATGAAACAGGGAGCGAAAATGGGGCTTCGAGCGGCGATCCTCATCGTGATCGTCCTCGCGGCAAGCGCGGTGGGCATCTTGACGCCCATCATGAGCAATACCGTGGAGAAAGACGTCCGGGTGGAGGGGTACGCAATCACCCTTACCGTGGACGGTGTGCCGGCGACCGTCGCGCCAGGCGGAACGTTCCGCGTCCTTGCGACGATGGCGAACAACGCAAACCGGCCGATTTCGGCCGTTCTTCGGATGGAAGTGCGGAACCCGAACAGTACGACGCCGGGTGAGCTAACCGTGTACGCCGAGTGCGGTGCGGAGGAGGTCGTGAGTACCCGGACCCTTCTCTACTACATCGGTTGGAACGGCCCCCTCCTCGCTCCGAAGGGCAACGCGTTCCCCGCGGGGTCGGGCGTGGTAACGCTGGTCGCAGCCTTGGGCTCAGCGGAGTACTGGCCGATCGTCCTCCATGAGATTGAGGATCGGGATCCCGTAGGATATGCGTCCCTGATCAGCCCGGGGGTCAACGCCTCGGCCGGGATTCAGGCGTCCGGGTCGGACGTTCTGAAGGTGCTGAACTACTACGGGATGGTGCGATCGACGCTCGACGTGAGTTCGAACCTCGCGGACTGGACGCTCACGATGCCCTTCGCGGACCGCGTCGTGGCCAACGGCGGCCCTTCGCAGAACGGGTTCCTCATCGAGATCCATCCCCAGTCGCGAGGCAGTTTCGAGTTCAAGTTCTGGGCCGAGCGACCGGATGGACTCGGGATCCCCAACCACCCCTACACCTGCGGGCCCCTATAGGCGCGGGCCCGTCCCTTTTTCTGCCCGGCATCAGGCGGCTTCACTCGGGATAGGGCGCTCGGGGCGTGCGGGTGAACGTGCGCACGCCGAACCGTGTGATGCCGCAGAGAACGCAGCTTCGATGGTACCTCCCGTCGAGCTGTCCGGATCGATACCGATTCCAAGTCTCCGGTCGGAAGGGCGGCCGACCCGTGCGAACGTTCACCGCGTCATGTACCCCGGACATCCATTCGGAGAACGTGGGACGGCACCGACGACAGGGCCAACGATCGGAGATGGAATGAAAGAGGCGCCACAGCTTCCGGCCGAGCCGAACGCCGAAGGTCGGTGCGTGGGCGCGTGCCGCAAGAGGGCCCTCCACGGTGACTCCTCCATTTCCCCCGCGAGCCGCGGGTCGGCCTCGCGCCATGCGAGGGAAACGGCCCGGACGCCATTAAGGTATCCGCGCGGACGCAGTTTCAAAGTCAGAATCACAACTCGCGATGCGGGAGCGTCGAATCGCATGAACGGGGACGGGCACGTGGGGATTTGAACCCCAGTCGGAGGCTCCGAAGGCCTCTAGCCTGGTCCGCTAGCCTACGTGCCCGGCGGCCCAACCGCCCTTCTTGATAAAAGGGTTCCTCGTGCAGAAAGGATTTCTATTCCACGCCCGCTCGGGACCGCGGAGGTTGGATCTTGAAATGGGTCACACGTGAGAGAGCCAAGGTGGATCGGATCGCATGTCCGTGGCTGATATCCCGGTTCGTCGACCCGACGGCGGAGTTCCTGTTCGTACCGTCCGATCGGGTTCACGAGGTCGCGTCCAAGGAAGGCGCACTTCCCTTCGACGTTCCGGGAGTGGAACTCACCCACTACCAGGAGGGAGGTGAGGAGAGGGTGAGCTTCGACGCAATCATCCGAGCCCGCGGGCTCACTGACCGCGCCCTTCTCGACCTCGCGGAGATCGTTCGGACGGCGGATGCGAAGCACGTGACTCGTCCGCGGGCCGAGGGATCCGGGCTCGAAGCGGCAGCGATCGGCTTCCGCTCAATCGCAGGGGACGACCACGAGAACATGCGCCTGCAGTTTCCCCTCTACGACGCCCTCTACGCATACTGCAGGGGGCGAATCGAGGAAGGCGGTCGACTCGAACGTCGCGGGTGAGGGGCCCGCATGGCCTCGGCCATCGCCATCCTCATCGCGAATCGGGCGCTTCGTACCTTCGGGTACGGCTTCGTCACCGTGCTCACGGGCATCTATCTCAAGCTCCTAGGGGGCGGAGACGCCGCCGTTGTCGCAGCGCTCGGGATTTCCCTCCTGAGCGGCGCGGGCATGAACGCCCTCGTGGCGTACTACGGGGACCGCTTCGGGCGGCGAAGGGCCATGGTCGTCTTCGGCCTCCTGATGGCCCTGGCCGGTGGCATCCTCGCTTCCGCGCCGGGCTTCGCAATCGCGCTCGCCGCCCTCGCCCTCGGAACGACGAGCCCGACAGGGACCGAGGTGAGCCCCTTCCTCTCAATCGAACAATCAATTGTTGCAGAGGTCGCACCGGAAGGGCGCAGGACAAGGACGTTTGCGATGTACAACCTCATTGGCTCCTTTGCCGGAGCCGCTGGAGCTCTTGCGAGCGGGGTGCCTACGCTCGTCCTCGGATATGCGCCCAATACCGTGGATCCCCTCCGTCCGATGTTCGCGTGCTACGCCGTCCTCGGGCTCGCCGCCGCGGCGTTGAGCAGAAGCCTTCCTGAAACCGTGGAAGCCGGACGGAACGCGCCGCGGGTTTCGCTCTCCGCTCAATCACGCGAACGGATCTCCCGAATCTCCGGTCTCTTCGCGGTCGATAGCTTCGGAGGCGGCTTCGTGGTCCAGAGCTTCGTGTCGTTCTGGTTCTTCACCGTGTACCCGGAGTCGAGGGCCTTCTTGGGTGTGATCTTCGCAGGGGCCGGTGTGCTGACAGCCTTGTCCTTCCTCCTGGCGGCCCGCCTCGGCGAGCGGTTCGGGCTCCTAGAAACGATGGTCGCCACCCATCTTCCATCGAACGTCTTGCTGATTCTGATCCCCGTCGTTCCGGGGTTTCACCTCGCCCTCCTGGCCTACCTGGGCCGGATGGCCCTCTCCCAAATGGACGTACCCACGCGCCAAGCATACCTCGCAGGCATCGTCTCCCGAGAGGAGAGGACCGCGGCGAACGCGGCGTCGAACACGTCGAGGAACCTCGCTCAGGCCGCGGGGCCTTTCAGCGCGGGAGGCGTCGTTGCCGCGGTAGGGCTGACGGCTCCCTTCCTCATCGGCGGCGCCCTGAAGATCGCCTACGACCTTGCGATATTCTCAAGCTTCCGCCACGTCAAGCCAGGGTCCGTCTAGATCATTCGCCGTTCGATCCCGCACCGATGTGCTTCCGGTAAGACTCGACGTCCATCAACTGAGAGAACTCCGCCAATTCAGACATTTCGAGAACGACGAGCCAGCCTTTCCCGTACGGTTCTTTATTGATGAGCTCTGGATGATCCTCGAGGGTCTTGTTGGACTCGACGACGGTCCCGCCCACGGGAGCGAAAATCTCGCTCACCGCCTTCACAGACTCGACGACTCCGAGGGGGTCGCCCCGACGGACGGTCCGCCCCGGCAGGGGGAGCTCCACGTACACCACATCCGTGAGTTCAGACTGCGCATGGTCCGTGATCCCCACACGCACGCGACTTCCGTCGACCCGTGCCCACTCGTGGTCCTTCGTGTATCGCAAATCCGATGGCACAACCGACACGATCCGACCGGCAGCGCATCCGTCGGCGCGAATAAGATGCTTTCGAGATGCTTTCCTCGGACCGCCCGCTTCGATCGACCGGGTCAGCGGCCTTTCCAGTTCGCGCCCCAGGCCTGATGGACGAAGATCTCTTCGCTCCGAATCTTGTGGATGTGGCGCGCAACGATGAGGATGACGACAAAAGCGAGACTTCCTAGAAGGAGCAACACGTAAGCGGGATTCTGCGCGAGGAGGGTCAGAAACCCGTCGAGAAAGGAGAGAGATTCAGCCGTCGCGGCTCACCCGAGCGAATCGGTTTCCCGAGCGCCTGAAAAAGGTTTCCCCGTGAAGGCCTGCGTCGATAATTATCCGTTCGAACTCACCCTGGTCGAAGAGGTGATAATACCTCGGAACCTCGGTCCCGTCGGGCATGATCCAGGGAACACACACGTCGGCTCGCTCCTCGGCCGGCAGGGAACGTCTCGCGACGAGGATGTTTCGAAGGCGCGGTTCGTCGCGGTCCCACACGCTAAGGAAGGCAGTCCCCCCGCGAACGAGGAGGCGGCGAATCTCTCCGAGAACCGCGAGACGATCAAGGAGGGTGGGCAGATGATGAAGGACCGCGATGCACAGGATGCCCTGGAAAAGCTCAGGACGCAGGGGCACGGCCGAAGCATCCGCTTGGATCCACGCCACGCGCGACCCCGAGGCGGACCGCCCGGAAGTTCCCCTAGCACGCGCGAGCAACTGTCTCGAGAAGTCGACCCCGATCACACGGTGACCGGAGTCCGCGAGCACCCCTGCGTGTCGACCGTGTCCGCAACCGAGGTCCAGGACCCGAGACGCGGGAGGCAAGCTTGTGATGTAATCGACAACCTCAGGCCACGGGTGGACGCGCCGGTCCGCATACGACTCGGCGATGAGGTCGTACGTCGATCGGACCTCGGCCTTCGTGGTCGCTGGAGGTTGCGCCTCGGACCGACGGAGGTCCGGAGTCATGGGGACGTCGGCGCCCGATCGAGGCCTGCGAGGACGTACTCTCGAATCTTAGAGGCGGGGGGCAGCGCGGTGACGATCTTGCCGCGGTCCAGGTACTGCACGTAGGCCGGCGACATCCGCGTCCCGCAGAGAGGACAAGACCGCGCGCCAATTTCGAACGTTCCGTCCTTCGGGCACCGCAGGAGTTCCTTGCGGCCCCCGAACTTCCCGCGTTTCGCAACGGGTTTGCCTCGGAGCTCGACGATGTCGAGCGCGAAGTCGATCGTCGGAGCGTTGCTCAGGGACGTCCCGACGCCAAAGCCGTCGACCCCGGCCTCGATCAGCCAGGGGATGGACGTCTCGTCGATCGAACCCGACGCGAAAATCTTCACGTCGCGGTGACCTCGGAAGTTCAGCTCCCAGCGAACCTCGCGCACGATCGAGGCGAAGTTGCCGCGCCGCGACGCGGGCGTGTCGAGCCGAACACCGGCAAGGTCGGGGATCGTCTCCGCCGCGATCACCGCCTCGGTCTTCTCATCGTAGTACGTGTCTACGAGGGCGATCCGCGGGACCCGTTTCTCGAGGTGCTTGTGGAGCGCGAGGAAGGCCTCCCGAGGGCCCCCCATGATGATCGTGAGGGCGTGAGGCATCGTCCCCATCGCCGCGACGCGGAGCATGTCGGCCCCGAGGGGCGTTGTGATCCCATCGAGGCCGCCGATGTACACGGACCGCTCGATGAGGGGCGCGATCCCGGGATGCATGCGCCGAACGCCGAAGGAATACACGGGCTTCCCGGCCGCGACCTTGCGGATTCGCGCGGCCTTCGTTGCGATGCCGCTCGCCTGACACAGCATCCCGAGCGCGGGCGTCTCGAGCAGCCCCCATTCGGCGTATGGACCTTCGAGCACAAGGACCGGAATCGGGATGCCTCCGTGGGTCTTCGCGGGGAACAGGGTGCCCTCCGGCAGGGACCACAGGCTCACCTCCTTGCCTTGAAGCAGCCGGACAGATTCCTCGACGCCGCACAGGACGCCCCAGGGCCACCCGTTTGGAAGGCTTCCCGTGGTGACTTCCGCGACTGCGGGCTCGCGGTCCTTGCCTGCCTTCTTGAGAATGTCCAGAATCCGATGGAAGTACACGTCGGACGTCCGGCCGGCCCGAATCTCTTCGGCGGTCGCGACCAGGAAATCTCGGGCGGATGGCTCCTTCGCCATGGAGTCGGAGCCGCGCTACCGCGTTGGCCTATTTAGACGTTTTCCGGCTCTCGAGCCTGGCGTCGTCCCGACGGAAACCTCCGAAGCTTGATAGGCGACGGACCGTTCGTCGGCACGTTGCCGCTGCGGTTTCCGCAGTTCGACCATCTCCATCTGTACGAGGGTCTCCACGGGCGGACCCTCAACATCTCCTTTTCCAACGTCAAGCCTTTTACGCTTGGCGAGTTCCGCCGGGCTCTCCCGAGGGACCTGTCCCTGGACTGGACGGATCCCGACGGCTCGAAGGAACTTCGACGGCTCATCGCGAAACGTCACGGGGTGCCTGCGGATCACGTGCTCGTCACGGTTGGCGCGACCGAGGCGAACTTCCTCGTGAACGCGGCGCTCGTCGGACCGGGGGATCGCGTCGTGGTGGACTCGCCGACGTACTCGCCCCTTCGCGATTGTCCTCGGGGATTTGGGGCGACGATCGTTTCGGTCGAACGGGGCTGGCGCGATGGGTGGCCTCTCGATCTGGATCGACTGGGGCGGGCCCTCCGGCGCCGGACGCGACTCCTCGTCCTGGCCAACCTGAACAACCCCACTTCCGCGGCGACTCCGCGAGACGAGCTCCGGGAGATCGCGGATCTCTCTTCGGAACGCGGGACGACCGTGCTCGTCGACGAGACGTTTCGGGAGGCTGCCTTCGAAGAAGCGCCTCCGACAGCGGCGCGGCTGGGTGCGCACATGATTTCGATTTCAACGGTCACCAAGTTCTACGGCCTCGGCGCCTTGCGCGTCGGCTGGATCGTCGCGGAACCTGAGCTCCTGCGGCGCCTCCGTGGCGTCAAGGACTACACGACGGTGGGCGGGTCGCTTCTCGGGCAGACCCTCGCGACCTGGGCCTTGCGGCGGCACGGTTTCTTCGCGCGTCGGGCGCGCACGATCCTGGATCGGAACCGGGAGCAGGCTCGGGAAGCGCTCGAGGGCATCCCTGGTCTCGAGGGGGAGGTTCCCTCGATCGGCACGGTGATGTTCCCCCGCGCGCGGGTGCCGGTCGACAAGCTCTCAGGTCTTCTCCTGCGCCGGTACGGCACGGTCATCGCCCCCGGCCGCTTCTTCGGGATGAAGGATCATTTCCGCATCGGCCTGGGCGGGGACCCTGCGGATCTCGGTCGAGGCCTCAAGCATCTCGCACGGGCCGTTTCCGAGCTCACCTAGCGGCGACGGCCTCGGCGAACGACGCGTAGATCTCCGCGGCCCGGACGACCTCCTGAAGAGAGACCCGCTCGTCGGGCACGTGAATCCGGTCCGGCTCTCCGGGTCCGAATACGACGCAGCGAGGGTTCATCGGCGCGTAGTAGGCCATTTCCGTCCCGTACGTCACGGCGCGAACATTGGTCCCTGCAATCGCGCGAAGGCGAACGACGTGCGGTGCATCTGAGGACACGGCCGCCGGAGGGATCTCATGGAAGAGCTCCAAATCGACTCGCTCCCCCGACGCGGCAATCGCCCCGCGGAGGACGTTTTCCACGTCCTCCTTCGTCGTCCCGGGAGGGTGACGGCAGTCCAAGTCCACGACGCACGTGTCCGCGACAATGTTGGGTTTCGTCCCGCCGAGGATGGAGCCCAGGCTGACCGTGATCTCAGCGAGGACGTCTTTCGGGTGGCCGAGGGCCTCCATGTGAGGAAGGACCCGAGCCATGCGGTACACGGCGTTGTCACCGAGATGGGGCGTGCTGCCGTGCGCGCTCCGACCTCGAGTCGATGCGCGGTACCACAGGACGCCCTTCTCGCTCACGACGACCTGAAGCTGCGAGGGTTCGCCCACGACGACGGAAGCCGCATCGCGGATGAGTTCCGTGGGAGCGAGCTTCCTTGCGGCGTCCATCGTGGTCTCCTCGTCCGTCGTGAAGAGGAGGCCGAAGGGCACGCCGCGATCAACGAGGGTTCGAGCGGCCGACAGGGCCGCGACACAGCCGGCCTTCATGTCCGCGGTCCCACGGCCATACAGGTAGTCGCCGGACCATGTCCCCTGCGCCTTCGTCCAGCCCGAGGCGACCGGGACCGTATCGAGATGGCCGTTGAAGAGGACTCCGCCTTGGCCGGAGGACGCCGACACGGCCTTCACTTCCCTGTGGACGGCCGGGCGCAACCCGAGTTCCTCGATCGCCGCGGTCGCGGCGCCGAGTATGCCCCGCATGTCCGTATCCGGCGTTGAGGGAGTCCGGACGAATTCAGTGAGGGTCGTTCGGATGTAGTCGGAACGGTTCATGGCATCCTCCGGTCGAGCTCGTTCTGGAGAACCGCGATCGCGTGGTCTGCGTGGATCGCTACGGGCCCCAGGCTCACGACGAGCGCGCCTCGATCGAGGACCGCTCGTTCTTCGTCGGCGGAGAGGTCCTGGTTGTCCGATAGGACGTACGTGGCATCGGCCGGCAGCCGGACGTCCCGGATATCCTTCCCGCCCCGCGACAGGTAAACGAACGAGGACCCGAACGCGTCCAACGCCTCCTCGAACGATGACTTGGAGGCGATGACGCCGGGCGCCGCCTCGTGTTCCACCCGCGACCCCCGCGCGAGGGCCCGTCGGATGAGCGCGGCGTTGCTCCGGATGTCCGGTTGATAGGACCGGAGCCGGTGACCCTGAAGACGGACGAAACGGGGCGGGTCGGGGGGCCCCAAGAGGACGAGCCCGACCTCGGCGTCCGTTCGGATCCCGTGCGCCACGAGCAGCCCCGCATTCGCCGCATTCAGGAGGATGTCCATGCGGCCGGCCGCTCCCGCGAGATCGTCGAGGGCGAACGTCGGGGACGTCGATGCGTGATGGCCGGCAATCAGGAAGCGGCGCACACGCCACGAACGCGGGCACGCCTTAAGGTTTCACCGGGGAGAGCGCTCGCCGGGTGAAGGTCGCCACGGGAATCCCGGATATCTCGGCGGGTCCGACCCACCGTGCCCCCGGAGCAAGCCGTGAACCCTCCGCCCGTGCCGCATACACGGTGCCCGTCCATCTCCGATGGGAAAACCGATGGTCCAGATGGGCCAACCGCTTTCCGAGCCGGATCCGAAGTCCCGTCTGTCCGTGGACGATGTTCCGAAGGGCATCGCGCTCGTCGGCCTCGCGAAGCTCGCCCCCGGGAAGGGACCACAGACCCGCAAGGAGGCCGTTCGACGGACGGCGGACCAGGAGGACGCGATCCTTCGAGCGTACAAGTGCGAAGGCGACGCGAACCTCCCGGGGCCGTCGGGGGACTCCCTTCCTGGGAAGACTTCCCTGCGTTCCGGCTCGGTACGCAAGGCACAGCCCGGAGATCGGGCAGCCCCGACAGAGCGGAGATACGGGGAGGCACACGGTCGCGCCGAGCTCCATGAGGGCCTGGTTGAACTCCCCGGGTCGCGTCCGGGGGACGAGGGACCTCGCGAGTTGATCGAGACGTCTTCGCGTCTCTCCGCGGGTGATGTCCCCTTCGACGCGGTAGATGCGGCACAAGACCCGAACCGCGTTCCCGTCTACAGCAGGGACCCGCTGCCCGAAGGCGATGCTCGCAACGGCCCCCGCGGTGTATGGCCCGATTCCCGGTAGTTCCGACAGGGTGTCCGCGTCCGTCGGGATCCGCCCGCCATGCTCTTCCACGATCGCACGAGCCGCTGCGTGAAGATTCCGGGCCCGGCGGTAGAACCCGAGGCCCTCCCAGACGCGGAGCACTTCCTCCACGGAGGCTCGCGCGAGCGACTCGACGTCGGGAAACCGATCGAGGAACCGCTCGTAGTAGGGAATTCCGGATACGACACGCGTCCTCTGGAGGATGTACTCGGCGATCAGGATCCGGTACGGATCCCGACTTCTGCGCCAGGGCAGATCCCTTCGGTTCGCATCAAACCAGCCGAGGAGCCGACGCTGGACATCAACGGTTCGCGCAACCGCCATCAGCGGCCTCTATACGAAGCACGTAACTCAAACGTAAGGTTAAGGTTCGTCGAAAGGGTTCGGGGTCCGTGGACGTGCCGCACCTCGTCGCGGTCGCCCTCCTCCTCTCGAGGGACCGGGTATACGTAGTCCGCCGACCTCCGGGAGGCGCCCTCCCGAACCTATGGCAGTTCCCGGGAGGAAAGGTCGAGTTCGGGGAGCATCCGTGGGACGCCCTGCGCCGCGAACTCCGCGAAGAACTCGGCCTGAGCATCGCCCGGGGGAACGTCTTCGGGGTCTATTCGCACGTCTACGATGTGGACGGCCTCCACGCCCACTACGTCCTCATAGCCTATCGCGCCGCCATACGTCGCAATCGACTCCTCGAGGGGGACGATCGGAGATGGACGACAGCCTCGGGGCTGAGACGGCTCGCGGTCCTTCCGGGCACGAAGCCGATTGTGGCGGATCTCCTCCGCCGTGGCTTTACTTGAAAATCTCGCCCGTCTCGCGACTCCAGAAAAGGAGGTCCAGTGCGGCGACGGGAATGCGGACTGCGGCGGCGAAGACCCTCATCCGAGCTTCGATCTTGAGGTATCGACGGGGTGTCAGGGAAGTCGGGAGGCGGCCGATCACCCGATGGCGGAGGAGATTGTCTAGGACATGTCGGTCCAAGATCGCAAGATCTTCTCCCCGCCCGATGTTCCGCAGAAAGTGGCTCGCCTCCTTGAGGCCCAGCCCTTCAATTTCGTCGACGAGCCAGGACCTGGTTTCGACCGGGTTCAGAAACACGTCCATGGCGGACCGGAACCCCGCACCGCCGGGCGAGAACCAGCGATTCCGGGCCGCCACGACATAGGCTGCCTTGTGGTTGTGGAAGCGAACTCGGTGATGGAGGGAACGGGCAATGGAACGCGCGTTGCCCGACCAAAGGAGTCCCTCCCGGATGAGCGCCCGCACCGCGTCGTCCGAGGAACGCGCTTTCGTCTGGATCGCGAGGAGGCAGAAGCACAGTTCGGGGAAGAGCTCGCGGTCCGTGCCTTCGCCGATCCTGCGGAACTCCGACAGACGCTCTCGAATCGGTTGTTCCTTCGCGGCGAACTCGCGCCGGAGAGCGCCCACCTCTCGGTATCCGGAAGTCAGGGAACGGTCCGCGAGCGAGGGGCGGTGGTCAATGGAGGGAGTCATTTTACGCTGCGAAGCCACAGGAGGAAACCAAAATAGGCTGCCACGGGAAGGATCAGGGTCGCCATGGTGTGCATCACCACCATCGCCCAGATCGACAGGAGGAACACGACGACGATGGCAATCGCCCAGGCGAACCCCGCCTTCGTCTCATACGCCCAGGGCACGACGTCATCCCCCCAGGTTCAGGGTCGTGAGGTGGCTCGCGGCTCCCATGAAGAAGAGCATCGGGAAGGAGAGCGCGACGTTCATGCGCGACGCGAGGAGGGCCTGCTTTCCGAGCCGGCCCATATCCGGTGGTAGAGGGGTCCCCTTCGCGAGGTCCTCGGTGGCCTGGATGACCCGCTTCTGGTTCCTCCAAATCAC
>Ga0247727_10016901_pt1 | contig 11693 bp, 16 predicted proteins | sample WisWelCaveWW1625_FD_202498 | JGI IMG/M metagenome (GOLD analysis project Ga0247727, IMG submission 202498) | Biofilm microbial communities from Wishing Well Cave, Virginia, United States - WW16-25 | ecosystem: Environmental > Aquatic > Deep subsurface > Groundwater > Cave microbial mat | place... | reverse complement strand
GCTGATTTGTGTAGCCACCTTGTTCCGGCCATCTTCCGTATATGCGTTATTAGGAACAACTATGTCATCCAGCTTTACATTAGTGGCGTGGAAGCCTGTAATGTTAGTGGTCAGCCCTGCGGTTTTGATACTCGGGTCACGAATGCCCTCAATCTTGCGGGCGGGGTGATCTATGGAAATTTCGCTCATCGTCCACGTTTCCCGCTTGCCCTCATCCCTGTTCACCATATCCGGCCAGTATTTCGAGTATGTATCGCTAGTTAGGATTTTCTTCATCAAACTAAGCTGCTTCTCTGCCAAGTCTGCCGTAGCAGATACGTACAGGATTGTAGATGCAGGGTCGCGGGTAAGCTCCCATACAGTTTTGTAGGCAATTAGCTTGCTTTTCAAATGGGCACGCGGAAGCAACACAAGGCAATTGCTCTTACGGCCCCCGCTTTGCCACCATTCAATCAAATCCTCGTGGCATCTACCAAGCCGCAGCTTGGGAGCGAGCAGCTTGATAAACACTAGCAAGTCTGACTCAGCAGCCTCTCTAATATCATCTCTAGTGAGCTTCATCAGATGTCCGTGACATATTCAAGTTCAATATTTACAAGCGCGGATGCTGTGGCAAGTAGCGAATCAGTGACAGTGCATTTCCACACCCCGGTTTTAATTTGATTCTTTCCGACAGTGACATAAAAATTGGTTATATTCGATGTAGCATTTGTAGGAGTGATGGCAGACGCCCCACTAACCTTTGTCCACAAAAATGTGAATGGTCCTGTCCCGTTAACGCGCGTAGCCGTAACCGAGTCACCAAACACCACGGCAGTAGATGGAGCGGGCTCATTGTTGAACACAACCCCGTCAGACAAGGAAGGAGCTACACTTAATCCCAATGCAGGTGTGAACATACCCGGTATGTCTTGCCACGCGGCTCCGTCCCAACGCTTACCAACTGTTAAATCCACCCAGCTAGCTCCATCCCATCGCTTCTTAGTTGTTAATGCTGTGAACCCTGCCCCATCCCATCGGCTAGCTGTCATAATAGTTCCTCAGTAGAACCAAAGCTCGCCCACTGTATTTGCAGTTGGCTGTGTAGCTTGGACATAAACGCCCCTGCGTTCATCAAGAAGGCGTCCGGTTGTAATATCAGCGGCTGCATGTAAATGTGCTTCCGGTATGAATGTAGTGGGCTTGCTAGTTACTTCCGCGTATGTGGGCCAGCGCGAGGCAAATGCAGGAACGCCCGTGAGGATTGCCCAAGCAACACTTGTTGGCTCAGGGGCGTCAAGTGTAGCTACAAAGTCATTTGTGAGGAACACAACCTCAGATGCGCCGGGGGTGGCCGCAAGAAACGTGACTACAGTTGAAGAGGTCTCCGTAAAGTCTAGTCCCACAAACTGCCGCACACCATTCACATAGACGGCTAGATTATTAGTGCCCGGCTGATAGAACAATGTTGTCAGTGTAAACACGGCGCCACCACCAACCTGAACTTCCTTCTTCTGAACGACCCACCCATTAGAAAGCCCTATTGCCTGCCCATAAGTCATGGGTTCTGTATTACTGGCTGCCGGGGGCAGATTAGTCAAACGATAGCTATTCATGTCAATGTTAGCTTCCATCTGATTTGGGGATGTGCCATCCCTGCTTAGCGTGTTATCAATTGCAGTTGCGATTTGTTCAATGTTGTCGTTTAACAAGTCTACATCAAGGTAGCCTGTGGTGATGCTGTTTAGTGTCGTTTTAGCTGCCACTCATCTTCTCCTTGCGGCCGATAAAATCAAGCACGCGGCTACTATCTTCTGAAAGCTCTTCCACAGCGCGGGACCGCATCTTCGCTTCCCGCTGCACTTCTTCTTTCGACGGGCGACCACGCTTCTGATTCCATCCACCATCTGCTGCCCATTTGGCAGCATTAAAACTGCCCTTAGTGAGCTTCAATAGCTCTCCAACAGCCTGCGAACGTAGCTTCACTTCAAGCTCGTCCCGCCACTTCTGGATGTGAACCTGTATGTTCTTGTTCTCAGCGATGCGTAGCCAGTGTTCCCAACTCAGCAGATACTTACAAGCAAACTTGTATTCCGTTGGATCGGCCATTTCCAGATAAAGTCTGCGAAGGCTCACGTAGGTACGTCCCTTGTATACGCAATCTTCATCTCGCCACGTATAAATGGCCTTGCTTTCATCATATTCAAAATCAATGAACAGATTTTGCGTAATCAGAGTGTGTCCACGATGATCCTTGAACTTAGCGCGGTCTGGTAGCCAGTCGCTCATTTTGTAGCCCTCATAAATGAACTTCAATAGTCAAACAGCAATAAAAACGAACTTGCCTGCCCCGGTGGCACCACAATAACACCAGCATCAAAAAACCAGTCGTCCCAAACGACATATCCAGCGGCAGCATTGCTCCTTTTCACTAGCGGAAGGGAGCCACAATAGGGCCTCCCCGAACGCTCTGTGTATGCCCAGCCCCGATTGAACTCACCCTTGCCAGAAACGGCCATGACTCAGCCTTGTGTGAACACAACACTACCTGACAGCGGTGTGGTAGTGGTGGTTTGCGGGATGTAAATGAGAAACGGCACTGTGTTATCATAGCAACGTGGCATACCGCTGGTGAGTACATCAACTGCATTTGGAATACCAGCAGCAGGCAACTCTAGTGTTGCTAGAATTCTATAGGCTACCAGATGAATCGCCCCACTGGTCATACTTACACCCAGCGTACAGCTCTGAACGGATCGAACGCCTGTATCACCTGCCGCTAACGTGAATGGATAAAATGTACCAGCTATAGATGTGGCCACATAGGGCACAGACATACTTCCTGTCGAGCCCGCGTTACCCAACTCATCTGTATAACTGATTGTGGGAGTGGCAGCACCCGCACCAGTGGCCGTGGAAACCTCTAACCCAATCAATACCTGATCACCATTGGTAGTGCCGGCACTATCCCGAGCAGGCCACGCTACAGATGTTACAGTTTGTGCGCCTGTGGTAGTAACCACCAAACCACTATTATGCCATAGCCTATCGCACAGCAACAGCACACCACCCTGCGCAGACGCCACGCCACTAAACCTAGCAAGGTGTGTATTGGCTGATGCTGCTGGAACCGGAATCTGTCCTGCGTAAGTTGTAAGCGCTGCACCACCCAAGCCGGGGGAGGGTGCCACGGCTGCACCGGGAGCCCCCGCCAAATAGAATGGGGTGAATGGCCTACCGGCAACTAGTGTACCGCTAGTCACTTTTGCAATTGCAGCTCCCGGCCTCATGCCCGCCAGCGCACCATCCAATGTTGTAATCGTCATATATTAAGCCTCGTTAGCCAGAGCAACACAATCCCATTTGGAATCGGTTAGGTTATAGATGAACCCCAAATACATAGTTTTGCTACTCACTGTTGTAGTGGGCATCACTATGCCTATTGAGCGGTAAATTGCATTAAACGTGATTGTCTGTGCAGTACCATTGTCTTTCAAACGTACTACAATCTTCTGGCCCTGTGTTGGCGTGCCAGACGGAGCAGCCAATGTGAGAGCTACCGCCTGCCCAGTGACAATCACTACGTCGTCGCTGTCAGCAGATGGCGTCACAGTGGTGGCAGATGTCACAGACTGCAATCTGGCAGTGATACGTTTGTTTGTAAGTGTCACTGTGTTCACAAGACCAGCGAAGTTATCATCTGTGCACGCTGTGTCAAATGATGCCAGCGTTGTAAGGCCAATTGCGGCTCTCGTATTGGCAGCGTCCGTGAACACAGGCGCGACAGTGAATGTCGCGGTGCTTGTGAACTTACTTGTGCCGGTCACTTGCAGCTTTTCGCCGGTATCCGTACTAGCCCCGATAGATGTATTACCCAGCAAATGATTTTTTGCCGTACCATCTAAAAACAGATTCCAGTTAGAGGCCCCACTAGGCACCTGCCCGCGTATGCCATAATTAGTAATCGCAGTTGTGAACCCAGCAGGCACGGAGAATCCAACACCAGTGGTAATGGCACTACCTGCTCCGATGGTGGTGCCATTGGCTACATAGCAGTTTACAAGTGGTACCGTGAATGCCGCAGCTTCCGTAGCTACAGCGGTAATAAAACTCGTGTAAGAACTAGACGTACTACTTCCGATAGTGTTGCCAACCCGAACACCATAGCCCGTACCAAGGAACGAAGCATGTGTGCCGCCCACACTGAATGCAGCGGCCATGTCGCCGGACACTACAGCAGAGCCAAATCCAAATGTTTGTGTCGCCGACCACGTATTGGCGTTGCTCAGCAGCGGGACGGTAGCGCCACTTGTACCAATGTTTTCTACCGCCGCAGTACCCAAACCCAGTGTAGTGCGTCCAGTACTAGCAGACGCATCATCCAGCAAGGATAGTCCAAAATCTGTAATAACCTGCGGGGCAAGGTTTCCTGTACTCGCCCGCGCAGGAAATGTATTGGTTGCAAATACGGTTTGTGCTACAGTATCCGCGCCGGTAGCCAGAGGCATACTATTGAGCGCCCAGTTAGCGCCTGCCAGTGCTGTGAGCGTGCCATCTACAGGCTGGTAGGTGGAGATTGCCGATGCAACACTAAGAAAATCTGCATCTGTGCAGGCTGCATTGAACTGTGCCAACGTGCCAGTAATGCCAACAATGCTTGTTTGATCACCAGTGTTGGTTCCTGTAAGCCCCAAATCAGTCTTTAGGACCCCCAACAGCTGTATTTCAGGAACACCAGTGCCCCCGGTCTTTCGATAGAACACTGTTGCTGGCTCAACGACCGCCATCTTGGCCAATGTCACAGCGCCATTGTCAATTGTAAGCGTAGACCCGCTGCCAGATACCGTAATGTCGCCCTTGTCGCCGTCGCTTATACCGCCGCTTGGTGCCGTCCACTTCAAGCCTGTAGGCTCTGCACTATCGGCAGACAACACTTGGCCGTTAGTGCCAACAGGAAGTCGCAGATCACTTGTTGAATATGTGTATATATCGCCTTTCGTAGTGAGCGGACTGCTGCTTCCTGTCGCGGCATTGAGCGTTGTGCCTGACAGAGACAAGTTCGTACCAAGTGTAATTACATCAGCATTGCCTGTGCCAAACCCCACGCCGCGTCCCAGCAACTTGCCCGCTGGCAGAACAATACTGATAACGGGTTCTACTGTTGGGGCCCCTGTGATAGTAACTGGGGAAGTACCAAGTACATTTTGAACAGTACCACGTACAGAAATCGCTGAATTGATTAATGTTTGTGTAGAGCGCTTGTTCATGCCATCTGTATCTGCTATAGCATCCGCAAGGTTTAGGATGCTGTTGCTATTCATGTCGTGATCGGCAGTCATCTGGTTTGGCGATGTGCCATCGCGAGACAGCGTGTTCTCCACCGCAGCTTCAATAGCTGCGCTGTTCGCATTAATAATAGCAATTGCACTCGCTGGGTTAGCCAGCGTAGTTAGATCATTTAATGTTAGCTTAGCCATACGAACTCTTGGCGATTAACGAAGCATGGCGTCAGACTTGTCATTGTTAAGACACTCCTTAATAATCGATTGTGCCGACGTTAATTGATCCACTACTTCATCGGCTCTGTTGGCTTCTCGCAGCAGAACTTCAACATCTTCTCTGTGAAGTCCGCCCTCTGTGGTTGCATCACCTCCGAGGGGGGCAGCGGCATCTGTGGCCGGACATACGAATTTCTTGCGCAGCCGGAGCTTCCCATCACGCACAGCAGCAAGAGTGTGCTCAAATTCCTCATCCCGTTCAATCCTTTTAATATGTGCCTTATAGGAAATGTCATAAACCGCCTCTCGCCATGCCTGCTCTGTGATTCGCACAGTTCGCATGGCGTGTGCATTAGACTGTTCTCGGGCCACCTTCTCTGCGGATAGTCTAGTCTTGTACCAAGCAGATGTCCCTAAGAACACAAGCATTAAACAAAAGAAAACAAATGCCCTAATGCCACCAAAAATCAAGTGAATCCATGTGATGTTCATGCGACCCTGTCCTTAGTTTATGTTCCTGTCAGCGCACGTGCTTCGCGCCAGTCGGTGTTCAGTACGTGTCCGCTTCCGGTGGTTGCCCGAATCCAGCCGATGATCATGTACTGACTGCCGCCGGTCCCAGTGATGGCCGGATTGTTGTTTCGGACGAAATGCCCGTGAACAAACTTGCCGGCGGTCGGCATCGTGCTGGAGCTGGTCGGGCAGAAGTTGAGCGTCGTGCCATAGGTGGCGCTGGCCGGGTCGCAGTCAACGATGCGCGCGACGAACCCCGGGCCGCGAGGCACTTCGCCGATTCCCTTGTTGGACGCGGAAAACCCTTCGGAGGTGGGGTCGCACTCAAAGTAGTTGTCAGCCAAAAGCTGAAGCCTCGTGCCCTGCAAGATGCTGCCGGTCATTACCGAAGCGTCGCAGATGCGTCCGCAATTCTTGAAGACGTTGCCGCCGATGCCGACGCCATTGGCGCTTTGCATGAGGATCGCCGTGGGATTGCCATACGCCAAGTACGTGCCGTTCGCGCCACGGTTCGCGTGCGTGAGCAGCGGGTCTATATCGAACACATTGTCGGTGATTCTCAGCCCTTGATGCAGCGCGTTTCCAGAATCGAAGCTGACGCCAGAGGTGCAATCAAACACGGTATTACCGCTGAACGAGCCGTTGATGATGCGCGCGGTCGGGTCTAACGAAAGCGCTGCGTTGATGCCCATGAAGGCGTTGCCGCGAATGTGGGCATTTCGCAGCGTGCCGCCGTGGGCTCGAACGCCGTGCTGACGCATGGCCGCTTCGGTCAGGGTCGGGTCTACAGTGCCGTTGCGCGTGTAGAACGTGCCGAATCCGAGCGCCGACAGCAAACCGCTGGCGTCCACGTCGCGCGTCATTACGTTGTCGCTGACGATGATGTTGTAGTTTCCGGGGATCGGCAGGTTCGCGTTATTGCTATTGCTGTTCTCAAAGTACGGATACAGCGGAGTGATCGTGCCGGTAGCCGTGTTGTTCTCACCCGGGATCGTGGCAAGCGTGCCGGCTTGGGCGGCGTTGCCGTTGATCACGATGTACGGGCAGTCGTCGTTCAGGCCATCGACAATCGTGCGGTCAATGCAATTCTTGATTATGTTGCCGCTGATCACTACGCCAGACGAGCCGTTGATGCCTTCCAGCTCACCAGTGCTTGGCGCGATTGCGTCAACGCTGATGCCCTGTGACATCACGAATTCCAGCGTGTTGCCGGTGATGCTTACCGACTTGGCGCCGAGCATGCGGATGCCTTGGGCGAACCGGACGATATTGCCGCTGATGACATAGCCACGGTCGGCCTGACCGTAGTATTGCGTTGCACCGGCAATCGCGTCGTCGTCGCAAAACTCGACGCGGTTGTTGCAAATGCTGACGTAATCGCAGTCGCCGGTATTGATACCGTCACGCGCGCAATACTGAACAACGCAGTCGTGAACATCTACGCCGTAGCAGCCACGGAAGGCCATCGCCATCACGCGCGACTTCGTGACCTTGACGCGGCTCATCTTGAGCCCGTTCACCTTGGTCAGCAGGAACGGGTAAGACGAAATCTGCGAGTAATCGCCGCCGTCGCCGTGCCCGCCCTCAACGTGCAGATCACGGAATTCAACATTCGTCAGCAAGGCCAAGTTTGGCGCGCGGTAGAACAGATGCACGCCAACAGCGGCGTCGAACTTGATCTTGGTGCAGTCCATGCCGTCGCCAGTGATGACAGCGCCGGAGAACACTTCGAGCGGAGTATCAAGGCTGGACAGGCGGTAGGTGCCAGACGGGAAGTGCAGGCGCGGTGGATTAGGAATCGCACGTACCGCATCCCATGCCGCGCGCACCGCCCCAGTGTCATCGGTTATGCCGTCTCCGACAGCCCCGAAGTCACGAACATTAACCACAGTTGTGTCGTCCGCAATAGAAACGGCGGTAACAAGTTCTCCATTTATGAACAACCTGTCCGCATAAACGCCGCCCGCATTTAGTAGATCATTGCCATCCAGATCAATATCAGACCCCATCTGGTTTGGCGATGTGCCATCACGAGACAGAGTGAGTTCTAGCGCAGCTTCAGTGGCCGCACTATTCGCATTGATGAGCGCAATTGCACTCGCAGGATTGGCAAGTGTGGACAAATCGTTCAGGGTGAGCTTTGCCATGTGTTGTCCTTATTTGGCAAGCGTTAGCTTGCTAACCGTAGCATCTTTATGAGCTTCTGGAAAGCCCGTCCAGTCTGTGTCCCCCTTGCGCCAGAACACAATCTCGCCCTCGTTTGTCACCACAAACACTTCGGCTCCAATAGCTTTGGCGAACTCTGCTTGCCCCTTAGGGAAAACAATTGCAGTGGTTTCAAAGACGATGCTACTCACTTCTTACCCTTCCCCTTGCCCGCCTTGCGGGTAATTGCCATTTGCGTTGGGCTGTCATCATAGCTCCGGATAGGAGCATTCCGATAGCCCTGCACCACACGATTGACAACGCCAGCAAGTCGTTCTGGACCAGTGCGCGGATCAGCCATACCCATGCGGTAGATGTTCTCTTTGTCCCGCTTAACTTTTGACATATATGTCTCCTAATGTGAAGAAACCCACTACGATTAGCCTACCATCATCAATGTTTTTGCCATACGCCTCAAAAGGCCATCGGCTGTGAAAATCCTGTCCATCATAGATTAGGGCGCGATTGTACTTGCTTTGTACCATGTCCGTCTGTTCCCACGCTTCTACATTGTTCCAATCCGGAGCAATATACGGAAGCAGGGCCGGTGCTGTGGACATTGAAATGCTTGTAGCCCCTGTCTGCTTGTGCTTCCAGAACGCTGTTCCTGTGCCTTCCTTCTCAGAAAGATATAGAACAAGGGCTTTCGTTCCCCAGCCGGCATCAGAATGCACCGCATGGTTGGGGAGCTCGCCATCGTAGTTCAGCCGGAACGCTTGTAGGAACATCGTAACGGGGCCGCCAAGCACTTCTTCTAATCGCTCTTTGATACCGGGAATATCACAGACAAACACGCGCTTGTACACTTCCCCGTCGTGTGCCTTATAGTCATAGAAGGCTGCTCCCTTAGCCAGCGCGTGAATCTCTTCGATGTTAGGGGCGAAGTCGTCAACCACCAACATCATACACCATTCGCCGCTATATGACTGTCCAGAGTAGATACGGGTATGTTCAAGTCCTTAGCATACTTTCGTTTTGTATCCCCGAGAGTGCCGGTGTATCCCAAGCCGGCCAACACCTTAAAATACATGTCATCCACTTGCGTATACTCTGGTGACACAAGGGCGATCCGCAATTTCGTAACTAGGTCATCCAATGTTGTAGGCATTAGTGACGCCCTCCACGAGCTTTACCACTTTTGGGCTGCCGATAACCACCTTCGGTATCCGAGTCCTTACGACGCTGCATTTCCAGATTGTTCCGCTTCTCGGAACCACCCTTGGAGAGCGCCTTCTTGTGATTCACCACCTTGCCGTCCCCAACAGCAGCCTTACCTTCCTTAATCATCTGTCGGCGGGCCTTATGACGTTTGATGCGATTATTCTTCCGCTCCTGACTCTCAGCAGCGGCCTCTCGTTTATAGTTGCGTCCGGGGTAATCCGCGTCTGCCATCATTTCACCTTCGTCTTCTTCGTTACGGGCTTGTTGGGCGTGTATCTCCATCCAGCGTCCTTCGCAGGAACGAGGGGCTTAGGCTTGGCCTTGCCACTTGCCTTCAAATAGGGGCCTGCCATCAGGGCACCGTCACCCAAACGGGGATTAACGCAAGCGCGGTTTGTGCATCCAACAACGTGACAAACTCTTGAATGGGAGCCATATGCCCTTGGGCATCATACGTACGGGTTACATGATGTAACCACTCCCCATCCACCATATTCTGAATACGATATTTGCCCCCCATTGTCACTACTTGCCAATTCGTATATGTCGCCATAAGATGTTCTCCTGCTCAGACAGCTTGTTCATAGTATTTAATACGAATTTGTGCATTTATTGAACCCGTACCAAAGTTCTGGACGTTCCATAGGACAGACGTGCTGGGCGGCAGGATGATTTTAGCATTCGTGTCGATGGTTCCACCCACACGTGCTCCACCAGACCCACCGGGAACAAGCCACTGAGCTGCTGTAGTGCCTACCAACCCAAATGATGTAACCTGATTCACCGTCATCCCGGATGTATTGGGCTTTGTTACGTTATACCCTGATGTACCAATGGCTGACGACAACACAACAGCCGTGGGGCCAATGCTTGCCGAGAAGAATGCCTCGCCACCAGCCGTAAACGAAGCATAAAGGTGGGTGTGCTTGCCTGCCGCTGTCAGCATATGAAACTGCTGTGCCCCCGCTGACGCAATATCAGTGAACAGCACGTTCAAGGCATAAAGCTGCCCATTATACACATACTCATCCTCCTCCAACTGGGAGGCCCACCTGTCAACCTGCTGCGTAGTTACAATATTAGGCATTTGGCCTCCATACTAGCCCGAGCTCCTGTGGAGGGAAGGGGGGCTGCGGAACGGGGGATGGGAGGAAACGAATGAGACAGCCCCTTACAGGGGGTAGTCGAATGGTAAGGGCTTGGTAGCAAAGCGACAGCGAATGCAATGAGTGGCTAGGAGCTTTGCTGGAGGAACACGAAGTGTTCATTCAAATAAAGACATGCTTCTTAACAACAAAGAGCTTCTGCTCTTATGGACGCAATTGTGTGTGCGTCCATGCTCTTAAAGGCTCTTAAAAGCAATTATATATATTTATATAACTAAGTGCTTTTGCTCTTGCTTTATAGAAGCTCTTTCTTTAGGAAAGAGCTTCTATGCTTTTGATCTTAAGCTCTTAAAAGCTCTTTGTTTTATTAGCTCTTGCTCTTAAAGGCTCTTTCTTTTATTAGCTCTTAGTAGCTCTTAAGAGTATTATATCATATATTTCCCCATTGTCAAGTGTTTTTCCAAGCATTGATGTTTTTCCAAACAGCCCACTCCCCAATTCCCCCATTTCCCTACGTTCTTAAGAACACGTTGTGAGTTGCTCTGTGAACAACTCTAAAATTTTTATAAGAAATTCTTTGGCTGTAGTACCGTCCCCGCTCTACCCCCCTGCCCCCTGCCTACCCCGGTCGTTACCCAGCGCTCATGCTCCACGTGAAACGCTTTGCTATAGAGAACGCAGCGTTCTTAAGAGCAGCAATAGGCGTATAACACAAGATATAGTGGTGCAGTAAAGTAGTACCCCCATATATAGTGAACTGGTGAGTGTAGTAATCACCAACACCCTTTCGCACTCCCCCACACTTACAGCAAGCACACGCTCCCCAAGCACAAGCGCCATGTCCCGGTCGCTATGCGCACACAACAGCCCATTGAATTCCATATCCCTCCATACGCTAAGTTGTTCATCCGTATGGAGTTGTTAGCGTCTGGTTGCTGCGGTTGTTAGCGTCTGATTGCCGATCCCAGCACATACAGCATGTTGCATGCTGTGCCCCAGCAGGTAACAAATAGCCCCTATTGAGCACGGGCCTACCAATCTGTGGATAAGTGTGTGTATAAAGCTCTGTAGCGCCCCCAGTGACCTACGCAGGCAGTAGGTGGTGCACAGGTACTGGGGGTGGGGGTAGAATGCCTCACAAGCCCTCCTGCGCAGTTTTAGCTAGTTGGGTCATTGTGAACGGTATATAAACACTACAGAGAAAAACATACACACTCCGGTGATAAATGCT
>Ga0247727_10016900_pt1 | contig 11693 bp, 10 predicted proteins | sample WisWelCaveWW1625_FD_202498 | JGI IMG/M metagenome (GOLD analysis project Ga0247727, IMG submission 202498) | Biofilm microbial communities from Wishing Well Cave, Virginia, United States - WW16-25 | ecosystem: Environmental > Aquatic > Deep subsurface > Groundwater > Cave microbial mat | place... | reverse complement strand
TTTTCCATGTTTTCCGGCTCCTTGTAGGGTTGGGTTGATGCTTCTAACATCAACATTTTCCGTTTCCTAACGGCCAATCTTACTCGGAGCCTTTCTTCATTTCCAACTAAGAATAACATTCACTCCTCTAGCAAAATATAGTTTCTTTGCCTGGCCCATTGATTATTTCGTTTTAATCAACGACCTTTATAACAAAGAGCGAAAAGGGAGGCAATCCTATGAAAAAGCACATGTTGGTTGGTTGTTTGTTTGTTGCGATAGTAGCTTTTTGCAATAGCGTTTTGCTTCCTGTAGCATTCGGCACCGAAGTGGATATTATAGTCAGTGACGTCCTTGACTCTACGACGTTTACAGTAAACAAAAATATCGTAGCCGGGCCAACAAGTATATCAGCGGCACTTCGGTACCAATTTAATCCTGCAACAAGCTCTACCCAATTAGGTATCGTGGGTCCAAACGGTATACCAGAATTAAAATTTGCAGGGGTGACTTTTTTTTCAGACCCGCTGGCACCCATTCCCTTTTTTCCGACCTTATGGGCTTCAAACCCCGGGGGCAGCAGTCCTTTGATCCGATCCAGTTTAGCCATGTTTACTTCAGTCGATACGGCTCCGGCCAACGCAGGCCCATTTTCTATTGTTGATCCCTATGTTGATGATCCCCTTTCATCTGCCGATATCCGCGGGCTTTCTGCCATGATTAAAAGATCCAACGGAGACATTAATTTTTACGGGGCAGTAGGGCCGATCGAAATTCATAAGTTCCAACTTTCTACTGGAGGGGTACCCTTCTATGAAGCATCAGCGAGAAGCGGTTTAACCGCTATGGCGATTGACGTGGCGCTTGTTCCCAGGCGCGAAGCTCTCAATCGCCTTGAATATGTGGCGTGGACGGACGTGCAGGGAAAGGCTTTCATTGGCACTTCAAATGGTCTGCAACCTGCAGTGGAAATTTTGGGGTTGCCTTCTTCCGAATCTATGACACTTAAAGGAATCACTTATGATTTTGATTTAGACCGGGTACTCCTCATTGTCTATGACGCAAGCCTTGAAATGAACCCGGAGAAGCGTGGCTACATCTATGAGGCATCTATAAGTGAAATCCTGAGTGCAGGTGTTGCCAGTTTATTCAGTATACAGCCCATCATTAAACCCGAAGGCATTGCCTGGGTCAGTAGCAATGATAACGGTAGTAATTCGACAATATATGTTACGGGGCAAAAGTTGACTGGTGGGACAATCACTGCTTTTGACTCATCCGGACTCTCTTTCACCGAGATAGTAAGCGACATCAATGCAGGATCACCCAATGGGCCTTTGGGGGATATTGTCGGCTCCAATTTTTTCGAAACTGCTGCTGTCCCCGAACTGCCGCCGAATTTTGCAACTGCTTTTGCGTTTCTTTTTTCAGGATTTGTTCTCTGGCTACGTCGTAGGCTTGCCTAATTTCTGTCGAATTCAGACTGACCAGGATGGAAATTTCTGGCCCGTTAATTCACGCAGGGCGCGAAGATCCGCTTCAAAATAAGGGCGTAAGGATTGCTTTAACTCGGGACTTGGAAGGAATTCCGGAACGTCCTTTTTAAGAGGGACGGCTTTTCGTTTCTTGAGTTTCAAATAAACAGGCGCAAGCGCGGCTGCCGCGTGGCCAAGCCAATGCCCTTCACAGTCACGCGCAAGGCGCTCGAGTTTGCTTTGCTTTTGTGTTACGTTTTCACCCGCCACATTTTTTTGACTGTGAAACTCTTCGGATCTAAACCCCGCGTCGACCCCTAGAAACCCAAAGGCCCTTGCCATAGTTTCATCCGGAGCTTTCTTTAAATCCTCTGCCGCGAGCACCAGGATTTGGGACAAGGGATAATAGTCTAAAAAGTGTTTAAGCTGAAAGTGGTAACAAGCGCCTTCCACATACGGGCTTTGTTTGGATTCGGACTTGATGATTTCGTCCAGTGTTCTGGTCTCAATACCGGCCTTCAAATCCTGAAGGTAGGCGGAGACGAGTTGCTCGACCGGGTCCCTCACCATATAAATAAGCTTGGCTTCGGGAATAACGGTATGCATGTGCTTCGCCACACCGCGGAAAACAGGGTATTGGGTATAATTGGGTGACGACTCTCCCCGGATTTTAGCTGGGGAGGGAAACTGCTTTTCATACCACCGAAGCCCTTTTCGCCAGTTTAATTCCTCGACAAAGAAATTGAGTTCCTTGTGCGTGGACATAAAAATGTCCGGGTGAAGGCTGAGGTAATAATGAAGGCTTGTGGTAGCGCACTTTTTAGCGCCAATAACGATGAGATTAGGCAGCATCTCTAGCCGCGGTCTTTTCTCCGGTGAAAAAAGGGCTTCTTTCTTGGGCCGAATCCGCCGCGATTTTCATCTGAGTGCGGTTTCCTGAAAGGACGGTCGCCCTGAGAAAAATTGCCTTCCCTGGGCGGATTACCGTGTTCCCGATTGTCACGGCGAGGGAAATACCCTCCACCTCCGCCTCCGGGCCGGTAGGGTCTTGAAAAGGGCTTGCCTCTAAACGGCCTTTCTGAAGATTGGGAAGACTGGCTGGTCAAAAGGTCAATTTTCTTTTCTAAAAAACCCAAATGCTGCTGGATCTTTTTCAGCATCCCTATAACATCCGGCTCCCCTTGCTCCGGCGTTTCCTGATGTTCCTTATTTTCCTTATGTTCCTTGTGTTTAAAATGCTCGTTCATTTGGCTCCTTGTGCTACTTGTTGTGGTTGAGTAATGTCGTGGAGGCCCTTTTCCGCAGCCTCTTTAAACTTTTTATGAATCATGTCCCTCACTTTTCGAAATTCATTCAGGATTTCTTCGCTAACGGTGCCCGTTTGAGGAGGATCGGGAAAAGACCAGTGAAGCCGCGTCGTTTTTCCGGGGAAAACGGGGCAGGTTTCGTTGGCATGGTCGCAAACGGTAATGACATAATCGAAATTTTGCCCTGCAAATTCGGAGACGCTCTTCGCGCGGTGACCTGAAATATCGATGCTGATTTCCTTCATCACATGAATCGCATTTTCATTCACTTTGGAAGGCCTGGTTCCCGCGCTAAAAACCTCAAAATTTTCACCCCCGTAATGCCGCAAGACACCTTCGGCCATTTGCGAACGGCAGGAATTACCCGTACAAAGAATCAAAATCCTTTTTTTCATTAACAGCACCCCTTTACATTTTTTTGATTCTCAGTTCCGCACCGGATCCATTGATAACAAAACGCGGCCATCGCCGAGCCCGTCAAAGGCCCGGCAAGATAAATCCACATGAGATCAAGCCGGTGCTCGAAAAAAGCCGGGGCCAAAGATCTTGCCGGATTCATCGAAGCTCCGGTGACCGGGCCTCCAACAAAAGCGCACAACATGACGGTTGCCCCAATCGCGGCGCCAGCCATGGTCCCAACGGCCCTTGTGTCTGTCGCAACGGAAATAATCACAAACATCAGAAAGAAAGTGAGAATGGTTTCCCAAATTACGGCCTGAAACGGGGACACGGACGGAACCGTAGCTCCAAAATTTTCTCCTCCGGGAAGTATTAAGTTTAACACAAACAGGGCGCAAAAAGCGCCCACTATCTGCATGGCCCAGTAGGCAAAGGCCTCTTTAATAGGAAAGTGGCGTGTAAGCGTAAAGGCAAAAGTCACGGCAGGATTGAAATGCGCGCCGGAAATATGCCCCACGGCATAGATCATCGCAGCAACGGCAAGACCGAACACGGCAGGGATGGCTGCCGGCGGAATACTCTCCGGAAACCGGGAAGCCACCATGATACTCCCGCACCCCGCAAAGACCAGGGCAAAGGTCCCGATCAATTCTGCAATAGACTTATGAAGCAGCTTCACATCTTTCCTTTTAGTTAAAAATAAATTCCGGACCGACCTGCAAGGGTTTTCGCATCACAAGCAGATCGCGTTGAAGCGCCCGAAACAAACCTGATTTTGTGATCAGGAATAAAAGCACGGGTGTCATCCAGGAACTTTGCTTTGAATGGTTAAGCAAAACCTTCGAAAAGGCAATTTGTCTTTCATGAATATGCCTGACCTCGGCTTGGCGAATCTCCTGTACGCGGCCAAGCGCGCGGGCCGACACATCCCCGCTTTGGACCGCATCCCGGATCACTCCGGCCGCCACGAGAGCGCTTGCCACGGCCACGGACACGCCAATGGCTCCTGCCGGAGAGCAGGTGTGCGCGCTGTCACCCACAAGAAGCACACCGTCCTGGGCCCATTTTTTAACAAAATCAATCTTGGCCTGGAGAACATTGAACGGAGAAAAATCCTTCAACTCACGGGCAAAGGGATGAAACATAGTGTGAGACTCAAGCAAAATATTCCGGATAGATTGAACACCTTGCTTCATGAGCTTTGGCATTTCGTCTTTTTGGACCACAAGGCCGCATTGAAGCAAGTCAGGGTATTTGGGCAAAATAAGGTAGTTGCGCCGCGGTGAAAAATAGAACCGGACGCGGTCGTCATAATCCATGGGTTTTGGCATCGTAAACCAGAGAATGTCAAAACGGTGATTTTCATATTCAATTTCAAAGCCGCCTCTCTTACGCACTGCCGAAAAACGCCCGTCCGCTCCCACGGTGACTTTGGCTGCGATCTCGATTTTTTCCCCTTTTCGCGAGGCCAAAACACCTGTCACGCGGCGGCCGTCCCGCATCAACCCTTCGGCCCTTGTCTCAAACCACAACTGGAAAGAAGGAAACGCCTTCGCCTTATCGTGCAAGGCCCCGAGCAAAATCGGCTGGGGCATCCACAAGGCAAATGGAGCCTCAGGAGCAATTTCCTTAAAACTGATTCGAAGCACCTGCCGGTCGTTGTAAAATCCTTCAAGCTCCCGGAGTTTCAGGTGCGGGTATTTTTCAAGAAAACCAAAAAGATTAAGTTGCCGGAACATCTGAATAAACCGAGGCATCAAAACCTCACCGCGGTATTCACGCTGGAAATCTTCATGATGCTCCAGCACGAGCACCCGGATTCCCGCCTTGGCCAGTAAAAGCGCAAGCGTCATTCCCGCAGGCCCGGCTCCGACAATACAAACATCTGTTTCGTATTTCATTTTGTGGATACGGTACGTTACGGGTTTTACGAAGGGACTACCTCAAAGCAGCGGGTGCTTATTCCATTACCTTCGGCCAAAACGCCGGCGCGGCTTAAAACTTCGCCGTGAACTGCTAAATCCGCCGCCTCCTGAGAAGGGGCGGGCGGCCGGGAAAGTCTCCTTGGGAAGATCGGGATGATCGGAAATCGGGATGGCGACGCGCAGAAGACGTTCAATGGAGCGCACCTCTTGTTCCTGGTCCGGCATGGCAAAGGAAATCGCGTGGCCTGAACCGCCGGCTCGTCCGGTACGGCCAATTCGGTGAACGTAATTTTCGGAATCGTCCGGAAGGTCATAATTAATCACTAGTTCAATGCCGCTCACGTCAATGCCGCGCGAGGCAATGTCTGTCGCTACAAGAATGCGGTACCTGCCGTTGCGGAAACCTTCAAGCGCTTCACGGCGCTGGGCAAGGGTGCGGTCGGAATGAATCTCGCTGGCCCGGTGCCCCATATCACGAATCACGCGCGTGATCTTTCGCGCCCCGATTTTAGTGCGTGAAAAAATAAGCGTGGAGCCGTGGTATTGCGCAAGAACTTTTTCAAGAATCTTGGCCTTCGCTTCTTTTCTGACAATGAAAAGCTCGTGGGTCACTTTTTCTGCCATCGTACCGGGCCTTGCGATTTCCACCTGAACCGGCAGCTTCATATAAGACTTTGCAAGCTGAACGATCTCGGTGGGCATGGTTGCAGAAAAAAGCATCGTCTGCCGATCGCGAGGCACGACACGTAAAATTTTCTGGATCTGCGGCGCAAACCCCATGTCAAGCATCCGGTCCGCTTCGTCAAGCACCAGGATATGCACATCATTTAAAGTGACATTGCGTTGTTCCATATGGTCAATCAGACGCCCGGGAGTCGCAATCAAAATCTGGGGGTGGTTCCTGAGATCGCGGATCTGAAGGTGCATCGAAGCTCCGCCGATTAAAACGGCCATCTTGGTTTTGGGCGACACCTTAGCGAAGTGTTGATGCACTTGCGCGGCTAATTCACGCGTCGGCACAAGTACGAGGCCGCGGCCGCCGGTTTGGGCAAGGCGCTGAAGCATCGGGATCCCAAAGGCGAGGGTCTTCCCGGTGCCTGTCTGCGCAATGCCGATGAGGTCCTTGCCCTCTAACGCAATGGGTATGGCCTGTTTCTGAATGGGTGTCGGGGTAGAAAAATGGATACGGTGAAGGGCTTCCATAAGCTGGGGAGCAATCCCCAAGCCGTAAAACTCAGATGCGAAAGGTTCTGTCTCGTGTTTTGTCATAAGGCGCAGTATAAGCTTAAACCGTTTTTTGGCATAATAAAAAGAATGTCCTTACCTTACGCCTTTCAGGAGATGCACAGGCGTTCTCTTTAACTCCCAGGCTAAATTCAGTTTCGATAAAACGAAAATAAACCACTTTGTCGGGTCCCAATCCTGCCACCGGATCCCGTTGCGATAGTCGTTTGGAAAACGGTGATGATAATAGTGATACCCTTCTCCATTGGTAATAAACGCCCCCAGCCAGTGGTCTCTGGCTGAACCGGAGGCCTCAAAAGATTTGAAGCCAAAGGTATGACAGAACGAATTAATAAAGAAGGCCGAATGCATAACAAGCACAAGCCTCAGGCAAACCGACATAATAAAAACCCCCAGCGGCTGGCCGATGGCAAAACCTAGCACAAGCGGGGCCAGGATCCCCGCGCCCAAGGACCACGCCGTGTACCAGCGGTGCTGATTCATGATAAGCCGGGATTTTTGTAAATCACTGACGTTGTCATAATTCACCTGATGCTTCCAGAATAGAATCCACCCGGCATGCGCGTACCAAAACCCCTTCTTAATATTGTAGGGGTCATTATCCGTATCGGTAAACTGATGATGCTGCCGGTGCTGAGAAGACCATTTCAAGGCCGACTGCTCAAGCGTAGCCGCCCCGAAGAAAAGCAGGAAAAAGCGAATCAAGGGATGTTCTTTAAACGTCACGTGCGCAAACAAACGGTGATACCCTGCTGTAATGGCCATATTAGTAAGAAACCAGTAAGCAAAGAAAAGGCCCCACTCAGCTCCGCTCACGCCGTGATAAATGATATAAAGCGGAGTTCCGACAATCCCTATTAAATGGATGAGGATAAAGAAAATAATGCCTACCCACCGCGTCTTCGGTACAGGTAAGGGGTATGTCCCGCCTGTGGATTTGATTTTTGCCATAGTTTTAAATCCGGTCTTTCTGCGACTTTGAAATCGCTAACACTTGTAGCGGCAAGCACTTGCTCAGTTAGAGGGAAGCATGGAGGTGAGGTTAGAAGGCTCGCTCAAATCAAACTTCCAAGGATTCAAAGTAGCTAAGCGGGTGACAGTGTAACAACATTGCCCGGATCAGGCAAGCAATAAGCTTGTAAAGTCTTAATATTCACCGTAACATATTGGCTTCAAAGTGGTTAGGGTCAGGCAGAGCAAGGGCATTGAATTATTTTTTCTTCAAAACAGGGTGCCTGCCAAACTGTCCGCGAAGCGCCGACACAATTTGGCCGGCATAACTCGGGTGTTTCTTTGAACGGTGCCGGAACAAAAGCGCTTCCCGGATGACTTTATGCTCAATTTTCATTTCACGAGCGGTCTTGACCGTCCACACGCCTTCACCCGATTGGTCTACTGTTCCGGAAACGGGCTCTAAATCCGCGCCATAAAGTTCAAAAGCCTCTTTCAGCCATCCGATGAGACGCGATTCGATAACACTTCCGTGATTGTACACATCAGCCACGCGGGTAAGATCGAGCTTGAACCTCGCTTTTTTAAGCAGCGTAAACCCTTCGGCAATGGCCTGCATCATGCCATATTCAATCCCGTTGTGAATCATTTTCACAAAATGCCCGGCGCCCGCGCCCTCAAAAAACTGATATCCCTCCGGCAGGGCAAAATCGCGGAATAGCGCCTCGACCCTTTCAAAATCTTCGCGCCTGCCGCCAATCATGAGGCAGGCCCCGCGGCGCGCACCGCCCGGCCCGCCTGAGGTACCAGCGTCGAGGAAGCGAATCCCGTATTTTTTAAGTTTTTTCGCTCGTTGAACCGTGTCTTTATAAAAAGAATTGCCGCCATCGATCAAGATATCTCCCCGCTTGAGGTATTTCACAAGCCCCTCTTGACCGAAAATGACCTCGTCCACGGACTTGCCCGCGGGCACCATGAGCCAAACCACTTTTGGCTCAGGCAATTTTTCAACCGCTTCTTTAAGGCTGAAAGCGGGTACCAGACCTTCCTTGGCCAATTCCCGGGTCACTTCCGGGGACCGGTTGTAACCCACCACGCGCCAGTGTTGATCTAGCATGCGCCGTGCCATGCCCGCCCCCATTTTGCCAAGGCCCACAATCGCCATCTCCCTGACCGTTTCTTGGGCTTTGGGTTTCGCTCCGATAAGAGCTGCCGTTTGTATTATCTCGTCAGTCCCGGGAGCATACCGCATGAGCGTGGCGGCATTTTTACGCCAGGCCGATACCACAGGATCCGCAAATTTCCATTGGGCCAAAACCTCTCGTTCTGACACAAACATGGTTTGATCGCCCATCAGGCATCTAAAAATCAAATTGGCGTATTCTTCCACGTACTGAATTTTTTCCGTATGCTCATAAAGGAAGAAACTGAAATTGCGCTCTTCTAGTCCCACTTCAAATCCCGGCTTTTCGGTCCAGAAATAAATGCAAATTCTGTCCTCGGGCTCAATGCTGAAAACCACGCGGTTGTGAATATGCTTTTCCGGAGAACAGGCCAGGCAAAGGGTTGGGTGTTTAAACGTGACCACCACTTCTTTTTTAGCCTCGGGGCAGCGTTTACCGCTTTCAAGGGTGACAGGCACGCCCTGCCATGCAGGATGCGTCAGTTCCGTTTGCAGTTTGAAATAGGTTTCGGTGATGGACTCGGGAGAAACATGAGGAATGGACTGGTAACCATCGTACTGGGCCCGGAATGTCTGGCCCTTAATGGCAGCCGGGGTCCACGTTTTTAACGTTTCTATGATTTCAGCCCGTCTCCGGCGCACGTTTTCAGCCGACATATTCTGCGGCGCATCCATGGTAATCGCAGCCAGCATTTGCAGCAGATGATTTTGGCCAACATCCCGAAAAGCCCCGATTGCATCAAAAAATGCCCCGCGACCTTCAACACCGATGGTTTCAAGAAGCCGGACATCAATCCGTTCAATGGAATTTTTATCCCACGATCTTTCAAGTAGATTGTTGGAAAATCGAAAATGAGTGATTGCCTGCACGATCTCTTTAGCGAGATAATGGTCCATCAAATAAATCTGCTCCGCTTTGAAGTATTGACCAAGCACACTGAACAACTTTTTCGCGCCGGCGGTGTTGTCACCGAAAGGTTTTTCAATCAGGAGCCTTGTCCAGCCGAGCCTGCCGCCGCACGGAATATTAAGGTGCACAAGCGCCAGATTTTTAAAAATCACCTCAAAATGCTCCGGCGGTACAGCCAAATAAAACAATTTGTTCGAGCACAAGCCCCATTCAAGATCGATTTTTTCTAATTTTTTTTTGAGCCGTTCAAACGCCTCCCCCTTGTCAAATTTACCCTGGTGATAGGTAAAGAAAGAAGCGACCTCATCGACTACGGTTTGCGGAGTTTCGGGCATCCGCTCTTTAAGCTCGGTCCGCACATGGGTTTGAAAATCCAATTCTTTCAGGTCGCGACGCGCCATGCCGACCACGCGAAAACGAGCCGGCAATCGCTTGTGGACATGCAGATGGCAGATCGAAGGGATAATCTTTTTTTTCATCAGATCCCCGGTTGCGCCGAGCACAACCAGGATGGTGGGAATTTCAGGAATGAGTGTCATTCGGACGGGCTTTCACAGCAAGCTAATGAGCGTTCTCGCGAACCATTTGCTCAAGCGCAACTCTGGGACAAATGTTGTGTTCAATGTAATCCATAAGCGCCTTCGCAACCCCGCGGATTCTTTTTTCGATTCCCGCGTCCTGGCACTTTCCGTGGGCATCAAAAACTTTTTGCACATTGGCCACAGAAACCGTGTAAGGGATCACAATCGCTCCAATGTGCGAGCAAATACTCCGGAGCTGTTCGAGTGATTTAATGGCTCCGATTTGGCCGGCCGCCACGCCAAGCAAAGCCACGGGTTTCCCGGCCAGGACCGAAGGAAATCCCAAATTTTCAATCACCTGTTTCATCACGCTGCTGACACTTCCGTGATATTCGGGTGTAGCAAGAATCACGCCCGTCGCTTCTGAAACCGTCTTTCGCAAGGCCTCCATCTGAGGGTTTGATTCTAGCCCCGGTTTGGCTAAATTAAGTTCCCGCGGGTCGATCACTTCAAAATCCATTTTCTTTTGCGTCACCAGCTCTTCGGCCACAAGGCTCAAAGCCATCCAGGTATAATTTTGCGGACGCACGCTGCCGCCAATCACTACAATGTGAGGCCCCATAAATTTCCTCCGGTTTTTGGTTTCAAAACAAACGGCGGGATTATACACCCCTAACGCCAGAGTTACCAAGGGCGCTTGGAAAATAGGCGAAGCGAACTGCATTTGAAGCCAACTCAGCCACCATTCCTTAGCAGTGATGTCGAGAAATTTGACCTTGCTGCGAACCACGAGGTTCGAAAACAAATCGAACTCATGATTTGAAGTGTGCGGAAAACGCGCTCTATATTTTTAAAATATATCCCGTTGTCCTGCCGTCACCAATCTTTTGGATAAGTCCCGCCTCGATCAGCCGGTTGAAATCTTTACGGGCCGTTTCATCAGAACATTGGCTCAGTTTACAATACTTTCGGGTTGTCATTTTTTCACTATGTCCAAGCATCCACTGGAGCGCTTTTATCTGTTTCTTGTCGAGTCTGGCCTGAATCTTTCGGCTTAAAAGATCGCGAATGTCCCTGACCTTCGTTTCCTTTTCAATCTCGGGCTGAACATCCTTCAACTGTTCCGCCAGAGCCGTCAGATAATAATGGATAAAAAACGTTGCGTCACTATCATGCGCCTCGGCGTTTTGGATGGCCCTGTAATATTCACCGCGATGATGGTCAAAATAATCTGATGGTGCAAGAAAATTAATGAATTGATAGTCTTGTTTCATGAGATACAGATTGGACAAAGCCCTGGCTGAGCGGCCGTTCCCATCATCAAAAGGATGAACGTGCACGAAATAAAGATGCACAAGCGCCGCCTTGATCAGGGGATGAATCTCAGAAGCGTTATTCATCCACTGAATATAGACATCCATCATTGGCATCACTTTGGACGCAAGCGGGCCTTCATAAACAACTTGTCCCTGGCCGTCTACGACATAGATGGGGCCTTTGCGATACTCCCCGACAGTAATCGGTCTTTTTTTATGGGTATTCCGGACAAGGATTTTGTGCAGTGCGCAGATCATTTTATAGCTGAAGGGATTTGCGTTTTGCCCGCGGATATATTCCAGCGCGTCCCTGTTATTGACAATCATTTGAAGACTTTCATCGTCATAGTCTTTTCGGGAAGGTTTGTTCAGGTGAAGCAATGCCACTTCCAGAGACGTTACGGCCCCCTCAATATGGCTGGAATAATAGGCTTCTTTTTTCTCATTCTCGGAAGCTAATCGATCGAGAAACTTTTTGGGAA
>Ga0247727_10016899_pt1 | contig 11694 bp, 5 predicted proteins | sample WisWelCaveWW1625_FD_202498 | JGI IMG/M metagenome (GOLD analysis project Ga0247727, IMG submission 202498) | Biofilm microbial communities from Wishing Well Cave, Virginia, United States - WW16-25 | ecosystem: Environmental > Aquatic > Deep subsurface > Groundwater > Cave microbial mat | place... | reverse complement strand
GTGGAATTGTCGACGTCTTCCGCCTCGCCCGGATGCGTGCCGTCGGCCAAACCTTCGCTGATGATGCTCGTTTGCGAAGCTTGATCCGTATGCTGCACCACGATCGCGGCCAATTGGCCGGGCGTGTTGACGACGTCATATTCCGCGAGCGGCAAAACGCCGTTCGGGTACAAATCCAAATTGTCCGTCGGCCTGCCCCAAGAGGAAGTGCCGTCATCATTGTTGCGGCCGCGTTTCTCGCTGCGATAAATGCGATAGCCTTCAAAATCCGCGCGGCCGGTGAGCGCGTCTTTGGAATTTTCGCTCGCATTCGCACCCCAATACAACGTCGCGGACTGATTGCCCGGAACCGCGGTTACTGCCGGCGCACCCGGCGCCGTCGGGCCGATAAAGTTGTTGTCGAAAACGCGTTGCGCCGCGTTTGCATTGCGCAGCAGCGCCTCGAAATCCGGCGCGGCGATGAACGCGACGCCGAGATCGACGGACTGCCCCGGCGCGAGATCAAACTCGCCGCTGCTCATCACGTAACCCACGTCGGTGTTCAGACGCGGCTTCATGTACAGGCCCGGCTGCATGTAAGCATATTGCGCATGATCGCGGCTTTTGAATTGCGGCCCGTTGGCAATCGGCCCATTCTCATTGAGATAAAACTCGCCCTGCGCCGGCATGTCGCCGTATTCAAACGTCGACCAGCCGGTAAGTCCCAGCTCTTTGCCGTTGACTTTGGGGCTGCGCAAAAATTTGGTGGCGAATTGGCCGATGTTCAAACCCGGCTTCGAAGCGTAAAAATTGTCGCTGTCGCGCGCGAAGGCCAAATTCAAATCGCGCAGAAAGCCGTCGTCGTCATCTTCAAACTCCGCGCCGACGAGCGCCGGCATGTCGTTATCCACCAGCACGCCGAAGCGGCATTTGCGCAAGGGCTGCGTGCCGATATTTTTGACGGTATAAAAGGCAAAGACAAAATCTTTCGTCAAGCTCGAGTTAATCTCGATGAGGCGGCCGGTCACTTCGAGATTCAACGGCTTGAGCGGACTCACCTCGGGATCATTGTTGTCGCGCATCACCCAATAGGTTTCTTGGCGGCCGAAAATTTTCAATTCATCGGGATTGATGAATTTGCCCTCGAGACCCAGCCACAGGCCGTTCCATTGCGGCGCATAACTTTGGATCAAATCGCTGCGCGGCACGATCGGCGATTCCAAAATGTCCCACGTGAAATTCGGATTATCAAATCCCGGTTCGGGGTTGAATTGATTGTCGGAAATATCATTATAAGATTCGCTGCAAACCGTGTCGCCATTCGCCGTGACCGCGCCGAAGATCACGCCGATTTGCCAAACGAGATAATTGATCGAGCCGGCCGGCCACTCGACGCTGCGCGTGAAATTGCGGTCGCCGATGAAGCCGTTGTTGTCGTAATACACCGCCATCTGGCCGTTGTCCATCACGCCGATCTTGCGGTCTTTGAACGACGTGGTTTTGCTCAGCACATTATTCTGCAGAATGCGCCGAATTTTTTCGGCTTTGCCTTCCTTCTTTTGATCGGCTTGGCTGATATCCGCTGCGCTCCAAATCGCCGCGCAGGTGATCAGCAAAATCGCTAGGAAGACGCTGCATTTCTTTCTACTCATCACTCGCCTCCTGTTTATTCAAGTAGTCTCGGCCCCTTGTGGGCCGTTGTTGGACGCCATCAATTCGTGTTTTCAAAAAATGCCCCACAAGGGGGCAGGACTACGATACGATCTCATCAATAATTCAACTCAAACCCAAACCGAATATTCCGTTGCGGGCCGGCATTGTACGGATCGCGCTCGCCTTCGGGCGTGAAGCCGGGATCGGAAGAATCAAACGGCAAGCCGGTGTCCGTATAAACCTCGTAAATGTTGCGGCGATTGGTGAGATTGGTGATTTCCGAAAAGACGCCAAGCTTCATGCCGCCAAGACTAAACAACTTGTCGAGACGCAGATCAAGCTGCCAGGTGCCGGGCGCGCGCGCGGTGTTTTCGTCGCCAAGGCGTTGGCCGCGACTGTCGGTCGGCGTATACGGCAGGCCGCTGGCAAAACGCCCGGTCAAATTCACGCCGAAATTTGCCAGCAAGCGTTTGCCCAAAAGCAGCGGGCCTTGACCGCCGGCGTAACGAAAATCAAGATTGAAATTAAACACGTGCGGGCGATCCCAATCCAAAACGATCAGCTCTTTCACCGGCACGCGCGGCGGGCGCGCGAGCAAATCGTTGCGCGTATCCAACGGGCTCGAGCTATTGCCTTCCGCGCGCGACAGCGTGTAACTAAAATAGGAGGCAATGTGGTTGGTGCGCCGCGTGCGGAAATTCAACTCGAGGCCGCGCGCATTGGCATAATCCTGATTGATAAAATAAGTCACGGCCGCCGGACGCGCATTGGGATAGGGATCGGACGAAACTAAATTTTCGTAATCCTTATAAAAACCGGTTACCGTCAGCGCGAGGAAATCCGTAATCTGCTGATCCCATCCCACTTCGAATGCGATCGTGCGCTGCGGTTTCAAACCGGCAAAGCCAAGGGTCGGGCGAAAGATATCGATAAAGCGCCGGCGGTTGAACGCGATTTTGTTGTATTCCGGCACTTGATAAAAATGGCCGTAAGAAAAATGCAGATTCGCTTTTTCCGAAATCGGGTGCGCCAAACCGAGACGCGGACTCAATCGCAGCGTCGCGTCAGCCAGCGCGCGGGGGCCAAGCGGCTGGTTCTGATCGATCGCCACGCTGTCGCGCGGGTCGAAATAATCGAGGCGCAAGCCGGCGTTGATGACGAGATCTTTGAACTCCAATTTATCCTGCAAATAGGCCGCGGCTTCGACCGGATAAATCGTGTATTGATCGATACGCGAATTGATGATGTCGCCGCCGGTGAGCAATTGGCGGCGCCAAACGCGATGCTTGGCAAAATCAAGCCCGCCCTTCACGTTGTTGTGAATGTCCGCCTGCCAGGTGAAATCCCACTTCACTTGATAGACGCGATCTTCCTGTTTGAGATAACGCGAGTCGTCGCCGGACACGGCAAAATCTTCGCCGGCGTTGAACGTGAGAAAACGATACTCGGCCGGATCGTTGCGGACGCGATCAAAAAACTTGCGTGAAAAATATTGCGCTTTCAGCTCGTAGAAAGCTTTCGCGCTGAGCGCGTGCGTCCACGTCACCAGGCCTTGCACATTGCGCGTGCTCAAACGATCATTGCCGGCAAAATTATTGTCCAGCGAATCGCGGCCGACGCGCTGCGACAGAATGCCTTGATGCGCAAAAACGTGCTCGTAAATTTCCAGATCTTCGCTGTTGAGATTGCTGCTCAGCGAAAGTTTGTATTTACGCGCCGGCGTGATCGTCAGCTTCGCGGTGCCGCGCCGCGCAAATTCGTCCTGCAAATTGCCGAGGTAATTGTTGGTCTGAAAATATTCACCCGAAACAAAATACTTCATTTTATCCGAGAAAATCGGCAACGGTCCGCCGAGACTCGCTTGGCCTTGAGACGTTCCCCAATTCGAGCGATCCAAGCGCCCTTTCGTCTCGATGAGATGGTCACGTTCTTTAAACGTGTAATCTTGCGTTGACTTGCCGAAGATCGCGTCGGTAAGCCCGCGCACGCGAAACGAAGTTTTGCCGCCGCCTTCCTGCGTCACAATATTCAACACGCCGCTCAACGCATTGCCATATTCCGCGTTGAAATTGCCGCTGATAAGCACCAGCTCTTCAATCGCCGAGTTGGTGATTTCGGTGCCGATGCCGCCGGTGATACCGTCGCGGACGTACATGCCGTCCACAAAAACGGCCAACTCATTGCCGCGTCCGCCGCGCACGAAGAATTGGCCCTCGCCGCTTTCATTATTAGAAGAAAAACTCGCGTCGCGAATCGGCGCGGTGGTGACGCCGGAATTGAGCGTCAACACGTCTTTGAAATCATCGGCCACCATGTTTTCCACCACCTCGGCTTCGGTGACTTGCATGGTGGTGACGCCGTCTTTTTGAATCAACGGCCGCTCCGCCACGATTTCAATTTTCTCGCTGAGCTGCAAGGTTTGCGGCGCCAGCGCGAAATTAATCGTCGTGGTCAAATCGACGCTGACTTTCGCGCCGGTTTTTGAAACGGCTTGATAACCGAGAATCGAGGCGGTGAGGTTGTACGTTCCCGGCGGCACGAGCAGAATGTAGTAGCGTCCGTTTGCATCGGTGACACCGCCGATCGTCGTGCCTTCCAAAATGACATTGACGCCCGGCAGCGGCTCGCCGGATTCTTTGTCTTTCACCTCGCCGGCCAGCTTGCCGGTGGTGCCGGCGTTTGCCACGCCGCAACAGAGCAAGGCCGCGACGATGAACCACGGCGTCGTTCTTTTAACGAAATGTTTCATACAGCCCTCCGTTAGTGAAGGATGAAGATGACATATAGCAAAATAACCAACCACAATGTTTATGCAAAAAACTATTAAGTCAAAATGATTGTCGGCTTTTAAAATTATTTTGATTGCAATCATTTTGACTATTGCTTTTGATTCAAGCCCGCCCGCGCATTTTGGCCGCCCACCAGCGCAAGCCGACAAACAGAAAACGCCAGTCGCGTAAAAATTCCGGCGGTTTGCCTTCGAACCAATGGCCGACGAATTGAAAAATCCAGCCGAGGACAAACATCGCCAGCGCCGCCCACCACAATTTATTCGCAAAAAATCCCGCAACAAAAACCGGCAGCGACGCCGCAATCAACGGGATGCCGATCGTGTGACAAACACGATTGACCGCATTCTGATGGCTCTGGGCATATTGGTGAATCCACTCGTCCCAAGTTTTTCCGGCGAACATAAGACTGATCTCCTTACAGAAAGATTAAGACCAACGAATAAATCCCGCCAGGCGGGACCAACGGATGAATTGGAGTCAAAGTAATGTGTGTTTGAATTATTTTTGGCTTGTCATCACTCTTAGACTGTAAATTTTTTTTATCCGTTGGCCGCTTTTCATCCGTTGGCAAAAAAGCTTTTAAAGTCTTTGGATTTCTGTTAAGATTTAAATGTAAATATGAGTCGGATCCAGCTCTTCGCGAATGATGCGCAGCTCCTCTGCGGTCGGCAATTCCGTGGTGTGAAGATCGTCGGCGAAACCCACCTCCCAGCCGATATTCTCCTGCACGGTTTTGGTTTCGACGCCGGGATGCAGGTCGGTGAGAACCATTTCACGGGTGACGGGATCAAAATGAAAAACCCCGAGATCGGTGACGACCGCGACCGGGCCTTGGGCGCTGATGCCCATTCGCTCGCGGGCCTTGCCGCCGGTGAGAAATCCGGGACTGGTCACGAAATCAACGCGTGCGGGGAAACTTCTTTTTTTCAGCGGGGTGATAATGAGAATTTTTTGCGCGAGAATGGCGATTTCACAAGCGCCGCCGCTGCCGGGGAGCCGCACTTTCGGATGTTGATAATCGCCGCCGATGATGGTGGTGTTGATGTTGCCGTAACGGTCGATCTGCGCGCCGCCGAGAAAGCCGACGGTGATGCGACCGCCCTGCAAATAATTCAAAAAGACTTCCGGAAGAGAACAAACCGAGAGCGCGCCTGCCACCAGCGCCGGATCGCCGATCGACACCGGCAAACGCGCCGGCATCGCACCGACCGCGCCCGACTCGTAAATGAGCACGAGATTCGGCGCATGCGTCAGGCGAGCCAGATTGCACGCCAAGTTCGGCAAACCGATGCCCACAAAGACGACGTCGCCGTCTTTCAACTCGCGCGCGGCGCGGACGACCATCAACTCGCTGGCAGTATATTCAGTCATGCAAGTCTCGAGCAATCTCCAAACTTTAAGGAACAGCCAAAGCACGAATGCTCCCATTATGCCGATTATTTTTTGAAAAAGCAAGAAAAATCTTCGGAGGAGAAATGCAAACGCCCCGGTCATGCCGCAAACCGGGGCGTTTTAGAGGGAGGAGGAATCTAAAACTCAATTTATTTCCGCACCAGCACGATCTGCGCGTGATCGGCTTTGACCACGTCGTTGATGAACTTGCGATAGGCTTCATACTGCGCCGCCGGCAAGCGACTCTCGCGCATTTCCAAACGGCGGGTAAATTCGAGCGTGCCCTCGCGAAAAATGGCGGAAGATTTGTAATGGCCGAAAGAAGATTCAATCGCAATCGGCGGCGGCGCGGCTTCAATAGCAAAGGCGGCGGGGATACGATAAGAAATCGTATCCGCATCTAAAAAAGCATAACTCAAATCAACCGGCTGCTTGCGCTCTTTGACTTCGGGGGGAATATTCTTCCAACGCTCCATCAAATTCGGGCGCAGAAAAAGCCGCGTGCCGGAGCGCGCGGCAAAGCGCGGCAATTCAAGTTTGATTGGGAGCGTCACTTCGATACTCTTGCCTTCGACTTTGGAAAAATCCACATTCGTGATTTTAAAACTCGGCACGTCGATTTCCTCGCGCAGCCACTCTTCTCTTTCGCGCGGCGAGCTTTGGGCGAGAGCGCCGCGCACGCGATCCTGTTGATTTCCGGTGTAATGCGTTTGAATCTCAGCAACGGCGTCACCCATCTCATTGAGCGTTACCGTCGCCCGGCGAATCTGTTGATTGTCCGTTGCTTTGCTGCGCGGCGTGCGCACGAGTTTTCCTCCATGTGGTGTCACCAACAAGACGTTGCGATCTTCATTGCCCGCGCCGAGGTGCGCAAACGGCACGGTTTGGCTCGTGCATTCCAGCCACAGCGTATCTTTCGGCAACGGCACGCAAGCGATCATGTGATTGAATTGATTGCTCGGAAAATTCGCGATCACGTCCGGCGCATCCACGCCGTGGCGAATGAGAACCGGATACGCTTCTACACCCGCGGCTTGCAGCATCGCGATCATATAATTGGAAAGCGCTTTGCAATCGCCGTAGCCGCGCTGATACACATAGGCCGGATCGAACGGCTGCCAACCGCCGATGCCGAGCTGCACGCTCACATAACGCGTCTTCGCTTGCAGATGCTCATAAAGCACACGCACTTTTTCACGCGGCGTCGTCGCGTTGGCGCAAAGACTTTGCACTTCGCTCAAAGCTTGCGGCGGCAATGTCGCGCGGCCAAACGCGAGCTGCTGCATCCATTGGCCAAACGCGTTCCACGAGGACATGTTGCCGGCGTAATCGGCAATTTCAAAATCCGCCGGCGCGGTTAAAACGGAGGCCGCTTGCTCCACCCACGACGGGCCGTACGGCTCGCGTTCGTGTTTCGGCAACAACTTCGCTTCCCAGCGCAGAACTTTGCGATTGCCAACGACCTGCGTTTGCGGCTGGGTTTCGATGCCGCGCAAATGGTAGCGCACTTGCATATCGGCAGGCATGCTCATCTCATACGAGCTCAATTCCACCGGCTCTTCACTCTCTTGCGGATACCACGTTGGAAAATTGATCAAGCCGTTGTAACTCAGCTCGTATTCAAAAACCACGGTGTACGGATAAGCATCGTGAAAAAGCTCGGCAGCGCGCACGCGATTGTCATCATACAACGAAAAGCTCGTAATCGCGCTGACGTCCTGCACGTCTTCTTTTTTGAGGTCGCGGATTTTTTTGCCCTGAGCATCGAGTATTTTTCCCGACAACGATTTCAGCTCGCGAAAGCGGTCGTACCAAACGACGATTTGGCCGTGCTCGCGTCCTTCGGCATTCAGAATCGTCACGGCGCGGCGCACGCGCTCCGTCGCCTTCTTGGGACTTTCGACGGCAAAGACAAGTTCATCGAGCCGCACCACGGCGTCAGCATCAATCAATAATTGCGGCGGCATTTTTGCCAATTCAAACTCGCGGTCGTCGGCAGCGAATGAATAAACCTCGTTGTTGGGCGTCGATATAAAGCTGAGGATGAGTGCGAGAAATAGGAATCTCCTAACCGCAGCTAAATCGCGAAAGGTTTTTGGCATCCGGATTTGTCGAATCGGCCGGATGTGAGCTTTACGGCTTTTTGTTTTCAGCAAAGAAAAGTTCATTTTTCTCCTTCCTTCCCGGTTGATTTATCCCAGCGTTTCAAAACAATCTGCTCAGCATGCGCCGCGACGATTTGATCGTAGAGATTGCACAGCGCTTTATATTCCACCGGCTCAAAACGAGTTCGTGTGATTTGCAGTTGCATGGTTAATTGCAAACTATTGCCCTTGTTCACAAATTGTCGCCGAAACTGCAAGCCTTCACGCAGCGAATTAAGCGTCAAATTCTTTGGGAGCTCTTGCACGATAAAGCCTTCTGGCAGGCGCAAGTTTAAAATATAAGTCAATTTGCGAGGATAAGCAAAATCCACCGGAAACGTGCGTTCGGGTTGTTTGAAAGGATTTTCTTTTTGTCGCTGCAACAACACCGGATTAAGATAAATTTTATCGCCGGCGACTTGTCCATAATCCGCCGCGGTGAAGCGCGCTTCCGTCGTCAACGGCAAATGGATAGAATCCCGATGACTAATCTTCATTGAATCAAGCACGGCCTCAGCCATTTCCGCCAGCCAGCGCGCTTCGTCTTTTTTATCGCGCCCAGCGCGCCGCTCGAAGAGTCCGCTGTAACCTTCATCGCGTGACGAAAAGCGCCCTGAGATCGCGCCAGCTGCCGACAGATTTGCCGTCACGGTTATCTGATTACTCAAACTGCCGGCGCTCGAAATATTGATCCAGCGCGGATTCGTTTTGTCGACCAACCAGCCGGTCTCATTCAACGCGGCTTCCGGCAACAAATCATACGAGCGCAACGGATCGGTCGCGTCGAGCAAATATTGGCGCGTTCCAATTTGCGCCAAAGTCAGCACGCGATTGAATTGCCGCAGAATCGAATACATCTGCACGATTTTGCCGTGATCGCGCGTGCTGATGAGCACCGGGTGCGCTTCGCGCAATCCGGCAAACCGCAGCATGCTGGTCCAAATGAGCGCGATTTCCGGGCTGCCGGCGCGCCGCGTTTGAAACGCTTTGGCGAGATCGACTTCCGTAAAAATGCCGTCATCACCATCCCAAATCATCGTGGTGCGAACGTAGTCATAAATCGCGCGCATCTTTTCTTCGGGCGAGCTTAATCCAGTGACCAGCTTCACCGCTTGTTGCCGCAAAATATCATGCTTTTCGATTTGTAGGCCGAAGTTGTCATCATACATGAGTTGGGTTGCCAACTGCGGCCACGTGCTCATCACTTCTTGCGGCGATTGGCCGGACCAATGAATTTTCGCCAATTGAAAACGTATCGCGGCGCGATAATCGCTTGGCGTCGTCATGAACGGCTCGGCGCGCAACGCCGGAACGTCGCGCATCATCCAATGATTTTCATTTTCACTCACGCGGGTGGCTTCGGCGCCTTGCCAAAGCATGGCATACTCCAATATCGCCGGTATCTCGATGCGAAATTCACTCACGCGCGTCGGCTCGCTCGTTTGAAACTCCCAGTCCCGCAAAAACGTGCCGCTCTGCGAATAAATTTTGTAGCGATACTCGACTATCACGCCCGGCGCTAACGCCGGCAGCGTCAAACGCATACGACGAAATTTACCGTCGACGTCTTCGTTGAATATCGCCTTTTTATCCAACTTGTCGCGCCGGATCGTGCCATCCGTATTGATCGTCACCGTTTGGCCTTCAAGCTCGGTCACAGTTTGTTGACCATCTTTGGCATAATACGTGATGGCAAAATTCCCCCAATGATAACCGGCGGATGAAAGAATTTTCACCCGTCGATGCCGGGTGAAAACCATCTCAAATTTATCATTGAAATAAACATTGCCTACATCGCCGAGAATAACGGCGGAAGCATTCGTGTCCTCCGGAAACGTTTTCATCTCAAGATCAGCGTTAGGAATGTCATTCCACTTGATTGAAAATTTCTGCGCCGGCAAAAGCGCAGGAAGCCACAAAATTCCGATCGTGATAAAACTTTTTAGACGCCTGCAGAAACTCATTTCACGCCCTCCTTGACCACCGCCGAAGTTTCCCGTTTCAACACCACTTGCTCGGCCTGCGCGGCGACGACGCGATCGTAAAACTCACGCAAGGCTTGGTATTCTTCCGGCGTAAAGCGGGTCTTGCGAACGACGAGTTGGCTCATGTACTGCAATTGGTTTCCCTCCACGGCGGCTATGCGGCGAAATTGGCCGTCTTCATTTGGCAAGCTGAGTAAAATATTTTTCGGCAGCTCGAGCACGCTGTATCCTTCCGGCAGCGTCAGGTTCAGCGTGTAGGATTGCTTGCTGCCATAATCGAAATCCACCGACAAAGTGCGCCCGGGATTCTTAAAAGGATTTTCTTCGCGGCGGCCGAAAACAATGGGATTGAAATAAATATTTTCGCCGCCCGGCGCAAATTCGGCGGAAGAAAAATAGGCTTTGATTTTGAGCGGCGCGCCCACCGAATCCTTATTGCTGATTCGGAACGAGTCAAGTCTGGCGCCCACCAGGCTGTTGATCCACCCCTCACGAACATATTCGTCTTCTTTCTTGTCCCGCAAGCTGCGCCGGTCGTGCAACGCGCTGTAACCGTTCTGGCAGGCATCCAACCAGCCGGTAAGACTTCCATCCGCGGCCAGTTTCGCCGAAACGGTCGTGTAACTGTGGAAGGCTTCCGGCGCGGCAATGCCGACCCAACGCGGCGTTTTCTTTTCCACCACCCATCCGGCATTAGTGAGCGCTTCGACCGGCAACAAATTGTAAGGCCGCAACGGATCCGTGGCATCCAAAAAGTATTCACGCTCTCCCGCTTTGACGTAAGTCAGCACGCGGTTGAATTGGCGCAGCAAGGGGTAGACCCGCAAAATTCTGCCGTGGTCGCGCGTGCTGATGAGCATCGGATGCGCTTCCAATCCGGCGCAACGCAGCATGCTGGTGAGCAGCAGCGCGATCTCCTCATCTGTGCCGCGCCGCGCTTGAAAAGCTTTGCCGACATCGCCGGCGTAAGTTTTGTAACTGCCGGTGTACTTGATCGTCGCGCGCACGTAATCATAAATCACGCGGATCTTTTGCTCCGCATCACTGCAGTTCGCAATCAGCGTTTCGGCTTGCTCACACCAATCCCCGCGCCGCTCGATCTGTTTGCCGAAGCTTGGCGAGTCGATTAAGTCTTCCGCTAACTTCTCCCATGTTTGCGCGAGCTTTAAGGAGCGCTGCCCGGCAGAGTTGATTTCCGCCAACTGAAAATAAAGCCGCGCGCGATAATCATCGAGCGTCGTGATGAACGGCTCTTGGCGCAAAGCCGGCACGTTTTGCATCGCCCACCGCTGTCGCTTGATCACTATCTGCTCATGCATCGTTTCTTGTCTAACCGGCGTTGACCCGCGACTACTAAAGTAGTAGTAATACTTATGCAATGCGAGCGCGCTGGTTTCCGAGGTAGATTCTTCGATGGTGAAGGCGGGAATGTTTTCTTTGACGATGACAAAACGCATGTCGAGAAACCGGTTGTCACTCGGAATTGCCGCGCGAAATTCGCTCCAGCGGGTCGGTTCACTGGCCTGAAACGACCAATCGTGCAGGTTGCCCGAGAACCCTCTCGACCAGTTGACGGTATAGCGATATTCCACCACCGCGCCGGGCGCCAATGCCGGCAACGTAAAGCGTATCCGACGTATGCTATCGTTCACCTCTTCGTCGAAAACCGCGGTTTTATCCAGCTTGTCGATGCGAACTGCGCCATCCGCCAATTTGAGAGTTTGTCCTTCAATATGACTCACCCGTTGG
>Ga0247727_10016898_pt1 | contig 11694 bp, 10 predicted proteins | sample WisWelCaveWW1625_FD_202498 | JGI IMG/M metagenome (GOLD analysis project Ga0247727, IMG submission 202498) | Biofilm microbial communities from Wishing Well Cave, Virginia, United States - WW16-25 | ecosystem: Environmental > Aquatic > Deep subsurface > Groundwater > Cave microbial mat | place... | reverse complement strand
TGATCCTAATTTTACATGAATACGGGATCAAACGCAACAAAATTTATGCGCCAGACGAAGGTGAGAAATCACAGGTGGGGTCCGTTTTTCGACGGCAGGGGGTCCATTCTATTCCGGCCCCGAAAGGAAGACGTCCCCGCGAAGAGGGCCTCCTCACGCGCGAGGCGCCTCGCCATGTCCTCCGCGTCGTCTGTGCTGACCGGCAGGATATCGTCCACGAGGGTCGGCTCCCAGAGGGGAGGAGTGCGGCCAATCCCAATTCCTTCGATCCTGTGAGCCCCTGCCCCACCTCCCAACAACACCGAGGACTCTGCGGGCTCGACGACGACGAGCTTGAGGCTCGGCTTGTATCGCTTCAGCACAGTGGCGACCCCACGCGAAGAAGCCGCCGCCCCCGCGGAGTGAACGAAAGCGTCGACCTCCCCCTTCGTTTGACTCCAGATCTCCTCGCCGAGCGAGTAGTAGCCCGCGATGCTGTCCTGGTTGTTGAGTTGGTCGAACCAGTAGGTGTGAGGCTCCTGGCTCAACTTACGCGCGGCCTCGATCATGTCCAGGAACAGTTTCTTGGTGGCGAGGCCTCCCTCGCTTCGGACGAGGGTCACCTCCGCACCCAAGGCCGCCATGTGATCCCGCTTCTCCTGGCTGAAGGCATCGGAGGTGACGATCTTGAGACGGTAGCCTTTGGCGGCGCAGACGAGTGCCAGCGACGCCCCCGTGCTTCCACCCGTGTACTCGATGACGGTGTCTCCGGGCCTCAGCCGACCGTCTTCCTCGGCCCGCGAAATCGCGGCCAGCGCCATCCGGTCCTTCATGCTGCCGGTGGGGTTCTCCCACTCGAGCTTCACGAAGATGTCCGCACAATTGGGCGGAACGACCTTGCGAAGTCGAACGATGGAGGTGTTTCCAATGGCATGGAGAATGTCCATGGGTTGAACTCTCCTTTTCTGAATTGTCAGCCTATCGCATTGCGGCTCACCCGCGGCGGCCGCTCACCGTGTTCCGAATCAGTCGAGTGTGCTAGCGGCCGCCGTCGAGTGCAGCCGCTTGTTAGCGGGCGTACCGCTCGTCGACGCTCTTGGACCCTGCGGCCGTTGAGGCAGCCTGAGACCAGACGGTCGCACCGGCTCCGACAAACGCGGCACCGAAGGCCACTCCGGAAACAACGAACAGACTGCCCAGCGACTCAACCGACGCCCCGGCAATTCCGATTGCGGTCGAAAACACCCAGAGTGCCGGGATCCACCGGGGCAACTTTTTCGCCCGCCACGAACCGATCGCGAGGAAGCAGAGACCAATCCCAAGCACGAGCGCGCCGACATCGTACACGTTGACCCCGCCGAGCTCGCCATCCGGGCCTGTAATGAAAGCGGTGCCGCTGACAGCGAGCAGGAAGCCAACGAACCCCCATCTGCCAGACTGTTCACATTGGAACCCATACACGCCCAGGATGCCGAACAGAATGAAGAGATCGATCACGAGGTACAAGAGTTCAAGACCCACGCCCGGCTGGGAAGAAGGCCAGAACGAGCCCGCTGTCCGCAGCACGCCTGCCACAATCGCCGCGAGGCCTCCCAAACGAATCAACTTCGTTGCATTCATACAGGTACTTTCGGTGTCAACACTAACAGCAAATCTGGGTTCAGCCCGCTAACGCGGGCGTGTGCGGTGCTGGCGCGCTTCTGCGACCCACGTCGACGAAGCCACAAAAGTTTGAGACTTGCACAATTTGAAAAAACGTCCCGGCGCGGCAGCGTCCCGAGCAAGCCAAGTTAGGTTACCGCTCTTTTGTTGGGCTTAAATTATACTCTTGCGATTTACCTCGTGGGATGCTGAGCGATTTCCAGCCTCTACCGACGTGAATCCGAGCCATCAGCACAATTTGGCCCACATGATACGAAGCATGCGCTAATGATCTTTGTAATGCATCTGATACCGTTAATTCTTTGCCTCTAATCCTCACCACTTTGCTTAGATCAGAATCTTGGAGTGAGTTTATTTCATGAAACAGGATTTTCCACGACTCGTCCCACTGCTTTAACAAGATCGTTCTATCTTCCAGGTTCTCCTCAAATTCCTCATCTCGATTGCGCCATGGTTTCTCGCCGTCTTCCGCAAGGAAGTTGGTAAATCGTGATTTTAGATTCCCAGATATATGTTTCATTATTACAGCGATGGAATTGCCATCTTCGCCAAGTACCTTATGCAAATTATCGTTCTTGACTTGGGCGATGGCCATCTCAGCCAGAGACTTGTATCTCTGGTATTCAGATTTAATAGACTCGACTATCATTTCGCTTCTCCTGGCTACTCTGATCGTAGCGATTAGCGCGCCGTTCGTGATGAACGCCATCGCATTACAACGTGATCGTCAATTGATTGTTGGCAAATTGAGTTTGAAACTTCCGCAGTGCGCTTGCAGCGGGGCCTCGCCTGACTTGTCCATCGGTGTTAAACTGCGAGCCATGACAAGGACAGGTGTAAATTTGATTGCTATATCCGGTAATCGTGCAACTTTGATGCGTGCAGATAGCGGTGAGCGCCGCAAAAGTATCTAGCGCGGTGCGAGCGACTAAAAGCGTTCCGCCGCCATGCTGCACCTGCGCCGCGTTGCCGACCGTCGCCAGCGGGGAACTTGCATCAATGGGGAGCGTAATGGTTCCGCTTACCGCAGTAGCTTGTATTTTGGGCAGGTCTGGTCCACTTGAAAAAGGATCATCCGACGAGCAGCTTTGTAAAATAGCCGATAATGCACCGCTGAATGCAACCAGCGAAGCCGCCTGGCAAGCGTTAAGGCAAAACTCACGGCGGGTTTGGACATCGGTGTTCTTCATGTCGATCAATCTCCTTAATTCGTTTTGCTGCATCAAACATTGCTTCTTTTTGATCTGAGAGCGTGTTTGAAAAGTCACTGACTGGTCACTTTTACGCACAAACTGTTCTGCATTTTAACCGCATTCATAGCTATTCTCCTATTTCATTGTGCGATGACAAAAGCGATCCACAGGATGTGGAAGATGTTGTCCGTGATAATGATGGACCACGGCGCTAGTGGCTGCGCGGCGAATTCATTCCGGCCCATGATTTTCATGCTCCAAAGCACAAAACTTGTCCGGTCTTGCAGCCAATGCTGCAAGGCAATCAAGAGCAGCTTCCACCAAGCCAATCCGGTAAAGATGAACGGCAACATATAAATCATGACATGGATGGTACAAATCCAAGAATTGGCTTTCTTCCCTTCTGCCATCCAATCATTTTGCAAAAGGCAATCGCCGATGAGATGCGCGTATATCCAGTGCATTCTGATTAACTCCTGTCGTGTGTTCGATCACCGCCAGATAAATTCTCCGCCGGTTGACCTGAGGTGCGCGAGGAGGCGTTTATCATGCGCGCTGAAGTTGATTATTCATTTTGATTGTTGTTCCCGTTCAACATCTCATGGATAAGCGCGGGGCAGTTGACAAGCCGGAGATTTGCGGAAGCGATTCGCTTCAGCATCGCCACGCCGTTGTGATCGATGAACGTCACTTCGGAAAAATCCAGGAGAAGCTCCGGCTTTGCGCGAAGCCATTTCAAACACTCTTGCTCCAACACGGTTACCCATTCGGACACAATCCGGCCTTCCACCTTGAGTGTGACAGAGCCGGCGCTTTCAGAAATCTCGGTAATACGGAGCACTCATTATCCCTATTGAATTTGTTTTCCATATCACGCAAGCCACATACCAAAAACTCCTCGGCCATTCAGAGCGCGCTCTAAATGGCCGAGGAGTTTTGAGTTAGATGAGTTTGAAGGTGATTCTTATAATGCGTGCATAATAGCGATCTGTTCCAAAAACTGCAAGAGGGTCACGAAATGTTGGGAATTTTCATCTCTTCCTTTCGATTCCGAGTTTTTTCATCCTCGCCTCTAACGTCGTCGGCTTCATGCCCAAAAGCTTGGCCGCACCTTTTTCGCCGCTGACGCGCCAGCCGGCGGTCTCCAGCACGGAGATAATGTGTTCCCGTTCAAACTCTTCAAGAGTTGGAATTCGCGACGTCCGCAACGTGGCGGAGGGTTTTGGCAGCCACTCGCCCGGATCCAGTCGCGATCCCTGGCTGATGATGACCGCCCGCTCGATGATATTCTCCAGCTCGCGGATATTGCCGGGCCAGGAGTATGCCTGCAAGGCCTCCATTATTTTGGGTGGAATCACTTCGATCTTTTTTCCCAATTTGGTGTTATACTTCAAAACTAAATGCCTGACCAGAAGCGGAATGTCTTCTTTGCGCTCCTGCAGCGGCGGGAGCCGAATTGGAAAAACATTCAAGCGATAAAAGAGATCCGAGCGAAATTGGTTTTCCTGTACCGCCTTCGCGAGATCGCGATTGGTGGCGGCGATCACGCGAACCTCGACCTTCAGCGTTTGCGAGCTTCCCACGCGCTCGAACTCGCCTTCTTGCAAAACGCGGAGCAGCTTCGCTTGCAAATCCAGCGGCAGATCGCCGATCTCGTCGAGGAAAATGGTGCCGCCATTGGCCGTCTCGAAGCGGCCGCTTTTGCGGGCCAGGGCGCCGGTGAAGGCGCCTTTTTCATGGCCAAACAGCTCACTTTCGATGAGGCCGGCGGGCAAGGCCGCGCAGTTGACCTTTACCAGCACGCTTTCTTTTCGGCGGCTCAGATTGTGAATGGCGCGCGCAATGAGTTCTTTTCCCGTGCCGGTCTCGCCAAGGATGAGAACGCCGGCGTCGGTGGGCGCGACGGTCTCCACAGCCTGCAACACTTTTTTAATCGCCTGGCTTCGCCCGATAATCTCCTCGAAGTTGTGCTGGGTTTTGATCTCTTCTTGCAGGTAAATGTTTTCCTGCTCCAACCGCGCCTTGAGTTGAGCGATCTCTTCATAAGCCTGCATGTTCTCAACGGCGAGAGCGATCTGCTTCGCAATCTCTTGCAAGAATTCGGCGTCGCGCTCCGAATACTGATCGGGCGCGAGGCTCGTGAGATTTAACACGCCAACGACTTTTTCCCTGGCGATCAAGGGAAGCGTGATGTACGATCGGATGCCCGACTCGACCAGCGCGGCGATAATATTTGCATCCACCGATTCGGGGTGTTCCTCTCGCAAGTCCCGACCGATGAGGGGCCGTTTTTGATCAACTGCCCGTCCCATCATACTCCCTTGTCGCGGAACATTGATGCCGACGCCGAGAGCCGCTTTCTGCGCGGCGATCCCACTTACCGCCAAGCCTTTCAAGAGATCATTGACGGGATCATAGATGGAGAGGCTGAGGCGATCGAAGGGGAGAATGGAGCGCAGGGTTTTGGCGATGGCCGCAAATAAGGAGTCGCGGTCGAGGTTGGAGATGATGGCGTTATTGATTTCGAGCAGGGCGCGTTGCCGTTCCTCGGATTGGCGAAGCTGGGCCGTGCGCTCATCGACGAGCTCTTGCAGTTTTTCGGAGTATCGTTGCAGGGCTTGCTCCAAACGCTTACGCGCGGTGATGTCCTCCGCCTGCGAACGGTCGGCGATGACTTGCCCGCGCGCATCGCGAATCGGCTTGAAAGATAAGCTGACCCACACCTGCTCGCCGTCGGCGCGGCGCACCTCCAGCTCTTCACTACGGACTTCTTCGCCGGCAAGAAGTTTCGGAAACAGTTTTTGCGTCTTCAGTTTCCCCGAGGGGGTATCGGCGATAAAGTTAAACGCGGAGCGACCGAGCAGCTCCGGTATCGGACAACCCAGCAGCTCCGCCGCGCGCTTATTGGCCTGGCGGATGCGGCTGTCGATGCCGATGGAGAAATACGCGATAGGCGCCTCATCGTAGAAGTCGCGATACCATTCCTCACTTTCCCGCAGCGCTTGCTCGATGCGCTTGCGTTCGGTTACATCGCGAGCCAGGGCGAATTGGTGTTGGCGGCCATCCCACTCGATCAGACCGACCCGCACCTCGACGGGAAAAACGCCGCCATCCTTGCGTCGATGAACGCCCTCCAGCCTGACGGGCACTCCGGGAACCATGCGCTTCCAAACTTCCTTGAGCCTCTCCAGAGAAACTTCCATCTGGACATCCGCTACGGACATGGCCAACAGTTCTTCACGGCCATAACCGAGGCTGTCACAGGCGCTGTGGTTTACATCAACAAATCTGCCTTCGCCATCGACGACAAAAAACGCATCCGCAGCATGCTCCACCAAGCGCCGGAACCGTTGCTCGCTCTCGCGCAGCGCTTGCTCCGTCTGCTTGCGCATGGTGATATCTTCCAAAATCGAACGCGAGGCTAAAATCTTCCCTTCCGCATCCTTGATGGGCCGCACCGACAAACTGATCCACAATTGGCCGCCATCAGCCCGGCGATATTCCAATTCCTCTCCACGAATCTCTTCGCCGGAAAGAAAACGTTGGAAAATTTTTTTGGCCCGGTCTTTTCCCGCCGGCGTATCGGCCATAAGATCGAACACCGGTCGGCCAAGCAGTTGATCGAGCGAATATCCAAACAGCTCCACCGCCCGGCGGTTGGCTTTCAAGATACGGCCATCGACACCAACGGATTGGTAGGCAATGGGAGCCTCATCGTAAAGATCGCGGTACCGCTCCTCGCTCGCACGCAGGGCCTGCTCCGCCTGCTTGCGTTCGGTGATGTCGCGGACTAAGGAGAGAGCGAGCCGGCGTCCATCGGTCTCGTGCACGACAACGTGGATTTCGACGGGAAAGATCGTGCCGTCCTTGCGCCGGTTGAACGCCTCGAGCGTGAATGGCGTGCCGGGGACGATTTGCTGCCAAAACTCTGCAAACCTTGCGGGCGTCCAATGCTCGTCCACGTCCCACACGTTCATGGTGAGAAATTCTTCACGGGTGTAACCCAGGCTGTCGCACGCGCTTTGGTTGACATCAACGATCCTGCCGGTTGCATCCATCACGAAGAACGCATCCGCGGCATGTTCCAACAAAAATCGAAATAGCTCATCGCCCTGCTGCAGCGGCGCTTTCGCCTGCCCGTGCCCGGTGTTATTTTCCATGGCCTATCCCGTAATGGTGTTATTGTTGTTCGCCCCATGGTGGTTATTATAAAAGAATAACACCAAATAGCAAGGATGAATTAGAATTCTCTTGAGATTGTCGTTGCGTCGCATTATTTTTATAACACCCTTTTTCTTGAATTGCGTTAAAACTCATGAATGAATTAATGCTTGATCAACCTCAAACTATACGTTCAGGCGAAGAGCTGAATATTGCTCGACTCCAAGCCTATCTCCAAGCGAATCTTCCCGAATTGCATAGCTCACTCGTCGTTCAGCAATTTCCCCGCGGCTACTCGAATCTCACATATTTTTTGCAATTCGGCGACCGCGAATTAGTTCTGCGCCGTCCGCCGTTTGGCGCGAAAATCAAAACGGCGCACGATATGGCGCGCGAATATCGGATACTCTCCGGTTTAATTCAAGCTTATCCCAAAGTGCCGCGACCGTTGCTCTATTGCGATGACGAGTCGATCATCGGCGCGCCGTTTTATGTGATGGAGCGCGTCAATGGCGTCATCCTCCGCGCGAAGCCGCCAGCCGGAATAAATTTGTCGCCGGAGTTGATGGGTCGCCTATCCGAATCGTGCATCGATAATCTTGCTGACATTCATCAAATCGATTTTGCCAAAGCAAACCTGAGCGAACTCGGTAAACCGGCAGGCTATGTCGAGCGCCAGATTCGCGGCTGGACGCAGCGCTATCAAAATGCGCGCACGGATGAAATTCCGGAAATCGAACGCACCATCGCCTGGCTCAACGCCAATCTGCCGCCAGAATCCGGCGCGGCGCTCATTCACAACGATTACAAATACGACAACCTCGTGCTCGCTCCCGACGGTCTTTCCAAAATCATCGCCGTGCTGGATTGGGAAATGGCTACCATTGGCGACCCACTCATGGATTTAGGAACAACATTGGGTTACTGGATCGAGCCGGATGATCTGCCGGAAATGAAGATGTTTGGCCTGACGCATTTGCCGGGCAATTTGAATCGCGAGCAACTCGCGGCGCGATATGCGGAGAACAGTGGAAGAGAAATTCCCCATCTCGTTTTTTATTATGTTTTCGGTTTATTCAAAATCGCCGTGATTGTGCAGCAGATTTATTTTCGCTACCAACAAGGCTTCACGCAGGACAAACGATTCGCGCCGCTGCTTCACGTCGTTCGCGCCTGCGGAAAAACGGCTCAAGCGGCAATAGAAAAAAGTCGCATCACTCATTTGCATTGATACGCTCATGTCATTCCGCAGGAATCTTGTTTGTTTTCTAAACCAAAGTAAAGTCGGATTTTCAAGCACTTTGCGAAAGTCCGACTTCGCCCGCCACGGTTGGATTTTCATTTTGACAGGCTTTACGATTTTCTCTTGCACCCGTCTACCCACCGAACCTGCCAAATCCAACCTCGCCCAAATACATGGAATCACTTTTGTGGATTGGAGCGCGAACGGTTATCAGCAAACAACTGCAGATGAGGCGCTCGAAAAAATCGCCGTCGTCGGCGCGACGCATCTCGTGATTATTGCCACCGCTTATCAAGGGAATCCGCAGGCAAATGAAGTGCGGCTCCTCAATCCGCTCACGAATGCGCGCACCCCGACTGCGACCGCCATTCGACATGCTTTGGAGCGCGCAAAATTCCATAACCTGAAAACCGCGATCAAACCGCACGTCGATCTGGATGACGGCCAATGGCGCGGCAAAATTACGCCTTCTGATCCCAACGCGTGGTTCAAATCGTATCAAGATTTTATTCTGCCGTGGGCGGAACTGGCCGAGTCCGTCGGCGCCGTTCAATTCATTATTGGAACCGAATTGGCCGGCACGATTCAACACGCGCAGCTTTGGCGCGAAACCATTCAGCAAGCTCGAAAAATTTTCTCCGGCAAACTCATTTACGCCGCCTCATGGGACGAAGCGCACAAAGTTCCATTCTGGCGCGAGCTCGATTTCGTCGGCGTTGATTTTTATTTTCCAATCACCATACGAAATGATCCGAACCGTTTTGAAATTCTCGCCGGATGGCAGCCGTGGCTGGAGCGATTGCATTTGTTGCACCAACAAACCAACCGCCCAATTCTCCTCACCGAAATCGGCTATCGCAGCGTCGATGGCGCAGGTTTGCGTCCTTATGAATTCAGCGATAATTCAACACTGGATTTGAATGAACAAGCTGATCTTTACTGGGCGGCAATGCAAGCAACGTCAGAAGAGTCGTGGATGGCCGGATTGTACTGGTGGAACTGGCTCGCGAATGGCTCCGGCGGCGTCAATAATACGGATTACACGCCGAGCGACAAACCTGCTGAGGTGGAATTAAAACGTTCCTGGAGAGAGCGATGAGATTTGATATGGCCACGCAACCTCCTGACTTGTCATTCCGCAGGAATCTTTTTTGTAAATTTATTAATCGTGCCAGATTGAAAAAAGATTCTTGTAGAATGACATTTGTGATTATACTTTTGCATATGACAATAGGTTTTACTCAAAACGTTTTTTCACAATCTAGTGACAGCAGCAGTATCATTACCCTTAAATCCGGCGCGATTGAATTAGGCCTCGCCGGATCGTTGATGATTGTCGAGGGCAGTTCGCGAACAACGCTTGCTGCACGAATCGGCGTTTTTAAATCTGCCCCGTACGGGTTGTTCGGCATTGAAACTGAACTCGCTTATTCTCGTGTCAATGCACTAAACTGGCTGGACTGGGAAGGCCTGCTGTCATGGCAGCGCGCGTTGAAAAAAAGCTCGGTTTATCCCTTCATCGCGCTCGGCGGCGGCTTGCGTCAGGAACATCTCGGCAGCTTTAGTCAGGCGCGTTACCCGCTGGGAATAAATCTTGGTATGCGCGCGTTGCTCGCGCCGCAAGCGGCAATTCGCGTCGAATACAAATTTCGCCGCATTCTTAAAGACGCGGTGGCGAATTTTTCCGAGCATCATATCGTCGTGGGGTGTTCGATCTTTTTTAAAAATCACGCAACGGAACAAACCAAGCCCAAGCGATAAGCGTTTTCTCGATAACGCTTGAGAATAGCTTCCGAGAAACACGGAGTGACAAACTTTAGTTTGTCAAGCTTGCCGATTTCTCACCGTACAAATTCCGCCATAATTGAATCTCCGCTTCCGAGAAACACGGAGTGACAAACTTTAGTTTGTCGAGCTTGCCGATTTCTCACCGTACAAATTCCGCCATAATTGAATCTCCGCTTCCGAGAAACACGGAGTGACAAACTTTAGTTTGTCGAGCTTGCCGGTTTCTCACAGCACGAATTCCGCCATAATGGAATCTGCACTGGAAAAGGCAAACGATGTTAAAACGACAACCCGGCATGTCGATACGGCATTTACCTTTGGCGCTTGGAATCGGCGCTTTTATTTTCGCCGTATGTAATCATCATACGCCAGTTGATCCAAGGACGGCGAACGATCTTCCGAAATTTATCGAGACCAAAATAACGAGCTATGTGCATAATTTGAGTATTTATTCGGTATTTGATTTGTCAGCCGCATGAAAAATTCCAAACACCTCCAGTGGCTTTATCGCGAATTGCCCGCGTTAATGAACGCCGGCGCCATCTCCGCCGAAACCGCGGGCAAACTCCGCGACTATTACGGCGAAATTAAAGAAGGCAACAAAAGCCGCATCGCGCTGATCATCTTCGGCGTGCTCGGCGCGTTGTTGATCGGCTCCGGCATCATTCTGTTGCTCGCGCACAATTGGGATGAACTCTCGCGCGGCGCGCGAACCGTGCTGTCACTTCTGCCGTTGCTCGTCGGGCAAATACTCGCCGGTTGGACGATTTTACGAAAGCGCGAATCGATGGCGTGGCGCGAAAGCACCGCGACATTCGTGATGCTCGCCATCGGCGCGTCGATTTCACTTATCGGCCAAACTTACCACCTCTCCGGGGACTTCGGAAAATTTTTGCTCACCTGGATGTTGTTGAGTTTGCCATTCGTTTATCTGCTCCGTGCCACTGCCCCTGCGCTGTTGTATCTTTGGGGAATTACGGCGTGGGCTGGCGTTCGGCAATCCGAAGCCGAACATGCGCTCTTTTTCTGGCCGCTGGCCGCGCTCGTCATTCCATACTTTTGGCAAGCCGTAAAAGTAAATCGCTACAGCATTCGCGCGATCATCCTCGCGTGGGGAATTTCATTAAGCCTTTGTGTTGCCACCGGAATTGTTTTAGAAGGCGCATTGCCCGGACTTTGGATTATTGTGTACAGCGGATTTTTTGCCGTGCTGTTTCTCGCCGGCAGTTCTTATTTTGGTGAAGCGCCGACGCTCTGGCAACGGCCTTTTCACACCGTCGGCGCATGTGGCATTGCCGGGCTTGCATTCATTCTGGCCTACGAATGGCCGTGGCGCGAAATTGGCTGGAAATATTTTCGCACCAGCCCGGAGTTTCACTTCAACGCCGCGCTTTTTGATTACGTTTTAACCATGACGCTTTTTATTGTTACGTTATATTTTCTCTTTCGCAAAACGTGCGCGCAGCAAACCGCCACATGGCTTTTCGGCGTGATGCCAATCGTGTCACTCATTGGCTATTTGATCGTCGCCTCCGGCGCGAACACCGGCCTCACATTAGCGCTATTCAATCTTTATCTGTTTGCCTGCGGCCTCGTTGTCACCATCAACGGCATTCAGGCCGGCCGGCTCGGCACGGTCAACGCCGGCATGATTATTCTCGCCGCGCT
>Ga0247727_10016897_pt1 | contig 11695 bp, 9 predicted proteins | sample WisWelCaveWW1625_FD_202498 | JGI IMG/M metagenome (GOLD analysis project Ga0247727, IMG submission 202498) | Biofilm microbial communities from Wishing Well Cave, Virginia, United States - WW16-25 | ecosystem: Environmental > Aquatic > Deep subsurface > Groundwater > Cave microbial mat | place... | reverse complement strand
GGCGGAGCTGGGCCGGCAGCCGCGCTTCGCCCGCGAATGGTTCACCCGGTATCAGGACCGCGTGATGTTCGGCAAGGATACCTGGAACCCGGCGGAGTATCATTGCTACTTCCGCGTGCTCGAGACGACCGACGAATACTTCGACTACTATCGCAAGCGGCACGCGTTCTGGAAGATGTACGGCATGGATCTGCCCGATCCCGTCCTCAAGAAGCTCTACTACAAGAACGCGCTGCGCGTGATTCCGGGCCTCGACGCCAAAGGATTCCCCGATTGAGCGAGCTCATCGCCATCGACACCGCCGCTCTGCCGTGGGAGGAGCGGTTCAACGAGCACCTCGGCCGCGCCATTCGCCGGAAGAATCTGATTCAGGATCCCGATACGGGCATGGAAGTCCGGCTGGTGCGCTATCCCGCCGGCGTCATGAACACGCGGCACACGCACCCGTGCGCGCACGGCATGTACGTGCTCGACGGCACGCTGGCGACTCACGCCGGCCGATTCGGCCCTGGCAGCTTCCTCTGGTTTCCCGAGGGGATGGTGATGGAGCACGGAGCGACGCCGGAAGCCGACGTGACCGTCCTGTTCATTACCAACAAGCCGTTCGAGATACACTACCTGTAGCGAAACGATGCACATGACGCGCCGCGATCTCCTGCGCACCATGGGCGCAGGCTTTCCGCTCGTCGGCTTCGCCGGCCAGGCCGCGTCATCCGGGGGTCCGTTGGCCGTCAAGCCGACACACCACAGAGCCAAAGCCCGGCACGTCATCTTTCTTTTTCTCAACGGCGGGCCGTCGCAGGTGGACACGTTCGATCCGAAGCCGGCACTGGCGAAACACCACGGCAAGCCGATCCCCTCGGGCAACCTGAAGACCGAGCGCAGAACGGGCGCGCTGCTGGCCTCCCCGTTCCAGTTCCCGCGCTTCGGCGCCAGCGGGCTGGAGATCAGCGAGATCTTCGCGCGAATGGGCGCCTACGCCGACGATCTGTGCGTCATCCGCTCGATGTACACCGAGCGGCCGAACCACGAGCCTTCCCTGTTGCTGCTCAACTGCGGCCAGCGGCTGCCCGGCCATCCGTCGATGGGATCCTGGCTCACCTACGGGCTGGGGTCGGAGAGCCAGAACCTGCCGGGCTTCGTCGTGTTGTGCCCGGGGCTGCCGGTGCTGGGCCCGATCCTGTGGACGGCGTCCTATCTGCCGGGCGTCTACCAGGGTACGCACATTCCCAACAACGAGCGCGACATCGACAAGCTCGTGCCGAATGTTCGCAACACCCGCCACGACCCGGCCGCGCAGCGGCGCCAGCTCGAGCTGCTCGGGAAACTCAATCTCGGTCAGTTGCAGCGTGAAGGCCCCGATCCGCAACTGGAGGCCGGCATCCAGGCCATGGAGATCGCTTTCCGCATGCAGGCGGAAGCGGCCGAGGTGTTCGACGTCACTCGCGAGAGCGAAAAGACCCGCGAGCGCTATGGCGATACCGACTTCGCGCGCGGCTGCCTGATGGCGCGGCGGCTGGTCGAACGCGGCGTACGGATGGTGCAGGTTTACTACGGAAACGGCCAGCCCTGGGACAACCACGACGACATTCTGATTCACCGCCGGCTGGCGGCCGACGCCGACCGCGCCATCGCCGCGCTGCTCGGCGACCTGAGGTCGCGCGGGCTGCTCGGGGAGACCATCGTGGTGATCGGCGGCGAGTTCGGACGCACGCCGTCGGTCGAGGTCAGCGGGCTGGTGAAGGTGCAGAACGGGCGCGATCACAACAGCCACGGGTTCAGCACCGTCGTCGCCGGCGGCGGTTTCAAGGGCGGGCTGGCCTACGGCGCGACCGACGAGTTTGGTTTCCAGGCCGTCGAGAAACGGATGAACGTGCACGACCTGCACGCCACCATGCTCCACCTCCTCGGCCTCGACCACACCCGGCTCACCTACCGCTACAGCGGCCGCGATTTTCGCCTGACCGACGTTCACGGCACAGTGGTGCGGGACATCCTGGCCTAGCGGGACCCGATCGCGGACCATGGTGTAGAGGCGACCATGCGGTGGACAGACGTACGCTTCGCCTTGCGGGCGCTGGCGAAGTCGCCCGCCTTTTTTCTTCTGGCGGCGGCGGGCACCGGCCTGGGGGCGGCCGCGATCACCACGGTGCTGTCGGTGGCCGGCGCGACGGTGATCGGCGCGTTGCCGTACCGGGAGGCGCACCGGCTGGCGGCGGTTTGGGACCAACTGCCCAAGCTCGACCTCCCGCGCTTCCCGTTGAGCATCGCCAACTACCTGACCTATCGCGCGCAAAGCGACGTGTTCGAAGACGTCGCCGCCTTCGAGCCGAGAGCCCTGACGATCACGCTGGGCGACCGCGCGGAACGGGTCGCCGGCATGCGGGCGTCGGCGAACCTGCTGCCCCTGTTGGGCGGATCGACGGTGATCGGACGCTGGTTCGAGCCATCCCAGAATCATGCCGGGCGGACCGCCGTCGCCGTCCTCAGCCGCGCGTTCTGGCGGAGTCGCTTCGGCGGCGACCACGATGTGATAGGGAAGCAGATTCGCGTCGATGACGCGCCGCACGTCGTGATCGGAGTGCTGGACGGGCGGTTCCGTTTCCGATTATCCGGGGAGGAGCCGGGGATTTGGGTCCCGGCCGGCCTGGATCCTGGCGTCGACCGCACCGCCGGCGCGCTGCGCGCCGTCGCGCGGCTGAGGCGCGGTGTGACCCCCGAAGCGGCGCAAGCCCGGATGCGGACGGTGGCGGAGGATCTGAAGCGCCGGTATCGCACCGGCATGGGGCCGCATGGGGAGGATGCCGGCTACACGGTGTGGGTAACGCCTCTCGGCGAGGAGTTGTTCGGCTCGATGCGGCCGACGATGTACGCGCTGGCGGCGGCGAGCGCGATTCTGCTCGCGTTGGGGCTGGCCAACACGGCGCTGTTGTGGCTGGGCCGGGCGGCAGGGCGGCGCAGAGAGGCGGCCGTGCGGCTGGCGCTCGGAGCGTCGCGCGGGCGGGTCGGAGGTCAACTGGTGATGGAGGCGCTGTTGCCGTCGCTCGCCGGCGGATTCCTGGCGCTCGCGCTGACGTTGGCGGCGCTCGACGCGCTCAACGCGGCTCCACCCGAAGAGATGGTTGCGGCCGGGCCGGTGACGGCCGAGTACCGCGTGTTCGGATTCGCGCTGGGGCTCTCGGCGGCGGCCGGCGTGTTGTTCGGCGTCCTGCCGATGCGGTCGCTGTTCCAGCCGGGAGCGGAAGGACCGGCGCTTCGCCAGGACCGCGGCGGCATCGGCGAACGCGGCCAGCGCCGCCGGCAGGCGTTGCTGGTGGGGATCCAGGTGGGGCTGTCCTGCGCGCTGCTGGCGCCGTCGCTGATGCTGGTGAACAGCATGGCGGCCCTGGAGCGCGTGAACCCGGGCTTTCGCGACCGGGGTCTGCTGACGGCGACCGTCAGCCTGCCGGCGGCGCGGTACCGCGATCGCGGCCAGGTGGTGGGCTACTACCGGCGGCTGGAGGACGAGCTCGCCCGGCGGTTTCAGGCGGGTAACGCGGCCATCGTCTCGCGGCTGCCGCTCGGGTACCCGGAAGGCGGCGACCCGTTCAGTATCGAAGGCCGCGCCTATGGAACAACGGGCGCGTTGCCGCAGTTCGCCCACCAGTTGCCGGTCGGGCGGGATTACCTTGCCTTGATGCGGATTCCGCTGCTCTCCGGACGCGGATTCGAGGATCGCGATTTCGCCGGCGATGACCAGGTGGCGCTGGTCAACAGCACCCTGGCGAAGGCGTTTTGGCCGCGCGAATCGCCGCTCGGAAAGCGGATCCTGATGGGCGCGCCGCGGCCCGGCGCGCAGTGGATGACGATCGTCGGGACCGTCGCCGACGTCCGCACCTCGGCGCTGAACCGCGCCCCCATTCCGCAGATCTACCGGCCCTACCCGCAAGCCCACTCGCGGACCATGGCGCTGGTGGTCGACGGAGCGGCGCCGGCGGACCTGGAGCCCGTTCTCGGAACCATCGATCCAGGCGTACCGGCCCACGGGATCGAGACCATCGAGGAGCACATCGCGCGAACGCTGGCGCGGCCGAGGTTCTGGACGGCGCTGTTCAGCGCCTATGGGCTGCTGGCGTCGGCGGTGGCGGCTTTCGGCGTGTACAGCCTCGCGGTGTACGCAGCGATCCGGCGTTCGCGGGAATTCGCGCTGAGGGCCGCTTTGGGTGCGACCGGGGCCCGGCTGCTGGGCGCGCTGCTCGGCGAGACTCTGCGGCCGGCGGCGATGGGAGCGGCGCTCGGACTGGGGGGAGCGTATGCCATTGCGCGCGCGCTGGCGGCGTTGCTCTACAACGCCTCGGCGGGCAACGCGACGGCTTACCTGACAGCGGCGGCGCTGGGGCTCGCCATCGCCGCGCTGGCGTGCGGGATCGGTGGAAGGCGGGCGCTGGCGGCCGACCCGGCCGAAGTGCTCCGGGCCGAGTGAGGCCTGCGACCTGGCGGCGAGCCGCGCTCAGGAAGTCCGCTGGTCGATCGGCACGTAATCGCGCCGCTTCGATCCGATATACAACTGGCGAGGGCGCGAGATCTTCTGATCGCCGTCGAGCAGCATCTCCTGCCACTGCGTCAACCATCCGATGGTGCGCGGAATGGCGAACAGCACCGGGAACATCTCGATCGGGAAGCCCATCGCCTGGTAGATGATGCCGGAGTAGAAGTCGACGTTCGGATACAGGCGCCGCTGGATGAAGTACTCGTCTTCGAGGGCGATCCGCTCGAGTTCGAGAGCGATGTCCAGCAGCCGGTTGCGGCCGGTCACCTCGAACACCTGGTCGGCTGTCTCCTTGATGATGCGCGCCCGCGGGTCGTAATTCTTGTACACGCGGTGGCCAAATCCCATCAGCCGCACCTCGCCGCGCTTGACGCGCTCGATGTAGCCCGGGATCCGGTCGCGCGAGCCGATCTCGGTCAGCATGATGAGCACCGCTTCGTTGGCGCCGCCGTGCAGCGGGCCGTAGAGCGCCGCGGCCGCCGCCGCCAGCGACGAGTACGGGTCGGTCTGGGCGCTGCCGACGACGCGCATCGCGCTGGTCGAGCAGTTCTGCTCGTGATCGGCGTGCAGGATGAACAGCACCTCGAGCGCGCGCTCGAGCACCGGATTGGGCCGGTGCTTCACCTCCGTCTTCTTGTACATCATGTTGAGGAAATTGCCGGTATAGGAGAGATCGTTGTCCGGATAGGCATACGGCATGCCGATGCTGTGCCGGTAGGCGAACGCCGCCACCGTCGGAACCTTGGCGACCAGGCGGTGGATCTGCTTCAGGCGCACGGCGGGATCGAAGATGTGCTTGGCCTCCGGATAAAACGACGACAACGCGGCCACCGTGCTGATGAACATCCCCATCGGATGGGCGTCGTAGTGGAACCCGTCCATGAACTTCTTGGTGCTCTCGTGCAGCAGGGAATGGTTGGTGATGGCGTGCACCCACTGGCTCAATTTCTCGCGCGACGGCAGCTCGCCGAACAGGATCAGGTAGGCGGTCTCGAGGAAGGTGGATCCCTCGGCGAGCTGGTCGATCGGATATCCGCGGTATTCCAGGATCCCCAGGTCGCCGTCGATAAAGGTAATGCCGCTCTTGCAGGCAGCCGTGTTGGTGAAGCCGGGATCGTAGGTCACCAGGCCGAAGTCGTCGGCCGAGACCTTGATCTGGCGCAGGTCCATGGCTCGGATCGAGCCGTTCTCGACCGGTATCTGGTAGCTTTTACCGGTGCGGTTGTCGGTGATGGTGAGGGTGTCGGGCATGGCGCGGTTCCAAGGTGATTCTATCTTCAGTGACGGAAGTGCCGCACGCCGGTGAACACCATCGCCAGGCCGAGGCCGTCGGCCGCGCCGATCACCTCGGGATCCTTGACTGAGCCGCCGGGCTGGATCACGGCGGAGACGCCATGGCGCGCGGCTTCCTCGATGCCGTCGGGGAAGGGGAAGAACGCATCGGAGGCGAGCACGGTTCCTTTGAGGGGCAGCACCGCCTTCATCGCACCCACCTTCACCGAATCGACGCGGCTCATCTGGCCGGCTCCGACGCTCACCGACTGGCCGTCGCGCGCGTACACGATCGCGTTCGACTTGACGTGCTTGACCACCTTCCAGCCGAACTCGAGCGCGCGCCACTCGGTCTCATCCGGGGCGCGCCGTGTCTTGACCGCGACCTGGGAGCGTCCCAATCGATGTGCGTCCGGCGTCTGCGCCAGCCAGCCGCCGCTGATGGACCTGATCACCGGCTCCTCGCCGGCCGGCCGGGTCACTTTCATGAGCCGCAGGTTCTTCTTCGCCGATAGAACCGACAGCGCTCCGGGGGTGTAGTCGTGCGCGGCGATGGCCTCGATGAAAGTCTTGCCGATCGCCTCGGCGGTTTCCTCGTCGAGCGTCCGGTTGAAAGCCAGCACGCCGCCGAAGGCCGAGACGGGATCGGCTTCGAACGCTTTGCGGTAGCTCTCGGCGAGCGTCTCCTGCTCCGCGCAGCCGCAGGGATTCGTGTGTTTGATGATGGCCGAAGCCGGCCGATCGAACTCGAGCACCAGTTGCCAGGCGGCGTCGAGGTCCACCAGGTTGTTGTAGGAAAGCTCCTTGCCCTGCAACTGCTCTGCCCCGGCGATGCCGACTCGGCCGCCGGCGTAGAGCGCGGCCGCCTGGTGCGGGTTCTCGCCGTAGCGCAGCGAAAGCACGCGGCTGGCGCGGAGATCGAGCACCTCGGGAAGAGCGGGCTTGCGGTCGGAGAAGGCGCCCCCCTCGAGCGTGATCGAAGCCAGCCGCGCGCTGATGGCGCGGTCGTAGGAGGCCGTCAGCGAGAACGCCTTTTGGGCCAGGCGCCAGTGTGTCGCCGGCGCCAGGCTCCCGCCGCCGGAGTCGAGCTCGTCGAGAATCGCGCCGTAGTCGGCCGGATCGACGACCGCGGCGACGTCGGGATAATTCTTCGCCGCCGCCCGGATCAGAGTCGGCCCGCCGATATCGATGTTCTCGATCAGCTCCTCGACGCTGGCGCCCTCGCGGGCGGCCGCCTTCTCGAACGCGTAGAGGTTCACGACCACCATGTCGATCGTCGGGATGCCGTGCGCCTGGATCGCCGCCCGGTGCGTGTCGCGGCCGCGGATGGCGAGAATCCCGCCGGCGATGCGGGGGTGGATGGTCTTGACCCGGCCGTCGAGCATCTCGGGGAATCCGGTTACCTCGGAGACGTCGCGCACCGCGATGCCGGCCTCTCGGAGCAGGCGCGCCGTGCCACCGGTCGAGATCAGCTCGACGCCGCGCGAACGGAGGCCGCGGGCGAAACCGACGAGGCCGGTTTTGTCGGTAACGCTGAGAAGGGCGCGCTCGATCCGGGGCATGGATTCATCATTACAGCACAGGGCCGGCGTCCATCATCTCGGTCGCGAGCAGCAGCGCCATCGCCCCGCCGCGGGGGTCGCGGCCGAGGATCGCCGTGCGGTCGTAGTAGTCGCGCAGGCTGCGCTGCTTGCCGGTGCCGGTGCAGACGTCGACCAGCGACCCGTCGGAGGCCACGCGCGATTTCACCGCGTCCCAGGCGCGCGCGATGGCCGGTTCGTAGCGCCGCTTCTCGATCCAACCCTGACGCACCCCGCGCCGCATCGCGCAGGCGATCATCGCGGTGGCCGTCAGCTCGCGGTAGCTCTCCGGGCGATCGATCACCTGATGCCAGGTTCCGGTCGGATCCTGGTGCTTGAGCAGGGCCTCCATGTGCGCGCGGAACAAGCCGAGCATCTCGGGGCGGCCCGGATGCCCGAGCGGCAGATCCTCGAGGCTGAGCGCGAGCCCCAGCGCCGGAAAGCCGTTGCCGCGTCCCCAGGCCGTCTCATCCAGCGGTGAATGACGGTGCAGCCCGTCGGTCCGGAGGTTCAGCTTCAGCATGAACCGCATGTGTCGGAGACTCATGTCGAAGTACTTGCCTTCTCCGGTCAGCCGCCCGGCTTTGGCCAGAATGGGGCAGCCCATGAAGACGGCGTCACTCATCTCGTTGTGAAACGGCATCGACTCTTTCATCGAGCCGTCCGGGTGGAATCCCAGGTCCGCCGCCGCCCGCACCAGGTCGACATAACGCCGATCGCCGGTTCGCATCGACAGCTCGGCGAATACCAGGTGACCCGACAGGTGGCTGCCCGTCGGCTTCGGGCCGAGCGCCGGCCGGGCGCCCTCGGCGTAGGGCGCCACGATCCGTTCGACGTCTCCGGCCAGGCCCAGACGCAGGCGGCCGATCAGGGCGACCGCGGGGATGTAGACGGCTTCGCCCAGCTCATGCCCGTAGTGCGGCTCGAGCTCGCGCGCGACCTCGCGCGGAGAGCGCGCCAGGCGACGCTGGACTGCTCTCCGCGCCGGCGATGGCTCGAGCGGGCGAAGTTGGGCGCGGAGGAAACCGGTTTCCGCCCCGACCTGCCGCGCGGGAATCGAGCCGGTTCCGGCGGGGACCGAGCCGGCCCGCAGCGCGCCGGTCAAACTCGCCTCTTCCGCGCCGGCGATCTTCGCCCGCACCTCCAGCACCAGGTCGGGGGCGTGCATGCCGATCCATCGCCACAAATACATCGCCTCCGGATGCGGCGTGCCCGCATACGCGTCGCCGATGGGCGGAAAGGCCCCTTCCGGCGCGCGTCCGGGATTTGCGTCGGGAACCGCCGATACAGCGAAGTCGCGATGGTAGCGCCGGGCTTCGGCGGAACCGTGGAACCATGCGATCGCCTGGCGCACGGCCTGGGTGCTTGCCGGGTTGTTGTCAAGCCCGCCGACCAGCAGGATGCGCGTCTTCGCCGTGAGATAATCGAAGTCGCCGGCCGAAAGCAGGCATTCGATTGGCGCGCCCTCCCGCGTGACGCCGATCGCGGAACGAATCGGCTCCGCGGCTGGAAGGCCGGCCGCGCACAGCAGAGCGCTGAGAAAAGCGCGCATGAGAATGGTGGAATGATACCATGGTGCGATGGGTGCGGCGCCGCTCGTGTGGCTCCTTTTGACGGCGCTGGCGCAGTCCCCGGCCGCGCCCGACGCCAAGTTCATTCCCACGCCGCCCCCCCAGCCGCTGCCGTACAGCCATCGGGCCCACCTGGCGCTCGGCTTGGAATGCAAGCAGTGCCACGCCATGCCCGACCCGGGCGAGTTCGCCACTCTTCCCGAGACCGAGAACTGCATGGTCTGCCACGCCGCCGTGAAAAAGGAGAGCCCCCACATCGAAAAACTTGCCGCCTTCCACGAAGCCGGCAAGAAGGTTCCCTGGCGGCGTGTCTACCGCATCCCCGATTACGTCTACTTCAGTCACAAGGAGCACGTCGCCAAGGGGGCCACCTGCGAGGCGTGTCACGGTCCGGTGCGCGAGCGCGACGTGCTGCGCAAGGAAAAAGACATCACGATGGCGGGCTGCATGGAGTGCCATCGCGCAGCGCAGGCCTCGCTGGCCTGTAACTACTGCCATGCGACGAGGTGAGCCATGGACCGAAGAGAAGCGGCACGCAACCTGTTCCTGATGATGGCCGGGTCGCCGCTGGCCCGCCCGTTCCAGGATCCGCCGCCGCTCGCGGACCGCCTGCCCTCGATCGACCAGCTGGTGAACGCCTTCGAGTTCGAAACGGTCGCCCGGCGCAACATCACCCGCGACGCCTACGACTACATCGCCGGCGGAGTCGACGACGAATGGACGCTGCGCCGCAACCGCGAGGGCTTCACCCGGATCACGATTCATCCGCGGTTTCTGCGCGACGTCAGCCAACTGGATCTGTCGCTTGATCTCTACGGCAGCCGGATCGAGATGCCGATCCTGGTGGCGCCGACCGGCACGCACCAGCAAAGCCATCCCGAGGGCGAGCTGGCCACCATGCGCGCGGCCTGCGCCGCCAAGACGATCATGTGCGTCAGCTCGAACTCGAGCTACCCCATTGAAAAAATCGGCGGCGCCGCCACCGGGCCGTTCTGGTTTCAGCTCTACGCCGCCACCGACATGGACGCCACTCAGGAACGGGTCGAGCGCGCGCTGGCCGCCGGCGCCAGGCTCATCTGCTTCACCGTGGACGCGCCCTACAATTCGCACCGCGAGCGGCTGCTGCGCAACCGCGTGCCGGGCGGCATGAGTCCCGGCGCGGGCGAAATGACGCGCCGCCAGCAGGCCGCTCCGCCGAACAGGTACCGGCTCGGGCGCCAGTTCACCGCCGAGCTGACCTGGTCCTTCCTCGAGGACCTGAAGAAGTGGGCCGGCAAGGCGCCGGTGATCATCAAAGGACTGCTCACGGCCGAGGACGCCAGGCTTGCGGTGAAATACGGCGCCGATGGAATCGTCGTCTCCAATCACGGCGGCCGGTACCTGGAGGCGGCGCCGTCGACCATCGAGGTGCTGCCGGAGATTGTCGACGCCGTCGCCGGCAGATTCCCGGTCCTGATTGACGGCGGCTTCCGCCGCGGAACCGATATTCTGAAAGCGCTGGCGATCGGCGCCAAGGCGGTTCTCGTGGGCCGGCCGCCGCTGTGGGGGCTCGGCGCCTATGGCCAGCCCGGCGTCCAGCGGGTGCTCGAGCTTGCAGAGCGAGCTGGCGCTCTCGATGGGGCTCTCCGGACAGCCCAATCTGAAGAGCATCGAGCGGTCGCTGGTACGCATCGAGCGGTAGCAGTTGGATGACAAGCGCCCGAAGGTGTATGCTTTTATAGAACCTAGTTTTGCGAGGTGAAATCAAATGCCGACCCGTACTCGATTAGCCTGCTTCGCCCTTCTGTTTGTCAGCGCACTGGCCCTCCGTCCTCAGGCCGCTTCTCCCCCGCTGGCGCCCGAGGAAATGGACAAGTTTCTCCGTTCCGCCAAGATCGGACAGATGAAGGAGCTGAGCGAGGGCATCACCAACAGCCGGCGCGCCGCGCTGACCGAAGGCGCCCTGTCGCACGACGCGCATATCCAGACCATCAATGAGTTCAAGCCGGTGTACAACTCGTCGCAAGGCTCCGAGCTGAATTTCATGGACAGCTACAAGTTCAACATCGCCGGCTACCTGCTCGACAGGATGCTCGATATCGGGATGATTCCCATGTCGATCGACCGCAAAGTCGGCGGCACCTCGGCGTCGGTGACCTGGTGGGTGGACAACGTGCTGATGACCGAGAAGGAGCGCTTTCAGAAGAACGTGTCGCCGCCGGATCCGGACCGATGGAACCGGCAGATGCACTGCGTTCGCGTGTTCGACGAGCTGATCTTCAACACCGACCGCAATCTCGGGAACCTCGTCATCACCAAGGACTGGGACATGTGGATGATCGACCACACCCGGGCCTTTCGCTTTACCAAGACTCTGCGCAATCCGAAGAACCTGGTGAAGTGCGACCGGCACCTGCTGGCGAAGATACGCACGCTCGATAAGGCCACATTGCAGAAAACGATGAAAGGTTATCTGAACAACATGCAGATCGACGGCATGCTCGCGCGCCGCGACCTCATCGTGCAGTTTTACGAGAAGGAAATCGCCGCTAAAAGCGAGGCCGAAGTGCTGTTCGATTACCTCCCGCGGAAGTAAGCGCCCCCCGACCGGCTATTTCACCGACATCAGCTTTTCCTCGAGCTGCCGGATCGCCGCCGCCAGCGGGGAGGGCTGCGGATCCAGGGCCGCGGCCTGCTTAAAATACTCGAGCAGGGCCGAGCCGTTATTGACGGGGAGCTCCAGCTTCTGACCGCGGTGCAGAGTG
>Ga0247727_10016896_pt1 | contig 11695 bp, 9 predicted proteins | sample WisWelCaveWW1625_FD_202498 | JGI IMG/M metagenome (GOLD analysis project Ga0247727, IMG submission 202498) | Biofilm microbial communities from Wishing Well Cave, Virginia, United States - WW16-25 | ecosystem: Environmental > Aquatic > Deep subsurface > Groundwater > Cave microbial mat | place... | reverse complement strand
TTCCTTCTGAATGACAGGCGAGGAGGGAAAGTGTAACCTATATTTCACTCGAAGTAGTAATCCCAAAATCCATCAATCCAAAAACAAGAAACTTCATGAAGAAACCCAAACTTCTCGCTGCTCTTCTCGGCGGTTGCCTCGGCTTCCTCTCCTTTCCTGAAATCAATTGGACGCCTTTGATCGTCATCGCATACGTGCCGTACTTTTGGTTGCTCAATCATTGTGAGGGCGTCAAGGAAACGGTGTGGTATACTTGGCTGCATTCCGCGGTGATGACATTGGGCGGATTTTTTTGGATTGCGCACACGGCGATGGAGTTCGGCGGTTTGCCGTGGTTCGCGGCGTATCCGATTCTGTTGCTCTATGCCGCAGTGGGGAGCATCAATCTCGCGGTCACAGGCGGCGTCATCGCGTTGTTACGCAAAAAGCTTTCAATGAAATGGCAAGCGCTGTGGGTCACCGCAGTTTTCGTCGCCATCGAAGCCTTCTTTCCCAAACTGTTTTATTGGTACGCGGGTAATGCGATTTATCAAGTCATTCCTTTCATTCAAATCGCCGATCTCGGCGGCGCGATTTTGCTGACCACGCAAATCTTGTGGGTGAATTACGCCGTGTTCGCTCTGCTTGATCAATTCATCTTTCCCCGTTTGCAAGCTTTGAAGAACTTGCCGCGCCGCTTTGCGCCGCATGAAGCGCTTGTGACAATCGCACTCGGCGGCGGTATCGCGCTCTTTAGTTTTGTTTATGGGAAAATTCGCTTACAACAAGTCGATGAGCACATAAGCCAAGCCGTGCAAAAGAATATCGGCGTGGTACAGGGCAACCTCGGCAATTTAGATCGCTTGCTCGCGCAATTCGGCCATCGCGAAACGCTGCAGAAGGCGGTTGAGATTCACCGTGACTTGACGCTTGCATTGCGTCAACAACTAACGCAGCCGCTCGATCTCGTGCTTTGGCCCGAGGGCACGTATCCCTATCCGTTTCCGGACAAACGCCCCGAGCATCAAGCGTTGGCAGAGTTGACACGCGAGATCAACGCCGCGCTCGTGACCGGCGGGCACGCGACGCAACGTGAGCCGGAGTATCGTTACTTCAACTCCATGGCTTTGATCGAGCCGGGGCAAAACCACGCGAGCGCGATTTACAAAAAGCACATTCTGCTCGCGTTCGGCGAATACATGCCGCTTGCGAATATTTTCCCTTCCCTCAAAGAACTCATTCCGGCAATCTCGGATTTCGGCGCCGGGCCGGGGCCGGAGATGATGCGCTATCGCGATTTCAAGATTGCGGCGATCATTTGCTACGAGGCGCTCGACCCGCGCTATCTGCGCGAATACGCTCTGCAAGGCGCGAATATTATTTTGAATTCCACGAACGACAGTTGGTACGGCCCCTGGCAGGAAAAAGAGCAGCATCTCGCGCTCGCGCAGCTTCGCAGCGTGGAAACGCGTTTGGCGCAAGTGCGCGCCACGAACACCGGTATCTCTGCGGTGATCATGCCGAATGGTGAGATCACGAATCGTGCTGAGATCGACAAGCCGACTTTCTTCGCTGCGCAACTTCCGTTGATGGAAATGCCGGCGACGTTTTACGCGCGCTACGGCGATTGGTGGGCGGGGGTGATGATTGTGATAGTAGTGGGAATGCTGGTTTATCGGTGGCGGTATCCGATCGTGATGGAAACGAGCAGCAAGAGCAGCGGCAAAAATGCTTTTCGCGTTGTTTCAAAACGGGGGCGCGCTTCATAGATTTCTCCCATTATTGCTCTTCCGCAAACCACCGGCGAATCATTTCGACCTGAAAGCGATAGCCGCCGTTGATCTTTTCGATCAATTCGCGGCGTAGGAGCATTTCTAAAGATTGATCAAAGCCTTCCGCCTGTTCATGTGCTAGGCTTTCACGCGCGACACCAACCCTTTCTCCGTGCGCAGCAATGAAGCGCAAGATTTTCAATCCAACAGCATCAACCTGGAAGTTGGCGATGTCACCAGAAACAAAACTACTGCGTTTTAATGCTCTTGTCACAGCTTGTTCGACATCGAGCAGGCGCGCAAAGCGGCGCTCTGTCGGCGCGTGTTCGTTCTTGAGCATGATAATTTCATCACAAAGAAGCTGTATGAGCGCCGGGTGTCCGTGGGTGAGATCAATAATGCGTTGAACCGCCTGCGACTCATAACGCAGCTTGAAGTTTTCCACCGGCCGCTCGATCAGAAGGCGCGATTCGGCATCACTCAAATAACCGAGGTGCAAAACCTGCACGTTGATGAGATAGTGCGACGAATGTTGTAATTCCTCCAAAGTTTTCGAACTGGCCATCAAGAGTTTCATGCCCGTGTTTCGTTGGATGTAATAGCGCAGTAGCCCCAACACCCGAGCTTCATCAAACTTGCCGGCGACAAAGGCATTGTCAAGCGCGTCCCACTCGTCAAATAAGAGAAGGGGCAGGTTTTTCTCCATAGCCTGTTCAACCAGCTTGTGCCATTCATTAAAACGGCCGAACGGATCCTGCTCTAGGCTCTCTTGCGCCAGTTCCGGCAGATCAAAATCGCGTTGCAGGAGCTTGGCGGAACTCCTCATCTGTTGCGCGATTTGATAGAACAGCCCGGCTTCATTGTTTGCGATGGCTACGGCTCCTTGCAAATCAACTTTTAGGGGAATGGTTTTTCTGGACAATTTGCGGCCCAAATGGTTGAGCAGTGAAGTTTTTCCCATTCGGCGCTGCCCATAGAGCAACATCGGCGGACAGTTTTTGTTCCGCAAGAGCTGTTCAATTTGAGCGTAAATATCCGTCCGCCCGATGAAGGTCTCATTCTGCATCAAAAGAGGATTGGCCACGGTATAAGGGCTTCGAATCTCCTGGCTTTTCTCTTCTTCCTCCTCTACCGTGTTGAGATAGTCGGTTATACATTGGCGCCAGTTTCGGATGATCGGCGTGAATCGAATAACATACTGTTTGGATTCCGTGCTGCGCGTCAACTCTTGCATCAGCAGGTGCAAACGATTTTCAGCTCCCTTTAAAAACGTCTTCTGATTGTAGAGGCTTTCTTGCTGCAGCGCGGCCTCTACTTCCTGGCTAATGTAGCCCAAGCTGCGGAATAAAGAATTGGCGGCGCCTGCCAATTCCCCGGCAGCGACGAGATGATGCGCATTACCAATCCGCGCCACGTCGGTACAGCGTTCCAGCTTTCTTATATCAAGCTCGATTTGCGCATTCCGCGCGGCCCAACGCTGATTGCTCGTGACTAAATACTCGATGGCTCTTTGGCCTTCAGCCGGAAGACGGTCGGCGATTAAAACGAGATGGTCGTCAAGATCGGAAAGCGGGAGAAGCTGAAATTCATCCCAGAAAGCCGAGTTGAGACGTAAAAGACTGAAGGCGCTTCGGGTCCTGCGCTCGTCAAATTTGCGAATGATGGTATTCCACGCGGCAAAGAAGGGATAAAGTAATACCGGACGCCAAAGAGAAAGCGTTAATCCCAATGTGATACAGAGCGCACTAATGACACAGAGCAGAAAGAGGGAAGAAGAAGGATTCTTCGAGGAATCTGTGAGAATGACATAGGCTATCCACCCGCCGCCGCTTCCCAACGCGCCGGCTAAAGCGCCTGCCCATGGACCGGCGAGGCTTTCAGCCAGAATATATGGCAACGCAAAAAGAGCGCTCACCAAAGCCGCTCTCGCAAGACTGACAGTTGCGGCAAAATAAATACTCGTCTGCCAATCAATAATCTCTCCGCCAGACATGATTTCATTCGTGGGTATTACAGTGAGACCATAAGCCAAACCGTATACCACACCGTAGATCAAACCAACCCTCATACTGCGAAGCAGCCTTCGTGTTTTTCCCCATCCAGCCAAACCAACGATCGCACCTACGAGCGCTCCAATCGAGCCGGTAAAAAACAAACGGTCGGGCGTCTTCAGGTTTTGATTTAAAATTTTTTTGTTTAACTCGTTTAAGGCCGAATCCGGAGCTGCCAGCAAAGCGACGAGAGTAATAACCAGGTTGCCAATCAAAATGCCGACAACAACCGACCCCGTTTGCTTGGTCAAGTCGTAGCCCGGGTTTCGACTTTCGATGCCAAGGGACACGCCACAGGCCGAGCTCATTCCAATACTAATCGCCAAGGCGCCTCCATAGCCGGCGGCGATACTAAGAGCGCCTTTTGCGACGAGCAACGTTATGGCGCCGCAAAGACTAAGAATGATTCCACCGGCTGTGCCCAACGCAATGTTTCCGACAATGCCTAGTGCAATGCCGCTGGCCAAGCCGAAAGTTATTCCGCCGACAACAACCATAGCGATTTCTGGGAACGGTCGTCCAAGAAAAAAAAGTATGAACCCGAAACATGCGCAGGTCATGGCGGAAAATAAAAAATAACCGGTGAAGAATAGCCGCAGCAATGCCGTTTGACGCCATTGCTCCCAACTCAATTCCGTCAAGGTGAAGTCGGGGCGCAACCCAACCGCGATACGCTTGACCTGATTGATCCACGCCGAAGGATGAAAGAACAGCCAAACCAATAATTGCAAGCTGCCGCGAATGAGGCCTTGGTGCTGTTGCGGAGCGTCCGTATAGGCGTTCTCAAAATAAGCGGCTTCGTTTTGATTATAGAGACTCATTCGAACCTCAGGAATCTTTTTAGCGCTTTCAGAGTCTCACAAAAGCGTGACCGCTGCAGCAAATGTCGAAACGCTTCCATTTGTTCTAGCCCTCTTTTTCGCCATGCTTTGCCGGTTTCGCCGTTCTCACGAGCGAGGAAGTATTCGCGACAAAGTACTTGCAACAAGATTGGCCAACGCCGGCTTCGGGTGAGCATCCACTTTTCATCATAAGGGTTAAGGCGAATCAGCAGATTGGCGATCAAATCCCGCGCTTCGTTTTCAGCCAGCGGACCAAGCTCGATTTTTTCACCAAAGATGTTAAAAAAGGGTGAGCCTAAGCCGTGCTGGCCGGCCAATAATTGAGGGTACTTGTTACCCGTCATTACAAATGCCAGATTGCCATTTACTTCTTGGTTGCCCGCTAATGAGCGCATCGCTTCCCAAAAGGGGTCATCCAACTCCGCGTATCGTTCAAAGGCAACGCCGATTTCATCGAGAAGAATTACTGTGGGTGAGCGCAGGTTGGAGGCAACGATTTCCATGAATTGCTCCAAAGTGCAGTTAGTTGGCGCGGGCAATCCAAGGCCGTCGAGCAAATAACGCAGCAAGCCGTCTCGCGTGCCTAAACGCGGATCTTGAAAGTCAACATAGCACCAACGAAAACGCTCCGGTTGCGGCAGCCAGTCCGTGCGTTGGAGTGGGCGTAGTTGTCGGGGTTGGGCAGTAGCGATGTTTTTGAAATAGAACAATAGCGAAGTTTTTCCGCTCCGGCGTGGACCGACAATGGAGGCATTTTGCAAGGATGGGGACTGCAATAAATGGAATAGGCGCTTGAGTTCATTTTCACGACCGAAAAAAAACTGTGGTTGAATAATTGGCAAGCCCACGTTGTCGCCGGGAGGCTTTGTAACCGGCGGGGTCACACTTCTCGAAGCATGTTTGATCTGGTCAACCAAACGTTGAAATTGTTCTTCGCGCTCCTTCACGTTCGTGAAATCGGCATAAGCCAGCATGGCAATGCGCGACGGCAACTTACAATCGTGCAGCACGATCGGCAAAAATTTTTGCTTTCTGCCGGTGATATCCGCAACGCCAACCAGCAAACTTTCAAATTCGCACCACTCGCTTTTATGATATGACGGGGTGAGCACGAGAATCGTGTGGCGGCTGTTTTCAACGGCATATTCTATATTGGTCAAAATCGGCGTGCCGATTTTGGAATCGCGAAAGTCAATGTAGACTTTAAAACCGGCGTTTTCCAATCTGCACAGCAACTCGTCTCGCACCCACTCTTTGTCCGCGTGGCTGTAGCTGATAAAAACGTCGTATACAAACGGATTTGGCTCTGGCATATTTGCGTTTCCGATGGTTATAAGAAATAGCAAGCACGCGCACAGACAACCAAAATGCGCGGAGAATGAGGCAGAGCAAAATAAATTTGGATGAATGATCGAAGGTGAAAGAACCACTTCCCCTCTCAATTCAAAAACAGCGATCTTCAGATTTTGGGTAAGGCTAAACTTGGGTAGGCGTGAGCAGCCGACACTTTTCCCGTTCGGCTGCGTGAATATAATTAAACAGGCTCGTGATTGCCAACGAATTTTTTACTGTCCATTCTCTCACCGGCTCCACCAATAACTCGCCTTCAACAACACCACGTTTTGCGCCGGCAAACGAAACGCGTTGCGCACGTCATCGCGCAGCGCAGTGAAGTAATCGGCGTTCTCGCCCGCGCGGCCTTGGGTCCACACCAAATAGAGCACACTACCGGGGCGATATTCCCAGCGCCACACCACGTTGAGATTGTAAGCCTGCTCGTTGAAATCCGTCTCGCCGTTATACGCATAGGGCGCAAGCTTCTCTGCTGAAATCAATCTTCTAAAACTATCGTGACGGCCTTTAGCGAGGAACAATTGCGTGTAAACTTGCAGCGTGAGGTCGTGCGTGAGTGTGAGATTGCCGCGCAAAGTGAAATCGCGTTCCTCCGTGTCGCGCAAACCGAAAATGCTGACCGGATCGGGCGAGACGTTTTCATCCGTGAGATTCGTCACCCACGCTTCGAGATCGCGTGTGCGGCTATAGCCCATCTCAAAATCGATCTCTGAAAAAGTCGTGGGGCGAAGTCCGACTTCGAGCGCGGCGCCCCAGCCGCGTTGCGCGCGCGCGTCTTGCGTGTGCGCGAGATCGAGCGTGGCGAAGACCGGCTTGCGTCCGTCGGTTTCGGTGTCGAATGAAATCCTCCATTGTTCCGGCTTCCGATACAAGCCGAGGCCGCGCGACTCGCGGTCGTCAAAAGCGGAACCGGAAAAATTAACCGACACAGAAGTTTCCCAATAGTTGCGCCATTCCGCGCCGGCGTGCAAGCTCGGCTCGTTGATCAGCAACGCATCCTCAAAATTCCAACGCCAGTGCTGAACCCCGAGTATCTGCCAGCTTCGAAAAATTTTTCCGGGCTGCGTTTCGCGATAGCGGAGTTCGAGCACGCTGCCGTAATCATTCGGCCGGCGAAAGAAGCCCGCGTCATTAATATTGAAACGGCGTGAAGTGAAATCGCCGCTGAACGAATAGAGCCAATGCTCGCCGCCGTCTTTGCCGAAACGCAAGCGTCCCGCAGAACCGGTGATGCGACTCTGCAAATCTCCCGTCGTCTTCGAGCTTGCCCAAAAGCCGTCGAGACCGTACTCGCTTTCTTTGAAGCGCAGGTTCCAATCCACGCCGCCGGTGAGCGCGGGCCAACGTTGGTCGCGCGCCACCGAGGTCGCAATCATGCCCACCGTGGAATTTTCCAACACGTCTTGCTTCAACCGCACGAGACTGTAGCTCGCGGCAGGCTCCATGACTTGCGAAAAAGAATTGTTTTGCTCATCAACGAGAGCGGCATTTTCTTCTTGCGTGACCGCCTGCAAAATGCCGAGCGCCAACCCTTTCTTCGTTTTGCCGGTGATCTTTGCCGCGCCGAGAATGGTTGTCGCGCTTGGTGCTCCGCGCACGGAACCATCGTCCGGCAATTCATCGAGGCTCCTCGGCCTTCGCCCGATGCGGCGCGAATAAAACAAGCCCGGTCCGAAGTCGCCGCCGAAAGTGGAGAATTGCAAAATCTGCGTGCCTTCAATGAAGAACGGCCTTTTCTCCGGATAAAAAGTTTCGAACGTGGTGAGATTCAACACTGCGGGATCGGCCTCCACTTGCCCGAAATCCGGATTGACGGTGAGATCGAGCGTGAGATTGCTGCTCAAGCCGTATTTGAGATCGAAGCCCGCTCTGCCGCTGAAATCGCTTTTGCCTGTGGCCGGCAGCGCGAGCACGCGATTGACGAACGTGCCGCTGCCGACCGTATACGGCAGCACTTCGAGCCGTGCGGGATTCGGCAATTCGCCTTCGAGCACGAGATGCCCGAAATGCGAAACGAAGCCCCGCACGCTTTTGCGAATGAGCGCCCATTGCGTCCGTTCCGCCTTGCGGCTGATGCGTCGCATAAAATTCACGCCCCAAATATTTTTGCCGTCTTGCGCGGGCGTGTAGCGCAATGCTTGAAAGGGGATTTTGATTTCAGCGCTCCAACCTGTACGCGAGGTCTCGGACGTTGTCGCAGTCGAAGCCGTCGTGCTATTGCCGCCGCGCAGAATCTGCGTCTTCACGTCCCACACCACGTCCCAAGAATCATCCTCGTCTTCCGCGTCGTTGTATTGCAGAATATCCACCTTCACGCCGGAGGCCAGGACCGTGAACTCGAACGCGGTTTTGTGATCATGATAGCTGTCGAGACGAATCGAGATCACGTCGGAGTCGATTTCATTATCACGCCGCGTGAGGCGCGCGACGATTTTATCCGGCTCGACGTCGTACATCATGCAGCCGAAATACAGCGCTTCATAATCGAAGAGCACGCGAATTTCGGTCTTCTCGGATTCCGATTGGCCTTCCTCGGGGTCGCGTTGGAAAAAACCCGTGACCGGCTGCGCACGCTGCCACATTTCTTCATCCAAAAAACCGTCGATGTGCGGCGGTTTCGTCACGCGCGATGCGGCTATTGGCTATACATGTTTTCAATGCCGCGATATTTGATTGCACGATGCCAAACGCGGCGTAACCGCTTTGCCAATAGAAATTCCGATTCGATTTCCGGTTTGATGAAGGGCTCGCGGTCTTTCGTGCTCCAAATAAAATGCACCGGAATGTCGGCGAGGCTTTGCGGCATGGCGATACCCTCCTGTTTGTTTTGATAACCCATTGAATAGATCAAAATGTATGTCGCCCCGTTGAGGCTAGTTGATATTTTATCGCCCGTGGCCCAGGGCGTTGCCCTTCGCTGCTACATTTTGCCCCGTTGGGGCAAAATGCACATTTCAACAATGACTCACAAACCCATGCTACGCCTCAAACCGCAACCACCCGAACCGCCACGGCAAATGAAACGTGGGCTGCTCCGTTGTGCTCCAGGCATAGAGTTCACTCTTTGCGTTGTGCGGGGTGTCGATGCGATAGAAATTGATGCGCCATTCGTCGCCGGGTTGCGGAGGGAGATGCGGCGCGCCGAGCAACGCGCGAAAGGGAATGGCAAACTCGGCAGACCAACTTTTCGCTTCGCCGGGTTGATTGAGATTGCCTTCGACATGCGCGACAGTGCGCAAGCCTTCGGCGTGCCATTCTTTCAAACCCAGAAAACTCGCGTACGGATGCGCCGGCGTGCGAGCGTTTAGAATACACGCATCGAACACGACGTTGCGCGGGCTGACGTTGATCTCATAATATTGGTGCGCCGCGCTTGCGGGGTTCACAAAAACTTCCACGCATTCTTCTTGAAAAATCGGCCCGTCGTGCGCGGTGATCGTGCCCCACACGTAGTCGTCCTCGCATGCAAACGCGATGTAAAGATATGCGTCGTCGTATAGTGCGTGCACGGTCGTGGCAAAACGGCCCGGCGCACCGGTGAGGGCATCGTACAAATGCGTAACAGGAGCGAGTTGCCATAAAGGGTCGTCAAGTTTTCCAGTGAGAACGAGGGGACGAGTGGCACGTTTGCAGATGTAAAGAGGCGGCGGAATGCTCATGGATAGTTTTATTCTCCGCGATGGTTTCAGAATGAAGCTAAGACGAGCGTCTCCCAATACTGTCATCCTGGTAAGGAACTTCCCTCGTGCTGGGTACATTGCTAAAACTAAACTTGTTTCGAGTACTGGGGAAGGTTCTTCCAGAATGACATCGAAGAGAGGGCGCGGTCATGAAAATGGCGCGTTGCACTTGGGGCAAGCCTTGCGATGACACACGCGGCAAACTTTGCGCTCACACTCCGGGCAGCGAAAGCACGCGGCACACAACACGTGCAGCTTTTGCTCGCACAGCCAGAAATCGCGCAGGCCGGTCAAGCAGCTTTCGCAGGGCAGCGGCTCGAAATCTTTCAGCAGCGGATTCCACACGAGCGTGAGCTCGCGGCTGGCTTTGCTGAAGCGCGCTTCGTAAGCGACGGTGCGCACCGCCAGCTCGAAGCGCAGGAGATTCACCGGCTCGACCGTGATTTTCATGTTATACTTTTCGCGTTGGTCCGCGATCTTCTTTTCCAACTCGAGGCGCGTGGCGCGCATGCGGGCTTGCTCGTTTTCCAGCTCTTTGCCTTCCAAACTGCGGCGTTTGATTTTGCGCTCGATCTCATCAAGCAATTCTTGATAATATTCCTGCAAGCGTTTGAGATCGCGCTGCAAGCGGCGGTTCAGGCTTTTGTTGAAATCCGCCAGCTCTTGCGTGATGCTCGCCTGCACGCTCTTGCAAGCGGCGTGATAGACCCGGCCAAAGGGCCGGCGTTCGAGATTGCTCTGCGGCGCGGCCTCGCGCGACTCCGACAGATACAAATCCAACACGCGCGAAGGCAGCGCGGAAAGAGTCAACTCGTTGATGATGGTCGCGGCCATGCCTTCTTTCTTTTCATCCGACACTGCGGTGTATTTGAAATTGCAGAGCGCATACGAAAGCCGCTGTTCACGCGAGCCGAGCGCATGGCCGAGGCCGTTGAGGATCGTGAAGTTCTGTTCCGCGGCCTCGTCCGCGCCTTTCTTCAAATACAAATCCGGCAGCGTGAGATGCGCGCAATTGCCGGAGGCTTGCATCATACCGAACAAACGGTCGAGAAAATCCGATTGAAACGTGATCAGCTCGCCGTCCGGTTGCGCCGTGCTTGCGCTGAAGTAGAGTTTTGCCATCTCAGGCAAGTGCAACGACTGCGCGAGCGCTGCGGGCATGAGCGCTTCGACGCGATCATCATTTTGCTCAAGCTCCGCGCCGTGCAATTCCAGCACGCGCGCGACGGTTTCGAGGAGTTGTTGGGACATTGAATCAAGCCTTGCAAATCGTAAAGCGCCTTTGTATGTTCACGCTAGTTCAATCACGAGTGTTTTTATTTTAAAGCTTGAAAAGAGGCGAACCATGCGAGTTGAAGCGCAAAAATATGAAAACGGCTTTTTGATCCCGCGCGTCGGCATTTTTGAAAAATTGACCGAAGATAAAATTTGGCTGAACGTCGAAATTATCGCTCGACCTCATGCCGGGGATGACTCCGATGATGAATACTCTGCACTCGATAAGATCATCGGCCTCTGCGCCATAGGAAGAACCGATGCTTCCGTCAATCACGACCGGATCATTTACGCGAAGGACAAGCAATGATCTTTGTGGACACCGGTGCTTGGATCGCGATGTCGGAGCAATCCGATCAATATCATCACGAAGCCGTCGCCATCTACGCCATATTGAAACGCCGCAAAGCGCGCTTCTTGACCACGGATTATGTGATTGACGAAGCCGTGACGCGGTTGCGTTATGACGCCGGCTTTTCGGTCGCGGTGCAATTCCTCAATCTCATTGCGCAGTCTCGACGCGACAATGTCTTGCAATGGGTATTGATCAATGAAACCTTATTTCAGGAAGCTGGTGCGATTTTCCGCCAATATGATACCGTCATGCTTTCCTTCACAGACTCAGTAGATCACAGTTTGGCAAGTTTTATGTTGGAGCACTCAACCATTGAGATCACACCATAAATGGCTTCGAGGGCACGACGCAAAAACTGCAGCATGCGATCAAGGATAAAATGTTTTCG
>Ga0247727_10016895_pt1 | contig 11697 bp, 8 predicted proteins | sample WisWelCaveWW1625_FD_202498 | JGI IMG/M metagenome (GOLD analysis project Ga0247727, IMG submission 202498) | Biofilm microbial communities from Wishing Well Cave, Virginia, United States - WW16-25 | ecosystem: Environmental > Aquatic > Deep subsurface > Groundwater > Cave microbial mat | place... | reverse complement strand
AAAAATGTGTGTTGTTGATCGGGATATAGCGCACACCGGCCTGCGCCAAGGTCCGCGCCACCGGAGCTTCCCAAACGCGCTCGGCCAGCCACGCGCCCGTAGGCGTGACGCCAAAAGTTTGTGACAGAAAATCGTCCAGGAGACGGATCTGCCCAATACAGTCGCGCTCCGGAATACCGGGCAAGATTGGTTCGTAGAAACCGCCCGTGAGAAGTTCGACTTGGCCACGCGCAACCAATTCACGGACGCCATCTAGATATGCGGGACGATGCTTCGCCTGCCACCCCCACAGAATTCCCGACTGGTGGAGCGAAAATTGAAAGGTCGGAAACTGCGCCACCAACTCGAGGAATGGCGCATACGCCCGTTCATGCGCCTCAGCGAACACCGAGTCGAAATTACCAACCGGCTGATGATTGTGGATACCGAAGGCCAGAGTGAATCGGTCGCTCATGATGATTTTCCAAAATCTCTACAAGGTCTCGCGAATATGACAATAGCTCTCGTATCGAAAGCGTGGGATCGCGCCGTTTTCAACTGCCGTTTTCGCCGCACATCCGGGCTCGCTGACATGAGCGCATCCGGTAAAACGGCACTTCCCCAGATACGGCTCGAATTCGGGGAAATAGTCCGCCAGATCACCCGCCGACACCTCCCACAGTCCCATTGTTTTAAGCCCGGGCGAATCGGCTACATATCCGTCGATCTGAGCGCCCAACGGATATAACGCCACATGTGTGGTTGTGTGGCGGCCGCGTCCGGTGGCGGCGGATACGCTCTGGGTGGCAAGCTCCAGAAGGGGACAGAGGCGGTTCAAGAGCGAGGATTTGCCGACACCGGAATGCCCGACAAACAGTGATTTCTTTCCTTCAAGCGCCTGCAGTAATTCCGCGACGCCCTCCCCCGTCTGCGCCGACACACAAAAAAACAACACCCCGATTTTTTCATACCCATCCCGTAATTCTTCAACCTGCGCGCCTTCGTCAGCCAGCCGATCAATCTTGTTCACGACGACCACAGGCGTGAGAGCGCCAAGGCGGGCTGAGACGGTAAATCGGTCGATCAATCGCGTTTTCAGAGTTGGCTCGCCAACTGATGCGACAATGACCAATTGATCAATATTGGCGGCAATCACCTGCCGGGTCGATAGTCCCGTTTTATGGGGGCGGCAAAACATACTCCGACGCGGCAAAACCCGCTCGATTACGCCCTGAGAAGATGAGATGCGTGTGAACTCAACAACATCGCCGGCAACCACCGGACTTTCGAGCATGGTCTCCTTTTTTACCAGCGCTCGAACTTCGCAGGTCAGGTCTGTGTCTTTGTCCCTGTCGTTACTGCGGACCACGAATCTCGTTCCATAGGCCCGGAGTACAACGCCCTCAGTCCGAAAGCCATTGGGCGATTCGGGGCAAGTGGAGGAGGTGCGGGGCTGATCTGACATAGGGGGCGCAGACGCGCCGATGGGTTAAGATACTCGTCACGGTGAACCGGAACAAATCTCCCGCGGAACAACTTCACCCACCCCTCTGGACGCTTGGGCTGGCGACGGTTGCGAACAGGTGGGCGGGTCGCTATCATCATTCTCGCCGACAGGGCGTGGGGATGAGATAGCGCTCTCGGTGAACACAAACTATGTTTGAAAAACTCAAGCGATATTTCTCCGGCAGAAGCCATGGTCGCGAAGTGAGGCGTATTCTGCCCATTGTCAGCCAGATAAACGCCCTCTACCCTACCCTGGCGGCGCTGACCGATGATCAGTTACGCGCAAAGACCGATGAATTCAAGGCGCGGATTCGCGAGACATCAAAGGATTTTGGCCCGGCAGACCCTGAGGCAGGTGAAAGCGGTGATGATCGCCTCCGTCGTTTGCGTGATGAGCGACAGCTCCTGCAGGCGGCGTTAAATGACATTTTGCCCGAAGCGTTTGCGGTGGTGAAAGAAGGATGCCGCCGTTTGTTCGGTCAATCCTGGAAGGTCGCTGATATCGAAATCGTCTGGGAGATGGTTCCTTTTGATGTGCAGTTGGTTGGCGCGGTGGTCCTGCATGAAGGCAAAGTCGCCGAAATGGCCACCGGCGAGGGCAAGACCCTGGTCGCCACCATGGCAACCTATCTGAATGCGCTCGCGGGCGGCGGAGTTCATATTATCACCGTCAACGACTATCTCGCCCGTCGCGACCGCGAATGGGTCGGACATATGCTGGAGTTTCTCGGTTTGACGGTGGGTTGTATCCAGACCGGTATGCCTCCCGAACAGAGACGGGCCGAATACGCGAAAGATGTCACTTACGGCACCAACAACGAATTCGGCTTCGATTATCTGCGCGACAATATGTGCATGCGCAAAGAGGATATGGTCCAGCGCGGTCACCAGTACGCGATTGTCGACGAAGTTGACTCGGTGCTTATAGATGAGGCCCGCACGCCGCTTATCATCAGCGGCATGGTGCAGTCCAATCTGTCACAACGGTATCGCGAAATGGCGGTGCAGGTGGATTCGTTGGTGCGGAAACAACTGCGCTTGATCAATGAGTACCTCACCGAAGCGGAGAAACTCCTTGAATCTGAAAAAGACGAAGACAAATCCAGGGCCGGCGAGCGGCTGTTATCGGTGTCTCGCGGCGCCCCCAAGAACAAGAAGTTCCTCAAATTAAAAAAAGAAACTGGCGTTGCGAAGTTGATCCAGGATGTCGAGGGCGATTACATCCGCGACAAACGGATGCACATCCTCGATGAGTCGTTGTTTTTTGTGATAAACGAGCGCGACCATACGACGACCCTCACCGATAACGGAGAGTCCCAATTCCCGAAAGAAGTGCAGGACCTGTTTATCATCCCCGATTTGTCGGAGTCACTTTCCGCGCTTGCGGTCGATGACACCATCTCCCCGGAGGAAAAGCAACAGCGTACCGAGCATCTATATGCCGTACACGCCGAGAGATCGGAGAAGACCCATGCGATCCAGCAACTTCTGAAGGCCTGGATGCTTTACGATAAAGACGTCGAATATGTGGTGCAGGACGGCAAGATTGTCATCGTCGACGAATTCACCGGGCGACTGATGCCGGGCCGTCGTTATTCCGACGGTTTGCATCAATCCATTGAAGCCAAGGAAGGCGTGCGCATTGAGGCGGAGTCGCAAACCCTCGCCACCATCACGCTCCAGAATTATTTCCGGATGTATTCCAAGTTGGCGGGCATGACCGGCACCGCGGAAACCGAAGCGGAGGAGTTCGCTAATATCTATGGCCTTGAGGTCGTCTGCATTCCCACCAATAAGCTGGCCATCCGCGCGGACTCCGAGGATGAGATCTATCGCTCCCGTCGTGAGAAATACAACGCCATTCTCGCAGAAATCGAAACGGTGAACAAAGAAGGCGCTCCGATACTGGTGGGCACGATTTCGGTCGAAGTGTCGGAAACTCTCTCGCGTATGCTCCAACGCCAGCATATCGCCCACAATGTGTTGAACGCAAAACTCCATCAAAAAGAAGCCGAGATTGTGGCCGGAGCGGGACAAAAAGGAGCGGTCACTATCGCCACGAACATGGCGGGCCGCGGCACCGACATCAAGCTTGGCGAAGGCGTGCGTGAACTCGGCGGACTGCACATTATTGGCACCGAACGCCATGAGGCCCGACGAATTGATCGCCAGTTGCGCGGTCGGTCCGGTCGTCAGGGCGATCCCGGTTCTTCAAAGTTCTTCCTCTCCCTTGAAGATGATTTGATGCGTCTCTTCGGCGGGGATCGCCTGGGTTCGCTGATGGACAAGCTGGGCCTAGAAGAAGGCGAAGTCATCAAGGCGCGCATGGTCACCAAAGCCATTGAACGCGCGCAAAAGAAAGTCGAATATCAGAACTTCGCAATTCGCAAGAACACGCTTGAATACGACGATGTGATGAATGTCCAGCGCCGCTGGATTTATCAACGCCGCTCCGCCGCCCTGACTCGCGCGTCTATCAAGGATGAGGCTCGCGAACTTGCCCATTCCGTGCTGGAAGGTTACATCGACGCCTATTGTTCCGAAAAATCGCGTTCGCATGAGTGGGATATTGAGGCCCTCAGAAACGATCTCCGGAATACTTTCCTGATGAACTTTGCGATTACGGAAGAGGAACTGGACGGCGCTGATCGAGAAGAATTGCGCGAAAAACTCATTGCCGGTGTGACCCATATTTATGATCAGAAAGAACAGGCGCTGGGCGCGCCGTTGATGCGCGAACTGGAGAAATTCGCGGTCTTATCCACTATCGATCGCCATTGGCGCGACCATCTGGCGGAAATGGACGAACTAAAGGCCGGCATTCACCTGCGCGGATATCATCAGGGCTTGGGCAAGCCCATCGACATTTACAAGAAAGAGGGCTTCGCCATGTTCGAACGCATGGTGGAGAATGTCGACAAAGAAGCCGTCGGGTTAATGTTCCGGCTCCAACCCAGTCAGCCCGCTCAACGGGCGCAGGCGCAAACACAAATGACTGCAAGCCACGCGGACGCAACCAATCTCGGCCTCAGCGCAGACACGGTGAAACAGACAATCACATCCGGTGGTGGAAAATCGGCCGTCGCCGTCGCGCCGCCGAGGTCTGGACAAGTGGCGCAGATAAATCCGGAAACGGGCAAGGCGAAGACCCTTGTGCGCACCGATCGTCCGCCCGGCCCGAATGAACCATGCTGGTGCGGCTCCGGCAAAAAGTACAAGAAGTGTCACGGCGCGTGAAGGCCGTGGCGTGATCGCCGAATCGACGGCGATTATGCAGGGCAAAATGAGCCAACTTTCCCCTCTCCCCTGGTTCCAACGCACATTCGCGTTCAATCGAAAACTTGAAGAGGCGCCGAATATCATTTCGCGGCTCAGTGGCGCTCCGGCGCGCTTGAAAGATATCACCAGCGGTGTCGAAGAGCGGGTCCTGCGGCGGCGGCCAATCGGAGCGGATGGCAAATTGGTGTGGGGGGTGTTTGATCACGCCGGCCATCTCGCGGACATCGATGACTTACACGCCCGCCGGTTCCGCGAATTCGTCGAGGGAGTTGAACAACTGTCTCCGGCGGATCCGGAGAACAAGATCACGACCGCGGCGCATTACAATCGCCTTCCGCTGGCGCCGATCATAGAGCGGTTCCGGATTGAACGCACGACAACTACCAACTATTTAAGCGCGCTCCCTATCGACGCGTTCGCTTCCACGGCGACACATCCCCGCCTGAAAAAGTCGATCCGCCTGATTGACTATATGGAATTTGTCGCCGAGCACGACGACCATCATTTGGCGACCATCCGGGACTTGATTTGGAATCCTGCGCGCTATCAGATTCCCGTTCCGGTGTAAGCCAGAGGTTCCAATGAAAAAACGCGTGCTATTCGTATGTTCGTGGAACTCCTGCCGAAGTCAGATGGCGGAAGGTTTCGGGAGAACTCTCGCGGGCGAAGATTTTGAAGTAAAGTCAGCGGGCATAAACGCCGGTGGCGTAAACGCTGACGCCATCGCCGCAATGCGTGAAATCGGCGTGGACATTTCCGCGCAGACCTCGGATCGGCTTACCGCGGCGCACTATGCGTGGGCGGACTATATTGTGACTGTGTGCGACGCCGCCCGGGACAATTGCCCGATCGTTCCGGCGGGCGCAAAGAGTGTTCATTGGTCCGTCCGTGACCCCTATGGGGATCACTTGGACGAAGCGACAAAAGAGAGTTCTTTTCGGGAGGTTCGCAACGAATTGCGCGACCGTATCGTAAGTTTGTTTGAGCGGATTCGCCAAGGAGAAATATAACGATGCGTATGAACATGAGAAAGATTCCACTAATTTGCGCCAGCGCCGCGCTCATAGCGTTCGCGGGACTTGTGACAAAAGCGGCGTCCGCCCCCAAGAAATCCGTGGGGGCGCAGGGAAAACCTACCGAGTCGGAGTCGATGCGGTTACCGGTAAAGGAAATCCGTCTGGAGAATGGCCTCGTGATTCTGGTGGTGGAGCGCAAAGGGGCGCCGGTCTTCGCCAGCTACATCGTCACCGCGGTTGGATCGGCGAATGAAAAACCGGGCGCGATCGGCGCGGCGCATTTTCTGGAGCACATGCTGTTCAAAGGCACCCAGCGCATCGGCACACGCGACTACACCGCCGAGCAGGAGCTGATGGACAAACAGGACTCGGTTTGGAATCACATTGATCGGGCGCGTCACGAATTGCGCTATGCGCGGCTTTCCGGCGACACCACAAAGATAGCGGCGCACGAGCGCAAGACCGGAAACCTTGAGGCCCTCCTCGACTCACTGGTCGCCGACGAATCGTTGTTCGTGGTGAAAAATGAATACGAAGCCATGTACACTCGTCGCGGGGCGGTGGGGTTCAACGCCTCGACCGGATATGATTTCACCGACTACATCGTCTCTTTTCCCTCCAATCAGCTTGAGACCTGGTTTGTGACCGAAGCCGATCGCATGAAGCGACCGGTTTTGCGCGAGTTCTACGCCGAGCGAGATGTCATTCTTGAAGAACGGCGGATGCGCGTCGACAATGAGGGCGAGGGCAAACTGTTCGAGCAGTTCATCGGAACCGCGTTCGTGGCGCATCCCTATCAACTCTTCTGGGAATGGGCTTCCGATCAGGGTAATATCAAGCGCGAAACGCTGGAGGCGTTTCACCGGCAGTTCTACGCTCCCAATCGCACCGCGGTGGCGCTGGTCGGCAATATTTCCTACACCGAAGTAAAAACCTTCGCCGAGAAGTACTGGACCGATATCCCTCGACAATCGGAGCCGGATCCGGTGTACACGGTCGAGCCGGAACAGACCGGTGAACGGCGGGTCAGCGTGACTTTCGACGCAACTCCCGCTCTCTATATCGGCTATCACAAGGGGGCGTTCGACAACCCCGATGAGCCGGTGTTTGCGCTTCTGGAGCGCATTCTTGCGGATGGGAGATCTTCCCGACTCTATAAGAAACTGGTGACTGAATGGCAGTTGTGTTCCGATATCAGCGTCGCGACTTTCCCGGGCGCCGAGCAGGGGGATGTGTATCCAAATCTATTTTACATATCGGCATACCCGAAAGAGGGTGTCGAGTCACGCCTAGTCGAAGACAGTGTGTATTCTGTCCTGCGGACACTTACGGCCACACCCGTGACTGAGCGCGAACTGGCGAAAGCCAGGAATAATTTCGAATCGGATTTTATCTGGTCGTTTGACAACAGCTCTGGCTTGGCGGCGAAACTCGCGCAATACGAATCCACCGCACACGACTGGCGTTTCATGCTTACGCGGCTCGCCGCTGTCCGCGCTGTCGCCGCAAAGGATATCAGCCGCGTGGCGCAAAGCTATTTCACCCAGCAAAACCGCACGGTGGCGACCTTGATTCCCGCAGAGATGACTCCTGCCGTAACGGAGGCAAAATCAAAATGACCCCGACAAGTATGGCCAAATCAGCATGGGCCGCTGTCACCCTGACAATTGTTGCGAACGCGATGCTCGCGGCGCAACCGGACCCGCGAGCGATAGTCGCCCCAGCCATCTCGTTCGCTCCGCCGGCAATTGACTCGTTTGTTACCGCGTCCGGCGCGCGCGTGATATTTGTTGAAAACCACGAGTTGCCGACAATGCAGATCACCGCCCTCATTCGTGGCGGTGGTTCGTATGATGATCCCGCCCTGACGGGACTAGCTGAAATAACCGCGCGCGCCATGCGCTCAGGCGGCGCAGGACCGTTGGATCCCGAACGGCTCGACGAAGAGATCGATTTCATCGGGGCGACCGTGACATCGCGCGCCGATGCGGACAAATTCACCGTCGCCCTAAAATGTCTCAGACGAAATTTTACCGCGGCGTTGACGATGTACGCCGATGTGCTTATTCGGCCACGCTTCGACAGCGCTCGCGTAGCCCTTGAAATCTCAAATAAAAAAGACGAAATCCTGCGCCAGAACGACTCCCCGCAGGAAATCTGCCGCCGGATTTTCGCTCAATCACTGTACGGCGCGCATCCCTATGGACACTATCCAACGCTCGAATCGATGGACAAAATCATTCGTGATAATCTGGTCGGGCGACATGGGCGCCTCATTTTTTATCCGCATCAGGTCATTTTCGCCGTATCGGGAGACATCACTCGTGCGGAACTTCTCGCCGAATTGGACAAGGCGTTCAAAGGTTGGAGCGACGCCGGAGTAGTGCAAGAAAAAATGACCTTCGCTCCCGCGCGGGCGACCGTAGGCGGCGCGGCGGGGGTGTATGTGGCGACGAAAGATGTGACCCAAACTACTTTACGCATGGGTCATCTCGGATATGCCTTCGATAATCCCGACCGGCATGCGTTGGCGGTGATGAATTTTGCTCTCGGCGAGGGCTTTACCAGCCGCCTATTCGCGAAAGTTCGAAGCGAAGCCGGTCTGGCGTATGGTGTCGGAAGTGTCTTTACCACGCGTCCCCTTACTGGCGCATTTTTCGCATATTGTCAGACAAAGAGCGAGTCAACGGCCGACGCGACCCACATGATTATTGAGATATTGCAGGATGTCCGTCGATCCGGCGTCACGAAGCAAGAATTCGATCTCGCCAAAGAGTCCCTTATGAACAGTTTCGTCTTCTCGTATGAAACCCCGCAACAGATCGTCGAATCCGTCGCGCAGTCGCTGTTGGACGGTTCCCCGGCGGACCAGACCGAAAAAGACCTGGCTTCCCTCAAATCCGTGACGCTCGCCGACTGCAATCGCGTTGCGACGCAATATCTCCGGCCGGATTCGCTGGTGATTGTCGCTGTGTGTGACTCGGCGACAGCCGCGAAACAGATGACACAGTTCGGCGCCGTGACAAATGTATCACTTGAAATCAAGTGATCCCTTCGACACGGCCATACGCTTCGGGAAGCGCATCGATCACATCGCCTGCGATCATAGCGCGCTGACCATAGCGCTCGCTGGCTATCTCCCCGGCTAACCCGTGTATATACGCGCCGCAAAGCGCCGCAGACAGGGGCGGCGAACCCTGCGCCAATAGAGCGCCGATAACACCAGTCAGAACATCGCCCGTTCCGCCGGTCGCCAGACCGGCATTGCCGGTCGGACTGAGATAGACCTGCCCGTCCACATCGGCGACGAGCGTCGGCGCTCCCTTCAACAGAACCACTGAACCAAAGCGTTTCGCCATTTTGCGAAGCGCTTCACAACGCGCGTCAAAGTCCGTCGGCGCCTCCTCTCCGGTCAGGCGGCGAAACTCTCCCGCATGCGGCGTGAGCACACCCGGCGCATGGGCGCCTTCCAGCGCCGAGGCGTCTTTTTCAAACGCATTCAGTCCATCGGCGTCGAGAACGAACGGAACTGTGACAGTTCGGACGAGTCGGCGGATCAGCTCCGCTGTTTCGTGATGACGCCCGAGGCCGGGGCCGATGGCCAGCGCATTCGCCCGCCCAAGAGCACGCTGAATCTCTCCGAGAGCGCGAACCGCCAGGACGCCACGCGTGGCGACTTCCGGCAACCCGACGGTGGTGGTTTCGTCGAGTTTTGTCATATACATCTCTTGCAGGGACGCGGGACAGCCGAGCGCGCAAAGTCCAGCGCCCGAACGACAGGCGGCGCGAGCGCACAGCGCTCCCGCGCCGGCTAATCCGCGCGAACCTGCCAATACGAACAAACGCCCACAGTCGCCTTTGTGGGCTGTGGGCGCGCGGACCGGCAAAGCGCCGACGACGAATTCGGCCGTGATTAGCTCGATTCGGATGCCCGCGCGACAGGCGTATTCTGCATCAATGCCGATGTCAACTATTGTGACATTTCCGGCGGCGCCCTTCCCTGGCCAGAGGTAGAGCCCGCGTTTTGGAAAACCGAGTGCGCATGTCCATCTGGCGCGGATACACGGATCATTCACGGCGCCACCGTCGGCGTCGAGGCCCGTCGGGATGTCGATTGCGATGACCGGGGCGCCTGAGGCGCTAATTGCTCGAACGCACGCGGCGATCAGACCATGCGGCGCGCCCTTTGATCCTGTGCCCAGGAGCGCATCAATAATCACATCTTGTGAAAGATCCTGTGGAATATCCGCGGCTGACTGTAGTACCGATACCACGCCACCATCGCGTACGAACGCGTTGTACGCATCGAGCGCGTCCGGCGTAAGATTTTTCGGTTCGACGACACACAGCGCACGGACCTCGGCGTTTGCTCGCCTCAAATAACCCGCCGCGACAAATCCATCACCGCCATTGTTGCCCGATCCGCAGAATATGGTGACCCGTCGACTGGCTTCAGGCCCGTCAAGAAATTTCGTGCGGACGAGGCCGGCGACTCCAGCTCCGGCTCTGCGCATAAGTTCTCGTGAAGGCACAGGCGTAATCCCATGTTCGCCGGCAATGGCCGCATTGTCGAACGCGCGCATTTCCTGGGCGGTGACAAGAAAAGTTATGACTGGCTCCATTCGTTCTATGCGCTCATTCCCTTCAGCGTCACACAACCGTAAGATAACGCGCTGGCTTGTCAGTCGCCACCGTGCGATGTCGAGTGTATATTCCTCTCACGCCGATTGTGGCGCTACCAATGGAATCTCCCAATTTCGAAGCGCTGTATTCGCATTACGCGCCACTCGTCGACGATCCGGCCGCTTTTCGCAACGCTATATTGCGACCTCTGCCACGGGCCTTTCGTGTGAATACGCTGAAGGCCGATTGCGCGACAACCGTCGCACGCCTGCGCGCATATGGATTTGGCGTCACACCATTGGCGTGGACCAGCGCCGGATTCATCGCCTCGACCGATGAGATCAGCGCCACCATCGAGTACTTCCGCGGGCGGATATATTTGCAAGAGGAGGCCTCCATGTTGCCGCCGCTGGTCGTCCGCGAAGAATTGTCACAAGGGCCTACTGTCCTGGACGCCTGCGCGGCGCCTGGCTCGAAAAGCACGCAGATAGCGGCGCTATTGTCGGGGCGGGGGTTTCTGGTGGCGAATGATGTCGATTACTCGCGCATCCGCGCCCTCAAATTCCACCTATCGCGTTGCGGGGTGGTGAATGCGGCGATCCTGAACGCCGACGCTCGGCGTCTGCGCAAGATGAGCTGCGATGTGATTATTCTCGACGCACCGTGCTCTTCCGACGGCACGGTTCGTCGTAATGCCGAGATTGCGCGCAATTGGCGACCAGAGAAAAGCGAAAAACACACTGGCCTCCAACGCGCCCTGATAACGGCGCTTTTCGATCTCCTGAATCCGGGCGGGGTGATGGTCTACTCCACCTGTTCATTTGCGCCGGAAGAGAATGAGTGTATTGTGAATCATCTGGCGCTATCCCGCGCGGCGACGCTGGAGCCCATCGACATTCCCGGTGTCACTTTGTCCCCGGCGTTGAAAAGTTGGCGGGGAATGGAGTTTGACCCACAAGTGTCACACTCGCGACGGGTCTGGCCTCATCACAACGACACGGGCGGTTTCTTTCTCGCCCGCATACGCAAATGATCTTCCCCCTCTCTGACGACAAGCGCGAGTTCATTATCGGGTACCTCGCCGATCGCTTCGGCGTGACGGCCGAGGCGTTCGACGCCTACGAGTGGCATATCTCATCCAAGGGGCGCGTGTTTGTGACACCTCACGCCGCCCCCATTCCTCAACGAGCGACGATTACAGGATTACAGATAGCTCGCCTCGGCCTCCTCGTGAAACCGGCCACCGATTTCTTCCAGGTGTTTGGCGCTCAGGTAAGCCGAAGCCGAGTCGCCC
>Ga0247727_10016894_pt1 | contig 11697 bp, 9 predicted proteins | sample WisWelCaveWW1625_FD_202498 | JGI IMG/M metagenome (GOLD analysis project Ga0247727, IMG submission 202498) | Biofilm microbial communities from Wishing Well Cave, Virginia, United States - WW16-25 | ecosystem: Environmental > Aquatic > Deep subsurface > Groundwater > Cave microbial mat | place... | reverse complement strand
AACCCGCTCCCTGCGAAGACGGTTTTTGTGGTGGATGAAGATGCAAGAGCGGAACAGCGTGCGGCGCTGATTGCGTTTGCCCAAGCGCAGACGGGTGAATTGTTGAAGGATGTGGTTGCTATTGAGGCGACGTGGATCCGACTGGAGATAGAGAGCGCGCGTCACGGTTATGCGACGTTGGAGGCCGGGAATCTGGCGCGAATCTCGACCCGGGCCATTGGGAGCGGGGACCATCTTTGCAGTAACGAGGAGGTTTTTTACCCGCCACTGGCCGGGGGCCTGGGGCACACGGTGCCAGCAGTCGCCCTGGAGAGTCGCTACCGCGGCAACCATTTGAACGTCACCTGGAGCGATGCCGGGCGCCGGAGCGCGTTTGTAGGAACATTTTGATCTCGCCTGTCCTGTTTCATTGCGGGTGGGAAGACCCTCTCGCCGGGAATCCCTTAGCAGGAGTGCAGAGTGAGTGGGTTGGTGTCTCTAGCATGTAGAGCAAGCGCGTCACATCCTTGGTGTTCCTGTCAAAAGAAGAACTGGATAGGGATCATCCTCTCACTGCTGATGGGCTTTCTTGCGGGTGGGCCGGTTGCCCACTCGCAGGGATACCAAGCCGAGGCAATCCGCATTGCGCCTCCGGAAGAGCTCAGCGCTGCGGTACGCGAGGCCATGTCAGAAGCTGCGGTGCGGGTGGTGGGCCCGTCGGGTGTGTTATGCGAGATTTGGATTCGAAAGGGCATCCCGATACGGCCGCAGGAGCAGAAAGAACTCGGGGTAAGTTTCAGCGAGATTGCTGAGGGCACGCTCATTGGAGCGGTGCGATTCCCGGCTAGTGTGGTGGACTTCCGGCGAGGTCGCGTTAAGACTGGCGTATACACGCTTCGATATGCATTCAACCCGGTGGATGGGAACCACCAAGGGGTGGCCCCGCAAAGAGATTTTCTCTTGCTGGCGCAGGCCCAGGCTGACGCCAATCCGGCCAACATTCCGCGCGATGAGCTCGTGGTGCTCAGTCGGAAGGCATTGGGGTCGACACATCCCTCAGTTTGGAGCTTGGGCGCGGAGTCCGGGATGACGGCAAAACTTCCCGCGGTACAACACCGCGAAGAAGAAGACCATTGGGTGTTGCTCTTCCCAGCGCAATTGCAAGCCGGGAATGGTTCAGGGAAAAAGGTTGTGTTTGCACTGGTTGTAGTGGGCTACGCTCCACAGAGTTAGTGCATCCCGCGTCCCCCCTCCTTTCCTGATGGAGATAGTTGTGCTGTAGCTGCACAGGTGGAAGGGTATAAACTCCAGCGTCGATGTACACCTGCCGCGAGTGTGAACGTCCAATCAATCAAGCAAGCGAGATTTGTCCGTATTGCGGGGCAGATTTGACCTCTGAGCTAGTCGAGTCAAGCCAGCCTGGTTCAAAACCAACTTTCGCAAAAGCCTTCTTGCGCTGGGGCTTCGTCCTGCTGCCCATTCTTGCCGGGTTGTGGGGCTTTCTTTGGTTCATTCTGCCCGAGCAACGAGGAGATGTGGCTGAGAGAGCCGAGAGAAGTGCACGTGGGGCAATGACGGAATTACGGATAGAGTTAGAGAATTACGCAGCGGCCCGGGGAGGAAGCTATCCTCAATCTCTCGAAGATCTGGGTGAAGGGGCGCGCGGACCGGCACGAAAGGCGATGAGTGAGGGATATCAATTGAAATACGCGCCGGGGTCGCTGAATGCGGATGGGGCCTTGCTGACGTTTGCACTGCTGGCGCGACCAGGCAACTATGGATACGCAAGTTTCTTCATGGATGAGACAGGTGTGCTGCGAGCTACCCGAGAGAATCGCGGGGCCACATCCCAGGACCCGCCGGTTCAATAAGAGGTGGAGTCCGCAAGTGGAGGGAAACTGATGAAGCAACTCAACGGAGCTGCCTTATTCCTAGCGATGATGTGGATGACGCTGCCGGCGGCGAGCAGTGCACAGCGGGGATCTTTCAAGCTCGGTGAGATTCAGGCGTCCGCTGGAACTCGAGCGTCAGGATTTCTCGAAGTGGCAGCGAAGGCCGGGGTAGACAGTGGGACACGAATCCCCGTTACAGTGATTCACGGCGCGAAGGCGGGAACGGTGCTTGCACTTATTGCAGGTACACACGGGTATGAGTACTCGCCGATTGTGGCCATGCAGACGTTCCCTGCCAAGGTGGACCCTCGCGAACTCGCAGGGACAATTATTATCGTTCATGTGGCTAATGTGCCGTCGTTTTTTGGAAGGACGGTCTACTACAGTCCCGTGGATGGAAAGAATCTGAATCGAGTGTATCCGGGGCGAGCTGATGGAACAATTTCGGAGCGGATCGCAGACCAAATCACGCGTGAAGTGATCGATCGCGCCGACTACGTGATTGACCTACACTGTGGGGACGGGAACGAGGCGCTGCGACCGTACGCTTACTGGGAAGCAGTGGGGACGCCCGAGGTGCAGGAGAAATCCAAGCGGCTGGCGCTGGCATTTGGATTGGACCACATTGTGATTCAAACCGACCGGCTGACGGATCCGTCTAAGTCCGTCTATACATCGACAACGGCAATCGCGCGCGGGAAAGGGGCCATCACAACGGAGACAGGGCTCCTCGGAAGAGTGGACACTGACGGGGCGAAGCTGGCAGAAGCCGGAGTCTTCAGCGTGCTTCGATTCCTAAAGATGCTTCCGGGAGAAGCATCTATGGTTGAGAATCCGAAGTGGATCGGGCGAAGTGAGGTGCTTCGAAGCCCGATCACAGGAGTGTTCCATTCGCGGGTGCTGCCCGGGCAAACTGTGGCTCAGGGAGCGCTACTCGGAGTGTTGACAGACCTTTTTGGGAATCAGATTGAAGAGGTTCGGGCGCCGTTTGAGGGAGAAGTGCTTTACGTGGTTGCAACTCCTCCGGTCAGCCAGGGAGAACCGCTAGGAATGGTAGGACAGATCAAGAAGTGATTGAGGGAGACGATTGGATGGCGGAGAGGGGGGATTCGACTTCAGCCAGATTCGCATCCCTTTGACGTGCAAGCAGATAACCTGTAATCGACAGAGTTTACACAACTTAGACAGTTTCTATTAGGTCTTTCCTGTTCCGCTGAGTCTCGCTGGTACCTTCCAGAAATAGACACCAAATAGACACCAAGAGCTTGTCGCTTGGAGAGGCAAACTTCGAATTCTCAATCTGGAAACCCGAGCTCGATTCCCGGTACCGCTAGCAAGTCCTTCACGCCGCACTTTAATACAGTATTCATGCGGGTTTTGAGAGCTTTCGTCGTCTGTCCTTTTGCTCTTTCTGGTCCCCTCGTGTCTCCTCCGTGCGCTGTAGGGATGGACAATCTGTGGACAGTATGAAATTCCAGCGGGGGACAATGGTAGGGCCTGTGTGGGCTCGGACCTGAAACCCTTCGGTTAAAAGCCACACGAACCATTTCACCAGATCTTGCTGGAGCCGGCGCTACCCGAAGGGAATCAAAAGCTTAGAGCAGATCGGTGCAAACTCACCGACTCTCATAATTTGCGCCGTTCTTGTACAAATTCTCCACTTTTTCGGCAACCGGTATAAAGGTTTTTACGACAGTTATTCTGGAGATTCCAAGTTGGCCTTTGCCCACTCCATGGGCTACACTTCGCCAACAATCGAACTCACATCAGTGGCTGTCATCTCTGAGATTAGCCTCCGACGGCCTTGAATTTCGGGGAGTTTCTAAATGGACAGTTCCCCGGTCGAGAGAATCTTGCGGCAGTTGGGCTCGGAGGAACCACGAGATGCCTGGGTCCAGTTCCTAGACGAATATTCGGCCGTCATTCTGCAGGTGGTTCGATACTTCGAGAGAGGGCAGGACCATGTATCGGACTGCTATCTTTTTGTTTGTGAACAACTCTGCCGGGATCGTTTCCGACGTCTCCGCAGGTTCCAGATCAACGGACCGGCTCGGTTTTCGACGTGGCTGCGCGCCGTGGTGCGGAATCTCTGTCTCGACTGGCACCGGCAAGAAACGGGCCGGCACCGCGTGTTCGATTCGGTGGCGCAACTCTCTCCGCTCGATCAAGACGTGTTTCGGCAGGTATTTGAGCGAGGGACCCCTGAAGCAGAGGCTCTTCTCGTTCTTTCACCACGCTACCCCGCATTGACACAGCATCAGCTGAACGCGAGCGTTGAGCGCATCGCCACGACACTTACGCCCCGCCAACAGTGGCTATTGAGCCTTCGCGGCGGCCGCCGCGCTGAGACCGAAACTGGTGCAGGGGATGCCGAACAGTCCCCGATTGATCGACTACCGGATGGGGGCCCCGATCCAGAGTTGCGCGCTGTTCAGCAGGAAGAGCGGCGGCGGTTGCGCCGTGCGGTAGGTCGAATGTCGTCCGGTGACCGCCTTCTCCTGCAACTGCGATACGAACAGGAGCTGACGCTGGAACAGGTCGCACGAGTCCTGCACCTGGAGAACGCGCAGCAGGCGGACCGCAGGATCCGCGAGGTTCTAAGTAGGCTTCGCACCGAGATCGAGTAGCTCGGCGCGGCGCGGAAAACGACAAACGGTGTCCGTGAAATCAGGTAGGGAGGGAAAGGAATGGATCAGCGCATTCTGAGGGATTTGCTCCGCGGGGATTCGCGAGCGGACCGGAGTTGGAAGTGTCCCCGCGAGGGCCGAATGGCGGCCTTTGCCGACGGCCAGATCGAAGAGTCTCTGCGGGTCAAGATCGAACGGCACCTGGCATCCTGCGAGCATTGCCGGCAGCGTGTTGCCTTTCTGGTGCGGAGCGAAGCTGGTGCAGGGGACGTGGAGGTCCCAGCGGATCTGGTGTCGCGGGCCAAGGGGCTCGTTGCCGAAAAACCACCACCAGCTTTCGGCTGGGGTTGGCGCTGGGGCGCCGTCACAGCCGTAGTCACCATGTTGGTGCTGGTGGTGACACTTCGCGTGGATCGGCCCGAGACTCTTCCGATTGCGCCCCCGGCGCCTACTGCGCCACTCGTTGAGGTCACTCCCTCCCCTGCGGTTCCGGTGCAGCCGAAGGCGGCCCGGCCCGAGCGCGTCGTGAGAAATACGGATCGTAGGGGCCCACTTCCCGAAATTCTGTTCCCACGGGATGGTTCGATTCTGCCCGGGCCACTAACGGAAATCCGCTGGAAGGGAGTGGCGGGGGCCATTTTTTATGAAGTGCAGATGGTCACGGCCGAGGGCAACATCGTGTGGGAGGGTCGAACGGAATCAACGCGTCTTGCCGTTTCGATCAAGCGGGCACCGGCGCCGGTCGGGAAGCACTTTATCTGGGTACGAGCGCACTTGCCGGACGGGAAAACGGCGAGATCGAGCGTGGTGAGTTTTCAGATCTCCACACCGTAAGCAGATTCACGAGAGACACTGTTGAAGAGGACAGCATTTGCGGTTGTGGCCCTGACTGCGTGGTTGTCTATGCCCATCCGGGCACAGCACAACACCCCCTCGGAGACATCCTCTCAGCAGCCTGCAAAGGAAAAGCCCGACGATGTGCTGGCCGCGGCGCGCCGCATCTACAACGAAGAAGGGCCTCGTCTCGCGCTCCCGGTGTATGAGCGGGCATTGGAACTCTACCGCTCGGCAGGCGACCGGCGGGGTGAAGCCATCACGATCGGTTTGATCGGCAATTGTCACAAGCGGCTTGGCGAACTGGCGCGGGCAGAAGAACACCTCCAGCGCGCTCTGGCGATGAAGCGGGAGCTGGGGGACCGCTTGGAAGAAGGCAAAACGCTGAGTCACCTGGGACTTCTCTACTGGGAAAAAGGCGAATACCCGAAGGCGACCGAATCGTTTCAAGGGGCGATTGCAATCGGCCGCGAACTCGGGGACCGCATCTTGGAAGGATCAGCGCGCAATAACCTGGGACTCGTGTACGACGAGCTAGGAGATTATGGCCGCTCACTCGAGGAGTACCGGCAGGCACTCGAGCTTTATCGCGGAAGCGATTTCGACCGCGGCATCAGCGACACGATCGGAAATCTCGGTGGGCGGCATCTTCTGCTCGGCCAGTACGCGCAGGCTCTCCGGTACTACCAAGAAGCACTGGCCCTCGACGAAAAGACAAAATCGAAGTCGTCAATGAGTTTCGACTTGACGAACATTGCCCTATGTCATTTGGGATTGGGCCAGGTGGAGGAGGCACTTCGACATTTCGACAAGGCGATCACGCTGGCTCGCGAAGGGGGATTCAAACGCGAAGAGGCCGACGCCCTGAAGGGCAAGGGCAGTGCGCTGGCCCGCATCGGCAAGTACGACCCCGCGCTCCAGCATTACCGACAGGCGCTGGCAAGCTACGAGGCTGCCGGGTTGAAGCAGCAGCTTACCGAAGCGCTAGGCGAACTCGGAGCGTTGCACCTTCAACTGGGGGATCTTTCTTCGGCAGAGAAGGACTTTCGCCGCGCGAGGGAGATCTCGACCGAAATCAAACATTCCCGCGGCGTCACTCTGAACCTAATTGCCCTCGGGAATATCGAGTTGCGACGCCGACGGCCTGAGGAGGCAAGCGCGCTTTATCGCGAGGCGCTGGCCCGCGCAAAAGAGGCAGGGGATTGGGGCAGTGAGTCCTCGGCGCGAATTCAGTTGGCCTTTGCCTACCGAGACTTGGATAAGCTTGAGGAAGCGGCGCGCGAAGCGGATTCGGCCGTCGAAATTGCGCGGGAAGCGCAGGCGCGGCCACTAGAAGCGTGGGCGGAATATGCCCGGGGCGAGTTGAAGCGTAAGCAAGGACACGCGGACGATGCGCTAGGCCACTTTGCCGCGGGTGAGCGGATTCTGCAGTCTGCTCCCGATCCCGAGCTCGGGTGGCGAATCGCCTTCGGAAGAGGCCAGGCTCTGCAGGCTGAGCAAAAGGACGAGGAAGCGCTTTCGGCGCTCAAGCGCGCAGTCGAGATTATCGAAAACATTCGCGAGCAACTCCGGGAAGAGCGCTATCGTTCCGGGTACCTGGAGGACAAGTACCAGGTCTACGTGACCTTGGTGCAGCTCCTGCTCAAGCTCGGACGACCCGAGGAGGCATTCACGTACTCCGAAAAGCTGCGCGCGCGGAGCTTCTTGGATCTGTTGAGCCGTGGCAGGCTGCCGATTCGGAACGAAACCCAGCAGCAGGAGGAGATTGCTCTGCGGGAAAAAATTCGCGGGCTCCGCCGAGAGATCGGAGAAGAGACGGCCAAGTCCGCGCCGCAGAAGAAACGGCAGGCGCTTGAATACTTATCGGCGGAATTGGTGCTGGCGGAACGCGCCTATCAAAACCTGCTGGACGATCTGATGCGGTCTGAGCCCGGATACGCCGGGGCGCGTGCTGCCTCGATCCCCGCGAGCAGCGAAGTCCAGAAGCGGCTGCCGGAAGACGTGGCCCTTATCGAGTACGTCGTCGGCGAGAATGAAATCGCGGTTTTCCTCCTGCGCAGCAATCAGTTTCGGGCCCGAACTGTCTCGCACCGTGCGAATGATCTTCAGGCCAAAATTGAGCTTCTCCGGGGTCTCATCGCGCGAGAATCCAGCGAGGACTGGCGCGTGCCCGCAGAGAGCCTCTACCGGGTGCTCCTTGAACCTCTCGAGGCTGCGGGCTGGCTTCGTGGAGTGAAACGGCTCTATCTGGTTCCGCACGGGTTCCTGCACTACGTACCCTTTGCGGCGCTGCCTTCCACGAAGGAGCGAAACAGCCGCCTGCTGATTGACGAATACGAGGTGAGTTATCTTCCGGCGGCCGCCGCGCTTGTGTATGGGTCTGGATACGGCAACTCGCGGCAGAGCGTGCTGGCGCTGGCGCCCGGGCGATCGCGGCTCCAATTCACGCAGGAGGAGGCTCGCAGTGTCGCCGCATCGTTCGCGGGGTCCAGGGAATTGCTGGTGGGATCGCAGGCGACCGAAAGCTCGTTCAAACGCTTGGCTGGCCGCTACGACGTGCTGCACCTGGCCACGCACGGCTTTTTCAACAAGAACAACCCACTTCTTTCTGGTGTTGAGCTCGAGCCGGATTCGGCAGAGGACGGCCGTCTCGAGGTGCACGAGATCCTGGGCTTGCGCTTGAACGCGCATTTGGTCACGTTGAGCGCCTGCGAAACTGCTCTGGGCGGCGGCTACTTCGCCGAAATGCCGGCGGGAGATGATCTGGTCGGTCTGACACGTGCATTCTTATATGCTGGCAGCCCTTCGGTGCTGGCAAGCCTGTGGGAAGTGAACGACCGCTCGACTCTGCACCTGATGCGGGGTTTCTATGAACACCTGGGCCAATCCAACAAAGCGGGTGCCCTGGCCCATGCCCAACGGGCGATGTTGCGGCGGGGCGGCCGGGAGGCCCACCCGTACTACTGGGGCGCGTTTATCCTGGTGGGACAAATGAATTGATAAGCGTTTCCGGAAAAGGTACCGTGCCGTCCGTGTAAGAGATACAGATAGCCGATTGCGCTCGACTGGGCCCAGTCTTGGAAACAGAGGTAACGCAAATGAAGCCTAGCCCTTTGATCGCCCATGTTGTTGCCGTTTCGATCTGCTTGGTTCTATTCGCGTGGGCTGCAGCACCAGCCGCGTTAGCCCAGGAAGTTCAGGTCACATCAGCCGACCCACCGGCGGCCGCGCAAGGGACGGTCAACCTCAACGTGACCATCAAAGGCAAGGGCTTCAAGAACGGCGCCGTGGCGAAGTTTTTCGTCACGGGCACAGCGGATCCCGGTGGAGTTCGCGTGAATTCCACTGCGTTCATCAGCGGCAGCGAGCTGCGCGCCAACATCGACGTTGCCGACGACGCCACGATCGCCATCTTCGACATCGTCGTGCTGAACTCCAATGGCCGCAGCGGCAAGGGCACCGAACTCTTTGCGGTCACCGCAAAAGGCAACCCGAATAACTGTAGCGTTAGCCTGACCACAGCTTTCCGCGATGGCCCAGGGGACGCGGTGCGCAGCGATGGGCTCGGACCTTATCCCAACTCTAGCTTCGGATGCGATGGGAGGTATGGGTTTTCGACAGATCCGACAGATCATTTTGGAGAGCTGCGGGGCTTGCTCTTCCAACTGAAGAACCCAACTGATCCAATAAACAACACTTTCGAGCTAGACACGGGCGCCGTTGGAGCCAATCTGGGAGTGGAAATCGCCCTGGGTGGTGGAATCACCTCTATGGAGGTTAGCACGTCGGAGCCGACAACCAAGGTCCAATTCAATTTCGTCTTCGGCAAGTCGCGCTACTTTCTGCGCTGGGGCAGCAACTACCCGGGCGCGAGCACGGCCACGGTGACGCGGACGGCAGCGGACACCTGGGTCATTGAGACGTCACCGGCTCCCGGCAACATTGCGATTCTGCGCCAATGCCCGGCGAACGGAGCGTGCAAGTCACCGATCGACCGCTCCTACTATGCGCCGCTGCAGATGACGCTCGTTTCGCAGTAAGACCGCATTTCCGTTCAGATTGGTGGCTCAACCCAAGAGCTGCAGCGGACGAGAAGCAGAGCTGGGGCTCGGGTAAAGGATGACGAAGCGGGAGCAACTCTTGTGAAAGGCTCAGGCAATGGATCGGCAACTCAGGAGAGGGCAGGCCCGGGAGCCATTCTCGCTCCTGGGTCCGCTCGGGCAGCAGTGCCTGCGGGCGGATTGCACCGCGCGTGGCTGTCCTTTGTCGCGTTCTGCCAGGAGTTGCGCCATGGCGAGATCGAACGGCTCAAGATCCAGGACGGGTTGCCAGTCCTGGCAGAGGTGACCAAGAAGAAGATTAAGTTTGGCTAGTAAGCGAATCTAGCTTCGGCTGACCGAAACACTCGGAGGCCGTCGGGTTCGGGCTTCATGCCCCGCTCGGCGGCCTTTTGCTTTGTGAGAACTAGATTTCGGAGCGCTGAACGATGGCCACACGAGTTTCAGGAAAGTGGAAAAAATCAAAAACAAGGAGAACAAGATGAGCAATGTGCGACAGTACAGCATTCTCAATCTGACCGCTCGATTCAAGAGAGGTCTCTTTGTTTGCCTTGTTGCGCTGGCTTTGGCCGGCCCGCTAGCGGCACAAGGCAAAGGGAAAACCTGCCAGGTCAGTGTGGTGACATCATTTAGAGACCTGCCGGGCGACACCGTCCGCAGCACTGTACCTAATAGTTACAACAGCGGCGCGATCGGCTGTGACGGGAAGTTTCTCATTCTCTTCGACCATCAGGTTCTCTACGACCTGTCACAGGTCCCGGGCCTCGGAAACATCACCGCCGATAGCAACCTTGGCGTCGAAGTCGACCTACCCATCGGCTTGCTCAGCATGTCCACGGATCAAGAGGCGCACCCGGCGCTTAAGATCCAGTTCAACTTCGTGGACGCAGACAACAACACCCGTTACTTCCTGAGCTTGGGGGAGCGGTACAACACCGCGACCGAGTGTGGGACCGAACCAGTGCCCTGTGTAAGTAGGGGAACCATCACCTTTACAGATCTTGGTGGCGGGAAGAGGCGCTGGGACATCGACGCGGAGGACTTCACTGTCGCTGGGAACACCCGCGCCAGGCTTCGGTCCTGCCCCGCACGGGGAAAGTGCACGGCAACAACCGTAGATTTTCCGAGTATGCCTTTTGGGATTGCGATTGTCGAGCAATAGGCTGCTCGGCGGGAACGATGGCAGCCATCGACAAGGCTGTCTCCCCGCTTAGATCACTTGCCACAGGAGGTAAATGATGACTCAGTTAAAGGGTTTTCTCACTCGGACTATTTGGTGCGGCGCGCTGTTGGGTTTTGCTCTCGCACTCTTTGCGGCGGCCGCCCAGGCACAATCTTTCTCCACCCCCAAGAATCTCTCCAACAACGCGGGTCGCTCAGAAGCTGCGCAGATCGCCGTGGACGGCAGCAGCAACATCAACGTTGTCTGGACGGAGGTCACCTCCGGCAATGGCGACATCTTCTTCAGCCGCTCCACCGATGGGGGCGCGAATTTCTCCACGCCCCAGAATGTCTCCAACAACGCGAATAGCTCATTCGAACCGCAGATCGCCGTGGACGGCAGCGGTAACATCAACATCGTCTGGACGGACGTCACCCCTCTCCCCACCGACAATTGGGACATCTTCTTCAGCCGCTCCACCGATGGGGGCGCGAACTTCTCCACCCCCAAGAATCTCTCCAATAACACGGGTGCATGGACAGCGAAGATCGCCGTGGACGGCAGCGGCAACATCAACGTCGTCTGGACCGGCGACTGCGACCTCATTTTCATCTGTAACAGCATCATCTTCAGTCGCTCTACCGATGGGGGCGCGAACTTCTCCACGCCCAAGGAGGTCTCCCACGACACGCGCTACATCGATTTCGCTCCCGAAGCGCAGATCGCTGTGGACGACAGCGGCAACATCAACGTCGTCTGGGGGGACCCCTTCTCTGGCCAAACCGGCGATTTCATTTGCCTTACAGACATCTTGTTCAGTCGCTCCACCGATGGGGGCGCGAGCTTCTCCATCCCTAAGAATCTCTCCAATAGCAGGGATGGCTCATTCGGTTGCGCGCCTGGCGTGCCTGGTAGCACGGCTGGCTCATCCGAAGCGCAGATCGCCGTGGACGGCAGCGGCAACATCAACGTCGTCTGGACGACAAACGTCTCCCCCGAAAATTACGGCCTCTCCTGGGACATCTTCTTCAGCCGCTCCACCGATGGGGGCGCGAACTTCTCTACCCAGAATCTCTCCAACAGCACGAGCCCTCTCTCAATCGAACCGCAGATCGCCGTGGACAGCAGCGGCAACATCAACGTCG
>Ga0247727_10016893_pt1 | contig 11697 bp, 5 predicted proteins | sample WisWelCaveWW1625_FD_202498 | JGI IMG/M metagenome (GOLD analysis project Ga0247727, IMG submission 202498) | Biofilm microbial communities from Wishing Well Cave, Virginia, United States - WW16-25 | ecosystem: Environmental > Aquatic > Deep subsurface > Groundwater > Cave microbial mat | place... | reverse complement strand
TCCCATTCCTTGGAAAAGGCGCGGGCGCGGTCTTTGATTTCGTTCCAAGAAAGCGGCATTCGACAGACTCCTCTGTTCGATCGTTTATGGGCGCGGCTCTGCCACGGTGGCGGTCGGACGCCGCCAGGCCATCACGCGGCGGCGGACGCGGTCGGTGACGACGTAAAACGCGGGAACCACCAGTAGGCTCAACGCTGTGGAGACAAAGAGGCCGCCGATGACGGCGATGGCCATGGGCGCGCGAATCTCGGACCCCGGCCCCAAGGCGAGCGCGGCGGGGACGGCGGCCATGAGCGTGGTGACCGAGGTCATCAAAATAGGCCGCAGCCGGACCGGGCCGGCCACCCGCATCGCGGCAGATGCGGCGTCGGCGTCTTCGTTGGCGTTCTGGACCGGGCCTACCGCAGGATCGCCGGGGACGCCCCGCGCCCGGACCTGATTGGCGTAATCGACCAGGATGATCGCGTTCTTTTTAACGATCCCCATCAGCAGCAGTAGCCCGATCATGCTGAAGATGTTCAGGCTGTGGCCCGTTGCAAAGAGGGCAAAGGCCGCGCCCGCAATCGACAGCGGCAGCAGGGTCAGCACCGTTACCGGATGCAGCAGCGAGTTAAATTGAGCGACGAGGATCATGTAGGCCACGACGATGCCGAGCAGCAGCGCCCAGAGCAGACCGCTCATCGACTCTTGAAAGGCCGCGCTCTGGCCGCCGGGCACCAGGCGATAGCCGGTGGGCGCCTCGCGTCCGAGCGATTCGATGATGGCCAGCACCTCGTTTTGGGCATGTCCAGGCGCCACATTTGCAAAGACGTTGATGGCGCGCTCCCGGTCGCGGCGGGTGATCGCCTGGAGCGCCGGACGCTCTTCGTGGGTGATCAGCGACAACAGCGGAATGAGCGTCCCTTCGCGGTTGCGAACATAGAGCCGATCCAGATCCTCCGGTCGGGAGCGCTGCGCGGCCAGAAGTTTTAGCCGGATATCGATCCTCCTGCCGCCCGTGCTGTACTTGCCCGCGCGCGTCCCGCCCACCAGCGCATTCAGCGTAGTCGCCACCTCTTCGACGGACACCCCAAGGTCAGCCGCCGCCGCGCGATTCGGCGTGATCCGAAGCTCTGGAATGCCGACCGCGTAGTTGCTGTCGAGATCGACCACCGCCCCACTTTCCCTCAAGGCGTCCATCGTCCGACGGGAAAATTCCACCAGGGGTTCCCACTCCGGCCCCTGCACGGAGAATTCCACGGGAAAGCCGCGTTGCGCGGTAAAGCCCTGCTGGGAGAGGTCTTGCACGACGGCGCGCAACCCCGGATAGGTGTTTAACTCCTTGCGCAGCACCGCCGAAAATTCGGACTGACTCATCTCACGTTCATCGGGCGGCACCAGAGAGAGGAATAACACGCCGGTGTTCACGCCGCCCCCGCCGAATCCCCCCACCACGGCAAACGTCCGACGGATTTCAGGTCGGGTTGCCACATACGCCTCGGCCCGCTGGAACAGGCGATCGGTCTCGGAAAGATCGGCGCCGACCGCCGCCTGAAGCCGCACCAGCAGGCGGCTCTGATCTTGCGAGGGGACGAACTCGCTCTTCAGTCGAGAGAGGACGACGCCAGAAATACACAGCAGAATGACCGCCCCCGCCAGCACCGAGAGAGGCCAGCGCAGCCCCCGTTTCAAGACCCCGGCATAGCGCGCGGCGAGCCACGCGAAAAGATCGTCCGCCACCCGCCCGATCCGTCCCCGTCCGGCGCGCGATGTCGCGAGCCATTGCGAGCAGCGGGCGGGCGCCAGCGTCACCGCCTCCAGATACGACAGCATCACCGCGACGCTCAGCGTGACCCCGAACTGGAGGAAGAACTTTCCCACGATGCCCGGCATAAAGACCACCGGAATGAAGATGGCCACCACGGCCAACGTGGCTGCGAGGGCCGAGAAGGTGATTTCGGCGGTCCCCTCCCGTGCGGCGCGGACGCGATCTTTTCCCCCCTCCGCGTGGCGGAAGATGTTTTCGAGCACCATAATCGCGTCGTCCACCACAATCCCTACCGACAGCGACAGGGCCAGCAGGGTGAAGGTGTTGAGCGTGTAGCCGAGGAAATAGATGACGGCAATCGTTCCCAGCAGCGACATCGGAATCGCCAGAATCACATTGAGCGCGCTTGAAAACGTGCCGAGGAAGAGCCAGCAGACGAGCGCCGTCAGCCCGACGGCCAGCAGCAGTTCCCACGCCACCTCATGCACCGACTCCTCGATAAACTGCGTGCTGTCGAAATTGATGCCGACCTCCATGCCGGCAGGCAGGGTGGGCGCAATCGCAGAAAGCGCCGCGCGGACGCCACGGGCCACGGCAACGGCGTTGGCGCCGCGCTGTTTTTTGATTCCCAAACCTTGTGCAGGCACGCCGTTGACCCGCGAGAGCCGCCGCACATCCTCAAACCCGTCCTCCACCAGGGCGACCTCTTCCAGATAGACCGGCGCACCCGCAACCTCCCGAATGACCATCCGGCGCAGTGCGGCCAGATCGACCGCCTCGCCCAGAAGGCGGACATTCACCTCGCGGCCCGACGTCTGGAGGCGCCCCACCGGCAGTTCCACATGCTCGCGCCGCAGGGCCGAAAGAATGTCGGTGATCGTGAGTCCCTTCTCGTTGAGCTGGGTGGCGTCAATCCAGACCCGCACGTTGCGCTCCAGAGAGCCGCCCATCGTCACCTCCCCGACGCCGGGGACGGTCTGAAGTTTTTCCTTCAACACGTAGAGCGCCGTGTCGGAGAGCACTTGCTGCGGAAGGGCGCCTGCGAGGCCGACCCACATGATCGGCTGGTCTTCGGGATTGGTTTTGGAAATGACGGGCGGATCGACATCGCGGGGAAGGCGCTGCCGCGCCTGGGAAACCTTGGCCTGTACATCCTGCATCGCCAGATCGACGTCACGCGAAAGATCCAGCTCCACGGTGATCGACGCGCCCCCCTGCCGGGCCGACGAGGAGATCGCGCGGATCCCTTCCACCTGGATGACGGCCTCTTCAAGTGGTTCGATCAGGTCGTGCTCGACCGCTTCGGGCGAGGCCCCTTCCCAGGAGACGGAGATCGAGAGGGTGGGGAAATCGACGTCCGGGAATTGGCTGATCCCGATGCGGGTGGCGGCCACCCCGCCAAAGAGCACGGTCGCCGCCATGATCATCCAGGCAACCAGGGGTTTTTTAATGCAGATCTCGGTGAGATTCATTTCGGCCCGCTTTCGGTCACGCGGACGACCACGCCATCCCGCAGCGCCTCGGCGCCCCGGATGACCAGCCGCTCACCGGCGGTCAGACCCTCACGCACTTCGACCTCGCCGCCTGCGGTGCGCATGCCGAGGGTCAGCACCCGCTCATGGGCGACCTCCCCCTCAATCACGAAGGCGAGAAACCCGCGCTCGCTGGGACGAATTGCGGTCTGCGGAATGACGGGGGCATCTTCGTTTGCACCCATGGGAATCGTCACCTCCGCGAAGGCCCCCGGATGAAGTGTGGCGGACGACGCGCGATCGACCTGGGCGACAATGGCGATCCGGCGCGATTCGGCGTCGGCGGTTTGGGCCACGTGCGTCACGATGGCGGCATATTCATGCGTCGCCCCGCGCACTCGAAAGGTCACCCGCATCTTCGGAGAAAGCCGGTCCACATCCCCTTCCGACACGGAAAACCGGAGCAGCAATGGATCCCGCTGAACCAGTGTGGCCATCACCGTCCCGGGCTGAACGTACTGTCCGGTCTGAATGGTGCGGGTCTCAATCACCCCCGCTGCGGGCGCGGTGCCAACGCGGGGCGCACGGACATAGGCGTCCCGAAGATTGATTTCGGCCTGTTCCAACGTCGCCTTCGCCTGTGCCTGCTGTGCGAGGGCGGTCTGCACTCGCGTGCGGAAGGTGGCGATCTCTTCGCCCGGAATGAGACCGGGGTTCTGCGCGATGGCCTTTTCGCGCCGCGACAGCGACGCCGTGGCATCGGCCTGGGCGGCGTCTGCAATGGAAAGCGACGCCGCAGCCGCCGTCACCGCCACCGTGTAGCGCGCAGGTTCAATCTCGACCAGTACCTGATCAGATCGCACCGATTCCCCTTCGCGAAACCGCACCCGCTCGACGACCCCCGCAACGCGGGCGGTGACCTGAACCCGTTCGTAGGCCTCAACCGACCCTACGGCGCTCAGCGTGTATTCCACCCGACGCGCCACCACCGGCGCGGTCTCGACGGGAAACCGCATGTCGGCCTTTCCGCCGCCGGCCCCGCGTGCTGGCGGCTGCCCCGGCGTCGGCGATGTCGAATCAGAACAGCCCGCCACGTAGAGCAGCATGAAAATGATTCCGAAGATGCGTCGCATGGTTGTTTTTCCTCTTTGTAGATTCAGACTTTCCCGCGTCTGGATTTGCAGGCTGGAAGCCTGCACCTTGTACAAAAGACGGCTACAGCGGGTCGAGACCGAGGGCCACGCGAACGTCCAGAAACGCGGCGGCGGCACCGTAGTTCGCACGCGCCTCTTCCACCTCGGCCTCGAATAAGCGGACGTTGGCGTCCGTAACGGCGAGGGCGGCGGCCAGGCCCTCGCGGTACAACACGCCGGTCTCTTCACTGTTGCGACGGGCTGCGGCAACGACGCGGACCGCCTGCCCGATTTCCGCCTGACCTGCCGCCATCGCCACGCGGGCCGATTGCACTTGGGTATCGATCTCGCGCCGCAAGGCCGAAACCGCCAGCCGCCCAATGGCCAAAAGCGCCTGCCGCTCCGCGTGCTCGGCCTTCCGCTCTCCGCCGTCCCACAGGGGCCAGGTCAGCCGCAGACCGAGCGACTGCTGTGCATTGCGATCTTCGTTATCGACCTTGATCTCGCCCGTCAGGTTGAGCCGTGGCCTGCCGCGCATGGTCGGTTCACGCGCCGCCAATTCCAACGCCTCGGCACGCTTTTCTGCTGCGGCAAAATCGCCCCGACGCGCGTGCGCCTGCTTTCGGTCCATCGGGATTCCGTCCGGCGCATCCCCTGTCGAATCCCGCACCGAATCGAGCAGACCCGCAGGGATCACCAGCGGCCCAGTAATCTCCGTGACGATCAACAAGCCCAGCGCCAAGCGACCCGAAAGAACGCTGGCATCGGCGCGTATTTGCGACCGCTCGGCCGAAACCCGCTCCAGTTCGGCGCGCGTAACGTCGTTTGACCCCACCAGTCCCGCCTCAAAACGTGCCTCGGCATCTGCCTGGTTTGCCGCAGCGAACCCCACGCGCCGCGCCGCCGCAGCCGCCACCTGTTCTGCGCCCAGCACGGTGATGAACGCCCGCGCCGTCGCAAACGCCAGGAGGCGCCGCGTTTCTTCTGCGTCCAACACCACGGCATCCCGTGCCACCTGCGTCTGTCGATAGAGCGGCAGGCTGCGGGCGTCGTAGAGCGTCAGATCAATTGCCACCGATCCGGTCCGTGTCGCGTCGCGTCGTGTGTCGTTCGACGCTCCCCACTGGTCCGTGATCGTTCCCGCCACCGTCACATCCGGCATGAGAAAGGCCCGCGCACGGGCCACCTGCGCCTCGGCCACCTTCACCCGTTCACGGGCGGATCGGGCCGCCTCATTCTGGGTGGTCGCCATCTCAATGGCCCGCTCAAGTGTCAGTCCCGCCGCCTCGGCGCGTGCTGAGGTGGGGAATGAAAGGATCGACACCAGCATAAACGCGGCCAGAGCGCTCGGAAAAATTTGCAAGATGACTCCGTTCTCTTGGGCAGGTGCAACTCCCCCGACCCCTCTTTAGATAAAGAGGGGGGAACTTCCCCATGAGGGAGGGGAATAAAATGTTTGGCTCACGGCGACGGCAACTCGGCCGCTTTCTCATCCGCACTGCGACCGAGCAACTTTCCGGTGATGCGGCTGAAGAGTTGTCCGAAGGCGTCGATGTAGGTGAAGACGGCGGGGATCACCAGCAGGCTCAACACGGTGGAGGTGATGAGGCCGCCGATGACGGCGACTGACATTGGCGCGCGGAAGCTGGAATCTGCGGTTCCCAGTCCCAGGGCGATGGGCAGCATTCCGGCCCCCATTGCGAGGGTGGTCATGATAATGGGGCGCGCCCGTTTGTGACAGGCCGCAAGGAGTGCATCTCGACGTGACAGGCTGGCCACCACCGGTTGGCCGTCGCTTCCGTCGTTTCCGCGACGGGCCATGATCGCGTACTCCACCAGCAAGATTGAGTTCTTCGTGGCGACCCCCATCAACATGATGAGGCCGATGAGCGACGGCATCGAAAAACTCTTATTGGCAATCAGGAGGCCGACAAACGCGCCGCCGAGGGAGAGCGGCAGCGCGGCCAGAATCGTCACCGGATGTAAAAAGTCTTTGAACAAGAGCACCAGCACGAGGTAGATACAGAGGACGCCGATGAGCATCGCGAGGCCAAAACTGGCAAATAGTTCGCCCATCGCCTCGGCATCGCCAATCTCCACGACCCGCACCCCCTGCGGCAGATTCCGGATTGCGGGCAACGCCGCCACGGCTTGCGTCACCTCTCCCAGCGGCAGGCCAGCCAGCTCAATCTCGAAGTTGACGTTCCGGGATCGGTCGTAACGATCAATCACGGCCGGCCCGCCGGTGACTTCCAACGTCGCCACCTGACCGAGCATCACCGGGCCGTGGGCGCCTGGGACGGTGAGACGTTCGAGCACGCTCAAGTCTTGACGCGCATCGTCTTCGAGTTTCACCACGATCGGTATCTGTCGTTCAGAGAGGTTCAGTTTAGGCAGGAACAGGTCGTAGTCGCCGACGGTCGCAATTCGCAAGGTCTCTCCGATCGTGGCACTCGTCACACCGAGATCGGCGGCGCGCGCGAAGTCGGGCCGCACCGCAATCTCCGGGCGGATCAGGCTGGCGCTGGAGGCGACCTGTCCCAGGCCGGGAATGGTGCGTAACTCTTTTTCGACCGCGCGCGCCGCCGCCTGCAACGCGAGGGGATCTTCCCCTGTCAACACGAGTACGTATTTTTCTCCAGAGCCACCCAAACCCACGCGGCTGCGCACACCTGGGAGGACCGCGAGTGCACCGCGCATCTTGTTTTCAATCCCCTGTTTACGCGGGCGTTCGCTCCGCGCGGTCAACTGCATGGTCAATGTCGCCTTGCGCGTTTCCGCCGACCCCTGCATCGCAAATGGATCGCCACCGGCGCTCCCACCGCCGATCGTGGTGTAGACGCTTCGGACATGTTCGACACCACGGATCAGCAATCGCGCCTGCTCGGCGGCGGCTTGCGTTTGCGTGAGCGTCGCGCCGGGTGGGAGTTCCAGATAGACCTGCGTTTGCGAGTTGTCATCGGGCGGAATGAAGCCGGTCGGCAAGAGCGGGATCAGCATGACCGAGCCGATGAAGAAGAGCGTTGCGGCCACCATCGTTATCAGCCGGTGTTGCAGACACCAGGCGGCGGCGCGCATGTAGGGCTTCATCCAGATTGGTTCCTTGTGACCACCGACGATCGGTTTCAGCATGTAGGCGGCCATCATCGGCGTCAGCGCCCGCGCGACGATCAACGACGCCAGAACAGCGAGCGAGGCGGTCCAGCCAAACTGTTTGAAGAACTTTCCGGGAATGCCACTCATAAAAGCGGTCGGCAAAAAGACCGCGATCAGGGTGAAGGTGGTCGCCACCACGGCGAGGCCAATCTCGTCGGCGGCCTCCATGGCGGCCTGATAAGGCGTCTTCCCCATTCGCAGATGGCGAATGATGTTTTCCACCTCGACAATCGCATCGTCCACGAGGATGCCGATGACGAGCGACAGGGCCAGCAGGGTGACGACGTTGATCGAAAAGCCGAGCAGGTACATGCCGGTGAACGCCGGAATGACCGAGAGCGGTAGTGCCACAGCAGAAACGAATGTGGCGCGCCAGTCGCGCAGAAAAAGCCAGACCACGAAAACCGCGAGTGCCGCTCCTTCGTAGAGGAGGGCCAGCGAGCCGTCGTACTCCTCCTGAACCGGCGCCACAAAGTTGAAGGCCTCGGTGATCACCAGATCGGGGTGCTGCGCCTTGATCTCGGCGAGGGCCTTCTGCACCGCGTTGCCGACCGTGATTTCGCTTTCGCCTCGGCTGCGGGTCACCTCAAATCCGACGACCGGCTTGCCATCCAGGAGCGCGAGCGAACGCGGCTCCGCCGTGGTGTCTGTCACCGTGGCCACTTGATCAAGTCGGATGTGCCGACCGTCGCTCAACGCCAACTCCAGCCGGGCCAAATCTTGCGCCGACCCGACGGTCGCCAATGTCCGCACTGGCTGTTCACTCCCGCCCAGGTCCGTCCGTCCACCGGCACTTTCTGTTTGTACCTGTTTGATCTGACGCGAGAGGTCGGACGCGCTGGCACCGAGGGCTTGCAATCGAAACGGGTCCAGCGCCACCTGCACCTCACGGGTCACGCCGCCGACGCGGTTCACCGCACCGACGCCACGCACGGATAGCAACTTGCGCGCGATGTCGTTATCGACAAACCAGGAGAGCGCTTCGGCGTCCATACGGTCGGAGGCGAGGGTGAAGGAGAGGATCGGCTGGCTTGCCAGATCGATCTTCGTGACGATGGGGTCGCGCACGTCGGCGGGCAGATCACCCCGCACACGAGAGACGGCCGAACGGACATCGTCCACCGCCTCCTGCACCGGCTTTTCCAGCCGGAACTCGGCGGTGAGGCTCACGCCGCCGTCCTGCACCTTGGTGTAAATGTGTTTGAGGCCCTGCACCGTGGCGATGGCGTTTTCGAGTTTACGCGCCACCTCGGTCTCCAGTTGCGCGGGCGCCGCCCCCGGCAGCGAGACCAAAACGGCCACGGTGGGAATGTCGATGTCGGGAAAGTTCTGAACCTTCATCGCGTTGAAGGACACCATCCCGGCGAAGGTGAGCAGGACAAAGAGCATGGCCGCAGGAATGGGGTTTTTGATCGACCAGGAGGAGACCGTCATCGTTTGCACCTTCACAGAATGTTAAAAACCCCCTCCCCTTTATCCCCTCCACGTGAACGGGGCGGGGAAAGGGCCTCACCCATCCAATGCGCTCTCAATTCAACGCGCTTCTCCCCGTTCACTGGGGGGCAACACTTCCCCCCGTTCACGGGGGGATTGAGGGGAGGGATGTTATTTGACCGCAGGGACAGCGGCGACCACCCGGACGAGATCGCCGTCGTTGAGAAAACCGGCGCCGCTGACCACAACCTGGGAACCATGTTCCAGTCCGCTGATAATCTCGACCCGTTCACCCGCACGCCGTCCGGTCTGCACTTTGACCTGCTCGACGCGCTGGTCTGGAGCGAGTTGGAACAGATAATTGAACCCATCACGCACCACCAGGGCCGCCTGCGGTACGGTCAACGCGCGTGAGGCACCGAGATCAAACTCGCCGCGCGCGAACATCCCTGCTTTGGCAGACGCGGTTTTTCCGGGTGACGACGGCAGATCGACGTAAACCAGCGCGATGCGCGTCTGCCGATCGACCGTCGGCGCAATCATCCGCACCCGGCCCTCGATCGCGGCGCCGCTGGCCGTGACCACATGGACGAGAACGCCGGGGGTGATTCGGTCCAATTCGCCTTCTGTGACCTCGGCGTGCCACTCCAGTCGGCCCCCGCGAATCAGACGAAATAACTCGGTCCCAGCGCCGACCACGGCGCCGACGGTGGCGCTGCGCGCCGAGATAATCCCGCTGTCCGGTGCCAGAACATCCGTATTCCGCTCGCGCAGTTGCTGCGCTGAAAGCACCGCCTGCGCTGCGGCGACACGCGCCTGTGTCGTCTGCGCTGCGGTGACGTAGGTGTTGATTTGCTGGAGGCTCATGGCACCGGAGTCTTTCAGGGTGCGGGCACGCGCGGCATTGTCGCCAGCCTCGTTGGCCATGGCCTGCGCCTCAAGCAAACTCGCCCGCGCCTGCGCCACATCGGCCTTCACGCTGTCGCCCGAAAAACGCGCCAGAAGTTCTCCGGCCTGAACCCTGTCGCCGATATTGACCCGCACCTGCGTTAAGCGCAGGCCATTGGATTCGGCCCCGATGATCGCCTCCTGCCAGGCAACGATGTTGCCGTTGGCGCGGAGACGGATCGGCAAGTCGATCTGTTCGGGCGGGGCGGCCGTGACCGTGAGCGCCGGTTTGGGCGCGTCGGGCGTCGGCTCGGCGGTGCCTTCCGTATTTGGATAAAACAGGGCGACCGCCCCTGCCATGACGACGGCCGTTATAAGAACAAGAACGATCTTCTGACGTTTGAAGTTTTTCATGGGGGACTGATCTCCGTCTACAACTTCCCCCCGTTCACGGGGGGATTGAGGGGGGGAATGCTGTCCATCCGCCGCCCATCGCGCGATACAGCGCGACCCAGGCGGATGCGCGTTCTTGTTGGAGTGAGAACAGCGCGATCTCTGACGCCAACTTCGTGCGGCGGGCCTCTTCCATCTCCAGCAGATTGCCCAAGCCGGTTTTATAACGCGCCTCGGTTCCGGCAAAGGCGGCGCGGTACCCTTCGGCGGCCACGCTGACGTCTTCGCGGCGCGCTTCGATGTTCTTCAGGTTGACCCGTGCCGCTTCGACCTCGCGCACCGCCTGCCGAACCTGGGTGTGGTATTGGGAGACGGCATCATCGTAGCGCGCCCGCGCGGCGTTCACCTCGGCGGCGCGCCTGCCGCCGTCGAACAGGGGGAGGCTGACGGTCAGGGTGCCGAGTGCCCCTGCATTAAAATCGCTACTGATTCCTTCGCTGTGGATGGCGTTTTCTGAAATGGAACCGTTCAAACCTAAACGCGGGTGCCGATCGGCCTGGGCACTTCCGATGTCGGCACGCGCGGCGGCGACTTCGCGTTCTGCATGAAGGAGATCAGGTCGCTGCGCGAGGGCCTGCGCTGAGACATTTTCGATTGGAATCGTTCCTGTCGGGCCAATCGTCTGGGTCGAACCCCGCTGGGCTGCGGCCAGTTTTTCTTTTAACGCCGTCTCCTGTAGCGCGGTCAGCGCCACGAGGGCTTTGATCTCCAACTCACACAACGCCCCTTGTTGGTTGGCGCGGCTGTTCCCTTCCGCCGAACTGGCCTTGGCTAACGAGGCGGTTTCTGGCGCGGTAAATCCGGCCTCGGCGCTGAGCGCGACCAGCCGGGCCGTCTCGGCGCGGGATGCGGCATCGGCCTGGGCCACATCCATCAGTTTTTCGCAGGTGCGCAGGTTGTAATAGATTTGGGCGACTTCGGCTGCCATGAGCACACGCGCGTCGTGCCACTGCGATTGTGCCCCTTCGTAGCGGAGATGAGCGGCCTCGCGGCGGGCGCGCTGGCCGCCGAAGAGGTCGATCTCCCACGTCGTTTGCAAACCGGCCTGCACGGCGGTGAAGCGCGGTGCGACCCCAAAACCGAGCACTGGCCCCCGCCCGTGGCTAATTCCCGCCGAGGCAGAAAGCGAAGGGAGACGCCCCGCATCCGCTACAGTTCGGTGGGCACGCGCCTGCTCAATGCGAGCCTGTGCGCTGGAGACCGACGGGCTGACGGCCTCGGCCGCAGAGATCAAATCGACCAGAAGCGGGTCGCCCTGCGCCGTCCAGTAGCGGGTCAACTCGGTCAACGTCCCCGAGTGTGGCAGACGGGCCACAGGTTTGGGGGCGGGCGCAGGCCACGGCGCGGGTGGAGGTGCGGAGACCGAGACAGGCGGGGTCTTCAGCGCACAGGCCGTCAAAAACAGCAGGGCCGT
>Ga0247727_10016892_pt1 | contig 11698 bp, 12 predicted proteins | sample WisWelCaveWW1625_FD_202498 | JGI IMG/M metagenome (GOLD analysis project Ga0247727, IMG submission 202498) | Biofilm microbial communities from Wishing Well Cave, Virginia, United States - WW16-25 | ecosystem: Environmental > Aquatic > Deep subsurface > Groundwater > Cave microbial mat | place... | reverse complement strand
CCTCGGCAATCCGCCCGATCGGCTGCGCGTGCTTGGAGGGTTGCGCGACCAGCTCGACGGTCGCCACCTCGCCCGGCTTGCCGTGCCCGGCCTGGTCCGGCGGGATCAGGATGTCCAGCGGCATGCGCCGATCCTCGGGCACCAAGAACAGCACGCCGTGCTCCTGGTGCAGCCGGCCGACGATGCGGCGGTTGGCGCGTTCCAGCACTTCGACAATCTCACCCACGGGACGGCCGCGTGGATCGGTGCCGACCAGGCGCGCGGTGGCGCGGTCGCCGTGCATCACCTGGCGCATCTCCGCCGCAGCGAGCCAAGGCGACGGGCCGCCGTCGTCGGGCACGAGGAAGCCGTGCCCGTCGGGATGGCCTTCGATGCGCCCGCTGGCGACGGCGTGCTTACGTGGCGGAGTTTTGGCGTGCTTCTTCTTTGACACCATGGAGGTCAGCTACTAGAATTCGCCCCCTTTGCCGAGGTGGCGGAATTGGTAGACGCACATGGTTCAGGTCCATGCGGTGGCGACACTGTGGGGGTTCGAGTCCCTTCCTCGGCACCAGTAGGCGCCTAGCGAACGTCGAACGGGTGGCGCAGCACGATGGTCTCGTCGCGCTCGGGGCCGGTGGAAATCATGTCGATCGGCACGCCGCACAGCGACTCGACGCGCGCGAGGTAATCGCGCGCGGCCGCGGGCAGCCCGCCGTGCGTTTTCACGCCGACCGTGCTCTCGCGCCAGCCGGGCATCTCCTCGTACACGGGCACGCACAGCGCCAGCTCCTCGGCGCCGACCGGCAGGATGTCGCTCAGCTTGCCTTCGAGCTTGTAGCCGACGCAGATCTTGAGGGATTCCGCGCCGTCCAGCACGTCGAGCTTGGTGATGCACAGGCCCGAGACGCCATTCAGCTGGATCGAGCGCTTGAGCGCCGCCGCGTCGAACCATCCGGTGCGCCGCGGCCGGCCGGTGGTGGCGCCGAACTCCTGGCCGCGCTGGCGCAGGCGCTCGCCGACGTCGTCGATGAGCTCGGTCGGGAACGGGCCTTCGCCCACGCGCGTGCTGTAGGCCTTGGTGATGCCGAGCACGTAGTGCAGGTGCATCGGCCCGATGCCCGCTCCCGCCGCGGCGGCGCCGGCGACGCAGTTGGACGAGGTGACGTACGGATAGGTGCCGTGGTCGATGTCGAGCAGCGCGCCCTGTGCGCCTTCGAACAGCAGGTTCTTGCCCGCCCGGTTCGCGTGGTAAAGCGCCCGCGGCACATCGGCTACCAGCGGCACGAGGCGCGGCGCAAGCGCGAGCGTCTCGTCCAGGGTTTTTCTCAGGTCTATGGGTTCTTGCCGGTAATATTTTTCAAGCACGAAATTGTGAAAATCGAGAAGCTCCTCGAGCTTGCCGGCGAAACGCCCGGGGTTGAGCAGATCCTGCAGCCGGATCGCCCGCCGCGCCACCTTGTCCTCGTAGGCCGGACCGATACCGCGGCCGGTGGTGCCGATCTTCTGCTCGCCGCGCGCCGCCTCGCGCGCGCGATCGAGTGCGACGTGGTAGGGCAGGATCAGCGGGCAGGCTTCGGAGATGCACAGGCGCGCCACCACGCCTCGTATTCCCGCCGCCTCGAGCTCGTCAATCTCCGCCAGCAAGGCCTGCGGCGACAGCACCACGCCGTTGCCGATGAAGCAGTCCACGTTGCCGCGTAGCATTCCCGAGGGGATCTGGTGCAGCACGGTTTTCTTGCCGCCGATCACCAGCGTGTGGCCGGCGTTGTGGCCGCCTTGGAAGCGCACCACGCCCTGGGCGCGGTCGGTGAGCCAGTCGACGATCTTGCCCTTGCCCTCGTCGCCCCATTGGGTGCCGACGACGACCACATTGCGAGCCCTGGAACTCACTTTCGCTTTGCCTTTTTCGTGCCTGCCACAGAAGCAAGGCTTCTCAATTCAATCGAGAACCCCGTCGCCGCGCGCGGCCGGCCGAAGGCCTTGCCGACTTCGTCGTAGCGCCCGCCGCGCGCGATCAGAAGGGATGCGGCGCCGCTGCCTCCGTCGCAATAGGCGTCGAACACCACGCCGGAGTGGTAGTGGTAGCCGCGCAACTCGGCAAGGTCGAAGCTGACGGGAATCGGCGAGGCTTCCGAGAGCGCTCGAAGCGTAGCCAGTGCTTTTTTCAGCTCCGGAAGCTGCGGAAGCTTTTTCTCTGCGAGATCCAGAACATCGGCTCCGCCATAAAGTTCGGGCAATAGGAGAAGCGCGGCCCGCGTTTTCGCATCCGCCCGTTTGGTCAAGATCCTCAAAGTTGGAACGTCTTTCTTTTGCAAAGCCTCGAACAGATCGACTTCCAGATCGTGGCCGATCGCCGCCGCCCGGACCAGCGAGCGGAACACCGCGACGTGGCCGACGTCCATGCGCGCACCCTTCACCCCCGCCACCCCCAGCGCGCGGCACAGCAGCCCCTGGATCTCCAGGTCGCAGGCGACGCCGGCGTGGCCGAAGATCTCGGCGCCGATCTGGATCGGCTCGCGCGTCGCGGCGGGGCTTGCGGGGCGCGCGTGCAGCACGCTGCCGCAGTAACACAGGCGGGTCACGCCCTTGCGGTTCAGCAGGTGCGCGTCGATGCGCGCCACCTGCGGCGTGATGTCGGCGCGCACGCCCATCATCCTGCCGGAGAGCTGGTCGACCACTTTGAAGGTGCGCAGCTCCAGGTCGCGCCCGGTGCCGGTCAGCAGCGAGTCGGTGAACTCAACCAACGGCGGCATGACCAGTTCATATCTTTTCTCCATGAATAGATCCAGCAGACGGCGACGCAGCATCTCGATGCGCGCCGCTTCTTGCGGCAGAATGTCTTCGATGTGCTCGGGCAGCAGCCAGCGCATGGGAATGCTCTAGATTCTTGAAATCAGGAGAAGAATCAATCCGGCCAGCATCGAAGTCAGGCCGAAAAAGCGGATCTGCCCGTCGGAGAGCTGCATCAGGCGCCGGAAGGTCTCGCGCCAGGCGCTAGGGGCGAGAAACGGGAACAGCCCCTCGATCACCAGCATCAGGGCGAACGCCATGAGCAGCGTGGTGCCCATCGCCCATCATTTCCTGCCGCCGGCTTTCCCGGCGGAATCCCTCAGATAGCGAAAGAAGTCCGAATTCGGCTCGATCACCATCAAGTCGGATTTGCCGCGGAAACTCGACTTGTAGGCTTCCATCGAGCGGTAGAACGAATAGAACTCCGGGTTCTGCTGGAACGCCTGCGCGTAGATGGTCGCCGCCTTGGCGTCGCCCTCGCCCTTCACCTTCTGCGCGTCGCGGTAGGCCTCGGCGAGGATCACTTCGCGCTGCTTTTCGGCGTCCGCGCGGATGCGCTCGGCTTCCGCCGAACCGGTCGAGCGCAGCTCAGAGGCGGCGCGCTTGCGCTCCGATTCCATGCGCCGGTAAACGTCCGCGCTCACTCCCTGGGGCAGGTCGACGCGCTTCAGGCGCACGTCGACGATCGAGACGCCGATTTTCTTCGCGTCCTGCTCCACCCGCTCGCGCACCGTGCTCATGACCCCTTCGCGCTCGCCCGAGACCACCTCGTGCACCGTGCGCTTGCCGAACTCCTCGCGCAGCAGGCCGTTGACGGTCTGCGTGATGCGGCTGGCCGCGCCGCGTTCATCGCCGACCGCGAGGTAGAACTCGCGCGCGTCCGATATCCGCCATTTCACGAAAGTGTCCACCAGCACCGGCTTGTTCTCGGAGGTGATGAAGGACTGCGGGTCCGGATCGTCCATGGTCAGGATGCGCGTGTCGATGTAGCGCACGTTCTGCAGCAGCGGCAGCTTGAAGTGCAGGCCCGGCTTGGTGACCACGTCCTTCAACTCGCCGAACTGGAACACCATCGCGTTCTGGCGCTGGTCCACGGTGAACATCATTGAACTGGCGAGCGCAAACAGCGCCACCACGGCCGCGAGAATCGGCATCAGGAATCTCATCACCGCTCTCCCCTGCCCCGCTCGCGCAACGCTTCGCGCGAGCGCGGCATCGCCTCGGGCGGCTGCTCCGGCGAGGGCTGGCGCGCCACGCCCGACTGGTCGAGCACCGGCGCGGCGACCTGCTGCATCAGCTTGTCGAGCGGCAGGTAGAGCAGGTTGCCTCCGCCCTTGTAGTCCAGCATGACTTTCGAGGTCGAGGTGAAGATCTGCTGCATGGTGTCGATGTAGATCCGCTCGCGGGTCACCGCCGGCGCCTTGGCATACTCCGTGAGCACCTGTTTGAAGCGGGTGGCGTCGCCTTCCGCGGTGGCGATCACGCGCGATCGGTAGCCCTCCGACTCGAGCAGCAGGCGCTGCGCGACGCCGCGCGCCTTGGGAACCACGTCGTTGAAATAGGCTTCGCCCTCGTTCTTCTGGCGTTCGCGGTCCTGGCCCGCCTTCTGCACGTCGTCGAACGCGTTCTGCACCTGCTCGGGCGGCTGCGCGTTCTGCATGTTGACCTTGCTGATCTGGATGCCGGTCTTGTAGCGGTCCAGGATGGTCTGCATCAGCGGCGTCGAATCGTCGGCGATTTTCTGGCCCTGGTTGAGGACGAAATCCATCTTGCTCTTGCCGACCACCTCGCGCAGCGCGGTTTCCGCCGCCTGCAGCACGCTGTCGTCGGGCCGGCGGTTGTTGAACAGGTAGTCCTTGGCGTCCCTCACCAGGTACTGGACCGCGATCTGCACGTCGACGATGTTCTCGTCGTCGGTCAGCATCAGCGATTCCTTGGCGACCTTGGTCTTGATGGTGTTGCGGTAGCCGACCTCGACGCTGCGCACCTGCGCCAGATTGACGATCTCGTGTGACTGGATCGGCCAGGGCAGGCGCCAATTGAGGCCCGAACTGGTCTGCGACGAGAACTGGCCGAAAGTCAGCACCACGCCGCGCTGGCCCTCGACCACGATGTAGAGGCCGCTCGCGAGCCAGATCGCGAACACGATGCCGGCGACGAGGCCCGCGCCGCCGCCGATGGCCGCGCCCGAGGGCGGCCGTGCCGGCGGCTCGACGCCGCCGCCGCGCTTGCGGCCGAACATGTCGTTCAGCTTGCGGTTGAAATTGCGCCAGAGCTCGTCGAGGTCGGGCGGGCCCTGATTGCCGCCAGGCCCGCGGTTTCCGCCCCCACGCCCCCAGTTCGGGTCGTTCAGCGACATTAAATGCTCAGTTCCGGAGTAGGGTTTTGGGAATGTCCCGCCCGCTTTCGCGGCTGCGCCGCCTCGGCGATCGCGCCGCGCAACCCGGCGAGTCCTGCGCCGCTGCGCGCGCTCACGAGAACGCGCGAAATCCTACCATATTCATCGCGCTGCACCGCGGGCTCGAGGCTGGAGAGGTCGATCTTGTTCCAGACCGCCAGCTGCGGAATCGCCTCTGCGTGTATCTCGGCCAGCACCTTGTTGACGTCCTCGGCTTCGCGGTCGCGCGCCGGCGAGGCGCTGTCCACCACGTGCAGCAGCAGGTCGGCGCGCACGGTTTCCTCGAGGGTGGCGCGGAATGCGGCCACCAGTCCGTGCGGCAGGTCGCGGATGAAGCCGACCGTGTCGGCGAGCACTACCTGCCCCGCGCCCTCGATCCAGATTTTGCGCGTGGTGGTGTCCAGCGTGGCGAACAGCTTGTCCGCCTCGTAGGCTTTGGCGTGGGTGAGCGCGTTGAACAGGGTGCTCTTGCCCGCGTTGGTATAGCCCACCAGCGCCACCGAGAACACGTCGCGCCGAGCGCGGGCATGCCGCCGGATCACTCTTTGTCTTTGCAGTTCATTCAATTTTTCTTTCAATACCGCGACGCGCCTGGAGATAAAGCGCCGGTCGAGTTCGATCTGCTTCTCGCCCGGCCCGCCGGTCTTGCCGAGGCCGCCGCGCTGGCGCTCCAGGTGGGTCCAGCCGCGCACCAGGCGCGTGGAGAGGTGCTCGAGTTGCGCCAGTTCCACCTGCAGCTTGCCTTCGCTGGTCTTGGCGCGCTGCGCGAAGATGCGCAGGATCAGCTCGGTGCGGTCGAGTACCTTGCGGCCGAGCTCTTTCTCGAGGTTGCGCTGCTGGCCCGGCGACAGCGTGTGGTTGAAGATCACCGTCGCTGCGTTCAGCTCGTCGGCGGCCAAGCCGATCTCCTCCACCTTGCCGCTGCCGGCATAGAGCCTCGCATCGGGCCGCTCGCGCTTGCCGCGCACGACCTTGTTGCGCTTGGCGCCCGCGCTCACAGCCAGGCGCGTGATCTCCGCGACGCCGTCCTCGTACCCGTCGTCGCCAAAGTCCAAGCAGACCAGGATGGCAGCCGCCGTGTCAGCGGCCCTGCGAGTGGTTACGGCGGGAGTGTCGAGCAATCGAACCTAAGCGCCCGCGCCCGGCTCAACGTTGAGGTTGATCGGGCGCGAGGGTACGACGGTGGAGATGGCGTGCTTGTAGACCATCTGGGTCACCGAATTCTTCAGCAGCACGACGTACTGGTCGAACGACTCGATCTGGCCCTGCAGCTTGATGCCGTTCACCAGGTAGATCGACACCGGGACATGCTCTTTGCGGAGCGTGTTCAGGAACGGATCTTGTAGCAGCTGCCCTTTGTTACTCATCTTTTTACCTCTCGTGGGGAGGTTTGGAACGCTACTGTAGTTGATTCCTATCAGATTTCCTAGCCAAGCTTGACCGGCGGCGTCACGTCGCCGCACTGCGCGCGGTGGCGCAATGCGTGGTCCATCAGCACGCAGGCGAGCATCGCCTCGGCGATCGGCGTCGCCCGGATGCCGACGCAGGGGTCATGGCGGCCGGTGGTTTCGACCGTGGTCGCCTCGCCGCGGGCGTCGATCGTGCGGCGTGACAACCGGATGCTCGAAGTGGGTTTCAGCGCGATCGAGACCGTGACGTCCTGGCCGGTCGAGATGCCGCCGAGCACGCCGCCGTTGTTGTTCGACAGAAAGCCCTGCGGCGTCATCTCGTCGCCGTGCTCGCTGCCCTTCTGCATCACCGCGGCAAAGCCGGCGCCGAGCTCCACGCCCTTGACTGCGTTGATCGACATCATCGCGCCGGCGATGTCGGCGTCCAGCCGGCCATAGACGGGCTCGCCCCAGCCGACCGGGACCTTCTCGGCCACCACGTTGACCCGCGCGCCGCAGGAGTCGCCGCTCTCGCGCAGATCGTCCATGAACTGTTCGAGCTCCTTCACTCTTGAATTGTCCGGTGCGAAGAAAGGGTTTGCCTGCACGTCCTGCCAGGCTTTGAATTCAATTTCCAAAGGACCCAGCTGGGCCAGATAGCCGCGCACCAGTACTCCGTATCTCTGCGCCAGCCACTTCTTGGCGATCGCCCCAGCCGCGACGCGGACCACGGTCTCGCGCGCCGAGGCGCGGCCGCCGCCGCGCGCATCGCGGATGCCGTATTTCTGCCAATAGGTGTAATCGGCGTGCCCGGGGCGGAACTTTTCCGCGATCGTGGAATAGTCTTTCGAGCGCTGATCCTCGTTGCGGATCAGGAAACCGATGGCGGTGCCGGTGGTCCTGCCCTCGAACACGCCCGACAGGATTTCCACGCTGTCGCTCTCGCGCCGCTGAGTGACGTGCCGCGAACTACCGGGCTTTCTGCGATCAAGCTCTTTTTGAAGATCTCCGTTACTTAATTGCAATCCAGGAGGACAGCCGTCCACGACGCCCCCATAGGCCGGCCCGTGCGATTCGCCGAACGAAGTGACGCAGTAGAGCGTGCCGAAGCTGTTGCCGGACATGAGAAAAGCTTAGCATAGGGGTATGAGAACACTGGGCTTTCCGCTGCCGCTGGGTCTCTCGATCGTGCTGCTGCTGGCCGCCGGTTGCGCGACGCTGGACAGCCCGAAGCCGCTCACCGGCGCGGACATCGTTATCCTCGCCAAGAGCGGCAAGACCGCGCCCGAGATCGTCGCCGAACTCAAGCGCACCGACACCATCCTGACGCTGCGGGCTTCCGACATCGTCGCCCTGCACGAGTCAGGCGTGCCGAAGGAAGTCCTGGACCACCTGCAGCACGTGCAGATCGAGGAAATCCGCCGCCGCGACCGCCAGCAGCACATCTACTGGGGCCGGCTGCACGGCGGTTTCGGGTTCTGGCCCCGCGGCCGCTAGCGAGGCGGGGCCGGGGCTGACCGTGCTGACCGTTGAGGATGCGATCTGCGCTATCAGGCATCTGCCGGCATATGCTTGCATTCAGCAGTAGATGCTTGCATCTATATATAGATACTTCTCGCATGCGCCGCATGCTGGATAAACATTAAGTTGGGCCTCAAAAGCGATGAGGATCTGTGGCCATGTCATCCGAAGCAGCCGCTCCTGACAAGTGCGTGCGGTGCAGTCGGAATGCCGTGCTTTGTCGGATCAGGGTTTTTGTCGGAAAACTCTCCTTGAGAGAGTCAGGTATTCTCGATAGTGTCGAAAGATACGAGGGAACGACACTCGAATTGCCGGTCTGTACATGGTGCTATCGCTTGTACCATCTGCGAGACGACCTCGAAGGGCGAGTTATGTGGTTGGTGGTGATTGTCCCAATTGGTTATGGCATTTGGGGGTATGCAACGAATCTGGACCAGAGCATGATCGTTGCGTATGTCGTAGGGACACTTCTTTTTATGATGCTCTTGATCGGATTGTTTATGACCGTCGTCACAGGGAAGATTCTCCGATGGTTTTCCGGTCCAGAGCGATTCGCCAGAAAGCATCCCGGCTACTCAAAACTCAAAGCACGTGGGTTTACCGAAGTCTTCTACATTGACAGGAAGGGAACTCCCGAATCGAAACTCACTTTCGAAATAGAGGACCTTCAATGATCAGACTTCTCGTTACGCTTCCGTTAGTTTATATCCTCCTGTATCTCGTACGACTGCCGTTCGTTTTGCTTGGGGACAAAGTCAACATATGGTGGGGAAGCATTGTGGCCGGCTTTGGGATGCTACCCGGAGTAGCTCTCATTTATGGCGTTCATTTGTACCAGCAATTCGGCTTTAAGATGTTGTCGCAGGATCGCGACCCCGAGAAAGAGCGTGGAGGACCGTTCGCGGCATTGCTCGGATTCCTTGCGGTCCTCTATTTTTTCTATTTCTTGAGGGGCATCGCCTTACTGATCGGCTTCGAAGGTCCGTTTGATAGCGTCGTTCACGCTGTCGGACCGTATGTCAACTGGATATTCGATGTCCCCGAGCGGTTGATGACCCCGCTCAAATAGGAAATCCAGAAGTTGATGCCCAACAAAGCGCTCCAGCGGACGGTCCGCTCGCTGCGCTCGCGGCCCGCCGCTGAGCGCCAGCGTTGGGCAGACCAGTGGGGTGTACTAAGACCATGACGACTTGGCGGGGTGGTCGACCATTGCGAGAAGCGATGGTTGCCAGGTTTATGCTGATCCGGCCCGCCACCTTGGTCGTACTGCTTCTCGCCGCGCCGTTTTTCGCCGAGGCTCAGCGGCCGGGCAAGGTTCCGCGAATAGGAGTGCTCACGTCGGCAACACCCGAATCTGATCGCGGGCGGGCCTTGCGCGAGGGGCTGCGCGAGTTCGGCTACGTGGAAGGTCGGAACATTGCCTTCGAGTGGCGAGTGTCCGGCGGGCTGGCTGAACGTTTTCCTGACTTTGCCGCCGAGATGGTAAAACTCAAGGTTGATGTCATCGTCGCCGTGGATAACCCGTCGATCGCGGCGGCGCAGAAGGCGACCAGGACGATTCCGATTGTTATGGTGCTCTCCACGGATCCGGTCGGTACCGGGTTCGTTGCCAGCCTCGCGCGGCCCGGGGGCAACATCACGGGGCTGACAGTGCAGGCTCCCGAGTTGCAAGGCAAACGTTTGCAACTCCTCAAGGAGGTCGTTCCACGCGCTTCCCGAGTGGGGATTCTTTGGGATCCCACCGAGCCGGGTCGCCGTGCCTCGGTGAGAGAAGCGGAGATTGCCGCCCGCGCGTTGGGGCTCCAGGTTCAGCTTCTCGAGTTGCGAAGCGCGACCGAGCTTGACAGCCTGTTCGCGGCGATGGCCCAAGAGCGGGCGGATGCAATCCTCGTCGAACCAAGCCAAAGGGCCAATGCCTATCGAGCACGCATCGCAGAACTCGCGGTAAAGAGCCGTCTGCCGACAATGGGCCCCGTTGAGTGGTTCGTCGAAGCCGGGGGGCTGTTGGTCTACGCTCCGAATGGTGTCACTCTGTTCCGGCGTGCCGCGTACTACGTGGACAGAATCCTGAAAGGGACCAATGTGGCTGACCTGCCCGTCGAACAGCCGACCAAGTTCGAGTTTGCCGTAAATATGAAGACCGCCAAGGCGCTCGGTCTCACGATCCCGCAGTCGCTGCTGTGGCGGGCGGATCGCCTAATTGAGTGATGGATGGCTGCCCAACAAAGCAGTTCACGCCGACGCGCGTAAGAGCGGCGCGCGCGAGTGACTGCGGGCGTTAGCCATCACGAAAGCAGCGTCGAAGCGGAGGCGTATACTGGGTGCATGAGCACGGTTGACATCGCCAAATTGGATCCCAAAGAGCGGCTGGAGTTGCTAGAGCAACTCTGGGATAGCCTATCTCCCGAGGCTATTCCGATGACTGACGCTCAGACAGAGGAGCTTGACCGGCGTCTTGACGAGCTCGATCGCGAAGGCCCGGTCGGCATTCCTTGGAATGAAGTTCTCGACCGCATCCGCAATCGCGCTCTCTGATGCAGGTCGTTGTCCGTCCGGCCGCAGCGGCGGACATCGATGAGGCTTTTCTCTGGTACGAAGGTCAACACCCTGGATTGGGCCACGAGTTTCTGGCGGCGGTTCAGACATTGATCGATGCCATTGCACAGCACTCGCTCAGATATCCGGTGGTCCGCAGAAGTACCAGGCGTGCGCTTCTGCGTCGCTTCCCCTACGCTATTTACTTTCGAACCTACGACGAGGTTGTCGTGGTCGTCGCATGCATGCATGGTCGACGCAATCCGAGGCGATGGCAGGTGCGCACGTGATGGCTAACGGCGCGGCGGAGAGCGACGCTTTTCGCTCGGCGCTTCGCGCGCCTACGCCCAGCGCGCCTCGCCGCGGACGTTACCCCGATCTAACGTGAAGCGCGCGGCAATGGAAAGAACTCGAACTCTCCAGATCTGGCGCGATCACCTGGCCACGCACGGAAAGAGCTTGTTATGCGCGTGCGAATTTCAGCCGGGACGGTTCCGCAAAACGCAGCGCATTGGCGGTTGCGGTCGTCCTCGGTGCTGGCTGTGCCACTATGAAAAACTGGCAGGCCGCCCGAGTGCGAAAGAGCGCCGCGTCATGGCTCGTGCGGCCGACGGATTGTCGATTCAATCGCAGTAAGCTGGCTGCCATGAGCGATCTGGATATCGCCGGACTCCTCAAGTTGCCGGTCGAAGAGCGGCTGCGGCTCGTTGAGCTGATCTATTGGCAATCGCGCATCCGTGCTCGCTAACGCTTCCAGCGGCGTGGCAGAGCGTTTCCTAGGCCGCAGCTTCGAAGAACCGCCGCGTTTCGAAGACGCTCCTCGACAGCGCCTTGCCGTTGGAGCGCAGGTGGCGCTTGAGGACGAAGTCGAACAGCAGCGGGTTGTGCTCGCGGATTTCGCGCAGCACCGGCTTGGCGGTTTCCTGCACTAGCCCGAGCGAGACGAGGTAGTCGAGCGAGAAAATCGGCATGACGCCCGGCAGCGGGTAGTCCGATCCGTTCAGCAGGCGCGGGTGCCAGTCGTCGCGCTCGATCACTTTTGCCAGAGCGGGTCCTGCGCGGTTGACCTGCGTCATCGCCGATA
>Ga0247727_10016891_pt1 | contig 11698 bp, 6 predicted proteins | sample WisWelCaveWW1625_FD_202498 | JGI IMG/M metagenome (GOLD analysis project Ga0247727, IMG submission 202498) | Biofilm microbial communities from Wishing Well Cave, Virginia, United States - WW16-25 | ecosystem: Environmental > Aquatic > Deep subsurface > Groundwater > Cave microbial mat | place... | reverse complement strand
GCGGCGAATTGGCGCCGGACGCGATCACCTTCGATTTGTGGCAGCGGCATCTGAACAACGCCACGCTCATCGGCCGTTTTCATCCGGCCAAAGATATTCTCGTTCTCGACGGCTTTCCGCGCACGCCGCAGCAGGCGGAGATGCTGAAATCCGTTGCCGAGGTGAAGCTGATTCTCAAACTCGATTGCCCGGACCGCGAAATTCTCGTCGAGCGTTTGCACAAACGCGCGGTGCTCGAAGCGCGCTTAGACGACGCCGGCGAAGCCGTGATCCGGCGCCGCTTTGCCGTGTATGACGCCGAGATTGAAAAAACGCTGCGGCATTTTCCGGACGATCTCATTGAGTCCATCGACGTTGCGGCGGCGCCGGCGCGAATTTTGGCGGCGATTGGCGAGGCGCTGGCGAGGCGATTGGCCTGAAACAATTGTTATCACGGCCATAAACAGCATAAGGCGCTCGAACTCAAAAAAAAAGTTCTGAAAGTTTACACACCGATCAAAAACTCACGCGGATTAAAAGCTTTTTCCGTGTGCGTTTTTGATCCGCGTGGGCTGTCAGCAGGAGCTTCGGGTTTCAGCTTCATTGAAAATTTGGAGAATCTTTTGAAATCGTATTCGCAAGCGCGATGGCTCATTTTCGGCATCATGTTATTGCCCGCGACGTTCTTGCTGGCGCAAACAACCTGGCGCGCGGAAGCCGATTCGATCCGGCAGGTGATCAATGCCGCCGAAGACACCACGGCGCAATTGACCGCGGAAATCAAAACGTGGAAAGCGCAGGGCACGCAGCAGTTGACCGGCCGCCAGCAAACGCAATGGGCTTTGCGCTTGGCGGCGCTCAATCGGTTTTATCAAACCCTCATCTCGTATTCCGACCGCCGGGAAACGGCGCGAAAACTATCGCCGGAAGAGTTTGTCAAACGTTTCGGCAGTTGGAAAGAGAATGAATCCGCCGCCTCCGCCATCAGCCATTTGCAGTTGCTCGCGCATTTGCTCGCCGCCGACCGCGCGCTTTATGTGATCACCGATTCGCTGCGATCAGCCGTTGGCGATTCGCGCGCCATCCGCAGCCGGTTGAACGAAGGCAATCGCTCGTTCGGCATTCAATACGGCATTTTTACCGAGATGACGGCGGTTTATTTCGATCCGGCGCGCAACCGGCGCACGCGCGCGCGTTTTTTGCAGTTGCAAGCGCAACAGAATTTTCTCGAAACCATCAAAAATCAGGACGAGGCGCTGTATCGTTTTGCCACGGCTTTGTTGCGCGATCCGACTTTGCAAAAAATTTCCGGCCAAAGTGATGTCGCCATGCTGTGGGCCAATTCGAGGGCGGCCCTCGGCGCTATCGCAGAGCCTGGCGTTGATTTGACCGCGCGCACGTTTTATAATCTTTCCCAATTTTTCGGCAATCTCACCGGCGATTATTTTTTCAAAATCGCCAGTTTATTCGGCATCGGCGAATCCCGCGGCCACGCGCTGCCGGATTTTTATCGCTATTATTCGCATCCGGCCGGGCCGAAGCACGGCTTGCATCCCGCCAAAGTCGCGGCGCTGGCGGAAAATTTGCGCGCCGGCGATATTCTCTTTGAAAAAACGCGTTTCGCCCTCACCGACAAATTTATTCCCGGCTATTTCGGCCACGTCGCGATTTATCTCGAAAGCTACGAAGCGCTGCGGCAGCTCGGCGTGTTCGATTCGCCGGCGCTGCGGCAGGCAACGAACGGCATGCCCGCCGCTGAAATTGAGGCGCAGGTTGAAGCGTATGCCGCCGAGTTTGAAACTCTGGCCGAAAAGGAAGAATGGGTGCGCCTGTCGATCATGCGCCGCCGCACGTTTGCCAAAACCCACAACGGCGAGCCGCTCAATCCGCTGCTGTTCGAAGCGCTGTATCGCTTGCGATATAAACATGAAAACGTTCTCGAAGCGCTGCGCGACGGCCAGGTCACGTCCGGCCACGAGGGCGGCGTCACCTTGAATCGTTTCGCGCATTTTTTTTATATCGACGATTTCGCGGCGATTCGCCTGCGCCCGGGAAATTTTCACGCGGAAAAATATCGCGAAAATTTGGCGCGATTTCTGGCGCTGGGGCTGTTGCAATACGGCAAGCCGTATGATTTCCAATTCGATGTCAATACGATTGATGCCATCGTGTGCAGCGAGCTGATCTATCAAAGCTTTGTCGATATCGAATTTAAAACCGGAAAATCACTGGCGTCGTACACGATTTCGCCCGATCAAGTGGCGCAGGAGGCCGGCGTCAAAACCGCGCTCGACACGCTCAAACTCGATCCGCCGTTCGAGCTGCTGCAATGGTATGCCGAGGCCATGCCGCTTTATCCCCCCGTCGATTCCGCGGCTGCCGCCGATTCGCTCGGCAACCGCGGGTTTATGGCGACGGTTCGCGAGGAATACGGCGGCCTTAATTTGCTCGCGCCAACTGAAAGGAAAAATTTTGCAGCACTGAATGAAAGCGCCAAGCTCGAACGGGAAAAAGAGCGCGAGCGGCTGCGACGATTGCCGGCAACAGACACGACGCTGGTCACTGCGCCGGCGGATCGCGCCGCCGAACGCCGTTTGCAAAATTTTTATATCGATCTCAAAAGAAAAATCGAGCAAGCTCGCGCCGCGAGGAAGTCGGAGGAAGAAATTGTGGCGCTCAGGCAGCGTGAGATTGAAGCGTTTGCTCATGCTGAAACGCCGGCTTCGAGCGAACGCGTTGCGGCGTTGGCGGAAGATTTTCGAAATTGGCAATCCGGCCCGGCCTACAATCCGGTTTATGTCGATCTTTATTCCGGCAGCGCGCGCTTTCTACTTTCAATTTTTCGTTCGGCCGGCATCGCCGATGATAACGGCTTTGGCCGCGGTCTCGATGTGCAGCTTGCCGCCACCAACGAAGCGCCGCAGCAATCGTTGATTTACTCGCAGCATTACGCCTTTCTGCCGTTTCATTTGCAGTTTTTCAACCGGAGCGGCAAAGCTCACAAAGCGATACAAGGCGGCGCCATGCTGGCTCGCATTGCCCGGCGCTACAAACAAGGCGATTATATCGAAATGACTGCGCTTGAATGGCGCAACAACGCTTATTCGACATCGTTTTTGCCGTTCATGCTGGAGGCCGGCGGCGACAAGGGCGTTCTCGATGCGATTTTGAAATTGACGACGATCGGCAACGGCCATTATCAACACGGTTTGTATATTGGAGAAATTGGGCGGGTTGAGTTTTTGCCGTTTGAAATTCGCCACCATCGCCGCGCTTTTACAATTGCAAATTTATTCTACGGCGCCCGAGCGCAAATGACTTTTGGAAAGTTTCGCCTGTTCGCAACCGGCAAGCTCGGCGTTCGACTTGGCCAATTTGCCGAGCGCAAGCAACAAACTCTTTTGACCGATTTTCCGCCGATGCGCCGCTGGTCTTTTGGCGTCGAGCTATTCGGCGCGACGCTTTATCGCCCCACGCGCCATCGGCTTGAATTTGAGGTGATTGAAGACGACGCCCGCTTCATTCAAGGCCGGCTGCAAAAAGATCGCCAGGCGCGGCTGTCGTATCGGTGGGAGGTGAATGAGTGATGCTAAAAAAATCTTTCAAATTGACTTTTGTGTTTATTTGGATTAAATTTAACAAAAACGTTTTGATGATTTTATTAATTGAGTCTCGGCGAGGCAAATCCATGACAACATTTGATAAACAATTTATTACAGATGCTCAGGGACGACAAATCGGTGTCATTTTGTCTATTGACGTTTATAAACTGGTGGAGCCGATCCTGCGACAGTATGAGCAAAACAATCGCAGCGGATTTAAGGAGGCGAATGAAGACAAACTGCTAAAGCTTGAGCAAGCTGCGCATGATCCACTATTTCTTGCCGATTTGCAAGAGGTGATGCAAGACTTTGCGCATGTTGACATAGAAGGGTGGGAGCATGGCGCATGATGTATCAATGGAATCTCTTCTCGGCATCTCTTGATCCGGTACGCGGTTCAGAACAGGCGGGAAAGCGCCCGGTATTGGTCGTGAGCCGTGAGCGCATCAATCAAATCCTTCCTATTGTTAACGTGATTCCCATCACTTCCGTCAAATCGCCATCCCGCATCATTTATCCCAACGAAGTTTTGCTGCCCTCCGGAGCCAATGGATTGAGTGTTGACTCTATTGCATTATGTTACCAAGTGCGGACTTTAGATAAAACACGGCTCGAAAAGCATCTTGGTGAGTTGACCGATGCCGGCCTGCGAATGCAGATTCAAAACGCATTGCGATTTCAATTGGAATTATGAATATCATAATAAGTGTAAAATAATCTTTCCTGAGGAGGAGCGTGTGATGAAAAATTTTTCTTTGTTTTTTGTCAAAACCAAGGCGATCGCAGTTGTTTTAGTGCTCGTTGTGTTGCTAATGAGCGTCAATAGCTTGGCGCAAACCAACACAACAACGACCTTCGTCTACGATTCAACCCTCTACAAAGCCCTGCAATGGCGCAACATCGGGCCGTTTCGCGGCGGGCGCGCGTGCGCGGTGGCCGGTGTGCCGAGCCAGCCGTTCACGTATTATTTCGGCGCCACCGGCGGCGGTGTGTGGAAAACCGAAGATGCGGGCTTGACGTGGAAAAATATTTCCGACGGCTTTTTCAAAACCGGCTCGGTGGGCGCGATCGCGGTGGCGGATGCTGATCCGAATGTGATTTACACCGGCATGGGCGAGGCGGCGATTCGCGGGGTGGCGATTTCGCACGGCGACGGCGTTTACAAATCCACCGACGCCGGCAAAACCTGGAAGCTTTTGGGACTCGAAAAGACGCGCCAGATTTCGACGATTCGCATTCATCCGAAAAATCCCGATCTCGTTTACGTCGCGGCGCAGGGCAGCATTTGGAATCCGAATCCCGAGCGCGGCATTTATCGCTCGAAGGACGGCGGCAAAACGTGGGAGTTGGTTTTGCACGTCAATACCGGAACGGGCGCGAGCGATTTGAGCATGGATGCCAACAACCCGCGCATTTTATACGCGGCGTTTTGGCAGCATCAACGCCAGCCCTGGCGCGTCATCAGCGGCGGACCGGGCAGCGGCATTTACAAAACCACGGACGGCGGCGACGCGTGGCAAAAACTCACCGAAGGCTTGCCGGAGATGATGGGCAAAATCGCCGTGGCGGTTTCGCCGAAGAATCCCGAGCGTGTCTGGGCGCTGATCGAAGCGGAAAAAGGCGGCTTGTATCGCTCGGATAACGGCGGCAAAAATTGGCAGCTCATCAACAGCAAGCGCGTGTTGCGGGCGCGGGCGTGGTATTACATCGAAGTGTTCGCCGATCCGCAGGACGAGGAAACGGTTTACGTGCTCAACGCGCCGATGTTGAAATCCGTTGACGGCGGCAGAAATTTCCGAACGGTGCCGACGCCGCACGGCGACAATCACGATCAGTGGATCAATCCGGCCAACAATCAAAACCTGATCAACGGCAACGACGGCGGCGCGAATATTTCTTTCAACGGCGGCAAGACGTGGTCGACGCAGGCCAATCAACCGACGGCGCAGTTTTATCGCGTGATTGCGGACAATCGTTTTCCATATTATGTTTACGGCGGCCAACAGGATAACAGCTCGGTGGCGATTCCGAGCCGCACCACGGACGGCGGCATTGGCCGCGAGCATTGGTATGCCGTTGGCGGTTGCGAGAGCGCGCACGTGGCGTTCAATCCCGATCAGCCGGATTTGATTTACGCCGGTTGCTATCAAGGCATCATCACGGAGTACGATGCCGCGACGAAAAAAGAGCGCAACGTCATGGCCGAACCTTATCTCGGCCTCGGCAGCGACGCGAAGGAACACCGCTATCGTTTCAATTGGAACGCGCCGATTTTGGTTTCGCCGCACGATCTGAACATGGTTTATCACGCCGGAAACATTTTGTTGAAATCGAGCGATCGCGGCCAGACCTGGCAGGAGATCAGTCCTGACCTCACGCGCAATGAAAAAGACAAGCAGGGCAAGGGCGGCGAGCCGATTACCAACGAAGCGGCCGGCGCAGAAGTTTACAACACGATTTTTTATGTTGTCGAATCGAAGCATCAAGCCGGCACGATTTGGGCGGGAACGGATGATGGCCTCGTGCATCTCACCCGCGACGGCGGCAAGAATTGGGCGAACGTGACACCGAAGGGAATTGGCGAGGCGCAAATCAATGCCATCGAAGTTTCGCCGCACGATCCGGCGACGGCTTACATTGCGGTGACGCGCTACAAATTCGGCGATTTTACGCCGCACATTTTTAAAACCGCTGATTACGGAAAAACCTGGACGCGGCTGGTGAATGGCATTGGCGCGGAAGCGTTCGTGCGCGTTGTGCGCGAAGATCCGAAGCGCAAAGGCCTGCTGTATGCCGGCACCGAAACCGGCTTGTATATTTCGTTCAACGACGGCAAGCAATGGCAGCCGTTCCAACTTAATCTGCCGGTGGTGCCGATTACGGATTTGAAGATTCGCAACGATGATGTAGTGGCGGCGACGCAAGGCCGCTCGTTTTGGATTTTGGATGATCTCACGCCGCTGCATCAAATCAACGATGAAGTGGCGAAAGCCGAGGTGCATTTGTTCAAGCCGCGCGCGTCGTATCGCATGGAAGGCGGCAGCAGCGATGCGCCAGGCTTGGGGAAAAATCCGCCGAATGGCGCGATGATTTTTTATTCTTTCGCGAAAGCGCCGGATACTTCTAAGGTCGAAATCAAGCTTGATATTCTCGACGCGAATGAGCTAGTAATCCGCAGTTACTCTTCCAAGCGCAAAGAACAAGCCGGCGGCGAGCCGGAGGGACCGGGAGGCGGTGAAGCGCCGCGGCCGTTGCCAGTGAAAGCCGGGATGAATCGTTTCGTCTGGGATTTGCGCAGCGAGAATGTTACTCGCGTTCCAGAGCTTTTTGTTTTTGGCAGCTTGCAAAGTTACAAAGTCGCGCCGGGAACTTACAAGGTGAGACTCACCGCGGGTGACAAGAGTATGGCGCAGTCTTTCGAAGCCGTGCAAGATCCGCGGATACCGATTTCACCCGCGGCTTTTCAAGAGCAGCAAACGACGTTGGCCACGATTCGCGGCCACGTCAACGAGATTCACGAAACCGTGCAGCGGCTGCGCGATGTGCGCAAACAGATCAAAGAGCTGATGGGACGCACGAAAGATCAAGCCAATGCCAAAGCAATCGCCGATTCCGGCAAGGCTTTGGCTGAACGAATGACAAAATTTGAAGAGCAGCTCGTGCAGCCGAAACAGGAGACGTTCCAGGACGTTATCAATTTTCCCAACAAGCTGAACGCGCAGTTTCTTTATCTCATGAGCGAAATTGACTCGTCCGATCCGCCGCTTACCAACGGCTTGAAAACACGCTTTGCGACGTTGAATGCGGAATGGGAACAGCTCAGGCCAATGAGAAATCGTCTGTTAGAGCAAGAGGTGACGAGATTCAATGCGTTGTTCCAGCAGAACGCGATTCCGGCGGTGATCGTGCCGAAGGCGTCGGCAGCGACGACTGCAAGTGATGGCGGGAAAAAGTAATTTCCGTGTCGGTTTGGACATCCATCAAATGAAAATGGGTTTCGTAGTAGTGCCTTCAGGCGCCGACCCTGAAGGGTCTACTACGAAAGCTCTTTTCATGTTAAGTTTGGGCTACAAAATAGCGCCTAAAAATGCTTGTTTCTTGCAGGAATTTTAGTTATATTACCGCCGTGTAACATGGGAAGTCCCGATAATTTGAACTTTTTACTCTTCCGCGTATCTTCGAGGCGGGAGTGCTTGAACTTCTCAACGGCGCCTTCAATTCGGGTGGCACTCCTACCAGCGCTTTTTCCTAAAGGGCTTTAGTTTTTTAGCTTGATATATAAATTGCAATAGCTTGACCCCGGTTTAGCTTCAGTTGTTATGCCATGATTGGCAAAGTTATCAACAAATACCGCATTGACAAGAAACTTGGCGAAGGCGGTATGGGTGTGGTCTACAAAGCCTGGGATGTGGATTTGGAAAGGCCTGTGGCGTTGAAGATGCTGCACCCGGTGTTTTCGCAGGACGAGGCTTTCCTCAAACGTTTTAGGGCCGAAGCCAGAGCTTTGGCGAAATTGGATAATCGCCATATTGTCACGGTCTACGACCTGCAGAAAACGGAGGACGGCTTGTCCATCGTCATGCAGTATGTCGAGGGCGTGACGCTGGCCGGTAAGCTGGAAAAGTTCGGTCCGATTCCCGCCGCAGAAGCGTTAATCATTTTTAAGCAACTGCTCGAAGCCCTCAGCCACGCCCACCAAGCCAGGATTATTCACCGGGATGTCAAACCCAGCAACGTCATGCTCAACCAGCAGGGCATCGTTAAAGTAACGGATTTTGGTTTGGCGAAAGTTCCATTCGACTCGGTGCTGACGCAATCGCGCAGCACCGGCGGCACGTTGTGCTATATGCCTCCCGAACAAATCCGCAGCCTGGCGAATGTCGATCAGCGCAGCGATATTTATTCTGCCGGCATGACGCTGTACGAAATGCTGGCCGGGAGGCTGCCGTTTGACAAGCACGAAAACGTTTACGCTTTGGCGCAGATCATCGTTGAAGGGGATTTTCTTCCTCCGGATCATTATCATTCTGCGGTGCCCCAAGACCTTTCCAAGATCGTGATGAAGGCTGTTGCCAAGGAGCCGGCCAACCGGCACCAAAGTGTGGAGGAAATGTTGGAGGCTGTCAGGAATTTTGAAGCGCCTGAGGAAACCCACACACTTTTACCGCCTATCTCCAAGCCGCGGCCCGGCATAAAAATGGGGCGTTTAGCGGCTGCCGTGTTATCATTTCTTGTTTTTGCCGCTCTGATCTTTTTTGTTTTCCATTTTTTGACTGATTCGGCCTCGACTACCCTATCGATCTCTACGAATCCCCACGGCGTCGCGGTTTTTCTGAATGGGGACTCGCTCGGGCTTACTCCCTTCAGTGCCCATCCCGCGAGAACCGGAAGGCTTCCACTGCGGCTGAAAAGGCCGAATTATTTGACTATCGACACCGTGGTGGTCATCGCGTCGGGCCGGGAGACAAAACTTGCATTTTCCTTGCAACAGGTGGTTCCACCCGCAAAGTCGGATTCCGAAATTATCGCACCCCAGTTTGGCTCGGTGCAAATTCTCTCGCAACCATCTGAGGGCGACATTTTCATCAATGAGCAATCTCGCGGTAAAACGCCAAACACTCTCAGAGATTTGCCGGTTGGTAATTATATCGTGGTGCTAAAAAAAGCCGGGTATCAAGATTTTTCAACCTCTGTCACCGTGGAAGCTGGCAAAGAGAAAAAGGTTGATGCGAGGCTGGCGCCGCTCATGGGCAAGCTGCAAGTTGTGGTCAAGCCTTTCGGCTCAGTTTACATAGACGGTATGAGCAAAACAGAAAACACTTCTGAGCCGTATGAAGCCGACCTGCCGGTGGGACTTCATCGCGTCAAGATCGTTCATCCTACCTTTGGCTATTGGGAAAAGGATATCGAAATCAAACCGGATAGCCTGCAGGCGATAGAAGTTGATTTCAACAAAGAAGTGAAGATTACAGTAGCTTCGACGCCCGAATGGGCCTACATTTACGTGGATGACAAAGACACCCGCTATCAAACGACCCAGGTAATTCATGTTCGAGTTGGCAAACATCGCATCGAAGTTCGACGTGAAGGTTTTGTTGTTGAGCCAGACGTCATCGTACTCAATCTTGAAGATGATTTGGCGGAGCCGTTGCACTTCACGCTGAAGGAGAAGCCATGAGCCTGGGCAGAGGGCCGAGGGCATAGAGCAAAGCATAAAAGATAAAGCGTAAAACGAAATTACGTTTTACTCGTTACTTGTTACTCATTTTCGGAGGCAAGGATACTACCACGGAGGTTGAATTGCCACCGTTTTCGTTATGCCAGACAAGGGTTAAAATTAAACAACACAATGTCAGTGCGAGTCCCGCGCTTCTCAGCAGGACGAAGCAATCTGCCGATTTTAAAGGGATAGCTTCGCTGAGAAACGTTCGCAATGACGTTACAAACTAAACCGAAACGAGCTCTCAGTTGCCTTTTATGATTTGCGGTATGTTTCTTGTTAAACAAACATCACAAGTTTCAAAGGTAATTCTGTCCCAGCATTTTATTTTAATGAGGTCACGATGACAATCAACGATACTTTACGACTTTTGCGGTCGCTGATTCCGGTCCTGTTTGCCGGCGCGTTGTCGGTTTCTACGGTTCTGGCTCAAAGCCCATGTGAAAAAGAGCTGGTCGAGGCCGAAGACAAATTACAACGAGGATATTTTGACGAGGCGGTTGCCCTCGTCAACCGTTGTCTGAACCGGGTCAAAATTGGCACTGCCGATAGCGTGCGGTGCTATTTGCTGTTGGGCAAGGTTCACTATGCCAAAAGCCTTGCCGACAGCGCCATCGTGTATTTGCGCAAACTACTGGCGATGATTCCGAATTGGCGGCCTGATCCTGCAAAGGATAACCCGTCGTTCAAACTGTTTGCGGAAAAAGTTATCTTGGACTTTGAAGCAGAACGGCTAAGGCAACAGGCCGAGCAGCAAAAGACAGTGCAGGAGCCGAAGCAACGCGAGCCGTCCGGCGGCAACAAGAAATGGCTCTGGATCGGCGGCGCCCTCGCGGCGGGAACAGCGGCCTTTCTCGTCTTTCGTGGCGACGGGAATCCGCCCGCGCGCCTTCCGGACCCGCCGGCTTTGCCGGGAAAATGATGGGAGCGCGGACTTTCTTGTCCGCGATACGCGTGTGGACTAGAAAGTCCACTACGCCTCTCAGTCGAAGGAGCAATCTCATGAAACCAGCGCTTGGGTTGATGATCAACATAATCGTTCTTTTCGTTTTTTTTTCCATCGGTGGCGCGCAGCCCAAGGTGGTGTCGGTCAAAGACCTCGGCGTTGTGGCGCAACCGGCGACCGTTCTCTCACGCGACGGGGGATTCACCACACGCGCCGGCGGCAAAATTCTCTGGACGTTCGCCGATACCTTCTTGAATACTCCAGCGGCGGACAGCGCGACGTATCGCTCAAACACCGCGGCGCTGGCTGATCCGTCGCGTCCGTTGCAGGTCACAGAACCACTCGACAGCAAAAAGACGCCTTTACCGGCGCTCGCTTTCACCAAAGCAGAGCAGGCCTTCAACGACTCAACCAAAAGTCCTACCAATCGGATCGCGCTTTGGATCGGCGGACTTGTTCCCGATAGCGATGGCAGCGCACTCGCGTTTTACTCAAAAGTCCATGTCAAAAGCTCCTCGAACTTTGACTTCCTTGGAGTTGGAACCGCTCATTTCCGGCCCGACAGCACCTCCGGCGTGCGTGATGCCAATTTACTTTTTGGCATGAATGAGCCGCTTTTTACCAAGGCGTTTTTGCATGACGGCATGGTTTATCTTTATGGCGGGATAACCGGCGGCGGTCTAGCCCAGCCGCATTTTCTGGCCCGCGCCCCGCTCGGCCAAGCCACGCAGCGTTCCGCCTATCGCTTCTGGAGCGGTTCGGCTTGGGATAGCGATGTTAGCAAGCGCGCGCAAGTTTTTGGCGGCGTCGGCAGCGGTTTGACAGTCGCCTACAATGCCTATTTGCAGGGCTTTACGGCCGTCTACAGTCCGATATTTTCCAATAAAGTCGTGATGCGCATGGCCGGCAGGCCGGAAGGGCCCTGGAGCCAGCCGATCGAGCTTTTTACAG
>Ga0247727_10016890_pt1 | contig 11699 bp, 9 predicted proteins | sample WisWelCaveWW1625_FD_202498 | JGI IMG/M metagenome (GOLD analysis project Ga0247727, IMG submission 202498) | Biofilm microbial communities from Wishing Well Cave, Virginia, United States - WW16-25 | ecosystem: Environmental > Aquatic > Deep subsurface > Groundwater > Cave microbial mat | place... | reverse complement strand
CGACGCGCTCGACCTTCGCGCCGGCGAGATCGCGCTTCATCTCCGCCGCTTGTTTGTCCATGTAATTGCCGATGTAGGCGCCGGCCGCGCCGCCAACCGCCGCGCCCAGAATCGCGCCAAGCATCGTATTGCCGGCGGCCCTGCCAATCGCGCCGCCGACCACGGTGCCCGCTCCGGCGCCGATCACCGCGCCTTTACTTTTCTTGCTCCAACTCGAGCAACCCGCGCTCATCGCGAGCATGGCCACGCTCAACAGCAGGACGATGATTTTTTTCATCAGATGATCTCCTTGATTTTAATCCTTTCCCGGAAAACTTATTGTAGCGCAGACTGCCAGTCTGCAAACGAAGGCAAGCTGGAAGCTTGCGCTACAGAATCTTCGCGGTCGTGCTGGTTTTTTCAGAGTAATACAATAACAAAATAAGCCGGGGCAAAATTAAATGCAATATTTTTGTTCAGACGCAAAGACACAAAGGATACAAAGAAAAAAGCAAAGATTTTTTAGAGACAAAATAATAGACGACAAAATGATGAAAATTATTTTATCGTTCATCCCTGGCCTGCGGCAGGGCAGGCATTTTGTCTTCCGGGGTGCGGGTTCGTTGTGCGTTTTCGGTCTTTTATTTCTCCATTCCTCAATTTTTTCGCCCGAACGCTTTTTGCAATTGAGTCATTAACGCGCGGCGGACTTCCATCACGTTTTCATTGAGCACTTTCAAATCCGGACTTTTGCGATTTAAAAAACTCAATCCCTGCTCATTGCCGGTAATTAAAAAATCGCTGATCGCCGCTTTGTAATTGCGGCGTTGATCGAGCGGCTTGCCGTTGATCAGCCAGCTGTTTTTTTCCGCGCTCCAGCTCACCCGCGCCGTTTGCAAAAATCCGCCGGTGCCTTTGTTGGCAACGCCCTGATCGAGCACCTGTTGCAATAAACGGCCGCGCATTTCCACCGCCACGACATTGCCGCCAAACGGCAAAATGCGAATCACCTCATACTCCGAAATATTGCCCGGCGGCAGCTCGTCGTCGATGCGCACCGAGCCGCCGTTGAAGATCGCCAGCTCGACACCGGAGGCCGCATTCAGAAAACCTTCGACTATTATATCGGTGAGCTTGCCCGGATAATTGCGCACCGTGGATTCGCGGCCATCGAGCGCGACCGGAGAATTTACCACCAACTTGCCCGGCTCGAGCCCCATTTTGCGAAACGCGCCGAAGGCCTGATCGACCCAACCTTGCACCACCTGAGCGACTTCCGGATCTTCGGGAATTTTATTTGTGATCGGCTGGAGCCGCGAATCGATTTGCAACCGCCGCGTTTCGGTGTCATAAATCAAATCGTGAATGTAAGCTGAACGCGCATTGGCATCGGCTTTAAAGATTGGCGTAAAATTCGCGCCACGCCAGACCTGCACATTTTCATGCTCGTGGCCGCCTAAAATCAAATCGATGCCCGGAATGGTTTGGGCGAGCCTGATATCGTCTTCGAGCTGCAGATGCGTTACCGCGATAAGAATATCCACTTTGTCGCGCAAGGCCTGCACCTGTTTTTTCGCCGCTTCGAGAGGATCGACATAGGTGACGTAATCAGGTTTGTTCTTCGTGAGCATCACGCCGAACAAACCGATGCGCGCCTGTTGATTCGAAGCATTGGTCACGGTGAAGATAATATTTTCCTCAACATTCGGAAACGGCTTCTGGTTGCGATCAAACGCGTTGCTGGAAAACCATTTAAACTTTGACTCCGCCAGCCGCTGCAAAAACGGCTGTTCGCGGAGATCAAATTCGTGATTGCCGAACGTGCAGTAATTCAAGCCGGCGGCATTCAAGACCGAGATCATTTGCTTGCCGGCCAGCCGCTCACCATCGACAACCGCGGTGCCCAACGCGGAGGGGCTGAGGAGATCGCCGGCGAGAATCATATAGGTGTTCGGATTCTCGCGCAGCAGTTGTTGGCGCAGCGTGGCGAGCCGCGCCATGCCGCCTTCTTTGCCGCCGCTCACCGGCGTGATTTCATAGACGTCGTTGATCTGCAGCAGGGTGAGCTTGACGATGGTGCCATGCGGCGTGTTGGGTGACAGCGCCAGAATGAAAGCCGATGCGACAAACATACTCGCCCCAAATAATGATCGAGCATGCGAAGTTTTTTTCATCATTTTCTCCTTTCAGCTTGTCTGAAAATCCGGCGTAGCCTATTACAAGTGAAATCTTTGTCGCGGCTCGCCTGCGTTAGGCTTTTGGGTATTTCAATCGGTCATTCACAGTATATGGAAGCGGAATACATCCCTCTCGCATCAATTCACCAATCAAATAATGCGAGCCGGTGATGCAGAGCAAATCGTCGTCGCGGCAAATTTTGCGGGCCTCGGTAAATGCGGCGGCCGGCGCATCAAAAGCTGCGGCAGCAAAACCGAACGTACGCGCGGTCTTTGCTAATTGCGCCGATGGACGCGCGCGATCCGTCGCCGGTGTCGCGAAAAAAAAACGTGGCGACAAATTTTGCCATGCGCGAAAAATGGGCGAGAACGTTTTGTCTTCGAGCAATCCCATCACGACCAATAAACGGCGGAATTTGAAACTCTCTTTCAGATTTCGCGCCAGCACGCGCATGCCATCGGCGTTGTGCGCCGCATCAACGATGATTGCCGGCTGTGTTTGCAAAACCTGCAAACGCGCCGGCCAGTAAGCCGTTTGCAGCCCGCGGCGAATGGCGCTGTCAGTAATCGAAAAATTTTTCTCGCGCAGCAGCCTTGCGGCCAAAATCGCGAGCGCGGCGTTATTCGCCTGATGCCGCCCGTGTAAGGCGCAGGCGACGTCAATTAAATTAAGATTAAAATGAGATGAGGCAAGTGTAAATTGCAATCCGTTCGGTGAGGCGGAAATATCTTTAATGTCGGCATGTTCCGACAATTCGTATAACGGCGCCCGCAATTGCCGGCAGCGTTGGCGAATTTGTTCGCGTGCCGCTTCCTGCCGCGCGCCGGAAACGCACGGCACGTTTTTTTTGATGATCCCCGCCTTTTCGCGGGCAATCGCCGCGAGCGTGCGGCCGAGATATTTTTGATGCTCCAGGCCAATCGTTGTGATCACGCTGACTTCGGGCTGCACCACATTCGTCGCGTCCAGCCGCCCGCCGAGCCCGGTTTCGATAATGGCCAGCTCGACATTTCTTTGCGCAAAAATTTGAAAGGCGATCACCGTCAACGCTTCAAAATAAGTCGCCTGCATCTTCTCCATCAGCATGCGGCAATTTTGCAAAATGTCTTCGATTTCCTGAAAAGAAACCGGCGCGCCGTTGACCTGAATGCGCTCGTTAAGCTGGACGAGATGCGGCGAGGTGTAAAGTCCGGTGCGTAATCCCGCGGCTTTGCCCATCGCCGCCAGCATTGCCGCAGTCGAGCCTTTGCCGTTCGTGCCGGCAATGTGAACGGTTGGATATTTTAGTTGCGGTTGATTGAAAAATTGACAAAGCTTCTTTATCCGCTCCAATCCCAATTGCCAGCCGAAGAAGCCGAGAGAGTCGAGGAAGCGTTGAGAGTCGGGAGGTAATGATGATTGCGCTTGCAAGGTTATCGCCATTGTTGAAAAAAAATTATTGACTCTCGCGCCAGAAACATGTATATTCAAAATGCGTACCAATTTGCCATGGCTCTTGTCATTGGCCCGCAGATGAAAAAAGCTTTGGGTTGGATGCTGGGCTTTCTTGTCCCGGCTATAGATTCGCAAGAATCGTCCGGCCCATTTTTATTTTTACCGTCCGCGTAAAACCTTCAACTCTTTCTCGCGAGCATATTCAATTCCCAGATTCTTCAACTTCAACTGAAAAACATCAGCCACCACTTTATTCAATTGTTTCTCCGGTATGGCGATGCCGCACAAAATACCCAGAGATTTGTCCGGCTGGGTTTCGGATTTTCTGAAAGATTCATCAAAGAAGATTAGCATATCAACTGTGAGCTGGGAAAAATATTTTTAAGATAATCCGAGCTTCCAGCCAAAGAAACTGAGGTGGTCGAGAAAGTTTTGGGAATCGGGAGTTAACGAAACTGATAGGGTGAGGCGATGAGCACATTTTTCCGAGCGGCTCACGAACTTGCTTCCAGCGGCAGGACGGTTATGAATTGAGAAAAAACGCGCAAGAAAAACCGGTTCAGCGTCCATCATCGCCATACATATCCTCGCGCCGAAGTGAAAGCGTTGATGGCCAGGGGCCGTAATGATCCACTGGAAAATTTAGTGGCGGGCGGTTTCCGTTAGAGATCGGCTGCTCATCAACAACTAATACCATCCGGTATTCCCCCGGTCGTATGCCGGGCGGGAAGTGCAAGCTCATAATGCCGCCTGGGCTCACATGAGCTGTGGTTTCAATAGTTTTCATGGCATCTTTTCTTGCGATTAAGGCTGATTTTAATATCATGTTTTTCGCCAAACAGTACTAATTTAGTATTTAGTGACCCTAAATGCAAGCAGTTTTGAAGAATCTGCTTTGAAATTTAAAGCTTTTGTCGTAAATTTGCCGTAGCAGAAAATCACGTTTTTGAGGTTTGTGCATCAGCCAGGCGGATGTCTGTTTAAGCAAGAGCATGACGATTAAGCGGAGGAAAATATGCCGGAATTCATGGATCCCACAACTGATTTTGGCTTCAAAAAGCTGTTCGGTGACGAGGCCAACGCCGATCTGACCATCAGTTTCCTGAATGATTTGTTGGAGCTCAATCCGCCTTTGGTCGAGTTGAGCTTTGCCAATCTCGAACAACTCCCGGAGACACCGGAGCAGCGCATCGGCGTTTATGATCTTTTGTGCCGCGATGGCAATGGCAATGAGTATCTGGTGGAAATGCAAAAAGGCCGCATCACCAACCTCGAAGACCGGATGGTTTACTACTCGACCTTTCTTATCACCGGGCAAGCCCGGAAGGGCCGCCAGCGCGCCAATTATGAATATCAACCGACGCTGGAAACGACGCATGTTAGCGAGGCCGCCGAGGTGGCTTATGGCAAAAGCACCGCACCGGTGATCGCGGCGAATTGGAACTATAAGTTGAAAAACGTTTATTGCATTGCCATTGTAGGTTATCCGGCGCCCGGCAACACGATCACCACAAATCATAATAGCATCAGAAATGATCGCCCGCCGCATGAGCCTTTTTATGACAAGCTCAAATTCGTTACCGTTGATCTGGCGGCGTTCGATCCCCGCAAACCGGAATACAGTTTGGATCGCCATCTCAACCGCTGGCTCTATTTTCTCAAATATGCGCCAAGCCTGGATGAAGTGCCGGCGATATTCAAAAACGATCGCATCATGCAAAAGGCGTTTTGGATTGCCGCGGTGGCCAATTTTACGGAAAAAGAGCGGCTGCAATACGAGCATAACCTCAAACGTCTGCGCGATGCTTATGCGATCTGGGAAACCTATCATGAAGAAGGCAGAACGAAGGGTTTGGAAGAAGGCAGAACGAAAGGTTTGGAAGAAGGCAGAATCGAAGGCAAAATTGAAGGCAAAATCGAAACCCTGCTTTTGCTTTTCTCTCAACAGCTTGGTCCAATTCCGGCGGAGATCGAAGCTTCTCTTCATACGCTCAAAGATCCGGAACAAATTCAAGCGATTTTAACGCAGTTCATGCAAATCAAAGATTGGGAGGAGTTACGAAAACTTCTTTCGGCAACGCCCAAATAATATTTATTGATTGCATGACGGTATGAGCACTACTTCCTTCGTTCTCCAGGGCAAACTCGACAACCTGCCGGCCCGCCCCGGTGTTTATCAATTCAAAGATAAAACCGGCAAGATTATTTATGTCGGCAAGGCGAAAGTTTTGCGGAATCGCGTGCGATCGTATTTTCAGGAAGCGCGACCGCTGGATCCAAAAACATTTCGGCTCGTGGCGCGCGTGGCGGATCTCGAAGTGATCGTCACCGATTCGGAGATGGAAGCGCTCATTCTCGAGATGAATTTGATTAAAGAATATAAACCGCGCTACAATGTCAACCTCAAAGACGATAAAAGCTTTCCTTATATTCGCGTCACCAGCGAGCTTTTCCCGCGCATTTTTCCCACCCGCCGCATTGTCAAAGACGGCTCACAATATTTCGGCCCGTACACCGACGCCGGGCAGATGCGGGCGCTGCTGAAAGCGGTGAAGCGTATTTTCCCGATTCGCAGCTGCAATTATCACTTCACGCCGGAAATCATTGCGCGCAAAAAATACAAGCTCTGCCTCGATTATTATATCAAAAAATGCGACGGCCCGTGCGAAGGCCTCGTGCCGCCGGAAGAATACGGCAAAGTCGTGCAGCAGGTGGTGAATTTCATCAATGGCCGCGACCGTCTCGTGATCAATGAGATGAAAGAGAAAATGCAAATGCTTGCCGAAAAGCGGCTCTACGAGCAGGCGGCGAAGCTGCGCGACCGCATTCGTTTCATCGAAGAGTTTCAATATAAGCAGAAAATGGTATCGGAAGATTTGACCGATCGCGATATCGTGGCGGTGGCGATGGAAGACGAAGACGCGGCCGGCGCGGTGTTCAAGGTGCGCGACGGCAAAATTATCGGCCGGCAGCATTATTATCTCAACGGGGTGTTCGGTGAAAAATATGAAAGTGTCATCGCGGCGTTTACCAAGCAGTTTTATTTGAAAGCGGATTTTATTCCGGAGGAAATTTTCCTGCCGGCGGAAATTCCGGAAAGCGAAGAGATTCAGCAATGGCTTGAATCGCGGCGGCAGGCGGCGGTAAAAATTGTCACGCCGAAGCTTGGCGAGAAGGCGAAACTGGTGGAGATGTGCGCGAAGAATGCGCATCTGCTTTTGCAGGAATTAAAATTGCAAAAAATGCAGGCCAGGATGAAGGTGCCGCACAGTCTCATCGCGTTGCAGCGCGATTTGCATCTGGAGAAACCGCCGCGGCGCATCGAGTGTTTCGATATTTCCAACATTCAGGGCACCGATCCGGTGGCCGCGATGGTGACGTTTGAAGACGGCCGCCCGAAAAAATCCGATTATCGCAAATTCAAAATTCGCGTCAAACAAACGCCGGATGATTTTGCGATGATGCAGGAGGCGGTCACGCGGCGTTATTCCGGATCGCTCGCGCAAAAAATGCCGCTGCCGGATTTGATTCTGGTGGATGGGGGCAAAGGCCAGCTCAATACGGCGCTCGGCGTGTTGCAAAAACTCAATTTGAAGATTTCCCTGGCGGCGCTGGCGAAGCGGCTGGATGAAATTTTCGTTCCCGGCTCGCCCGATCCGCAAAATATTCCCAAAACCTCATCCGGCTTGAAATTGCTGCAACAACTGCGCGATGAAGCGCATCGTTTCGGCGTCACGTTTCATCGCTCCCTGCGCACGAAGCGCACGACGATTTCGGAGCTGGACAGCATTCCCGGCATCGGCGCCGCGAAACGCAATGCGCTGATTAAATTTTTCGGCTCGGTGGAAGGCGTGCGGCAGGCCGCCGTGGATGAGCTGATTCTCGTGCAGGGCGTCACGGAAAATCTCGCGCAGAAAATCTGGGAATATTTTCATACGGTGAAAGATGAGAAGACGGCGAAGGCCATGGCGGCGCAGCAACAAGCGGAAGATACAAACCCTGAAGAAGCAGATGAGATTGACCCCGAAACAAATGAAACGACTTCAAATGTTTTTTGACCAACGGATAAAAGCTGCCAACGGATTTTTCTCGAGAGCAATTATCCATTTTATGAAAATTCGCTTCATTCGCAGCCAAAACCGTTTTCTATCATTTTCGCTTTTTTTGCCCTTTTTCTTTTTTCTGCTTGCGCCCGACGGCAAGTATGATCCCACCACGCTGGTCTTTCCGACTTTTTTGCACACCTATGGCGTGCGCAAGGCGACGGCGAAACATCTTTTCCTTTATATGCAGAACCGCGTGAAGGTGCGCGATCCGCAAGGCATTGCTGCAACGCGACTCGATGTTTGGGACGATCCCAAAGAAACGAAGGATGATGATGAAATTACGGTGTACGGCGTCAACTCCGGGCAGGACGTGGTGATTTACAACACGTCGATGACGGCGATTACGGTTTATGGATTGCATGAAAAGGGCGAGCGCAAGTTGAATCGACCGGCCGGAATTGCGGCGCATCGCACGGGCGAGGTTTATCTCGCCGATACCGGCAACAATCGCGTCGTGCATTTTTTTAATCCGGGCCGTGAGTTGAAATGGGTGCGGCCATTGGGCGGCATGGCGGCGCCGCGCGACGTCGCGATTTCGGCGGATCACACGGTTTATGTGGCCGACACCGGCAATAATCGCGTGCTCGTTTTTCGCAATGACCAGTTGCTGCAAACCTGGGAGCAGGCGGGACAATTGGCTTTGCCCTCCGGCATCGCTGCCACCGACAGCACGGAGCGATGGTCTTACTACAAAGATAATTTCGTTATCGTGATCGACCGCGACGGCCAGCGCTTGCAAAAATTCACGCGCGACGGCCGTTTGCTCAAAACCGTGAACGCCGCTGAGATCGGCAGGCCGAATGCGAAATTGATGTACGCCGCGATTGATTATTACAGCAATGTTTTTGTCACTGATTTCAACAATCATTGCGTGCACAAATTCGACCGCGAGTTGAATTATCTGGCCGCGTTTGGCCGGCAGGGCGGCGGCGAAAAAGAGTTCCTCGAGCCGCGCGGCATCGCGATTTACAAACGTTTCGGCCAGGTGCTCGTCGATGATCGCGAGTCGGCGCAATATTACTGGATCGGCGTCGATGCGCTGAATTATCGCGCCGCGCGCTATCCGAATCCGCAGTTGCTGCAGCTTGATTATTTTCTGACCGAAACCGCCTACGTCACCGTGGAAATTCTTGACGCGAGCGGCAACGTGCTCGGCCGGCCGCTGGATAAAACCTTGCGTTTTTCCGGCGCGCAGCAGGAATTGTTTGGGGGCAACTGGGAGCCGGTCGCTGCGGCGTGGAGCGACAACCGGCGCCGTTACGATCCTCGGCTTTTACAAAAGCTGCCGCCGGTGGCTGCCGGAAAATATGCGCTGCGTTTGACGATAGCCGCAACGTATTCGAGCTATAAATACTTTGCCAAAACCGTCGAGACCGGCGTCGAGCTATAGCAAAAATTTTTCATTTCGATCTTGCATTTTTACGCGATGTGAAGTATATTAGTTATAGAATTTTCAGGCGCCTCGTGATGGCGTTTTGAAATTCTGTAACATCGCTTCGATCACCTCTGATTACCTCGCCTGTTGTTCAAGTTGGCAAGCCCCTCTTCGCAAGTGTTTGCATCGGTGGAAATGTTGCTGTTTCTAAATCTTATTTCGTTTTTACTGAAAGTTTGGAATTTTTTTGGCCGTGAGGTCTGGTTTGAGCGGGTTGATGGCAGCAAGCCGTCAGCGCGTCTTACCGGCAAAATTGTTTTATGAGCACAATAGTCGAAATTCAACCATCAAAAGGAGGTGGCTCACATGGTCGTCGTTCGACAATTATGTAAATCACCCGCCTCGGCTCGCGGCCTCATGCAAACCTCGGCCTACGGTAGCTCGAAAAAACGCCGGCGACGTGCGGTGGCGGCGAAAAGAAAAAAGCATCGGCCCATGCCGCAAAGCTTTGTGCCCATGCGGTTGGTGCGCCAGCAACCGCGTCCGAACCGGCCGAACCCGCGCGGCTTGCTGGCGGCGCTCGGGCTGTTCACGTTGCTCGGCGCCGGCGCGTTGAATCGCAGCGACGACGTGTCGCTGTCCGTGCTGGATTCTCCGCGTTCGGCTCTCGTCACCGCGCCGGCGCAAAATGTCGCCGCGAATACCGGCTTGCCGGAAAACGGCGCGTGGCGCAACGACGGTCTGGTTTCCAATTTCGCGCCGCATTTGGTTGTGGCGGCGCCGGAACTTCCGTCTTCCACATCGCTGCCGCGTTTGACACCGCCAATGAGCGCCACATCCGTTGCGCCGCCGGAAAACACCGCGGTGGAACAATTGGCCAGCCTCGATCCTGAACTCAAATTGCGGGATTGGCCGCTACCCGAGGCGCGTCTCAATGCGTTGCCGGGCGGCAGCGTGGTGTCCTCCTTGCTAACGCCGGTATCGCCGCAAATCGGATTGCACTGGGAACGTTTGGCGCTGGTGCAGACCGGCAGCATTGGCATGACGATGTTCGGCTTTCAGAAATTTGACGAATTTTTTGGCCGCGGTGAACGCGCATTTCGCGCCGGCAGCGATTGGACGAAAGATCGCACGCTGCACTTTGACGAGTTGATTCACTTTCAGGGCGGCTATCGCATCACGCAGGGGTTGGTTGGGATGTATCGCTGGGCCGGATTGAATGCCACGTGGTCGGAAGGCCTCGGCGCGGGAACCGCCGCTTCGGTGATGACCTTCCTCGAATACGTCGACGGTCGGCGGCCCGGCAAACAAGGCGCCAGTTATTCGGACTTCACGGCGAATCTGCTCGGCGTCGGGTTTGCGCTCGCGAAGATGCACGTGGGCGTGTTGCAGGACGTCGATCTGCGGCTCAATTACACTTCATTCGGCGACGTGTTGCAGAAAAAGACGTTGTTGAAATACGATCGCATGACGCATTGGCTCACGTACGATCTGCAGCGCAAAGTAAATTTGCCGGTGCACGTCGGCGTCGGTTATGGCGTGCAAAATGCCTTCAAGCCGCAGGTGCGCTCGGAATATTACCTCGGCGTTGGCTTCACGCCGGTGGCGATTTTGCAGCGCTATTATCCCGCCGCGGCCAGGCCGTTCGCGTGGTTGAATATGTATCACATCGGCTGGCAGGTGCAGATAAAGTAGACTCGTTGCTGTTTGCCTGATGTTGTATGCTCGTGCTCGCCTGGTGAAGGGTTGAAAACAAGTATGAGTGGAAGGGTGGCAGGATCACCCTCTTGAAATTCAATAATTGCCGCTTGCAAAGGGAGAGGTCCAACCTCTCCCTTTTTTATTTGCCGCCATCAAAAAATTCGTGGGAAATCCATCCGATTTTTGTGTCTATGATCAGTAGAAAGGCCGCCACTCTTAACCCGGTTCGACAGTTGGTTAAGCTATACTCGTTACGGGTGAATTTGTAACTGTCATGGTAAAAACAGATTCATAAAAACAGTAATTTACATAAAGCTTTTTGTTACCTTCTCACCCTTAACGAGTATAAACACATTTTTTTTAAAATGAAATCTTTTGTCTTGACAAGCTGATTTAAATTTTGTATATTTCACCGTTCAATAAAGATTTCGAGCGGTAATATTGAACAGGGAGCGTTTTAGCGAGTCTGTGGGAAGCTTTTCACCCCGAAAAATTATCTCATTTTTATCAGACTGATCCAGGCGAGCGATTGGTGTTTTTAATCGAACGTCCTGAAGTCATTTTCAGGCTCGTATCGCCTGGATTCAGGAGACTCATTTTTTCTGCCCTGAAAGGAGGTTTGCTTTTATGCTAAGACCTGGAGACCAACAGCCTGAACCGCCCGGAGGGCGTGCTGCAGAACGGCTCCGTGAGTTTATTGCCGGGCGCTTCCCTGACGGAGTTCCATTGCCGCAGGGTGCGGAAGAGATTCCGCCCGAAAACCTCGACGCCCACATCCAGCCCGCTAAGGAAAAAAAAGGTCACAAGCCGGGCAAAAAACGCCGGCCACGCGCCGGGCGAGGCAAACGACAAGCTGAACAAGATAAAAAAACGTGAGAGAGGGCTTGAGCAAATAATCAAATCCGGGTGAAAAGCCTGGAGACCAA
>Ga0247727_10016889_pt1 | contig 11699 bp, 13 predicted proteins | sample WisWelCaveWW1625_FD_202498 | JGI IMG/M metagenome (GOLD analysis project Ga0247727, IMG submission 202498) | Biofilm microbial communities from Wishing Well Cave, Virginia, United States - WW16-25 | ecosystem: Environmental > Aquatic > Deep subsurface > Groundwater > Cave microbial mat | place... | reverse complement strand
GCTTCCGCATCTATGAATATACTCATTACATCTTTGGCAATAGCACGGATCAATGTCTTTAAATAAGTGCCCAATGATTCTGCACGTCAAACTCATTGTTGATCTCCAAGCAGAAAATTAACTAACAGATAAGTCTAACACCTCTTCAAACGGCAAACCGCGTTCGCCCTTTGCAACGGCTTTCTTTTGGCGCAAGAGCCGATTACGCACCGCCGTTCTTATTTCCAAGCCGTCATCGGGATCGCCGAGTATTTCAAAAAGTTTCCGCTCGATGGTTCCCTCAATCATTTCCCGCAGTTCTTCCTTCGTCATCGTTGCAACGGTATTTGTCATTTTTTATGCTCCCTTTTCCGAGTTTCAAAAATTTTATTTAAAGTAACGCCCAATTCAGATCCTCCATCATGGCAGCATGTTGACGCTCGGCCAACTCGACCCAATCAATGCCGACCAATTCGATGGCTTCATTCCGGCCGAGTTTACCGCGCAGAAAACGGCCCAGCGTATGTTCACGCCAGAGTTGTTTTAAACCGGACTCAATCGCATGGGCCATCACCTCGGTTTCCGGCATATTGGTTTCACGGGTGAGCGTTTCGAGATAAGCCGCCATATTGTTCATTTTCATAGACTCCTTCACTAAAACCTCAAGGCCTCAAAACGTTAAAATTGAATGAGTGACCTAAAATCTTCAACTGCCCAAACTAATTAGAGTTTCCCTCCGCCGCCAACTTTTGCAAGCTTGCCAATTTCTGCAACGCTTCCAACGGCGTCATTTGATTCACCTCAATTTCCAACAACGCCTCGCGCAAATGGCGCTCTTGTTCGGCGAAAATATCCATCTGCTTCACGCGCTGATTCGGTTTCGCTGGCGCCGCAGGCAACTCATCACGTTCAATCGCCTGCTGCTCCAAAGTCGCGAGCACTTGTTTGGCGCGCTGAATCACCGGCTTCGGCAAGCCCGCGAGTTGCGCGACTTGAATGCCGTAACTGTGATCGCTGCCGCCTTCCACGATCTTGCGGAGAAACACCACTTGCTCGCCCCATTCTTTCACCAGCACGTTATAATTCTTCACGCGCGAATGGCGATTCGCCAGTTCATTGAGTTCGTGATAGTGCGTCGCAAACAGCGTCCGCGCCGCAATTTTCGCGTTGTCGTGCAGATATTCGACCACGGCCCACGCAATCGACAAGCCGTCATAAGTGCTCGTGCCGCGGCCGATTTCATCGAGAATCACCAAACTGCGCGCCGTGGCGTTGTGCAAAATATTTGCCGTCTCATTCATCTCCACGAGAAACGTGCTCTCGCCGCCCGCCAGATTATCCGAAGCGCCGACGCGCGTGAAAATTTTGTCCACCGCGCCGATGCTCGCTTTCGTTGCCGGCACGAACGAGCCGATTTGTGCCAGCAACACGATCAACGCCACTTGTCGCAGGTACGTCGATTTGCCCGCCATGTTCGGGCCGGTGATGATGATGATTTGATGGCCGGTGTCATCGAGGTACGTGTCATTCGGCACGAATTTCTCGCCGAAGGGCAACAATTTTTCCACCACCGGATGTCTGCCATCTTTTATTTCAATTTTTAAATCATCATTAAGAACGGGCCGGCAGTAATGCTGCTCGCTCGCCAACTCCGCAAAAGCCAGCAGGCAATCGAGCACCGCCAGCAATCGCGCATTCTCCTGTAGCGCCGTCGCATGTCCGGCCACTTTCTGGCGCAGGCGATCAAAAAGCTCATACTCGAGCGCGACCATTTTCTCCTCGGCCTGCAACACCTGCTCTTCGTACTCTTTCAATTCCGGCGTAATGTAGCGCTCGGCATTCGACAGCGTTTGCTTGCGAATATAATTCTGCGGCACCTTCGCGAGATTCGGATTGGTCACTTCGATATAATAGCCAAAAACTTTGTTATATCCAACTTTCAAAGAGCCGATGCCGCTGCGTTCGCGCTCCGAGGTTTGCAATTTGGCAATCCAATCTTTTCCCGACAACGACAGGCTGCGCAACCGATCAAGCTCCGCGAAATAACCGGCGCGAATAATGCGGCCATCCGTCACCACCAGCGGCGGCTCATCGACAATCGCCGCGCCCAATTCCTTGGTTAATTCGGCCAATTCCTGCAAACCGGCGAACACCGTGCGCAACAGCGACGCTTCAAAATTCTCCAAACTTTTTTTAAGCTCGGGAATTTTCAGTTGTGCGAAACGAACCGCCAACAGCTCGCGAGCATTGGCGCGCGCCGTCGTGACTTTCGCGACCAGCCGTTCGAGATCGCCGACGCCGCGCAACAACTCGGCAATACTCGCTCGCTCGATTTTCTTTTGCATCAACTCGTCAACCGCGTCGAGCCGCGCATTGATTTTATCGGCCTCGCGCAGCGGCTGCAGAATCCATTGCACCATTCGCCGACCTCCCATCGACGTGCGCGTGCGATCCAGCACGCTCAACAGCGTTCCGCGCTGATCATCGTTGCGCAATGAACGCACCAACTCCAAATTCCGGCGCGTCGCTCCATCGATGCTGACAAATTCACGATTGTTGAGCCGCGTGAGTTGCGCAAAATGCGCCAGCTCATTTTTTTGATTTTCCTTTAAGTAAGACAACGCCGCCCCCGCCGCGCAAATTCCCGCGGTCAAATCATCGCAGCCGAAGCCTTTCAGCGTCATCGTCTGGAAATGTTTTGTCAACGTTTCATACGCATAATCATAAGTGAACTGCCAGCCCTCACGGCGCGTCACGAGAATGTTCGAATTCGTCAAAACTTTCTGCCGCAGCCAATCCGCGTGCTCCTCGGCGATGACAATCTCCGCCGGTTCAATATTCAAAATCGCTTCGCGCAAACCGTCCCGTCCTTCAGACGGGACTTCAATCGACACTTCGCCGACGATGAACTCGCCAGTGGAAATATCCATTTGCGCGAGCCCCGCAGTTTTTTGCAAAGGGTGAATCGCGAGCAAAAAATTATTGCGGCGGCTGCTCAACAGATCATCCGACAAAATACTGCCCGGCGTCACCACCTCGGTGACTTCGCGCTTCACCACGATCTTCGCCAGCTTCGGATCTTCCACCTGCTCGCAAATCGCGACGCGATACCCCGCGCGAATCATTTTTGCCAGATACGTGTCCAGCGCGTGATGTGGAAATCCCGCCAGCGGCACTTCCGCGGATTTGCCGTGCGACCGCGACGTGAGTGTAATGCCCAACACCTCGCTGGCGGTTTTGGCGTCGTCAAAAAACATCTCGTAAAAATCGCCCATGCGAAAAAACAGCATGGCATCTTTATGCTGCGCCTTGACCGCGAGGTACTGCCGCATCAGCGGCGTGGTGAGGTCGTCTTTGTCGATGGAATCGTTTTGGTCGGAGGTCTTCAATATTTGCTTTCCTGCCACGAACTTGTTTATGAAGTGTGAACTCGCAAGTTGATGCTATACAAACGACGCGACTCCCACGGCTTTTTCTGCTGCAAAACTGTTTCGATGTAACTTAATCCGTTCAATTTCATGAAGCGTTTCGGCAGTGAAATAGCTCTCTTCACAGTTGGGGCAGCTTACCCTTGGAATATCTTCAATGATAAGCAAATCTTTGCCTTTGCCGTATGCTTCTACTATTTTACGGACTCTCGCCCCCTTTTTTCCACAGATATCACAGACCAGCAGTTGATGATTTTTCTTCATGGCTCATAAACCTGAAAATTATCAATTCGCATTTCAAGTCTGGCATGGAATGTCACGATATATTCGCGTCGGCGAACTTTTTCTCGCATCCGATTTAGAATGTGATCAAACAATTTTAATTTCCGTTTTTTGAACACGGATAACGCGGATGACATTCACGGATTCACGCGGATTTTGTTTTAGAGTTTTTCATCTGCGGGAATCCGTCAAATCCGCGTCATCCGCGTTCAAAGCTTTTTAAGGATCAAAGCCCAGACGGGCCGTCTGGGTTACGCCTCAACCTCCATCAACTCCAACTGAAAGCCATCGTCCGTTTTCACCAACACTTCAACTTTCTTTTCCGCTTCTTGAAGCTGGAGCTGGCATTGTTTGTACAGCGTCATGCCTTCTTCAAAAATTTTGATCGCTTCTTCCAAGCCGATGCGGCCCTGTTCGAGCTGCTGCACGATCGCTTCGAGCCGGTTCATCGCCGTTTCAAACGTCATCTTTTTGCTCATCCGTCCTTGCTCCATCCCTGAAAGGTTCGCGCGGTTTGATTTTGACTCCAATTCACCACAGTTGATTTGTCATGGTGAGCGGAGTCGAACCATCACCCTTCGGCTTCGCTCAGGGTGACAATAATAAAATTGTGTAACAGTGCCTGCTGGATACAAACAAGATTCTTCCAGAATGACACTCAAAAAAAATCATCTTATCGACTTCTTCACCTTCTCCACCTTCGCGTCGGCGCTGCCGACTCCAAATTGAATATGAATCGAATCATCCACTTGCAATTCTTTTGCCTCGTGCACTAATTTTTTATCCGGCTCGCGATAAACAATGGCGAAGCCGCGCTGCAAAATATGTTCGTGGCTCAACGCGCGCAGGCGTTGTTCTTTGGCCTTGAGCTGCTGCTTCCAAATGGCGAGGCGATTTTGCAAAGCCAACTGCAAACGCCGCTGCAACTCATCAAGCTGCTGGCTGCGTTGGCGCACTTGATCGAGCGGTTGGCGCAGGCCGTAACTCGAGGCGAAACCCTTCAACCGCTCGCGCTGCGCTTGCAACATTCTTTGCAACTGGCGAAACGATTGTTGGAGCAGGCCTTGGAGTTGGCGTTTAACTTCCTCTGCATCCGGCGCGACCAACTCCGCCGCGGCAGAGGGCGTGGCCGCGCGCACGTCGGCGACAAAATCGCTGATGCTGAAATCAACCTCGTGGCCGACCGCGGAAACGATGGGAATTTTGCTGGCATAAATCGCGCGCGCAACGATCTCGTCGTTGAACGCCGACAAATCTTCCAACGAGCCTCCGCCCCTGCCGACGATCAAAACCTCGACTTCTTTATATTCATTAAATTCGCCAATCGCCTGCGCAATTTCTTCCGCGGCGCCCTCGCCCTGCACGCGCACCGGACGCAAGATAATTTTTATTGCCGGCCAGCGCCGTCGCAGAATGCTCACGAGATCGCGAATCGCCGCGCCGGTTCGTGAGGTGACGATGCCGACGGTCTCGGGAAATTCCGGCAGCGGTTTCTTGCGCGCGTCGTCAAACAGGCCTTCGGTATGCAATCGCCGCTTGAGCTGCTCGAACGCCGCTTGCAACGCGCCGACGCCCGCAGGCTGCATCTGCCAGACTTCGAATTGATAGTAACCGCGCTTTTCGTAAACCGTGACTTGGCCGTGCGCCAAAACCTGCGTGCCGTCTTCCGGCGCAAAACGCAAACTCCGATTTCGCCCCGCCCACATCACGCAGGGAATCTGTGCGTTTTCGTCTTTCAACGAAAAATAAAAATGCCCCGAGGTGTGGCGCTTGAAATTGGAAATCTCGCCCGTGATCCAAACCGGCGCGAGGCCGCCTTCGAGCAACATTTTAATTTGCTGCGTGAGGCCGGAAACCGTCAACGTTTCCGGCGGCGCGGCACGGCGAAAATTGCTTAAATCTGACAAACGTTTCCTATAACAAAATCTTGCAAACAAATGGGAACCGCAACGAAAAAAACTTTTATTTTGTTGCGGTTCCTTTTTCCTTGCAGAAACTATATTTGTTACTTGAGTTGCGGACGGCCGGCGCGCAGCCACGCAGTGTACCAGTAACTCGCGACGGCTTTGGCGGCAGCGGTCATTTGTTGCTCGGCTATCGCGCCGGTGAGCGCGAAGAGTTTCTCATAATACGCGTCGTCAAAATCTTCCCGCTTTTGATAAACGCGTTTGGGGTCGCGCGCGCGGGTGTCGGCCCGCAATAAATTATCGTTCCAAATATAACTGTTCAAAATAATCTCAAACGCCGACGCGGTTGGATTGGCAATGGAATCGACGCCGCTCGGATTGAGTTGAATGCGGCTTTGATAACGTTCGATCAATTGCCATTCAAAGCGGCTGTGAATGCCGTTATTGCCCGACCTCTGGCCGTCGTAATTTTCGCTCGAATGCAACGGCATGTGCAGATCCGCAACATAATGGCCGAGATCGACCGAAAATTGAATGACTTCTTTAGTCCGCCCCCCGCGCATCGCAACGATCAAAGAGTCCATCACCTTCGCGATATGCCATGGTGCATCGCCGTAACTCAGCAAGGTATCAGCGCTGTACTTTTGCGCGGCGGCTTGATAATCCCGCGGCATTTCCATGAAAGGAAAACGGCCGTAATGATCAATGTCGATATAATGGTGAAACTCTTCGTCCTTCACGCGCCGGCGTCGCAAGTCCGGATCAGTAGGTTTCTCGACGACGGAATCGGCGACGCTTTCATAAAAGCCGCGCAAGGGCATCGGCAAAAGCTTGATCGCCTCCCGATGAATCCATTTATGCGCAAAGTAGCCCCAACTCCAAATTGCCGAAGGAATAATAAGAATAATGACAGTCAAAAAAATTGGCGAAAGTCGAGTTATTTTTTTCACGCGGGGACTTCCTGAGTTAATGTTTTTTTTCGCAGCCCCTGGGCGGGAAGAATTTGATGATGCGGCAGCGGCAGATAAATCGAGAAGGTCGTGCCAGACCCCACTTGCGATTCCACCCGAATGTGGCCGCCGTGGTCGCCGACGATGTGTTGGCAAATCGGCAAACCGAGTCCCGTACCGTCGGGCTTGGTCGTAAAAAACGGATTAAAAACATTTTCCAAAACATTCGGCGGAATGCCGCTGCCGGTGTCGCGCACGACGAGCAAAATTTCATGCGGCGCCATAAACTGCGTCGAGATTTCCACAACCCCGGATTCGACAATGGATTGAATGCCGTTGCGCATTAGATTGACGAGCATTTGGTTGATTTGAATCGGATCGAGCAAAAGTTTGGGCAGGTCCGCCGCCAGTGTTTTGACCAGCTTGACGTGATGTTGCTCGGCTTCGGCCTGCAATAAATTTGCGGCTTCGGCAATAATCGCGTTTAATTCGCCCAATTGAAAGGACGGCTGCGGATATTTGGTGAAGTGCATAACGTTGGCGAGAATTTTTTCCAACCGCATGACTTCCTCGGCAATGATCTCGGCCACGTTTAAAATGGGCTGATTTTCTTTGGCCAGGCGGCGTAGCGAGCGCGCAAAGCCGCCGATTGCCACCAATGGATTGCGAATTTCGTGCGCGACGTGGCCGGCCATGTTGCCGATCGCCGCCAATCGCTCGGCATGGACCAAACGTTCGTGGGTCGTCTGCAATTCTTTGTAGGCCGCTTCGAGCTTGTGCTTCTCCTGCTCGAGACGTTGATTGGCGTCGGCGCGCTCTATGGCCTGCGCCGCCTGGCTCGCAAAAATTTCCAGCGCTTTGATCGCGTCGTCGGTAATGGCTTGTTGGCTGTAAAGATAATCCGCGATGATCATGCCAATCAGCCGATCTTTCGCGACCAGCGGCACGGCGATGAAATCACGCAACGCCAATTTTTCAAAAAATTGCCGGCAGCTCGCACACACCTCTTGTTCGGGCAGGCCGCGATAGTGGCGCTTACGGCGAATCGTGGCGACAAAATCCGAATCCTCGGCCGTGAGCAAGAGTTTTTGCGCGCGCACGCGATTGTTGAACGCATCGTCCGGCTCGGGCCGCCGCTTGCCATATTTCACCAAAAAATCTTCCAGCGATATATGCTCGTCTTTCAACTTCTCCCAAATGCGCCGCGCGGCGTCGCCATCGTCCGGCCCAACGCCCATGCGGCCGACGAGATAAAAACCGCCGTCATCCGGCAAAAAAATCATCGCCCGGTTAAAACCCAGCGCCGGCCCGGCGGTGAGGCCGGTCAAAATCAAGTGCAGCAATTCATCAAGGTTGATGGCGCTTTGCAAAGCCAAGCCGATCGTCGTCAGCATCCGCAGTTGATAATCATGCCTCTGGCTGTCGGTGACGTCTTCAACAATGCCAAGCACGCCGTCGATTTTATTTTCCGCTTGCCAGAGGGGCACGGCATGAATGTTCAGAACGAGTGTTTTGCCGTCCGGTTTGCGGAAATTAAAATCCTGAACTTTCCATAATTTTTGGCCGGTGTTGACCCGGGCCACGGCCGTCCGCAGAAAAGTTTCCCGAAGATTTTCCTGCGTGAAAACATCGCTGCCGAGCAACGCTTCCACCGGCACGCTCAACAATTGCCCCAACATGGGATTGGCTTTGCGAATGCGGCCATGCGCGTCCGTCGAAAAAAAACCGATCGGCGCATTATGCAAAATCAGATTCAAATAATCGCGCGTGGCCTCGACCTCAGCGCGCAGTTGCAAATTGCGCTGGCGCAGGCTGCGAATGATGAAAAGATTTTCAATGATGTTAACCAGCTCGCGCAGGCCGAAGGGTTTGTTCAAATACGCGCTCACGCCGGCCGCGATCATTTTCTTTTTTAAATTCTCGTCCGCCCCGTGTCCGGTCAACATGATCACCGGCGTCTGACGCACCGCTTCATAAAGCGGGTTGGCGGTGAGTTCATGAAAAATCTTTTCGCCGTCCATATCGGGGATCATAAAATCGAGCAGCACCAAGGCGGGCTTTTCCTGAAGAATGAGCGCAAGACCGGAAGCGCCGTCATACGCGGAAAGCAGCCGGTAACCGGCTTTTTGCAGGTGGGCCCGCGCCAGCTCGTGCAGCATCGTCTCGTCGTCGATCAGTACAATTTTTAGAGGTTCCGGTGCGGACATGCAACCTCGTGGTGAGATGATTTGAAAATTTCATCCCGCCGTTTCCATGGCGATTTGGAAAGGCGGGATGAAGCCAAGCTTATCTGAGTTTCTTCTTATGACGATTTTTTCTCAGACGTTTTTTGCGCTTGTGCGTGGCAATCTTATGCCGTTTACGTTTTTTACCGCTGGGCAAATGCTTTTCACCTCCTTCAAGGTTTTAGCGTTGTGATTTGAATTTGTAAAAATTTTATGCCGATCCGATTGAACCGCTGCTGATTTTTCGTTCGTACTCCTGAATGCCGTCTTTGAGCTGCTTGCGAAGAGGCTGCTGGTAGCAGCTCTCAAGTTGGGCGATTGCGAGTTTAGCACGGACAATCTCTAACTCGCATTTGAGGTGCGATTGAAATTCTCGATTTTCCATATCATAGTCGGCGCGGACACGACGCAGGCGTAAATCTTTCAACCAATCGGCAAGTTCGATTATCTCTTTGATGCCGCAATTGTGCAAAAGCCGATAAACTTGTTCATGCACGGAGGCGTCGGCGGGAAAATAAAAACCTAATTCGCGCAATAACTGCCGGCCTGTAATAAAAGTAGCATAATAAGTTCGACTGACCGCGGAGCGAATGGCCGGTTCATTGCGTATTTGCGCTAATTTCTGCGCGGTACTTAAAAAATCTTTGCCTTCCATAATGAAAATTTCAATTGGTTTCTTTTTTAAAGCTGCTGTCTTTCTCATCGACCCATAACAGTAAACCTATGTTGAATTGAGCTGCATTAGGAATGTTTGCCACAAAAGCGTGACGGTACTCTGCATCTGCTTGCAACAATTCATCGATTGTGCCGGTGGTATGAAGATCAATGGCGATCATTTCCCAGTGCGGAATTTCCGGATCGGGAGAATAAGAAAGTTTGATTTCGTGAATATTCTTAAACGCCTCCCGCGCCAGACGCACGGCGGTTTCAAGATGTGTCACGAGTTCTTTTTCTTTTGCCAATCTCCACACTTCATCGGACGCAAGCAAACCCGCAATAAAACGCGGCGCGGGCTGGCGGTAATATGTTCCGTGCTCGAGTTCCGCGCGCGTCAAAAAAGGCGCGACAGTCGCCTCCGAAACTTTGTCGGGCAGCGTGACGGAAGCGGAATCCGCTTCGGGATATGGTTTTGGCGTTGTCATTGGCGTCGTGAAAAATTTTAGAAAATTTTGCGGCTTCGTTAGAGACTTTCCTTGAGAACGGCGTCATGGCCGGTTTCGTTGATTTCAAACTTAGGAGCCGGCTTCTCCTCCGGCAGGCCTTGCTTGACCCCTTCGCGCAATTCTTTGGAGGGACGAAAGACCACGGCACGATACGCGGGAACGTCGATCCGTTCGCCGGTGCGCGGATTGCGCGTGACGCGCGCCCGCCGCTGCACGGGATTGAATCCGCCGAAGCCGCGCAGCGCCACGCTCGCGTCATTGCTGACGGCCCATTTGATCGTCGCCAGAAAACCGTCGATCACCGCCGTGGTTTCGACTTTGGTCAAGCCGGTGCCTTCAGCGACGATGTCAACGATTTGCGTTTTCGTAATCTGTTTATTGCCACTCACTTTACCCTCCGTGGAAAAGTTAGCTGGTTTGCCGGTTGGTCCATTTGCCAGTTGGCCGTTGAAACCTTTTATATCCACAACTTCAACCATGCCCGCAGGAACACGAGCCGCAGCCGCACGAATGGCCGCCGCTTTCTCCGCTCATTTGCATTGGACTGCCAATGCTCGTTGCCATTGCAAACGATGAAATCAAACGATTGACTTCCGGCTTGCCGCATTTCGGGCAATTGACGATCCTGGGTTTGGTTTCATAAACCAATTCTTCAAACTTTTTTTCACACGACGGACAATAATATTCGTAGATCGGCATAATGAAAACTCCGTATTATTTAACCCATTAACATATAGAAATTTATTCGACCGTTACGCGTATCACGTTACACGACAGCGCGCAGACGGGCCGTCTGCGTTACAACACCCACTGATACCGCAACACCGGCAACGTTTGCAAACGAATCAGATGCTCTTCGAGGTCGCCGAACATCAAATCCCAGATCGTCACTTTGCGTTTGCGCGAGGTCACCAAATGCGGGCGGCCTTCAATGCCGGCCATGTCGGCGGCGAGGGCGACAGCGTCCTGATACGTGCCGAGCCGATCGATCAAGCCGAACGCCAGCGCCTGCTGGCCGGTGAAGACGCGACCGTCGGCATATTTCAACGCCACGGCTTTTTCAATACGGCGCGCTTCGGCAACGACGCCGACGAATTGCTGATAAGCGTCGTCGACGTAACTCTGAAAATATTTACGATCTTCCTCGGTCAGCGGACGTGACGAAGAACCGCTGTCCTTGTATTTTCCGCTTTTAATGACTTCGAAGCGAACGCCGATTTTGTTCAGCAAGTCGGTCACGTTCATCATTTCCAAAATCACGCCGATGCTGCCGGTGGTGGTACCGGGACTGGCCATGATCGTATCCGCGGCGCAGGCAATATAATAACCGCCCGAGGCCGCGACCGAACCCATCGAAGCGACAACAAACTTGCCATGCCGGCGCACGCGTTTGGCCGCCTCATAAATTTCCTGACTCGCCGCGACGCCGCCGCCGGGGCTGTCGATACGGAGAATAACGGCGTTGATCGAGCCGTCGTCTTCAAAACGCTCAAGCTGTTCCACCGCGTGTTTGCTGTCGAAAATCACGCCTTCAATCTCCACGACACCGATGCGTTCGCCGGTGTGCAGATCGAAATTATTGTCCGCTCCTCCAAAAAACAGGGAAACCATAAAAAAGACGAATACACACAGCGCGGCAATTAACAGCAATCCCAAAAACCAATCACGCCCACGAGCCATAAAAAAGATCCTTCCGTTTCAGAGACTTCTAAATAACTCATTGACCGGTCGCTATAATTCCACGACTTTTCAATGATTGCACGAT
>Ga0247727_10016888_pt1 | contig 11700 bp, 7 predicted proteins | sample WisWelCaveWW1625_FD_202498 | JGI IMG/M metagenome (GOLD analysis project Ga0247727, IMG submission 202498) | Biofilm microbial communities from Wishing Well Cave, Virginia, United States - WW16-25 | ecosystem: Environmental > Aquatic > Deep subsurface > Groundwater > Cave microbial mat | place... | reverse complement strand
CGAAGTGGTAGGCGAGCATCGCGTCCACCCCGGACGCCGTGCCGAGCAGCCGCTGCTCGATGGCCTCGCCGGCGTCGTGATGCAGCGCCTGGCGTCTCGCTTCCAGCAGCGATTCGTAGGCGACCTCCTGGAGCAGCGGATGCTTGAACGCGTACTCCTCGCCGTGAGAGCGATCCGTCGGCACCAGGAACTCCGCCTCGCAAAGCTCGGCCAGCCGCTCGTCGAGCCGTCCCTCGCCGGCCCCCATCGCCCCGAGCACGGCCGCGTGGAACGTGCCCCCGATCACGGCCGCCGACTGGAGCACGGCCTTGCGCACGGGTGCCAGGCGGTCGATGCGTGCCATCACCACCTCCTGCACCGTGCCCGGGATCTCGACGCTCTCGAGGGCGCGCGTGGCGTGGAAGGCCCCGTCGCGGTACTCGACGGCGCCCTGATCCACGAGCGAGCGCACCACCTCCTCGATGTAGAAGGGATTACCGCGAGCGCGCTCCTCGATCAGGCTGCGTGTCGCGTAGGGCACGTCGCCACCCGGGAACAGGTTCCGCACCATGCGCCGCACGGCGTCGGCCCCGAGCGGAGCAAGCGCGATCTCGAGGCTGTGCTCGCGCTGCTGCTCGCGCGCAACCTCGAGGATGCGGCCCGAGGTCTCGGGCCAGCCCGGGCGCGCCGCGATCAGGAGCAGCAGGCGCTCCTCCCCGACCAGACGCAGCAACGCCTCGAGCAGCTCGATCGACGACCGATCCGCCCAGTGCAGGTCGTCCATCACCACCACCAGCGGTCGGCTGCGAGCCTCGCTCCGCAGCAGCGAGTGGATGGCGCGCCGGGTCATCCGTTCGTGCGCATCGGGCGGCATGCCGGCCAGGCGACGCTCATCGTCTGGATCGAGCGCGAGACCCTGGAGGCGCAGCAGGAACGGCAGCACGTCCGACGACAGCTCCGGCAGGAGCGCTGCCACCGCCCCCGCGATGCGCGCCCGTTCGGCTTCAGCGTCGTCCTCGTCGCGGATGCCCGCCCAGCTTCGCAGCAGATCCGCAAACGCGTGGTAGGCGAGATTTCGGCCGCTCGAGAGCGAGCGGCCCTCGAGCCAGCCCAGCTCTCGCGCCGCCGCCTGCTTCGCGAGCTCGGCCACCAGGCGGGACTTCCCGACACCGCCCTCCGCGATCAGGTGCACGACGCTTCCGCGCCCCTCCCGTAGCGCCGCGAGTGCGCCCTGGAGCAGCGCCATTTCGCCCTCGCGCCCGACCAGCTCGGAAAAGACACGCCGCTCCACGCCGAGCCGTGCTCGGTGCAGCTTGACCTGGCGCGAGCGCACCTCGAAGCTCGTCGGGCGCCCGTCCTTTAGCGGCGCGGCGCGCCCCGGAGCGAACTCGAACACCGCGGCGCTGGCCTGGTACGTCTCCGTATCGACGTAGATCTCGCCGCGCTCGGCCACGTGCGTGAGCTCGTCGGCGCGGTCCACGTGCTCGCCCATCACCGCGTACTCGCGGATCAGCGGGCCACTGATGTCACCCGCGATGCCCTGCCCCGTCGCAATGCCCGAGTGCACCGCGAGGCGCGGCTCGAGGTTGCTCTCGTCGTTGTAGGACTCGATGCGCTCGCGAATCTCGACTGCGGCGTTCACGGCCGCGCGCGGCGCGTCCTCGATCGCCTCCGGCACGCCGAACAACGCCATCACGCAGTCGCCGAGGAAGTGGTCGACCGTGCCGCCATGCTTGCGCGCGATCTCTTCGAGGAGATGGAGCGCGCCGGCCACGATCGGATAGGCCTGCGCCGCCCCCTTGCTCTCGGTCATGGCGGTAAAGCCGCTGATGTCGGCGAATAGCACGGCCACGCGCCTGCGTTCGGCCTCCCGCGTTCGCTGGCGCCGCTTCTCCTCGCGCGCCTCGAGCTCGCGCTCGGAACGCAGCGCGGCGCCGCCGAAGGCGCCGAGCACGAGGCGACCCGGGCTGCCCGCCGCGCGCTCGCGCACGAGCGCGCGTGTCTCGTCATCGAGTGCGTCCCGCGCGAGCGCGTCGAGCAGCTCCTCCGCGTCCTGCGGCTCGAGTGGCGCGAGCTCGAGCTCGCGCCAGCGCACGCCTGAGTGCGACGCGGCGGCGGCCAGACGCGCGCGCGCCTCGTCGGCACCGACGCGAAAGCTGAACAGCACGAGCAGCGGTCGCTCGCCGAGCGCGACGAGCGCGCTCTCGAGCAACGCCAGCGGCTCGGGATCGAGGAGGTGGGCGTCCTCGAAGGCCAGCACGTGCGGCCGGCGCGCCGCCGTGTCGAGCAGCTCCGGCAGCGCTTGCGTCAGGCCGTCGAGGGACGCGAGCTCCCGCCCGAGCACGAGGCTCCCGAGCTCGACCGCAGCGCGGCCCGGCGACTCGCGGTCGAGCTGGGCGCACTGCACCTGCAGGAGCCGCGCACCGGCGAGTTCGGGGGCGCGCGCAAGCTCGGCGAGGAGTCGCGACTTGCCGCTCCCTTCGGGCCCGATCAACGCCACGCAGCCGCCCTTCCCGCCGGCGAGCTCCCGCGCCGCCTCGCGCAGCGCCTCGAGCTCACGGCCGCGACCGACGAAACGGACGGAGCTGCCCGCCTGGCCGAGCGCGCCCTCCTCCACGGCGGCGCCGCGCAGGAGCGCGAAGGCGGGGACGGGCCGGCTCTTGCCCTTGAGCGTGAAGGGCGGAAGCGCGCGATAGGCGAGCGGCCCTTGTGTCTCCTGCCAGGTCGCCTCGCCCACGTAGATCTCGCCGGGCGGCGCCTTGGCATTGAGGCGCGCCGCCGTGTTCACGACGTCACCGAGTACGTGGAACTCGCGCACGACCGGGCCGCGGATGTCTCCCGCCACGATTTCGCCAGTATTGATCCCCGCGTGCAGGTCGAGCGCGACGCCGAGCTCGTGGGCATACTCGGCGACCTGTCGACGCATCTCGAGCGCGGCGCGCGCCGCCGCTCGCGCGTGGCCTTCGAGCGGCAGCGGGTAGCCGAACACGCCGAGCAGCTTGTCGCCGCTGTACTTGTCGACCGAGCCGCCGTGCTTGCGCGCCACCTCGTCGAGAATGCGCAGGCACGGCGTCACGACGAGATACGCGCGCTCGGTGCCGGACTCGCGCGCGAGGGCCGCGAAGCCGACCAAGTCGACGAAGAGCACGGTCGCCCGGATCTGCTGCGCGTGTGCGGTCTCGGTCTCGGCGCGCGCGGTCATGGCTCCACGAACTCGGCTCCGCCGGAGAGCAGGCCGATGCTGGCGAGCCGCCGCGCCAGCTCGCGCCACGTCGCGTCGGCGGCATAGGCCTCTTGGAGCCAGCGCCGCGCCTCCTGCTTGCGGCCGGCGTTGGCGAAGGCCACCCCCGTCCAGAAGCCGAACTCGATGTTGTCGGGCTGGAGCTTGCGCGCCTGCTCGAGCAGGCCGATCGCCGGCTCGAAATCTCCAGTCCCGAACAGCTGGCGCGCCTCGCCGAACAAGCCATGGGCGCGGTGGATCGTCAGCAACCTTCCCAACTCTTCGAGGGGTCGCGCGTGATGCTCGACGTGGAGGTCCACGATGCGCCCCTCCCACGAGTTCGCGGGACGATCGCGCGCCACCACGAAGATGGCCGCGCTCTGGCGTCCGCGAACGTCGCCGCCCGCCACCTCGGCTGCCTCGAGCGCACACAGCAGGCGCTCCGAGAGCGAGCCCGTACTGCGCTCGAAGGCGGGGCCCATGCTCTGCCAGACCGCATCGGAGCGCAGCGTGTTGCCCTGCGCGCTCCAGCCCCGGCCCTGCGCCTGGCCGAAAGCGGGGATGCACAGGGCTCCCGAGTGGCACGCGACCCTGCCCCCGGCATCGACGATCGCCACCTGACGCAGCGCGCGACCGGGGTCCTGGTCGACGAGCTCAGCCAGCACCTGTGGCGCCGGCGCGCCGCTCGACAGCCTCGCCAGCCCCTTCGGACCGTAGGAGACCTCGATGATCGACTGCGTGGCGACTGCTCCGACGCCGGGCTCTGCCCAGGGTACGGCGTTGCCGACCGAGAAATAGTGCGACTGGACGCCGACGCCGATCTCGCCCGTGATCGGGTCTCGCACGACGATCGAGTAGGTCGCCGCAAGACGCGCAGAGACGAGGGCCATGGCCCGCATTGAAACGCCCGACTCCGTTGCGGTCAACCAGCGGCAGGGGCACCCAGCATGCAAAAGGGGTACACCCGGCGGAGGTTCTCGCATGCTCTGGTACGCCATCGTCTTCGTTTCCGGCGGCGCGGTGCTTGCGCTGGAGCTGCTCGCCTCCCGCATCTTGACGCCCTACTTCGGCGTCAGCCTCTTCATCTGGACGGGCATCCTATCGATCACGCTGCTGGCGCTTGCGCTCGGCTACTGGACGGGTGGGCGGCTCGCCGCGAGCCCGCACGCACGCGCGGACGTGGGGCGGCTCGCCCAGCGCTTCGCGTCGATGCCCGCCCTCGCCTCGCTTGCCATCATCGCCGCCTGCCTCGCCTATCCCTGGCTGTTCCGCAGCTTCGCCGCCGTGGACCTCGTGCTGGGCGCCTTCGCGGCATGCCTCACCCTGCTGTTCGTGCCGCTCGTCGCGCTCTCGGCCCTGAGCCCTCTGCTCGTGTCGATCCAGCTGGCGCGCGACGGCTCCCGAGCCGCCGGCGTTGGCACCGGCATGGTTTTCTTCGTCGGCACCCTCGGCTCGGTCGTGGGCGTGCTCGTGACGGCGCTCGGCTTGATCCCCTACCTCAGCAACTTCTCCGCGACGCTCGGGGTTGCCCTCGCGTTGGCGCTGCTCTCCACCGCCGCAGCCGTGCGGCTCCCGGCACCGCTGCACGGCCGCCGCGGCCTCGCCCTCGCTGCGGCCGGCGCGAGTGTGCTGGCGGCGCTGCTGCTCTGGCGGGCCGACGCCTACCTCGAGCGATTGTGGCCGGCCGAATACAGTGGCGCGAGCTGGCGGGTCGAGGCGCGCTTCGGCTCGCGTTTCGGCACGGTGAAGATCCTGCGCAGCGCACCCGATCCGAGCGGGGGCTTCGCGCGGATCTACTTCCAGGACGGCCTGATCCAGAACTCGGTCAGCTCCGAGGGGCGCTCGTTGCAGCTCTACACGTATGCGCTGGAGGCCCTCGCCTACGCCTATCGCCCCCAGCTCCGCTCGGCGTTGGTGCTCGGACTCGGCGCCGGCATCGTACCGATGCGGCTCGCGAGGCAGGGTGTCGCGGTCGAGGTCGTCGAGGTCGACCCGGCCTCGCTTGCCGCAGCCACCGGCCTCTTCGGCTTCGACGCCGAGCGGGTACCGGTGCAGCTCGCGGATGCGCGCACGCAGCTGGCGCGCTGCTCCCGGAGCTACGGAGTGATCCTGGTGGACCTGTTCCATGGCGATGGCACGCCCGAGCATCTCCTCACACGCGATTTCTTCGCCGATCTCCGGCGCTGTCTGGAGCCGAACGGTGTCGCGATCTTCAACACGATCACCGTTCTCGAGCGGCCCGCCGCGTATGCGCACCTGCTCGTCACGTTGCGCGCGGAGCTACCGCACCTCGCGCTCTACCGCCCCGACTGGCCTGGGTCGCCGCACGTCAACAGCTTCATCGTCGCCAGCGCGGCCTCCTTGCCCGCTCCGAGGCAGGTGAGCCTCGACAACCTGCCCCCGCAACACGCCACAACGCTTCCCGCAATGCTCGCGCATCCGCAGGCGCTGACCCCCGAGCTGCTCGAGGGCGGAGAGATCGTGACCGACGCGCGCAGCCCGGCCGTGCACGACGTCGCCGAAAGCCAGCTGAGCTACCGGCGCGCGCTGATCGGAACGCTTCCGCCGGCGTTTCTGGTCGATTGACGGGCGTCGGCTCACTCGAGCTCGGCCCGACGAGCCCGGACCGAACGCAGACCCTTCGCCAGGTGGCAGAGGCGTTCGAGATCCTCCCCCGCGATATCGCGAAAACGGTTCTCTTCCAGGTCCACGAGCCAGCTTCTTACCCGTCGCTTCTCGTCGTCGCTCCAGTCCAGCGCGGAGGCCTCCAGCAGCTGGCCGAGCGACTCGACATAGTGCGCCAGCAAGAAGCCGGCGTCTCCGGGATCGAAGGCCCGCTGCGCGAGCTCCACCGTGAGGAAGTGGCGCTGTATCGCGGGGAGATCGCTCGCCGGATCCGCGGACCCGAACGCCACGAGGAGCTCCACGAGGTGTAGGTTCGAATGGTCCGGCGGATCGACGAAGCTCGCGGGGCTGGCCAGGTAGTGCGCGCGCACGTGGCGCATCAACAGCTCCACGCTCAGCGGCTGAGCCGTGCGGTTGCGCCAAGTTCGCGACGGATCCGGCTCGAGCTCGATCAGCAGGCTCAGGAGCTTGTAGGCGTCGGATTCGACGGTCCGCACGGGTCCACCGGGCAAGCTGAAGCGGGCGAACATGCGCGGAAGCTGGGGGGAGTCCGGGAGCCTTCCGCCGCTCGCCTCCGGCGCCACGCCTGGGACGGGGAGGAAGAGCTGCCCGCGGCCCGCCACGTAGAGCTGCCCCAACGCGAGCGGCCGGCGGTTCACCTCGAACCCGTAGCGGTCGTCGAGGCGTGGCGCGCGCGAATCGGGCCTCCAGTAGTCGAACAGGAGCCGCAGCAGGCCGCCGCCGTGCGGCTCCAGCGCGTAGTCCGTCCCGAGCGCAAGGTCGAGCCCGCTGCCGTGGAGGCGAACCTGCCCCATGAACGCCGCCAGGTCATCCTGAGCTACCGGGAAGACCATTCCGTAGTGCGCCAACATTGGCTTCAGGGCCGCCCGCTCGCGCTCGAGACGAGCTTCGATGCGAGCCAGAAGCCTCGTTCCCGGTAAGTCCGCACGCGGCGGATCCGCGCCGCAGGCCAGACCGCAGGCCAGAGTCAGGAACGCGAAGGACCGCGGCAGCGAGAGCGACATGTACACGGGAGGATGCCCGGGTGCCGTAGCTTCGAAAAGCTCTCGCCGAGCTGGTCTCCACCTGGACGGACGCGCTCGGGCAGCTCGACGGCCCGACCCCGGCGGGCGAGGAGGTCTCGCGCGCACGCACGGTGCTCAGCGCCGCCTCCCAGCTCCGCCGCTTCCCCGCCGACCGCGCCGGCCTGGTACACGACCTGGTCGCCTCGGGCCTGCTGCACCGCGCCGTGAGCGCAGCCGGCAAGCCGAGCGCCGACTCCGCCGAAGCCTACTACCTGCTCGGCGTCACCGAGCTGCGCATCGGCTCGAGCCAGTGGCTGACCGAGCCGGAGGCCTACCTCGAAGCAGCGATCCGCACGGCACCTGGCTCCCCGCCCGCGCGGCGCGCCTACCTCGTACTCGAAGAGTCGACCCTGCTGGGCTACACGGGTTCGGGTGGCGAAGGCGAGCTTCCGCCCGAGGTCGCGAGCTGGGTGGCCGAGCTGCGTCGTCTCGCCACGCAGCGGCCCTGACCCGGGAAGGGCCCGCACGGAGCAGGCGCATGACGGCGGCGGAGGTGGTGTTCGAGGCGCGCGGCGTGGCCAAGCACTACCGCGTTGGCGAGGTAGACGTACACGCGCTCCGCGACGTCGACCTCGAGCTGTTCCGCGGCGAGCTGGTGGTGCTGCTCGGCCCGTCGGGCAGCGGCAAGTCGACGCTGCTCAACGTTCTCGGCGGTCTCGACGTGCCGAGCGCCGGCACGGTGCGCTTCCTCGAGCATGACCTCAGCCACGACGACCCCGACGCGCTCACGCGCTTCCGGCGCGAGCATGTCGGCTTCGTGTTCCAGTTCTACAACCTGATCCCGAGCCTCACCGCGCGCGAGAACGTGGCGCTGGTGACCGAGATCGCCGAGCGCCCCATGGATCCCGCCGAGGCGCTGCGGCTGGTCGGGCTCGCGGACCGCATCGAGCACTTCCCCGCGCAGCTCTCGGGCGGCGAGCAGCAGCGCGTCGCGATCGCACGCGCGGTGGCCAAGCAGCCCGACGTGCTGCTCTGCGACGAGCCGACGGGGGCCCTCGACTTCGAGACGGGCCAGCGCGTGCTCGAGGTGATCGAGCGCGCCAACCGCGAGCTCGGCACCACCACCGCCGTGATCACGCACAACGCCGCCATCGCCGGCATGGCCGACCGCGTGGTGCGCATGCGCAGCGGCCGCATCGTCGAAATCGTGCGCAACGAGCGCCGCCTCCCGCCGAGCGAGCTCGCGTGGTAGCCCTACGCCGCAAGCTGCTGCGCGACCTGTGGCACCTGCGCGGTCAGGTGGCGGCGATCGCGCTGGTGGTGGCGTGCGGGGTGGCCGTCGTGGTGACCACACGCTCGGCCTACGAATCGCTCGCTCTCTCGCAGTCGAGCTACTACGCCAGCTACCGCTTCGCGGACGTGTTCGCGAGCCTGAAGCGCGCGCCGAACTCGCTGCGCGCGCAGCTCGCCGCCATCCCCGGCGTGGCCGCCGTCGAGACGCGCATCGTGGTGCAGGTGACGCTCGACGTACCGGGCCTGGCCGAGCCTGCGATCGGTCGCCTGATCGGGATTCCCGAGCGCCGCGTTCCGATCCTCAACGACCTGCACCTGCGGCGCGGTCGCTGGATCGAGGCAGGCCACCGCGACGAGGTGCTGGTGAGCGAGGCCTTCGCCGACGCGAACCGGCTCGCACCCGGCGACACGCTCGGCGCCGTGCTGCACGGCCGCTGGCAGCGCCTCAGGGTCGTCGGCGTCGCGCTCTCGCCCGAGTACATCTACGAGATCCAGGGGACTTCCATGTTCCCGGACAATCGCCGTTTCGGCGTGCTGTGGATCAGCCGGGATGCCCTCGGCCCTCCCTTCGAGATGGAGGGTGCCTTCAACGACGCCTCGCTCACGCTCGTAGAGGGCGCCAGCGAGCGCGAGGTGATCGCACAGCTGGACCACCGGCTCGAGCGCTGGGGCGGGCTCGGCGCCTACGGCCGCCAGGACCACGTCTCGCACCGCTTCATCTCCGACGAGATCGCGCAGAACCGGGTGTTCGGCACGGTGGTCCCCGCCATCTTCCTGGGCGTCGCGGCCTTCCTGTTGAACGTCGTGCTGTCGCGGCTGGTGGCGACGCAGCGCGAGCAGATCGCGGTGCTGAAGGCCTTCGGCTATCGCGACCGCACCATCGCGGCGCACTACCTCGGCTTCGCGGGGGTAGCGGTCGCGCTCGGGGCGTTCGTCGGCGTGCTGGCCGGGCTCTGGCTGGGCGCCCGCATCCACGAGCTGTACGTCACCTTCTACCGCTTCCCCGTGCTGCAGTTCTCGCCGGGGCCAACCGTGATCGGTGCCGCCATCGGGGTGAGCGCCCTCGCGGCGCTGACGGGGGCGCTCGGCGCGGTGCGCCGCGTGCTCGCGCTCACACCGGCCGACGCGATGCGCCCCGAGCCGCCCGCGCGCTTCGCGGCCGGCTGGCTCGAGCGCTCGCGCCTCGCCCCTCAGCTGCCCTCCGCGGTGCGCATGATCTGGCGCAATCTCGCGCGCCATCCCGTGCGCGCGGGCCTGTCGGTGCTGGGCACGGCCCTCGCGGTCGCGATCCTGCTGGTCGGCCGGTTCTTCGTGGACGCCATCCAGACCATGAACGACGTGCAGTTCCGCGCCGTGCAGCGCGAGGACCTCACCGTCCTATTCCACGAGCCGCTGCGCTCCGACGTGAGGCACGCGCTCGAGGAGCTGCCGGGCGTGCTGCGTGCCGAGCCCTTCCGCGTGGCCCCCGTGCGGCTGCGCTTCGAGCACGCCGAGCGGCGCATCCCGCTCTTCGGCCTGGCGCCCGGCCACGAGCTACGCCGCGTGATCGGTGCGGACGGCGAGCGGCAGCGGCTCGCCCCGGACGGCGTGATCCTCACGCAGAAGCTCGGGGACATTCTCGGCGTCGAGCCCGGCGACCGCCTGCGCGTGGAGGTGCTGGAAGGCGAGCGCGGGGTGCGCGAGCTGCGAGTCGCCGGTCTCGTGGACGAGCTGCTCGGACTGAACGCCTACCTCGAAGCGGGGGCGCTGCACCGGCTGCTGCGCGAGCAGAGCAGCTGGAGCGGGGCCTTCCTGCGCGTCGACGCGCGCAGCGCCCCCGAGCTGAATGCCGTGCTGAAGCGTATGCCCGCCGTGGCGGGGGCCACCAGCCGCGGCGCCATGCTCCGGAGCTTCGAGGAGACGCTCGCGCGCAGCTTCGCGATCTTCACCAGCGTGCTGATCGGATTCGCCTCCGTGATCGCCTGCGCCGTCGTCTACAACGCCGCGCGCATCGCGCTCTCCGAGCGCGGGCGGGAGCTGGCGAGCCTGCGCGTGCTCGGCTTCACGCGCGGCGAGGTGGCAACGCTGCTGCTCGGCGAGCAGGCGCTGCTCACTCTGCTCGCGATTCCGCTCGGCTTCGCGATCGGCCGCGTCTTCTGCGCATGGCTCTCCGCCGCCTACCAGTGGGAGCTGTTCCGCATCCCCCTCGTGATCACGACCGAGAGCCACGTCTTCGCGCTGCTCGTGGTGATCGGAGCCGCAGCGGCCTCGAGCACGATCGTACGCCGCCGGCTCGACCGCCTCGACCTCGTGGCCGTGCTGAAGACGCGGGAGTAGCCGTGAACGCAGCGCAGAGACGCCTGCTCACTCTCGCAGCCGGGCTCGCGCTCGCCGGGATCGTCTGGTGGGCGCTGCGTGCAGCGCCGGTGCCGGTCGAGATCGGCACGGCCTCGCGCGGCCCGCTCGAGCTGACCGTCGACGAGGAGGGCGAGACGCGCGTGCGCTCGCGCTTCGTGGTGGCGGCGCCGGCCACGGGCCGGCTGCTGCGCATCACCCTCGACGAGGGCGATGCGGTCGCCGCGGGGGACGTGCTCGCGCAGATCGTGCCCGCCCCGCTCGACCCGCGCGAAAGAATGGGCGCGGAGGCGCGCCTCGAGGCCGCTGACGACGCGCGGCGCGGCGCCGCGGCGGGCGCGGCCCTGGCGGAGGCGGCGCTCGCACAGGCCGAGCGCGACCTCACGCGCGCCGAGCGGCTGCGCGCCGCCGGCGCGCGCTCGGACGAGGCGCTCGAACGCGCGCGCCTCGAACGCACGCGCGCCCTGCGCGCGCTCGAGGCCGCGCGCTTCGCGGCGGCGGCCGCCGACCACGAGGCGGACGCAGCCCGTGCCGTGCTGATGGCAACGCGCACCCCGCGCGGCAACCCCGGGCCGCACGGCGACGACCCCTGCGCCACGCCCGGCACCTGCATCGAGCTGCGGGCTCCGGTCACCGGCCATGTGCTGCGCGTCCACGAGGAGAGCGAGCGCATCGTGCTGGCCGGGGCGCCGCTGCTCGCACTGGGCAACCCAGCGGAGATCGAGATCGTGGTGGACGTGCTCTCCGCCGACGCCGTCAAGATCCATCCCGGCGCCGACCTTTGGGTGGAGGACTGGGGTGGCGAGCAGCCGCTGCGCGCGACGGTGCGGCGCGTCGAGCCCTCGGGCTTCACCAAGCTCTCCGCGCTCGGCGTGGAGGAGCAGCGCGTGAACGTGATCGGCGACTTCGTGGACGTCCCCGCCGGGCTCGGCGACGGCTTCCGCATCGAGGCGCGCATCGTGATCTGGCGCGCGGACGACGTGCTGCGCGTGCCCACGAGCGCACTGTTCCGGCACGGCGCAGGCTGGGCGGTCTTCGTCGTGGACGGGAACGTCGCGCGTAGGCGCGAGGTCGAGCTGGGCGCGCGCGGCCCCTTCGAGGCCGAGCTGCAAGGTGGGCTCGAGCCCGGCGAGCGCGTCGTGCTGCACCCGAGCGATCGCCTGGCCGACGGCGTGCGGATCCGCGCGGCGCCGTAGCGCGGGCGGTTCGAACTCGTGCAGCGGG
>Ga0247727_10016887_pt1 | contig 11700 bp, 10 predicted proteins | sample WisWelCaveWW1625_FD_202498 | JGI IMG/M metagenome (GOLD analysis project Ga0247727, IMG submission 202498) | Biofilm microbial communities from Wishing Well Cave, Virginia, United States - WW16-25 | ecosystem: Environmental > Aquatic > Deep subsurface > Groundwater > Cave microbial mat | place... | reverse complement strand
CTGCGCGCGGTGCCGCCGCTGTTCAACTCGCAGTTCCCGGGGGTGATGGCGATGGGCATCGCGACGCTGATCCTGTTTTTCCTGCCCTGGCTCGACCGCTCGCCGGTCAAGTCGATCCGCTACCGCGGCGTGCTGTACAAGAGCGCGCTTGCGATCTTCGTCGTCACCTTCCTCGTGCTCGGCTACCTCGGCACCGAGCCGGTGACACTGTGGGGCCAGTTCGGCCCCTGGCTCGGCCGCGCGGACGTCGCCACGGTGGCGGCGCGCGTGTTCACGGTGATCTACTTCGCGTTCTTCTTCCTGATGCCCTGGTACACGGCGATCGACAAGACCAAGCCCGTGCCCGACCGGGTGACCATGTGAGGAGCGCTATACGAACCCTGCTGCTCGTGATGCTGGTTGTCCCCGCTCTCGCTTGGGCCTCGGAGGCCGGCTACCGGCTCGATCGCGCGCCGATCGACTCGAAAGACCTGCTCAGCCTGCAGACGGGCGCGCGCATCTTCGTCAATTACTGCCTCAACTGCCACGGCGCGCAGTACATGCGCTACAACCGGCTCACCGACCTCGGCCTTACCGAAGCCCAGATCCGCGACAACCTGATCCTCACCGAGGCCAAAGTCGGCGACACGATGAAGGTCGCGCTCACGGTGAAGGATGGCAAGGCCATGTTTGGCGCCGCGCCGCCGGACCTCACGGTGGTCGGCCGCTCGCGCAGCGCCGACTGGCTCTACACCTACTTGCGCACTTTTTACCGCGATTCAAAGTCGCAGACCGGCTGGAACAATGCTTTGTTTCCCCAAGTTGCCATGCCGCATGCGCTTTGGGAGTTGCAGGGTCCCAGAACCACCACAATTGAATCGATCGTTGCAGAGACGGATGAGAAAACCGGGAAGGTTACCGGTCATTCAAAAATCACGCTGGTGCTGGATCAGCATGGAAGTAGAAAAGAAGATACAAAGAAATTGCCGGCAGGCAAGGATTATCACTCCGGTACGGAGATAACCTTTACATCGCTTTCGGATGCGAAGCTCGCGTTGGTTGTATATGACACAACTGTGCGCGACCTGGTGAACTTCCTCATCTACATGGGCGAACCCGCTGCCCTCGACCGCAAGCGGATCGGGATCGTGGTTCTGTTCGCGCTCGGCATCCTGTTCATCTTCGCCTACGCGCTGAAGAAAGAGTATTGGAAAGACGTAACCTAGTTTTGCTCCTGAACCGACAGAAGCCGGGCGCCGCCGGGCTTTTTTCTCCGCCTGGGAACTCCGCGTCATGATGCAACTGTATTCCGGCACCACCTGTCCCTTCAGCCACCGCTGCCGCTTCGTGCTGTACGAGAAGGGCATGGACTTCCAGGTCATCGACGTGGACATGTACAACAAGCCGGAAGACATCGCGGTGATGAACCCCTATAACCGGCTGCCGGTGCTGGTCGAGCGCGACCTGATCCTGTACGAATCCAACATCATCAACGAGTACATCGACGAGCGCTTCCCGCATCCGCAGCTCATGCCGGCCGACCCGGTGATGCGCGCGCGCGCGCGCCTGATGCTGTTCAACATGGAAGTGGAGCTGTTCTCGCAGATCGAGGCGCTCGAGTCCGGCAAGGAAAAACAGACCGACCGCGCCAAGGCGCACGTCACCGACCGCCTGATCGAGCTCGCGCCCATCTTCACCAAGACCAAGCACATGCTGGGCGACGACTTCACCATGCTGGACGTGGCGCTCGCGCCGCTGCTGTGGCGCCTGGACCACTACGGCATCAGGCTCGGCAAGCCGGCCGCGCCGCTGATGAAATACGCCGAGCGGCTGTTTTCGCGCCCGGCCTTCATCGAGGCGCTGACGCCTTCGGAAAAGGTGATGCGCAAGTAGGCCCGACCAACCGCGATGGCCAACGCCGAGATCTCCACCAAACCCTACCTGCTGCGCGCCCTGTACGAGTGGTGCGTGGACAACGGCTACACCCCGCACCTGGCGGTGAAGGTGGACTCGCGCGCGCAGGTGCCCTCCGAATACGTGCGCAACGGCGAGATCACGCTCAACGTCTCGCCCAGCGCCGTGCACAAGCTGCAGATGGGCAACGAGCTGATCGAATTCTCGGCGCGCTTCGCCGGCGTCGCGCGCCAGATCTCGGTGCCGGTGACTTGCGTCTACGCCCTCTACGCGCGCGAGACCGGGCACGGCATGACCTTCGACGTCGATGCGCCCAAGCCCGCGATCCAGTCCGACGCCGAAAAGGAACACGGCAGGACCGGGCCTTCCAACGAACCCGGTCCCGCATTGCCGCCGCCGGTGGGCGTGCCCACCGCAGCGCCCACAGAACCCACCAAGCCCACCGGCGGCAAGCCTCAGCTGCGCCGCATCAAGTAGGCGCATAATTCTCGCAAGGCCGGTTTAGCTCAGTTGGTAGAGCAGCGGTTTTGTAAACCGAAGGTCGGCGGTTCGATCCCGTCAACCGGCACCATCATCCAAGGACACCTCGTTGAAGACGATTGTCGCCGCAATTTGTAGCTGTGCCCTGCTGCTCAGCGCACCCGCGGCTGCGCAGAGGGGGGCTGCGAAGGACGCGGCGCCGAGCGACGAATGGAAGGAACTCAATCAGGAAGCAACGAACCTGTATTTCCAGGGCAGGTTCGAACGCGGCGTGGCGGTTGCGAAGAAGGCGCTTGAGCTTGCGGAACGCGAGCGCGGCCCCGAGCATCCCTCGGCAGCCGCCTCGCTCAACCGGGTGGCGGAGATTTACCGGGCGCTGGGCCAGCATGCGGCGGCCGAGCCTCTGTACAAGCGAGCCCTGGCGATCAGGGAGAGCGCCCGCAACCCGAATGACGCCGCGATCGGCCAGTCGCTCAACAACCTCGCGCAGCTCCATATGGCGCAAGGCGAGTACGCGGCGGCTGAGGCCCTGTTCAAGCGATCCCTGGCAAGCAGAGAGAGGGCGCGCGGTGCCGAGCATCCCGACGTTGCCAACAGCCTCAGCGGCCTCGCCGATCTGTACCGGGCGCAACGCAAATTCGCGGAAGCCGAGTCCCTGTACAAGCGGTCGCTGGCGATACTGGACAAAGCCCTGGGCGCGCAACAACCCCAGCCAGCCTCCTTGGCCAACCGCGTTGCCATCGCGCTTCTCGGTCTGGCAGAAATCCATCGGGAGCAAGGCCAGCACGAAGCGGCCGAGGCGCTGTACAAGCGGGCAATCGCGATGGTCGATGATACGCGCGACCGCGAGCACCCGCTGATGGCGCGCTCATTGCAGGGTCTGGCCTCTCTGTACGTCCGGCAAGGCGAATTCGTGTCCGCCCAAACCCTGTACAAGCGCGCGATCGCGATCCAGGAGAATGCCCTCGACCGGGACCACCCGCGCATGGCGACGACATTGCAGGGACTTGCGGACGTCTACATCGCGCAGGGCGAGTCCATCGCCGCCGAGGCAATGCTGAAGCGCGCGCTGGAGATCCGGGTCACGGCGCTTGGTGAACAGCATCCTGCAGTGGCGGCTACGCTGGACGGATTGTTCGCGCTTTATGCCAAGCAGAACAAGAACGCGGAAGCGAAGCAGTCTGCGGACCGCGCCGCGGCGATCAGATCGTCGCAGAGGCGCTAACGCGTCTAATTTTCATTGAGCTTGTACTCCAGCAGTTCCTCGCTGACCCTGGCCTTCGGGGTAACAGCCTGGAATTTCACCCAACGCCTGACCTCGGGCACGTACCAAAAGCTGCCCTGCCGCGGGTAGGCGCGCGAGCCATCAAACGGCTGGATCAAGGTATCCAGCTCCAGCTTAATTGCGCGGAACTTGCCTGCAGGAACCTCGACCATTTCCCAGCCGACGACCGTTACTGAGCCTGTCGTAGAGCTCTCAACAGTGTTGACCCGCGGTCGCAGCAATTCGTACTTCACTTCGTGCTTGTCGCCAACGCGCAGCGGAAACCGGAATAATCCGGAGTGGGGCCGGAACATCCATCCGGAATAAGACGTCAGGGCGTTCCATTCGGAAGTCGACGAGGAGTCGAATTCCTTCCCGTCGCTCTTGCTGGTGGATACCATCAGAATCACCTTGGCGTCGGCGAAGCTGACGCGGGACTCAAGTTCGTGCGTGCCCGGCCCGAGGAGGTTCGTGCTGCGATAGGTCCAACTGTCGCCCGCCCTGACCTCGGGCTTGACGACCCGCTCATCGGACTGGCCGGCGCTCAGGGCGGGAATCGCGAGCAGCAGCAGGACCGAGAAAGCGCGGTTCATGCAGATGCTCCGGACGGAACAAGTGAATGGCACAACTCCCGCAGTTGGCGGCGCTCCGCCGCGGCGAGGCCTTGAGGGTCGAAGCGATAGCGCTGGTGCAGCTGGAGCGCTTCTCTGATTCGATTTATTTCCTGAATTGAAGAATCAGAAGCAATTCGATTAAACCACGCCGCCTGCGTCTCGCTCGGGCCGCGCGGCGGCAGGGATTTCTCCACGGCGTAGAACTCCGAGTCTTCGCCCGGATAGTGGCGGCGCGCCGCGGCGTCGGTTTTTTCCTCGCGCACGATGCGCCGCCCGCGCAGCACCCGCCAGGCGAGGACCAGGGCGAGGACGGCAAGCACCGCGTACCAGCCGTCGCCGGCCTTGAATTCGCCGCGCTGCGACCAGCGGAAGCCGGCGTAGCGCAGCAGGTCGGCAAAGCCCTGCCAGAAGGGTGCTTCGTTCGCTTCTTCCGCGCCCCAGGCCGGGGGCGTGGTATCCAGTTCGACCCAGCGGTCGTCCACCCAGGCGCGGGTCCAGGCGTGCGCGTGGCGCGCGCGCACCACCCAGGCGCCTTCGAGCCTGCTGTACTCGATCGCCGCAAACCCTGTCGCGTAGCGCGCCGGCACCCCGGCGGCGCGCGCGAGCAGCGTCGCGGCGGCGGCAAAATATTCGCAATGGCCGGCGCGCGTGCGGACGAGGAAATCACCGAGCGCGGTTTCGCCCTTCGGCACGGGCCGCTCGCGGAAGGTCGAGTAGGCGAAGCCGCCGAGATGCTGCTCGATGCGGCGCAGGCGCTCGGCGGGCGCGAGCGCGCGCAGGCCCAGTTGCGCCACGATTTGCTCGAGCACCGCTTGCTCCTCGGTTGTAATCGCGACGTCCTCTGGCATCGGCGGCGCATACAGAGCGATCCCCGCTGCGGCCTGCGCGATGTAGGTTGCCCAGTCGATCTCGAGCTGCGCGTGCACCGCGCCTAGCGTGTTGCGCCGCAGCTGGTAGGCGGGAAACGAAGCAAGGGTCGTGGTGCCTGCCGGCAAAGGCAGCAGCGCCCGGCCGGCCTCGAAGCGGATGGCAATCGGCACGCGCAGGGGGGGAAGATGCGGCGGCGGAGTTCCCGCATCGGCCCGCTCGAGCACCCAGGTCTCGTTGTCGGCTTCGGACTCGACCGTCTCCATCGGTGCGCCGCGCGCCACCCAGGTGCCGCCGGCATAGGTGTTGTAGCTGCCGCGGTGCAGCAGCTGCACGCGCGCCGCGTCCTTCTCCTCGGCGTAGACGCGCAACACGATTGCGTCGTACTTCTTCAGGCGGCCGAGCGAGCCGATTTCGGTGCGCGTGCGGTAAGGATCGGCGTCCACCACGCGCATGTTCAGGTCGAGCACCCAGTCGAATAGCGCGAGCTGCAGCTGCGACAGGCCGATATGGCCGATGTGCCCCAGTGCGGCCGCGGCCGAGAGCATTAGTGCGCCCGCAGCCAGACGGGCCGGCTCGATGGCCCCGCGCGGGCGTGCCGCGTAGAGCAGGCAACCCGCACCGATCACCACCGCGATGTAGTACTCCGGCCCGCGCTGATTGGCGACGCCCGCCGCAAGCAGCGTGAGGGCGGCGTAGACCGCGCTCACGTCCACGGGCGGATCCTCGATCGCGGGGTCCGCGCGCCTGAGCTTGCGCAGGTAGCGGAACAGCGCCGAGAGCGGAATGCGGCGGTCTGCCGCGACCAGCTGCGCGGCGATGATCGGCGAGAGCGCCACCGGCAGCCAGGTGAAGGCCTCGAGGATGCCCGCGCCGATGCCGCGGTTGGCGGCGAGCAGCACCGCGAGCAGCACGAAGCCGACAGTCGACAAGTCGGCGATCGTCGAATGCTCCTTGACGCCCAGATCGACGCGCAGCCGCATCGCGCGCACTGATTCCAGCACCACGCCGAGCAGGGCGCCGATGGCCGGATGGCCCGTCTGCCAGCCCCAGAAGGCGAGCGCCGCGCCGATCAGGAAGGCAGGCGCGTTCACCGCAGCCTCGCCAGGCCCGCTTCGATTTCGCCCGGATGCAGTTCGACCAGCCAGCCCGGCGTGTCCTGTTGCCGTGCTTTCCTGTCGCAGACAAGCAGGCCGCGAACTTCGGCGCCCGAGGCCTGCAGCGCGCTGGCGAGCTTGCGTCGCTCTTCGTCCCAGCCGAGCAGGATCAGGATCACGCTGGAGAGGCTGTCACGGCGGGCGATGACCGCGCGCGAGAGTTCCGTGAACGCCGCGGGTGCGCTTGGCGCTACTGCCGCAAGCACTTCCAGCATGTGCTGGGACTGCAGCTGGCCGCGGCCGGCCGTGTAGGCGCCGATCGCCGGGCGATCGGCCTCGTCGGCGGAGCGGCCGGCGCCCGCGCCGGGGCCGACGAACAGCAGGTCGAGCAGGCAATCGTGCGTGTCGATGGTGTAGACGAAGGAAGCGGCGAGCGCGACCGCATCTTCGAATGCCGCGTCTTCGCCCGCCAGGCTGCCGGTGTCCAGCACCAGCGCATGGCGCTCGAAGAATTCATCCTGGTATTCCTTGACTACCGGCTTGCCGGTGCGCGCGAAACTCTTCCAGTGCACACGCTGCAGTGGATCGCCCGGCCGGTAGTCGCGCAGCGCGAGGAACTCCTCCGAATCGCCCACCGAGGCCGCAAGCGACATGCCGCCCGGCTGGAATTTGCGCTTGCCCGGCAGCGTGATTTCCGGCAGGCGGTAGCGCCGGGGCAGTGCGGTGAGGCGAGCCGGCAGCGGCAGCCGCGCCAGACCGCGCACCAGCCCGAGCGCATCGGGTCGCCCAACCGTCAGGCCGGCGAGTTCGATGCGGCCGCGCCGGCGCGGCGTGAAGGAAAGCTTCAGTTCCTGCCGCTCGCCCGGGCCGAGCGGGGCGAGCTCGCCGCGTTCCACATCGCGCGGCAGGTGCCGCTCGATCTGCCAGCGCCAGCGAAAATAGCCGACCATCCGGTCCCACCAGTTGCGGCGTTCTTCACCCGGCTCGCGCGTGCCCTGCCACGCTTCGTAGCTGGGGCGGGGATCGCGGAAACGCTCCTCGACGGTGGCAGCGGTGAGCGTGCGCGCGCCGCGGTTGGCCACGACGACGCGGTAGACGCAGTGCTCGCCCGCCGTGGCGTAGCGCGGCAGGTCGCGGCTGGCCTCCAGCCGTGTGTGGAAAAAGGCGCGAAAGAAGAGGCTGGCGAGGTAGGAAATCGCCAGCAGCGCCGCGAGAAAGGTGAAGGCCCGGTAGGTGACCGTCTGGTTGGTGTCCAGGCCCGCCGCGGCTGCGGCGCCTGCGGCGCCGAGCGCGAGCCAGCCCGCGGGGGTCAGCCGCTCGCGCAGCCAGTGGTCCAGCGCGCTGGCGATCCGCAGCGCGCGATAAATGGACCGCCTCATGTCGGAGTGATCCGCTTCACGCCGGCACCGGCACCTCGCGCAGGATGTCGGCGACCAGCGCCGCAGCGGTGGCGCCCGCGAATTTGGCCTGCGGATCGAGCACCATGCGGTGCGCCAGCACCGGCACGGCGAGTTCGTGCAGCTGCTCGGGGCGCACGTACTCCTCGCCGTCGAAGAGAGCGAGGGCCTTGGCGGCGCCGGCGAGCGCGATCGAGGCGCGCGGGCCGCAACCCAGCTGAACGGCGGGCAGGCTGCGGGTCCGCCGCACCAGCTCAACGATGTAGCGGCGCAACTCGGCGGCAAGGCGCACGTGGCGGACGCGTTCCTTCAGCGCCAGCACTTCCTCGCGCACCGCGACCGCGCGCAGCGCCGCGAGCGGGTGGCCGTGATCCTGTGCCGCGAGCACCTCGGCTTCCACGTCCGGATCGACGTAGCCCAGCGCGATGCGCATCGCGAAGCGGTCCATCTGCGCCTCGGGCAGCGGGTAGGTGCCGCGGAACTCGACCGGGTTCTGCGTCGCGACGACGAAAAACAGCTTGTCCATGGCGTGCGTGCGCCCCTCGACCGAGACCTGCCCTTCGGCCATCACCTCGAGCAGCGCCGACTGGGTGCGCGGGGAGGCGCGGTTGATCTCATCGGCGAGCAGGATCGAGGTAAACACCGGCCCGGCGCGGAACTCGAAGGTCTGCTCCTTCTGATTGAACACTGAGACGCCGAGAATATCGGAGGGCAGCAGGTCGGGAGTGAACTGCACGCGCGTGAAGCGACAGCCGATGGATGCCGAGAGACTCTTGGCAAGGGTTGTCTTGCCGGTGCCGGGGTAATCCTCGATCAGCACGTGGCCGCCGGAGGTGAAGGCGGCGAGGAGCTTGCGCACGCCGTCGCGGCTGCCGCGCATGACTTTCTCGATGTTGCCGGCGATGCGCCCGAACAGGGCGCTCGCCTCACGCGCCGGCATCAACGGCGCGTTCTGCGATTGCGCTGGCATCAACGGCGCGTCCTGCGTTCGCGCGGGCATCAGCGGAGGAGACGCCGCGTCCACCTGGGTCAGGCTTCCTGCAGGCGCCGCTCGCGGATGGTCTGCGCGAAGGCGAGCACGGCGCGCGCGAGCGCGCTGCGGTCTTCCACGGTGCGCATCACCGTGTTGGCGACCAGCACCTCGATGCCGCTCGCGCGCACGTCTTCGGCGCTGGCGGCGTCCACGCTGTCGATCACGAAGCCATCGATCAGCCTCAGGTACTCGAGCGCGACGCGCCGCGCCGAGGCCTCGTGGCGCAGCTCGCGCATGATCTTGCCGGCCGAGCCCTTGAGCGCCTTGCCGCCCACGATCGGCGTCACCGCGATCACCGGTGCGCCGCGCTTGCGCATGAGTTCCCTCATGCCGGGCACTTCCAGGATCGGGCGGATGGTGTGGTAGGGATTGGCGGGGCAGATGATCACCGCTTCCAGGTCCTCCGAATCGAGCGCGTCGGACACTTCCTGCGTGAGCATCGCATCCTCGGCGCCCGCGTACTTGAAGCCCTTGACGACCGGTTCGCAGGCGAGCGTCGTGAAGTATTCCTGGAACGACACCTCGCCGTCCTCGGTGAGTACGTAGGTGCGTACCGGGTCGTCGCTCATCGGCAGCAGGCGCGCGGTAATGCCGAGCTGCTTGCAAAAATCGAGCGTGATCGCGGTCAGGCGCCTGTCTTCGGCAAGCCAGGCACTGCGCAGCAGCGGTGCGGCGAGCGACTTGTCGCCAAGGGTGAGTTCCTGCGGGCCGCCGAACTCCTTCAGGGTGGCGAACAGGGAGTGGCTTTCGCCTGCGGGTTCCCAGGGCGCGGCGGGGCTGGCAATGCCGGCGAGCACGTACAGTACCGTGTCGATGTCAGGCGAGAAACGCAACGTCAGGTGCTCGTAATCGTCGCCCGTGTTGACGATTGCGGCGAGGTCCCTGCCGCGCAGGCGGTAAAGCCCGTCCACCAGCTTCGCCCCGCCCACCTGCCCGGTCAGTGCAACGACGGTTCCCATGGCGTTAGTGTACCGGCACGGCGCTCGCGCCGTCCTGCACCGCGCTCGCGCCGTCCTGCACCGCGCTCGCGCCGTCCTGCACCGCGGGCGGCGCCGACTCCACCTTGACCCGCTCGATGTCCTGCCTGGCGTGCCGGCGCAAAAGGCAGCCCTGCGGCGTGTCGTCGATGCGGGAATCGATTGGCGCGCCGATGCGGGCGGCGACCGGAATCTCGAGGCAGACCGGGCGCCGGCAGCCTTTTTCCTCGCAGTGCTCGCCGCCCAGTGCGGCGATCCGCACCCGCGTGAGGTCGGGTTGCGCGGGAAAGCCGTTCTTCCAGGGCTGGGTCGGGCCGAAGTAGGTCGTCAGCGGGACGCCCATCGCCGCCGCGAGGTGATACAGGCCGGTATCGGTCGAGTGCAGATGCTCGAGCACGCAAAGCTCGTTCACCAGCTCGCCCAGGCTGCGGAAGCTGCGCAGGCGTGCACCCGGCGGCAGGGCGGCCTCGAGCAGCGGCTTTGCGTCTTCGTCGGCGGGATTGACCAGTACGTGGACGGCATGCCCCGCGTGGCGCTCGAGCAGCGCCGCGGCGAGCGCATGCACGACCCGCGGCGCCATGGTCCTGCGCGGCTCGTCCGAGACGGGCGCGATGCCGATCGCCTTGGCCGGGCGGCGGCGCGCTGCCAAGCTTGGAATTCGCGACCACAGCGGCGCTGCCAGCCCGGGCTCGTAGGTGCGGGCGACGAGCCAGGCCGGCTCGAAGTGCCGGTGGTCGTGTGGAATGTCGGGCCATTCCGGGTAGATGTCCTTGAAGCGCGCGTCGAGGAAAATCTTGCGGCGCGCGCGGACCAGTTTGCCGAGCCTGGCGATTGGCGCGCCGGCGCCCAGCAGCACGAGCAGGGCGTCGAACGGGGGTTCGAGCCAGCGCACGAGTGCCAGTTTCGCGAACATTGCCAGTCGGCTCGAGAAGCCGATCACGCGGATGCCCGCCTCGCCCTCGAACAGTGGCGCGTAGTTGCTGCGCACCAGCAGCGTGACCTGGTCGCCGGTATGTGCATCCGCGTAGGCCCGCACCGTGGCAAAGCTGACGACCGTATCGCCCAGCTTGCCGCGCAGGACAAACAGGACGCGGCGCCGGGGCTTTGGCTCGGCCGGATTCACAGGCGCGCTGCGAGTTCCGCGCCCTCGAGCATGGCGCGCTTCGCGTCGAGTTCAGCAGCTGTTTTCGCGCCACCGATTTGATGAAATTCTTTTTCTGGAAAAGGCCTGCAAGACTCCTGGCCTGCGCAGACGATCACAGAATCTGCCGCGATGCAGCTCTCCTTGCCGTCCACCGAGATATGCACGCCCGCGTCGTCGATCATCCGGTACTCGACGCCCTTGATCATTTTGACGCCGTTGCGCTGCAGTTCGGCCCTGTGCACCCAGCCGGTGGTGCGTCCCAGCGTGCTGCCGAAGGGCGTCGCCGAGCGCTTGAGCAGGGCGACCTGGCAGCTGCCATGAGGCTTCTCCATCCCGGCCGGTGACAGCCCACCGGCGGCAGAGGATTCCGACGTGATACCCCAATGCCGGTTGAATGCATCGGGTTCCAGCGCAGAGCGGCTCGAGCGCTCGAGCAGGTACAGCGCGACATCGAAGCCGATGCCGCCCGCGCCGATGACGACGACGGTCTGCCCCGCTTGAGCGCGGCCGGAGAGCAAGTCGACGTAGCCGATCACGCTCCTGTGCTCGATGCCCGGGATGACGGGCTTGCGCGGCTCGATGCCGCAAGCAAGCACCACTTCATCGAAACCCGCGAGGTCGGCCTGGCAGGCCGCGTGCTTGAGGCGGACCTGGACCCCCGCGCGTCGCAGGCGTTCGGCGTAGTAGGCGACCGATTCGGCAAACTCCTGCTTGCCGGGAATCCTCTTGGCGAGATTGAACTGGCCGCCAAGTTCCGCTGCCTTTTCGAACAGCACCACCTCGTGGCCGCGCTCCGCGGCGACTGCGGCGCAGGAAAGTCCGGCAGGTCCGCCGCCGACCACAGCCACGCGCTTCTTTTTCGTGGTTTTCAAATAGATCAGTTTGCTTTCCCTGCCTGCGCGCGGATTGACGACGCAACTCGCCGGCTGGCCGA
>Ga0247727_10016886_pt1 | contig 11700 bp, 5 predicted proteins | sample WisWelCaveWW1625_FD_202498 | JGI IMG/M metagenome (GOLD analysis project Ga0247727, IMG submission 202498) | Biofilm microbial communities from Wishing Well Cave, Virginia, United States - WW16-25 | ecosystem: Environmental > Aquatic > Deep subsurface > Groundwater > Cave microbial mat | place... | reverse complement strand
CAACTGCGAGACGCTGGATCCGCAAACGCCGCAGGCGCTGGCAAACTGGCTGCGCGCCTATATTCTGTGGGCGCGGACGGCGTCGCCGGAGCGGCTTTATCTTTTTATCGATGAAGCGACGTATTTGAATGATTGGGAGCGCGGCGTCAAGATTCTTGCCGATGAGGGCAAGCTGCGGGGCGTGACCTTGCTCGCAACCGGTTCGCACGCCGCCGGACTCCGGCGCGGCAGTGAAAGACTTCCGGGGCGGCGCGGCCGCGCGGAGAAACTGGATCTGCTCATGCTGCCGCTGAGTTTTCGCTCTTTTCTGGAAGCCAGAGTGCCGGCGCTGAAAGACCGGCTGCCGATGTTTTCCAAATGGGGATTCAAGGCACTCTTCCAAGCCGCGCAAGACATGGCGGTATTTGCGGACCAAATCCAAACGTACTTTTCCACCTATCTGCGCACCGGCGGATTCCCGCGCTCCATCCGAGACGAAGCTGCGAGCGGGCGGGTTCGGCAGGATGTCTACAAGCTCTATCGGGACGCCTTTGCCGGCGATCTGGCGCGGCTGGGCCGGCGGGAAAGCCTGCTGCGCGAGCTGGCGCAATGGCTCATCAATCGCCGCGAAAATCCTTTTGATTGGAGCGATGCGGCGCGAGAAACGCAGCTCGGCACGCATCCGACGGTCCGCGAATATGTCGAAGACGCCGAGGCCGCTTTTCTCTGGCACGTTCTGTACAAGGCCAAAAGCCTCGGCGAATCGCTGCGGGCGCCGCGCTCGTCCAAGCGGGTTTATTTTGCCGACCCGCTGGCCTTTCACAGCTTTCGCAGTTGGGTGTTCGGCTATGATCATGGCTGGCGCGCGACGGAGGAATTTCTGGCGGACCCCAACAATGTCGGCTACCTGGTCGAAAGTATGATCGCCTCGCATTTGCAACGAAATTTCGGCGCGCGGATTTTTTACTGGCGCAACGGCCAGGAAATCGATTTCGTCGTCTTCCGTGAAGAAAAACGCGTTGCGCTGATCGAAGTCAAATATCAAAACAAAATCAATCCGGACAACGCCAAAGCGCTGGTGCAGCAGGGCGGCGGCATGCTGTTGACCAAAAATCAGCTTCTCTACAACGCCGAGAAAAATGTGCTCGCCATCCCCGTTCCTTATTTTCTGGCGCTGCTGCAAGATTGAAAAGCGCATAGCGCATAGCGCAGAGGGCGAAGGGCGATGCGCGCCATGCGCCATGCCCTCTGCGCTCTGCTATTTCTTCAACACCGCGACCTTCGTCGTTAACATTTTACCATCCTTCGTTTTTAAGATCGCGAGATAAACGCCGTTCAACACCTGTTTGCCGATACCGTTATGGCCACTCCAAAAAATATCCGTGGTGTGCGGACCAACGCGGCCGGCCGGATCGATTTCAGAGAATGAGATTTCCCACACTAACTCGCCAAGCAACGTAAGTATTTTCAACGCGCCGCTCGACGCTTCGCGCAGGTTATACGCGAAATGCGTGCCCTGGCCGCTGGCTTTATCATTGCCGGGCTGAAACGGATTCGGATAGTTAAAAAATGCTTTCTCCGGATCGGCGGCGAAGAGCACGGTCAAATCGGAATCCAGACGAAAGGCGCTGCCGCTATTGCCCTCTTTATTTTCAACAATGACCACGCTGCCGGAGTCCTGGTCAACGACGCCAAAATCCTGCCCGCTCTCAAAGGCAATCCGAAAACTGCTCGCGGTTGGATTGTCGGCGATATTGCCTAAGATCGCGATGGTATCGGGTTTATTCGGCGCGACAATGACATCCTTTGCAAAATCAATGCTCAGGGGCGCCGTTTGCAAGTTTTGCAACTCGCCATAAAGTGTGTCGAACTTCGTATCATTGACGACACGAATGGTTTGCAAAGCCTTATTCGGCGGCACCACTTCCTGCCGATCACGATTATACAATATAAAACGGAGCCGGCGCAGAATTAAATTGCTCGAACCCGCGCCGCCGGGGTTGGTCAATTTTAAACGCAGCAACGGCAAATCTTTTTGGCCATTGGCTGCCGGCCCGCCGCTCTTGCCGACTTTTTCAACCAGCAGTTTCTTCGCTTCCGTCCGCAAAATCAGCGGCGCCTGGCTCAGCGTGCTCATCGCCGGTTGATTGGTGTTGGTATCAAACGGCGCCGCTTGCAGCTTGAAAATAATCAAATCGGTTTCATCAGAAATATCTTCGCGCGCGCGTATCCTCCAGTTGAACAGCGAATTGGTCGAAGCCTGGATCGAGTCGGCGGCGTTAACCAATTTATAACCGGGAGCGCCGCTTAAATCAACGCGGACGCCTGCCGCCCGCGAAAGCAAAGCCTGTCCCTGATTCTCGAGGCGCACCGTTACTTCAAAAAGCTGCCCCGCGCTGACCTTGCCATCGGTGGCCGCCGGCGGAGAGGTGACGCTGGCGCGCAAGCGCGGATCGGCGCGTTTTTCGACCTGAACCAGCATGGTATTAGAGACCGGCGGTAACGCGGCCGTCGAATCATTCGCATCTTTCGCCGTCACAATCACTTTGAACTCGGCATTTGATACTTCCAGCCCGGAAGCGCGCACGCGCCACAGAGGCCTCGCCGAGCCGATGATTCCAGCGCCAACTAAAGGTTGGATTTCATTGACGGTTTCAAAACCGGGCGGCAAAATCAATTGCGCGCGCACCCTGGTTGCATTCGACCAGTAAATCGAGTCGCTCACCGTAAACTCCTGGTCGGTGCTCAGGACGCTATCCTGCGCGCCAATCGGCCCTGTTATACGAAAATTCGCAACCCGCAAAACGCCGAGCACGGCCGTCTGCACCTTAAATGTGGCCGGATCATTCGAGGTGAGCACTTCAAGCCCGGTGTTCACATCAAGCGGCCGCTGCGTGATTTCAAATGTGATCGTCTCCTGCGGAGTTGATTGGCTTGAGGCTTTGACCTGCCAGGTAATTTCTTTGAAATTTTCTCCGGGCGGAAAGACAACAAACTTTTTTGCGGTGTTTCCAGGAACATTCAAAAGTGTTATGCCGGTTTGGGAAACATCAATCGTGACTTCAGCGGTGTCGTTCACAAAGGCGCTGCCGGTATTGCGCAACTTTGCAAAGATGGTAAAATTTTGCTTGACCGCGACCAAACCATTTTGACTCGTCGTTTCCATGATGCCGGGCTCAAGGTATAAAAGAGCGCGATTCTCGGTGAGGAGAATCACCAGGCTATCGGGTGGGGGGGAAACCGGGCTTGTGCCGGCAAAAGCTTTGGCTTCAAGAGGCAATTTAAAAGGCTGCAAATTCTCCAGGCTCGGCGCTTGTATCTGCCAGTTCACCGTCGCCGTATCTGCAAAAACGTTCTTCGTCGCACTATCGCCATTCACAAAACGATAGCCTGAGCCGGGCGGCAGCGTGAGGGTAATCGTTTTTTTCGTCAGGTTGGAACTGGCCTGAATTTTTACCGCGGCGATAAAAATTTGATCTGTCGAAATCATCCAGTCACTCGCGCCCGTGGGAGCAACAATGGATTTTTTGACGATCGTCAGGACCTGATTCAGGGTGCTAACGGTGAGCCGGGCGGAATTATTCGCTGTATCGGCGGGAGCGCCGGAGTTTTGGTCGAGCGGCTGGGCGTTAATTTTAACCATGAAAACGTCTTTCTGGCCCACTCTTGACGAGGGCGCCTGCAGATTCCATTCAATCGAATCACCGGCGGCAAAATTTTTGATCGGGTCGTTGTTGACCAGGCGATAATCCTGTGGCGGCGTGAGTTCCAATCTGCCGCTTCTGTCCGTTTGCGCCTGGCCGAGATTTTTCACGCGGGCGCGCACTTTAAAAGGTTGGCTCCTGCTAAAGGTGGTCGCACCATCAGCAGTCACCAGGCTCAACTGCAACCGCACCGGCAACTCGATACGCGCGACCGCGGTGGTGTCGCCATTCGCGCCGCGGGCTGCCAGACCGCCGCCTTTGGTCACCACGCGACCAAGCCGCGCCGTAAAAGTCTCACCGAGGGCGTTGACAACGCTCGCCGCGGTAACGTTAAAAATCGCTTTGGCCGTGCCGCCATTAGTGGCAATCGCAATCGCTTTGGCCGGCAGCGGGCTTACTGTGGAAGGGCCGGAACTTAGCAGAGACACATAAGCCGTGTCAATCACTTCCAGACCGGTGTTTTCAACGGTGACTTCGATTTTAAATTTCTGCGCGGTATTCACCAACGCGATTTCGCTGCCGGTGACGCGATTGACATTCGCGGCAAAATCGGTTCGCAAAATTTTTACCAGGGCCGAAGACTCAACCGCAAAATTTTTCGAGCCATTTGCAGATATTGGCGCCCTGGTGTTTTTGTCGTGACCGAACAATGTTACCGTGAGCGTGGCCTGGCCGCCGGTGTAGCCGGTTTGCACAACCTGGTATTTCAGTGTATCTTTCTGGCCGGCGCTGAGCGTGGCCGGCGTTTTCAGATTTCGAATGACATAATCATATTGCGGCACGTTTTTAATCCTGATGGTCACTTTGGACGAATCAATAATGATCGTGCTACCGTTGTTCGCAGCGGCGCTGTTCGAGACGATGCAGTTAATCGTCCACGGCGGTTGCGTGCTGCCGAAGCGAACATTGGTTATTGAAGTGGTCGACGCTTCGACGCGCAATTGGGCCGGCGATTGTTTGTAAACGGTAACCGAACGCGACACCGGACTGACTTTAACGGTCTTGTCGCGCGTATTGGCGGAATAAGCTTCAACGACTTGCGCGGAAAATTGTGAGGTGTCTGCGGCGGCCGCGCCGGCTGTCACCTCAAAAGTTAAAAATCCATTCGCGCCGTTCAACGTGAGCAAATTGTTCGTGATGACGTCATTCGAATTGGTTTTTGTTAATCTGACGCGCACCGAATCCACTTTTTCAGCGTTTGGAACGGTGGATCGCGAGCCGACTTTCACTTTGAAGCTCTGGCCGACATTGACGGTGTCAACATTACTATTGACCGGGCTTCGATTAAACACGCTGTCCAATTCTACCGACACAATCGTCACGCTGTCCCGGGGTTGCACCAGGATTTGCATGTTACTCGCGGCGAAATGCACCGAATCGCTGTTAGCTTCCCGGGCAAAGACCTGACCGGTAAAAGTTATATTAGTGGGTGAATTTCCCGGTACGGTTCCGGTTTTCGTGACATTAAAAATGATATCTTTAAAGCCGTTGCCGGGAATGATCACGTCGGTCTCCTGTGGCTCGACATCATAGTCACCTCCCAGGATGGTGCGCGTAATTTTACCAGGTTCAGGATCATTCTTAAAGAGCGGCCGGACTTCGCTTTCGCCCGTATTCTCCACTTTCATAATGATGTCCCACCGTTTCGTCTGGCCTGCCGTTACCGTGGCCTGCGACGTGCGCAAAGCGACATTCAGAACGGCCGGTTTTTGCACTAAAATACTTTTCTGCGTGCCGTTGCTTACAGCCGGATCCTGCACCCCGCTCACAAACACTTGTGCAAAGACCGCCGAGATCCCCGTCTTTAGGCCGGTTTTGGTAATTTGAAATTCCAACTCACCGGTTTGGTTGGCGCCGAGTGTTGTCCCGGAATTTTTGAATGTCGCCGGTTTGATAATCGTATAACTGGTATCCGTGCCGCCGCCGGTTCCCAGTTTGACCAGCGACAATTCCGTACGCTGCAAAGTGACAGGCGCGGGGGAATTATTCTTAACCATGAGTGTGACTGCCCAGGGCTTACGCATTTCCTTGATCACCGTATCCTGCGACGCCGCAATGCTCTGAATTTGCAACTGCGGCGCGGCATTGACCTTGAGCGTGAGACTGGATAATGAAAAAGTTTGCTCGTAGCGAACGCCGTTGTGCGCGCCGATCAATTTAATCGTCGGGCCGTAACGCGTTTGCTCTAAAGCCGGCGGAATCTGGCCGCGTCGGAACGTGAGTATCGCCGTTCCATTGCCCGCCAGCGAAGACCCGCGATTGGCGTCCAGCCTGGCGCGAAACGTGTCGTTGCTCGCGTCATTAAAAGTAATGGTCGTCGAATCCGGTTTCAATTCCAACGTCGCCTGACCCGCATTTTGCACCGACACCTGAAATTCATAGAAGCCGCCGACACTGGCATCGTTTGGCGTTAAACCCGGACTGCTCGCATAGCTGATCGACGGCGAGGTTTGCACGATCCAGGAATCTTTCGTGTCGGCGGCATTGTCGCTCACCGTGCCGCCGGCAACACTGCCGATAACGCTGCCGTCAATATCGACGCTGACCAGGCTCGCATTCGCATTAACCGCGACTGAAAATTTGAGTGTTTTGACGGAGGCGCCCGCGATGAGTGACAGCGAAGGCGGAAGAACCGAATAAAAAGCGTTTTCACTCGCGCCGCCAACAGTGCGTTTAAAATTTAATTGCGCGCTCGTCAACGTCACCATATCCGGCCCGACATTTTGCGCCAGCATATTGACTTCGATATTCTGCTGCCCAGGGCTGACTTTGTCCGGTGCCGTGTCAATGGAAAGAATTTTGAGTTCATTCACATTAAAAGCATTGGACGCGCCGACTTTCTGCGAAGTTCCTGCTCTCGCGTTAATCACCACGCCCGGCTGGCCCCGGGCGATTCGAGCATTGTTTATAGTGATCGCCGCAGTATTCATGATCACGAATTTTGGCGTCAGCGTGCCGGTACTCTCGGATAAAAAAACCGTATCGCTCAAAGCAACGTTATTATCATACTCGTCTTTTGCCGTCAGGGTAAAAGCAGGCGCAATATTTTGATTGGCAATTTGAGCGCCGATTTGCGAAAACATGAAATGGTCCAGCGGTGCCGGGGCAATGGTGACCTCGGCCGAGCCTCGCTCGAGCTGGTTGACGCTATCGTAAGTGTCTATGACTATGGTATATTTTCCGGCAAGAGTCGGATTGCCGACAATCGCAATTCTTATTTCACACGAGTCGTCTTCGGAGAGCTTCTGGCCAGTGCCGTCGCGCTCTACCGTGAGCGTGTTGTTTTGTAAATCACGGATTGACACTCTGAGTCCGCCGGTCAATCCCTGACGGTTGTTCGCAACGAGAACTTCGGATATGTCGAATCCGGCAGGAAATGTGAGTAGAAGCCTTCCATTTGAGGGCCAATCCTGGTGTACTTCAAAGAAAATATTATAAATCTCTCTGGCCCCGGCGCTGGTATTTTTTATGGTTATTCTTTCATTCTGCAGGTCTGTCACTTGCGCCCGGCTTGAACTGGGCAAAAAAACAATAAGCGCCAGAGATACAAAAATGAAAAAGAAAAGAAATCGTGAAATGAGCGCGCAGTCTTTCCAATTCCCATTTTGTATGATCGGCGGCTGGAAAACAGAATGAAATCGTGCCTGTGCTGTGCGTCTGAGATGCATAATCAAAGCTGAAAATCAGTCCGTGATAATAAATTGTCATAAAGTCCCCGATTCTTTTTGCCTGGTAAATCATGCAGATAAGAATCGAGCGGACCATTGTGTCAAACTGGAACGATCAAGCACGAACGCGAGAAACAGCGCGCGACAATCTCTATCGCATCGCGTGCGTAACAGGATAATCCGGAATGAGACCTACAAAGATTATACCAGACGGGCGTGGGGCTGCGGAGAGAAAATAACGAGAAAGTCAATGGCAGGTTATTGATGCATGGAAGTTACAAACTTTGCAACATCAGCTCACGTTTGATATCTGGCGCGCAGAAATTGGGCGAGCTTTTGCAACGAATCCAAAACTTTTTTATGGTTCATATAGAATTTTGCCTTCGCTCAAAATGCGTTCACGCAAAACCGTATTCGCCCGATTCATCCAGACGATATCAATCGACAGCAGAGTCGGCAGTTCTTCCATATCAGCGCGGATTTGCGCGAGAATGGCGGGCGTCAGCGTTTCGTCGTCGATGGCAATGTCGTAATCCGCGCGTTCCTGCGCGTCGCCGCGGGCGCGCGAGCCGAATAGAAAGATGCGCTGCGGTCGGGCGCGCTTCAGGATCGTGTTGACGATATTTTGCGGCAGCGGCATTTTCGGCCTGGTTATAATGAGCGCTGACATGATTGCACCGTTTCGCGTTGTAAATTTTTATATCAAAAAACAGCAAAATTATCCCTGGGTCACAGGTCTTTTGTGGCGCGATAAAAATTCAAAAGGCGTCTCCACGTTGAAACGCCTTTTTGAATTTTTCAGAAAATAAAAAACCGCTCAGAAATAAAACGCCAGCGTGAGCACGCCGCTGTTCGCAATGCCCACGCTGCTGCTGCCGCCGACTTTGGTGGTAAGCGTTTGATTGCCGGCGGTTCTTTCTTCGTCGGCCCGTGAAAGGCTCAAAAAGCCGAGACGGTATTCCGCGGCGAGGCTGACTTCTTTAACCACAAAAAATTCCACGCCGGCTAAAGCGAACAGGCTGAAAGCGCTGCCGCCAAAAAACGTTCCGGCGCCGGCGATGTTTTCGCCGCCGTCATTGTTTTTGACCACGACCTGACTGATGGCGCCGAGCGCAGGGCTTTTGCTCTCCGTCGACGTCCGTGAGAAGCCGAGACCTGCGCCCAGATAAGCATTGGCGCGCCCAACGCCGCGATGCAACTCCGCCGCGGCTGAAATTCCGAAACGCGTCGCCGATTGCTCGCCGTCAATGCCGGTTTGCCCGGGCGAGGGATTGGCGGGAACGTCCTCGCTCGCGGTTGCGAATTGCAGGCCGAGGCGCAGCGCCAGGTCCTGCTGGTAATAATATTTGACCCCGAGGCCGCCTTCAAAATCGCCGGCGTTCAGATTCGAGAGCCCGCTAAAAGAAAAAAGCATGGCGGTTTTTCCTTTCGCCAGATCCGGCGTGACGCCCTGTCCAAAGGCCGCCGTTTGAAAGAGCAGGATTGCCACAGCTGCGACCAACAGTTTTTTAAACATAACACCCTCTACAGGTTAGGTGAGGTACAACGTTTTTTGTAAACAACTACCGGCGGCGCGCATGAAATAACGCCAACAAATTTGGAAAACCCGCGACTATTCCACCGCCGGCGGCACGTAGTGCAAATACGCGTTCATCATCTCGATCTCCGCGGATTTTTCCCTGATGTCGATCATCATCAAATCGCGCAACGAGATGATGCCGACCAGACGGTCGTCGGAAGCGATGACGAGATGGCGGATGCTGTGCGATTGCATTTTGGCGAGGCACGCTTCATACGTTTCATTCGGGTGCGCGGTCACCAGATTGCTCGTCATCACCTGCTCGATTTTAACTTGTTGGGGATCAAGTCCTTTGGCGACGATGCGTTTCATCAAATCGCGCTCGGAGAAAATGCCGACCAGCCGATCCTCATTCAGCACCGCTACAGCCCCAATGCCTTTCTCAACCATGAATTGGACCGCGTCGATGACGGTTTGGCCGCGTTGCACGGTAAAAACGCCACGATTTTTCACGATATTGCCGACAGTGTTCATGAGCAACTCTCCCTTTGCGGTTAATGAGATACGGAGTGCAAACTTCAGTTTGCACTCCTCTTCGAATTTAATTCATTCATTCTCCTCGCGCAGCCGCGCCAGCACGGAATAATCTTCCAGCGTCGTCGTGTCGCCGACGGACTCTTTGCCGGCCGCAATATCGCGCAGCAAACGCCGCATGATCTTGCCGCTGCGCGTTTTCGGCAGCGTATCCGTAAAGCGAATATCATCCGGCCTGGCAATCGCGCCGATTTCCTTCGCGACATGCTCGCGCAGCTCCCTGCGCAATTCTTCGGTAGGCTTTTTCCCGACCTGCAACGTGACGAAAGCCGCGAGCGCCTGTCCCTTCAATTCATCCGGACGCGCGACAACGGCAGCCTCGGCAACAAAACGATGACTCACCAGCGCCGACTCGACTTCCATCGTGCCGAGGCGATGCCCCGCGACATTCACCACATCGTCGATGCGTCCCATGATCCAGTAGTAACCATCTTCATCGCGGCGCGCGCCGTCGCCGGTAAAATACGCGCCCGGCACTTCACTCCAGTATTGCTTCTGATATCTTTCGGGATCGCCGTAAATCGTGCGCAACATCGACGGCCACGGCTTTTTGATGATGAGAAAGCCGCCGGTGTTATCCGGAACCGGCTTGCCGTCTTTGGAAACGATTTCCGGCAGCACCCCAAAGAACGGGCGCGTTCCCGAACCCGGTTTCGTCGGAATCGCGCCGGGCAATGGCGTGATCATAATCGCGCCGGTTTCGGTTTGCCACCACGTGTCGACGATCGGACAACGCCCGCGGCCGATCACTTTGAAATACCACATCCACGCTTCGGGGTTGATCGGCTCACCGACCGTGCCGAGCAGACGCAATGAAGTCAGATCATGCTGGCGCGGCCATTGCTCGCCCCATTTCACAAATGCGCGAATCGCCGTCGGCGCCGTATAAAAAATGTTGACGCGATATTTTTCAATGATCGCCCACAAACGATCCGGCTCCGGAAAATTCGGCGCGCCTTCATACATCACCGAGGTCGCGCCATTCGACAGCGGCCCGTACACAATGTACGAATGCCCGGTCACCCAGCCAATATCCGCGGTACACCAGTAGGTGTCCTCATCTTTCAAATCAAACACCAGCCGCGAGGTGAGAGTCGTCCCGACCATGTAGCCGCCGGTCGTGTGCAAAATGCCTTTCGGCTTGCCCGTCGTTCCGGAAGTGTAAAGAATGTAAAGCGGATGTTCGGCGTCAAGTTGTTCCGCTTCGCAAACCGGCGAGGCCGTCGTCATTAACTCGTGATACCAGTGATCGCGCCCGGGTTCCATTCCCACTTTCTGGCCGGTGCGCTGCACGACGACGATGTTTTGTATCGTCGGTGTATTCTTCGTCGCCTCATCCACTGCCTTTTTCAGCTCGACGACATTGCCGCGACGATAGCCGCCGTCCGCGGTGATGATGAGCGCGGCCTGACAATCGTTCACGCGGTCTTTCAAAGCTTCCGCGCTGAAGCCGCCGAACACCACCGAATGCGTGGCGCCGATGCGTGCGCACGCGAGCATCGCAATCGCCGCTTCCGGAATTTGCGGCATGTAAATGATCACGCGATCACCCGCTTTAATATTGAGCGATTTGAGCACATTCGCAAACTTGCAAACTTCGCGGTGCAAATCTTGATAAGTTAAAACCCGCGAATCACCGGGCTCGCCTTCCCAGATCAGCGCGGCTTTATTTTTTCGCCACGTGTTCAGATGGCGATCCAAACAATTGTACGAGAGATTGGTTTTTGCGCCGACGAACCATTTGGCGAACGGCTCATTCCAATCGAGCACTTTGTCCCATTTTTTAAACCAGTGCAGCTTTTCCGCCTGCTCGCCCCAGAAGCCGTCGGGGTCGTCGATCGAGCGTTTGTACATCGCCTCATATTCTTCGAGGCTGTTAATATGCGCCTTTTTGCAAAAATCCGGACTGGGGTTGAAGACGCGATCTTCTTTCAATACGGACGTAATGTCGTCGGGCATGTAAATTTCTCCACATCGAATGAAGCGCCCTGCGGGCGGCGCCGAATGGTTTCGGCAAAATTTTGTTTTATTGAATTGTCGTGATGTATCTCACTGATTTAGTAGCAACGTTGGCGATGGGCGCGGAAACGGTTATGGATTTTATTGCCGGCAACAGTTTCGCAAATCGTCAACCAGTTGTTTGAAGGCCGGACACTTGGCATAAACTTTTTGCCAATCGATTTTTTGCAGCAAGTCGACGCCGTCTTTATATTTGTCGTAGCGTCTTTTCAATCGT
>Ga0247727_10016885_pt1 | contig 11700 bp, 7 predicted proteins | sample WisWelCaveWW1625_FD_202498 | JGI IMG/M metagenome (GOLD analysis project Ga0247727, IMG submission 202498) | Biofilm microbial communities from Wishing Well Cave, Virginia, United States - WW16-25 | ecosystem: Environmental > Aquatic > Deep subsurface > Groundwater > Cave microbial mat | place... | reverse complement strand
CGAGGAAGTGCCAGCGGTCGCGCGGCCGTGCCACGAGCCACGCCAGCGACGCGAGACCTCCCGCGACGCCCGCGCGAATCACGGACGGCTGCCAGCCGACGGCGAGCACGTACCCGACGATCGCGCCCAGCGTAAGGAGCTCCCTCACAACACGGGAAAGCCGCAGTAGCCACCCGAGCCCAAGCACACCGAAGGCGATGAAGGCGACGTTCTGGCCGGAGACGGCGAGCAGATGGGCAAGCCCGGACGCCCGGAAGTCCTTGCGTACGCGATCCGGGAGTCCCTCGTCTTCGCCGAGAACGACGCCGAGCACGATCGAGCGCCGAACCCCGGTCACGCCGCGTCCGACCGCGCGTTCGATTCGGTCCCGTAGGCGGTCGCCGGCACCAGCGATGCCACCCCGGCTGCCAACCTGACGCCACGCCCCACCACGCAGGACGACATGGATCCCCTGGCGCGCGAGCCACGCACGCTCGTCGAATCCCTCCTCGGCCTCGCGCGGCTCGACTACCCGGACGACCGCCTCCAGGATCGCGCCGCGGGGCGGTGAGCGGCCGACGGGGAGCACGAGGAGCACGCGTTCACGCAGCCGTGTTCCGCGAAACGCCCGGACCTCGGCCGGGACGCGAACCGCCCACGGCGTCTGCCGCGCCGGTCCCGTCACGACGAGCTCAGCCGACCCCGAGCCGCCGATCTCCGCTGCGAGCACGCTCTCGTGCATTGCCTCGAGCCGGAGAGATCCCCACCAGAACCCCGCGACGGCAAGAGCAACGCCGACGGCGACGACTCGCGCCGGACCTTCCAGCAGAAGGACACCAGCGACAGCGGCGAGGGCGAGCGCTCCCACGGCCGCGAAGCCGCCGGCGACCCAGTTCGAGAGCGCAAGCCCTCCGCAGGCCGCGCCCGCCAACAACGCGGGCCAGTGCAGCTCGACGGCTCGCCTCACGGGGTCACGAGGTCGCGCAGCTGCTCGACCCTCGTCGGGCCGATCCCCGGCACCGCGTCCAGGTCGTCGACTGACCTGAACGGCCCATGCTCCGCCCGGTAGTCGAGGATCTTCTGCGCCGTGATCGGCCCCACCCCGGGGAGCTCGTCGAGCTCGTCGGCCGTCGCCGTGGCGAGACTGAGCTTGCGCCCGAGCCCCGGCTGTCCCGAACCCGACGCTGCGAGCCCATCTTCGTCCGACGCCCCGGCCGTTCGAGCTCGCGGCGGCACGAAGACCTGGATGCCGTCGACCAGCGGTGCCGCGAGGTTCAGCGCGGCAAGGTCCGCGCGGCGGTTCGGCCCGCCGGCTCGTGCGACCGCGTCCGCCACGCGTGCGCCCTCGCGTAGCCGATAGAGCCCCGGACGCCGCACCGCTCCCACGACGTGCACGACGAGCGCCGCTCGGCGGGCGACCGAGGGCACCGCTTCGAGCGGGGCAACGACCTCGGGGGCGCCGGCTGCTCCCGTCTGCGCGAGCCGATTTCCGACGACGACGAGGACCGCGAGCAGTGCGCACACGGCAACGAGTGCAGTCGAACGCGAGACGGCGACGAAGGGCACCTGGCCATCGTCGCCAGGGCCGAGTCACGGATGGGAAACAGCTTCGTCGAAAGTGTGTGCCGATCGCGCTCCGCGCGCCGGGGATCAGATGACGAAGTTGACCAGCCTGCCGGGGACGACGACCGTGCGCTCAACCTCGGCGCCGTCCAGGTACGACTGCACGCGCTCGGAGGCCCGGGCCAGAGACAGGAGCTCCTCCTCGGACACGCCCGGCGAGACGTACAGCCGGTCGCGAATCCTCCCGTTCACCTGCACGACTATCACGACCGTCTCCCGCTCGAGGAGCGCCGGATCCGCCTCCGGCCACGGGTGCTCCCACAGCCGCTCGTGGCCCAGCCGCTCCCACAGCTCCTCGGCGATGTGGGAGGCGTAGGGCTGAATCACGCTCACGGCGGTCTCGGTGGCAAAGCGAGCAGCCGGGTCAGCGGGCGTCCGCTGAATCTCGTTCACGAGCTCCATCACCGCCGCGATCGGCGTGTTCAGCGCGAAGCGGCGCCCGATGTCGTCTGTGACCTTGGCGATCGTCCGGTGCGCCTTGCGGGCGAGCGGCGTGTCCGGCACCGGGTCGACGACCGGCTTCGTCGCCTGCTCGAGCACCGTCCGCCAGAGACGATGCAGAAAGCGCACGATCCCCTCGAAGCCCGTGTCCTGCCACTCCGCGTCCTGGTCGACCGGCCCGATGAAGAGCAGATACATCCGCGCGGCGTCAGCACCGTGGCGCTCGACGTACTCGTCCGGGGAGATCGTGTTTCCCCTGGACTTAGACATCTTCGCACCGTCGCGGTAAAGCATCCCCTGCGTGAACAGCCGGGCGAACGGCTCGCGGAAGCCGACCAGGCCCAGGTCGTTCATCACCTTCACGAAGAAGCGCGCGTAGAGCAGGTGCAGGATGGCGTGCTCGACCCCGCCGATGTACTGGTTGACCGGCAGCCAGTAGTCGACGATCTTCCGGTCGAACGGCGCCTTGTCGTTTCGCGGATCCGCGTACCGCAGGAAGTACCAAGAGGAGTCGACGAACGTGTCCATCGTGTCCGTCTCCCGCCGAGCCTCCCGGCCACACCGCGGGCACGTCGTCCGCACCCAGTCCTCGGCCGCCGCAAGCGGCGAGCGGCCCTTCGGCAGATACTCAGTCACTTCTGGAAGCAGGACAGGCAGGTCCTCGTCAGGGACAGGCACGATCCCGCAGTCGCCGCAATAGATGACGGGGATCGGCGCACCCCAGTACCGCTGCCGCGAGAGGAGCCAGTCCCGCAGGCGGTAGCGGATCGTCGGCCGGGCGAAGCCCTGCTCGGCCAGCTTCTCGACGATCGCGCGCCCGCCCTCTGGCGCGAGCATGCCGCTGAACTCGCCCGAGTTGACGAGCCGCTCGTTTTCCGTGTGGGCTGAGAATGCGCCTTCGGCAGGCTGCTCGCCGCCCTCGGCGGGCTCGACGACCCGCCGGATTTCCAGGCCGTAGCGCTCGGCGAACACGTAGTCGCGCTCGTCGTGCGCGGGCACGGCCATGATCGCGCCCGTGCCGTACTCCATCAGCACGTAGTCGGCGACCCAAATCGGGATCCGCTCACCGTTCACGGGGTTCAGCGCGTAGCGCCCGGTGAAGACGCCGTCCTTCTCCTTCTTCTCGCGCTCGACCTCGGACCTCGCGCCGGCATGCCGCACGTAATCGAGCACCTCGGCTTCGTGCTCGGTTCCGTCGACGATCCGCGGCACCAGGGAGTGCTCGGGTGCCAGCACGAAGAAGGTCGCGCCGTACAGCGTGTCCGCGCGGGTCGTGAAGACCTCGACCTCCTCGTCGAACTCGTCGATGCGGAAGATCACGTCCGCGCCGTCGGAGCGCCCGATCCAGTTCCGCTGCATCGTCAGGACGCGCTCCGGCCACTCCTCGAGGAGCGCCATCTCATCGAGCAGTGCGTCGGCGTAGTCGGTGATGCGGAAGAACCACTGCTCCAGGTTCCGCGACTCGACCTCGAAGCCGCAGCGCTCGCAGCGCCCGTCGACGACCTGCTCGTTCGCGAGCACGGTCTGGTCGTTCGGGCACCACTTCACCGGGCCCTCTCGCCGGTAGGCGAGTCCCTTCTCGAAGAAGCGCAGGAAGAGCCACTGCGTCCAGCGGTAGTACTCGGGCTCGTGCGTGGCGAGCACGCGGCTCCAGTCGATCGCCCAGCCCATGCGCTCCATCTGGCTGCGGATCGCGGCGATGTTCCGCGGGGTGGCGTCGCGCGGATGGCCGCCCTCCTGGATCGCGGCGTTCTCCGCCGGCAGGCCGAAGCCGTCGAAGCCCATCGGCCGCATGACCGCGTAGCCGTGCCTGCGCCGGAAGTGCGCGACGACCTCGCCCAGCATGTAGTTGCGGACGTGGCCCATGTGCAGGTCGCCCGACGGATACGGGAGCATCTCGAGGACGTACGTCTTCTGGCGGTCGCTCTCGAGCTCGTCCGGGCTCGGGTTCGGCACGACGAACGCCTGCTCGTCCTCCCAGACGCGCTGCCACTTCTCCTCGATCGCTTGGGGGTCGTACGGCTCCATCGCCTGTCTCAGTTCGACTCGGGGAACAAAAAAGCCTCTCGCGCGAGAGGCTCCATGGAAACGCTCGCGGCTCTCGCCGCGCTCGCTCCCTGGCCTACGTAAGAAGCTGCACCATGAGCCGGGAAGCGTAACAGGCAGAATCGCCGGATGATCGACCTCTTCCCCGATTCCGCCTGGGTCGAGAAGGGCGAGCTGGCGATCGGAGGGATTCGCTCGACTGAGCTCGCGCACCGCTTCGGGACGCCGCTCGTCGTCTACTGCGAGGAGACGCTGCGGGCTCGCGCACGGGAGGTGCGCGAAGCCGTGCCGGACGCGCTCGTCCTCTACGGCTCGAAAGCGTTTCCGAACGTGGCCGTCATGCGCCTCTTCGCCGAGGAAGGGCTCGGCGCCGACGTCTCCTCGCTCGGCGAGCTCGGCTTCGCGCGGGCGGCCGGGATCGAAGGCGCGCGGCTCGTCGTGCACGGGAACGCGAAGTCGGACGAGGAGCTCCAGGCCGCCGCCGAGGCGGCAGCGACGGTCGTCCTCGACGGGGAGGACGAAGCCGAACGCGCCGCGGCCGCGGGTGTGCGTCGCGTTCTCGTGCGGGTCACGCTCGGGGTCGAGGCGGACACCCACGAGGCGATCCAGACCGGGCACCACGGCTCGAAGTTCGGCGCGCCGCCCGACGCGGCGCTGCGAGCGGTCGCAAGCGCCCGCTCGCTCGGCCTCGACGTCTTCGGCCTGCACATTCACGTCGGCTCACAGCTCGCTGACACCGCTGCTCACGAGGAGACGATCGCGCTCCTCGCGGAGTTCGCCGCCCGCAGCCGAGACGAGCTCGGCTGGACGCCCGCGGTCGTCAACGCGGGCGGCGGCTTCGCGGTGCGCCATGTTCCCGAGGACCCCGTTGCGCCGCTCGGCGACCTCGCCCGCGCGGTCGCCGACGCCGTCTTGCGTACCTGGGACGAGAATGGTCTCCCGCCGCCCCGGCTCCTGCTCGAGCCCGGGCGGGCTCTCGTCGGACAGGCGGGCGTTACGCTCTATCGGGTCCGTACGGTCAAGCGACTGGACGACGTGAGCTGGGTGGCGGTGGACGGCGGAATGTCCGACAACCCTCGCCCGCAGCTCTACGGCGCGTGCTACACAGCGATGTCCGCTGGCCGTGCTGACGAGCCGGCGACGGAGACGGTCAGCGTCACCGGGCTCCATTGCGAGTCGGGGGACGTGCTCATCGACGATGTCGCGCTGCCTCCTCCCCGCCCCGGCGACCTTCTCGCCGTGCCGGCAACGGGCGCGTACACGCTCACCATGAGCTCGAACTACAACGCGACGCCCCGACCGGCGGCGGTCCTCGCCGGCAACGGCGACGCGCGCGTCATCCGCCGCCGCGAGACGATGGACGACCTGCTCGCCCTCGAGGTGTCGCCACCGACGTGAGTACGGAGAGTTGGCGCTCCTCCGTCCACGGGCTCCTCGCGGATTCGGAGGGTCGGGTTCTCATGCTGCCGTCGGAGCACGGTTGGAAGCTGCCGAGCGTCGAGGTCGACGGTTTCTCGGATGACGACCTCCGACCGGCCCGTCATGCCTTCGAGGCGCTCCTCGGGGCTCCCGTGGCCATTCTGCGATACATCGCTCGTAACGTCGACCGGGAGCACAAGGCCCTCGAGGTCGTCTACGCGCTCGAGGGACTCGGCCCCGGCGGGAGCCCGCCGCCCACAGGGACCTGGTTCAAGCGGGCTGCGCTCCGCGGCATTCGCCTCGCCGTGCCCAACCAGCGCGAGGTCGTCGATTGTCGCCTCCGCGAGGTCGAACGGCAACGGGTGCCAGTGCAGCGTGTGCCGTGGGCCCGCGAAGGGTGGCTCTCCGAGGCGAGCGAGTGGATCGAGGAGTCGCTGGCAGCGTGCGGCCGACCCGCGACGGGCCAAATCGAGCAGATCCGGGCCTGGTGCCTTTCGTGCCTTCTGCGGGTACCGACCGCCGACGGGGCGGTGTTCTTCAAGGCGACAGCGGAATCACCACTGTTCGTCGACGAGGGCGCGGTGATGCTCGGGCTGGCCCGGTTCTTCCCGGCGAACGTCCCTGCCCCGCTGGCCGTCAACCCGGCGCGCCGGTGGATGCTGCTCGACGATCTCGGCCCGGAGCTAGGCTGGGACGCCCCGCTCGCCGTCCGCGAGAAGGTGCTCCGCCTGTTCGCGCGTATGCAGATCGAGTCCTCGGGGCGTGTGGACGAGCTGCTCGCGCTCGGGTGTGTCGATCGCAGGCTCGTGTGGCTTGCCGCGCAGATACGAGAGCTTCTCGCGGACGACGCGACGCTCGCCGGGCTCGAAGACCGCGAAGTTGCGACGCTCCGCGCGCTCGGGCCGAAGCTCGAGGCAGCGTGCCTCGACCTCTCCGAAACCGGCATCCCCGAGGCCCTTGTCCACGGCGACCTCCATCTGAGCAATGTCGCCCTGCTGGACGGTCATTACGTCTTCTTCGACTGGACCGACGCGGGCGTGACCCACCCGTTCTTCGACCTCATCGATGTCTTTCGCGAGCCCGACGACTCGGTGCGCGAGCAGCTACGCGGCGCCTACCTCTCATGTGGTTGGACTACGAGCCGATGGACCGGCTGCTCAACGTCTGGAAGGACGCAGAGTCGGTCGCGATGTTGCATCACGCGGTGAGCTACCGGCACATCCTCGCCAACGTCGAACCCGGGGCCACCGACAAGCTCGACTGGGCGCCGCCCTACTTCCTGAGGAGAGCGCTCGCCTCGTCGGGCTCCCAGGAGACCTCGACGACGTAGCCGTCCGGGTCGCGAAACTTGACGCTGACGTAGTCGGGCTCATCCCACTCTCCGACGATCTCGACGTCTTGCGCGACAAGACGGTCACGGAAGGCGCGGACGTCTTCCGCGGTGGGCAGACCGGTGCCGAAGTGGAGGAACCCCGGAAGCCCGATCGGCTCGTCAGTCTGCCCGAGCGCGAGCGCGAAGCCGTCGGAGTTGTAGAGCATGAGCACGCCGTCCGCGCAACGCCGAGGCGGCGCCGCGTCGAATCCGAGGTACGTCTCGTAGAAGCGACGAGAGCGGTCTTGGTCGGAGACGGCGAGCGCGAGGTGATCCATGCCGGGCGATGCTAGATGGTTGATCGGCACTAGCCGCCGTTCGACTATCGCGCGCGCGCCGGCGAGGCCGGGCCGAACGAGTCGCGGAGGCGCGAGTCATCCGCTGCCGCTAAACGATGGACGACCTGCTCGCCCTCGAGAACAAGTCGGTCTGAGCTCCGTTTACGCGTTCCGCCATCGTCAGGGCACGATCTCCACGACGTCGCCATCGGCGACGATGTGCGCACGACCGACACGTTGCCCGTCGAAACGCGCGGAAGGTCCCCAGATGCGGGCGGCGTGGAAGCTCGTCGCCAGCTCGTGGTGGATCGCGTGCGCGACGTCCTCGACTGTCGCTCCGGGCCGGAACGCGAGGGGTTCGTCCTCGACGTCCCCTTCGTAGCGAAGGTAGACGCGCAGGAGTCCGAGGAGGCGCCATACCGCCTCGCGAAGCCGTTCGAGACTCGAGTCGTCGAGAACCGACACGGAAACCACGTCGAGGTCGTGAAACGCGGCCGCGACACGCTCGACATCCCCTTCTTCCGCTTCATCGACCTGCGTGGCCGCGAGCAGCGCCGGCAGCTCGATACCCGCCGCCTTGATCTCGTTCTGCACGCTGGTCAAGACGCCGGGTGACGCCGACGCGACGTGGCAGTAGACGATCGCGTCTGCGTTTCGGAGCACGCCGAGCAGTGCTCGACCGCCTCCGCGATCCTCGGCGGCCCCCTCGAGCAACCCCGGGATCTCGATCAACTGGACGCGCACACCGCCGATTCGCGTCACCGCCGCCACGGGGCGTGTCGTCGTGAACGCGTAGTCGCCGGTCTTGATCTGAATCTGCGAGAGCGCCTGCAGGAGCGACGACTTCCCGGCATTGGGAGGGCCGACGAATGCGACCTGCGCCGCGCCTTCTCGACGAACCGCGATCGTGTCGCGGTGGATGACCTTCGCGCGGACGCGCGTTTGGTCGATCTCGTCGTTGAGCCACTTCCGGATGTCGGCGTACGGCCCGCTGCGGTAGTCGGGCAATTCGTCGACGAGCGCGCGCAAGATACGGACGCGCTCGCTCCCCACCGTGCCGACCAGCCGGCGCTTGGCTACTTGGACGAACGTGCGATGCGGCATCGGCATCGCTCCATCTCCTCTCGGTCATGGAGGACAGCGCGCCGGAATCCCGCTCACGCGGTTCCGCGGATCGCGTCCTGTCCCGCCGCTTCCTCGGACGCTTGAGCCGGAAGCGGCGGACTAGCCGTTCTTGTTTGAGATGGTCGCGCGCCAAGCGCTCTCGCGCGCCGGGCCGATGCCGTCGGTCATGTCGAGGCGAGCCTAGCAACCAACCGGGCGAATGCCGGCTTCCGGGGTCGCTCAGCGTGCCCGCGCGCCGACGAGGCCGGGGCGCACGAGCCGCGGCGGCGCGACGAGACCGGCTTCCTTCACCGGCGGATTGAGCGGCTCCGCGAGCGCGGCGGCGCCGAACGACGCGCGCACGCGCTCCTCCGAAGGGTCGCCGTAGAGCGTGGTGCGCTGCCTCGGCACGCGGTCGGCGGAGCGGATCAGCTTCTCCATCCGCTCGGGCGGCATCTCCTGCCCGTACTCGGCGCCGGCCGAGCGGGAGATCGACTCGTTCATCAGGGTGCCGCCGACGTCATTCACCCCGGCTCGCAGCGCCTCGCGCGTGCCGTCCGGACCGAGCTTCACCCAGGAGGCCTGAATGTTCGTGATCCACGGGTGGAGCGCGAGCCGGCCGACCGCGTGCACGAGCAGGGCCTCGCGGAACGTCGGCCCGCGGCGTGCGCGCCCCTGGAGGTACATCGGCGCCTCCATCGGCACGAACGGAAGCGGCACGAACTCGGTGAAGCCGCCGGAGCGCTGCTGCTGCTCGCGCGCCCGCAACACGTGCCGCGCCCAGCTCCGGGCCGTGTCGGCGTGGCCGAACATCAGCGTGACGTTCGAGCGGAGCCCGACCCGGTGGGCGGCGTCGTGCACCTCGAGCCACTGGTCCGTCGTCACTTTGTCAGGGCAGATCACGCGCCGCACCTCGTCGTCCAGGACCTCGGCCGCCGTGCCGGGGAGCGAGCTCAGCCCGAGGTCGCGCAGACGCGCGAGGTACTCCTCGAGGCCGAGCCCGAGCGTCGCCGCGCCCTGCCAGACCTCGAGCGCCGAGAACGCGTGGACGTGGATCTCCGGCACCGCCTCCTTGATCGCGCGCACCACCTCGGCGTAGTACTCGCCCGTGAACGCAGGGTGGATCCCGCCCTGGAGGCACACCTCGGTCGCCCCGCGCTCCCAGGCTTCCTGCGAGCGGCGGACGATCTCTTCGAGCGGGACGAGGTACGGCGCCCCGCGCAGGTTCTCCGCGAGCTTCCCCTTGGAGAAGGCACAGAAGCCGCAGCGGAAGTAGCAGACGTTCGTGTACTGGATGTTCCGGGTGACGACATACGTGACCTCGTCCCCGCAGGCGTCGCGCCGGAGCCGGTCTGCGGCGGCGAAGACACGGTGCATCTCCTCTCCTCGGGCCTCGAGCAGCCGCGCGATCTCGTTTTCCCCGAGCTCGTCGCCCGAAAGGGCGAGCGGGAGTGCGTCCCTGCGGACGACGAACGGAATCGGCCCGGGCTCGCCGGGAGCCCAGAAGTCGTCGCGGGCGAGGCCGGCTGCGTCGGCGGTGCTGCGCACGAACGGCGCGACCGCGGAATCGCACCAGCGGTCGAGATCGGCGACGTACTCGGGGTAGACGGCGAGGCGCGGCGCGAGCTCGAGCCCCTGGCTGCGCGTCGCCTCCGCGAGGAGCTCGCTCTCCGGCCACGGCGCCTCCGGGTTCACGTGGTCGATCGTGACCGGCGAGACGCCGCCCCAGTCGTCGATCCCGGCCTCGAGCAGTCGCGGGAAGTCGTCGAACGCAAGGTTGGGCGGAGCCTGCACGTGCCACGAGGGGCCGAGCAGGATGCGCGCGACCGCAATCGTCCAGAGGTGGTCTTCCAGCGAGGGCTCTGGATGTGAGGCCATCCGCGTCCCCGGTTTCGCGCGGAAGTTCTGGACGATGATTTCTTGAACGTGCCCGTGCTCCTCGCCGAGAGCCCGGAGCGCGAGCAACGCGTCGACGCGCTCCTCACGCGTCTCTCCGATCCCGATCAGTATCCCGCTCGTGAACGGGATCGCGAGCTCGCCGGCGAGGCGGATCGTCTCCAGGCGGCGGGAGGGAAGCTTGTCCGGGGAAGCCCAGTGCGGCCCTCCCCGCTCCGCGAGGCGCTCCGCGGTCGTCTCGAGCATGATCCCCATCGAGGCGCTGACCGGACGAAGCAGCTCGAGCTCGGCCCGATTCATGACCCCGGGGTTCAGGTGCGGCAGCAGCCCTGTCTCCTCGAGGACGAGTCGCGCGCACCGCGCTAGGTACTCGAGCGTCGTCTCGCAGCCGAGCGCGTGGAGCTCGTCTCGCGCGACCTTGTAGCGGAGCTCAGGCTTGTCGCCGAGCGTGAAGAGCGCCTCGCGGCACCCGGCCGCCGCCCCCGCGCGGGCGATGGCGCGCACCTCGTCCTCGGTCATGTACGCACGCTCGCCGCGCCTCGGCGGATGCGCGAACGTGCAGTAGCCGCAGACGTCGCGACACAGCGTCGTCAGGGGTATGAAGACCTTGGGCGAGTACGTCACGAGCCGCCCGGAGCGCAGGTGCCGGGCCTCGGCGAGGACCTCGTCGAGCGGCGCGGCAAGAAGCTCGCTGACGAGGTCGCTATCGACGGCAAGAGCGCTCACGGGTTCTCCGCGAGCATACGTCGATGGGAGGCATCCGTATTCACGCTCACCCGAGGCTACGCTCTCTGTATCGGAAGGCGACAAGGGCGAAGGAGGCAGAGGCGCCAAGAGCGACGAAAGGCAAGCGCCGAAGCCGCCGTGACTCAATCGGTGTCGCCGCCGTCGCCCGTCCGTCCTCCGCACCCTCCACCACCTGAACCGCCACCCTGCACAGGAGTGAGGGAGCCGCGCCGCCCCGACGCCGGTCGCACCGGAAACGGCTGTGGCCTTGGAGCTACCTGAGAGCGGCGACTGAGCCGCTTCAGTTCCGCTTCGACGTCCAGAGGCCGCCGAACGGCACCCACTTGCCCTTCGTCCAGCGCTGGAGCTGGCCCTGCTGGATCGGGAAGTTGTCGCCCTTCCCCGTCTTGACGGAGATGCCCGGGAGCAGGAACGGGTTCCCGGCGCTCGTGATCGAGCGAGCGAGCACCAAGAGTCGCGCGCGGGTGGGGTTCGCGCCGAGCCGCTTGAACAGTCCCACCGTCTCGAACGCGGCCGCCATGCCGTAGACGTGGTAGACGTCGTTGGCGTTCGCCCCGTTCGCGTACTTCGCCAACACCGATCGGTAGAGCTTCATGCCCGGGTCGTTCTTCCAGCGCGGGTCGGTCGGGTCCTTGAGGACGGTCGTCGAGATCGTCCCCTCGACCGTTTTGTTCTTCCCGCCCTCGGAGGCGATGACCATGATGTTCGCGGTACCCGACACCGCGTTGTTGATCATGAGCGGCCGCCAGCCAAGCCGATTCGCGAACACGAAGGCCTGGATCGCAAACGTCGGCG
>Ga0247727_10016884_pt1 | contig 11702 bp, 12 predicted proteins | sample WisWelCaveWW1625_FD_202498 | JGI IMG/M metagenome (GOLD analysis project Ga0247727, IMG submission 202498) | Biofilm microbial communities from Wishing Well Cave, Virginia, United States - WW16-25 | ecosystem: Environmental > Aquatic > Deep subsurface > Groundwater > Cave microbial mat | place... | reverse complement strand
CTGCTGCCGCACCGATGAGGTGATGCGGGCTTTCTCATCTTCGAATGTCGTTGCCCGTCGTCGTTGCGCAACAAAAAACCTGATGGCATCATGTACATCATCAAAGAGCTTTTCGTCAAACCGTTCCAAATGATGAAGTCGAATAAGGGAAAATTTCACTGGTGTGGCCTTCTGGTTCGCTCGATCCCCGGGCCGAAGATAGACACGCGGCACAGGGTGCGAAAGTTCTGTCAGGAGAGAGCTTATCGCACCCCGAAGTCCTATGAACATGTGGGGCGTAATATCGGACGCGACGACGGAGGACTGAACCTGAGCACGACACAGGACCTCCTGCACCAGGGTCGCGCCCAGCGTGGGGAAAACATCCTTCAACACGCGCGCTACAGGCGAGCCATCAGCCTGGTCAATCGCAGCCCGGAGTACTTCGAAATCGTAGACCAGTTCTCCCCCTTTTGATTCACGCTCAGTCCCCCGGAGGTTCTTGGCGTCTTTGAACGCGTCGAGGATAATGCCCCGCGGATCGACGAACACCACATTCGCCTTGGGGCCAAAGAACTGGGCGCACAACATCTTTCCGGAATGCAGTTGGAAGTCGATCACACGGTCGCACGGATGCATGGCAATCGAACGTATCCTCTCCCCCCAGCATTCCCTGAGAACGTCGGCGGAGTTGGTTCTGGCTCTCGAGTATCTGGCGTGGAGATACAGCGCGTTGGCATCGGACTGACAGGAGATTATGAGAGATTCTAACTTCCCCGTGCATGTGAGCGCGAGCTGATCTTTCTCTTGCGAGAAGAGCTTGCCGATCTCCATCCCCTCCAGATGAGGGGGCAGAATTGACGCAAGATAGGCGAATGTATGGTAGTTGCTGAGCATGAAAAGGTCATCAACAATATATTCAAAAATCGCTATTTTGACAATCATCACCGGATTCGATGTTGACAACTTGTTCGTTACGTTGTGCGCAAGGTGTTCGAAACTTTCAATTGCAACTGCCGGCACTTTTTCTTATTTTATGTTCTGCAAAGTGGAAATTCTGAGGATACATGATAGCGAGCATGACCGGCTACGGCAGAGGGGAAGCAACAGTCAACGGTGTTACGGTCGCCGTTGAGCTCCGCACCGTGAACAGCCGGTTTTTTGAAGTCGCAGCTCGTTTGCCCCGTTCTTTCTCACTTCGCGAAAACGAGATCAGAGAGATACTCCGCAAGCGCGTCACGCGAGGAAAGGTCAGTGTGGTTGTTGCTGTCCAGCGTGAGACCGAGGACAGCCAGACACTACGGGTGAACGTTGGCGCCGTACGGGGGTACTATAAGCTCCTCAACCAGCTTCGTAAGGCAGTGAAATTGAAAGAGACCGTAAAGTTAGAGCACCTTCTCCATTTCTCCGAGGTGATCGAGTCCCAGGAAACGGCGCAAGCGGACGATCAGGAGTGGAAAATCCTGCAGGAGGCGATGGACAGGGCGACTGATCAGTTGCAGCACATGAGGGTCAATGAAGGGGAGGAACTCACAAAGGACTTTCAGGGACGCATTGCGATGATCGAGGAAAAGCTCACACAGATCGAATCCTTGTCACGGGGACAGGTCCCTCAGGAGCGTGTTCGTTTGCGCGAACGAGTGAGGCAGTTGCTAGAAAGTGAGACAGTTGACGAAGGGAGGCTGGAACTCGAGTTGGCGTTGCTCGCAGACCGGCTCGATGTGACAGAAGAATGTGTCCGATTTCGCAGCCATAACAAGTTCTTTCTCAAGGCCCTTGACAATGAGGAGGCACCCGGGCGGAAGCTTAATTTCCTGGTGCAGGAAATGAACCGTGAGGCAAATACCATCGGCTCAAAATCGAGCTCCTCGGAGATCGCTCATTTGGTCGTGGGCGTGAAAGAAGAACTCGAGAAGATCCGCGAGCAGCTGCAGAACATTGAATAGCACATGCCTCTCGGTACGTCCCGAACCGATCGGGAAGACCCCCATAGGAGGGACACGCAACACCACACTCAGGGATCAGATCGGGGTAAACTGATCGTGATCTCCGCTCCCAGCGGCGCGGGAAAGACTACGATTGCCCGAGAGATCTTGAAACGGAATCCCTCACTGAGCTTTTCGGTATCGGCGACAACACGGACGAAGAGGTCCGGTGAGGTTGAAGGAAAAGACTATTACTTTCTTACGAAAGACGAGTTTCTGCGGAGAGTGAGGGCCGCAGAGTTTGTTGAATGGGAGGAGTTGTTCGGCAACTACTACGGGACACTAAAGGCCGAGGTTAACAGGGCGCTGAGTCGGGGTAAGCGACTCATCTTTGATGTGGATGTGAACGGTGGACTTTCAATCAAGCGGCAGTACCCAGATGCGCTCCTCATTTTCATCCTTCCGCCGAATATTACGGTGCTGAAGGAACGGCTGTTGAAGCGTCAGACCGAGAACCCGCAGACAATGAGTACACGGCTCGAGCGCGTGCCAATGGAAATCGAGAAGGGGAAGGAGTTCGACAGGCAGGTTATTAATGATGATCTCGGCCGGGCCGTTGAAGAGGTCGACCGCATTGTGAAGGAACATATACAAAAGTCATAGGTAAGACCGGAGTGCGAAGTTTCTTATTCTGCAAGTGTGTAGGAACGCAATCAACAATTCGGATTATGGAGATGCACCATTCGAGAGGTGGCGCATCATAATGATTCAAGCATCCGCAACATGTACTGGAGCACTAGAGAAGAAGGAGGACCAATGACAATAAAGCCGGTAGATCTTGAAGAATTCCGCAAACACGCAAAGAACGTGCACGAAGCGATCGTGGCGGCATCGAAGCGCGCACGACAGATCAATGACGAAGTCAAGATCGAATTCAACCAGCGTGTGGAGATGTTTGCCTCGAAGACGGAGTCGGAAAATGAAGAGAACGACGTCAATCCCGACCAGCTCAAGATAAGTCTTGAATTTGAGAAACGTCCGAAGCCGACCGATCTTGCACTTGAGGAGTTACAAAAGGACTTCCTTAAGTGGCACTACAAGGAGCGGGAAGTCGTGGCACCTGTAAAAACTGAGGAGGACGAGGAGTAACATCTCGTCACGTCCCGATGCTCGCGGGAAAACACATATTGCTCGGGGTTACGGGGGGGATTGCCGCCTACAAGAGCGCATTTCTTGTCCGTGAGTTCAAGAAAGCCGGCGCCGACGTGCAGGTGGTGATGACGCGTGCAGCGACGGAGTTCATCACGCCGCTCACCCTCTCGACGCTCTCGCAGAAGAGAGTGATCATCGATATCTTTCCGCCTTCAACGGATCGGGAAGCCGGGAGCTGGACGGAACATATAGAACTGGGGTTGTGGGCAGACATCATGCTGATTGCGCCGGCCTCGGCCAACACGATCGCAAAGATTGCTCACGGGTTTGCCGACAATTTTCTGACTACGCTCGTTCTTGCCCTGCGCTGTCCACTCGCCATTGCTCCCTCAATGGACGTGGATATGTACCTGAATGAAACCACACAACGGAACATCGACATCCTGAAGCAGTCCGGATGTTTCATGATCGATCCCGAAGAGGGGGAGCTCGCAAGCGGATTGACGGGTCCGGGAAGGCTTCCGGAAGTGGACAGGCTCGTGACGTTTGTGGACGGAATTCTTGAGAAGGCTTACCAGGACTTACGTGGGAAGAAGGTCCTGGTGAGTGCCGGACCAACTCATGAGCCGATCGATCCGGTCCGTTACATCAGCAATCGATCGTCCGGAAAGATGGGATTTGCGCTTGCCAGTGCTGCTGGGCAGCGGGGCGCCGACGTGACGCTGGTGTGCGGCCCCGTTCATCTTCGAACACCGCGAAACACCCGTCGCATCGATGTCAAGACCGCAAGCGAAATGCTCGAGGCCATGCAGAAGGAATTCCCCGGTGCCGATATCGTGATCATGACGGCTGCCGTCGGGGATTTTTCCGCCGTGTACCCGTCAGCCACCAAGATCAAACGCGAAGCCCTTGTGGGGGACGATCTCACCATCAGACTCAAAAAGAACCCTGATATTCTCAAAACGATCGGGACCCAGAAAATCCGTCAGCTTCTCGTGGGCTTTGCGCTGGAAACAACAGACGGCATACGCAATGCCCGGGAGAAACTTGCATCCAAGAAGCTCGATGCAATTGTCCTGAACAATCCGAATGAAGAAGGTGCAGGATTTGAGGCAGACACGAACGTGGTCACGGTGATTACGGCCGACGGAACGATCGAGCAGCTCCCCAAAAGCTCGAAGATTGACGTCGCAAACGAAATCCTGAATCGCGTTGTCCCGATGTTGCACCGGCAGTAGTTTTTTCCTTCCCCAATCCACGAGGATGTGCCATGGCTGACGACTCCGGAACATCCGCTGGGCAGCTTGTTAGCGCGTTGCTTTCGAAGGTGCAACGTTTTCTGCGTGATGAACAGGAAATGTTTGGAGTGTCACTTTTGATCGATGAACTCACCACTTCGAAGGAGCCTCCTAGGCACGTCAAGAATCCCATAGTCGGCGAGGAGCTCTCGTTGTTCGATGTGCCCGGTGCGCCTGCGGCCGGAGGATCGGTCTCGCGGAGGACGGCGATCACCAGCGAGCCATGGGGCGACGCGACATCGCTTGCGGATCTCGATGCCCAGATATGCACATGCGTGAAGTGTCCGCTCGGTCACACACGGACAAAATTTGTCTTCGGCGTTGGAAATCCTCATGCCACGCTCATGTTTATTGGTGAAGCACCGGGGGCTGACGAGGATGCGCAAGGTGAACCATTCGTCGGGAAGGCGGGACAGTTACTGAACAAGATACTGGAGGCAATTCACTTCAAGCGTGAGGATGTGTATATTGCAAATCTGCTGAAGTGCCGGCCGCCAAACAACAGGGAACCCCAGGCCGAAGAAGTTGAGCTTTGTCTTCCGTATTTGAAAAAGCAGATCGAACTCATCCAGCCCAAGGTCGTTGTCTGTCTCGGCCTTGCCGCCGCGCGATACCTGCTGGACACCAGAGAAAGTCTCGGAAAGCTGCGGGGTAGGGTCCTTCGGTATGAAGGGATTCCGGTCATGGTGACCTACCATCCGGCGGCGCTGCTGAGAAACCCTGCATGGAAGCGTCCGACATGGGAGGACGTGCAGGCGATCCGGAAGTTGCACGATCAATTGATAACGGCATAATATGGCAGAAGCAATCGTTCGTCGAGGCGTTGATGTAGGAATGGAGAGGGCGCAGACCGAGGGCCGTGTTCCTCCGCAGGCGTTGGAAATCGAGGCGCAAGTGCTGGGAGCTATGCTCGTTGAACGGGAAGCGATCCCAAAGGTGATCGAGTTGTTGGATGAGGATGCGTTTCACGCTGAGTATCACCGCAAGATTTATCAGGCGATGCTTGCCATGTTTGAGCGGAGCGAACCGGTGGACACCATCACGCTCGCCGAGGAGCTGCGCCGCCGCGGCCACCTTGAGATCGTTGGCGGTGAGGCGTATCTCATTGAACTCACCATGAAGGTGACCTCCGCGGCGAATGTCGAATACCATGCGAGAATCGTTCTTGAAAAATCGTTGCTCCGTGGACTGATTTCGGCGTCATCGACCATTGCCACGCGCGCCTTCGGCCAGAGTGAAGACGCGTTTGAATTATTGGATGAGGCCGAACGGACAATCTTCCAGATTTCCGAACGGCGCATGAAAAAGGGGTATGTGTCGTTGAGTCACGCTGTGCACGACACGATCGGGATATTGGAAAGTATTCACGGCACGCACAGCGGCGTGACCGGTGTGCCGACGGGCTTCAGGGATCTCGACACGCTCACTGGCGGTTGGCAGAACGCAGATTTGGTGATCATTGCCGGCCGGCCGAGCATGGGGAAAACGGCGTTTGCTCTCTCGCTTGCTCGGAACGCAGCATTGGACAGAGTTAAGCCAACAGTTGTCGGCATCTTTTCGCTTGAGATGTCAATACAACAACTTGTGATGCGCCTGCTCTGTGCTGAGGCTCGTGTGGACAGCCACAAAGTGCGGACCGGGAGGCTTCCGGAGGACAACTGGAAGCAGCTCAGCATTGCCGCAGGGCGACTGGCAACGGCGAGTATCTTTGTGGATGACACCGCAAGCCTGGGGATCCTTGAGCTCCGCGCAAAAGCGCGCCGCCTGAAAGCCGACAAAAACATCGGCCTCATCATCGTAGATTACCTCCAGCTCATGCAGGGGCCGAGAACATCGGAAAACCGGGAAAAAGAAATCTCCGCCATCTCCCGTTCGTTGAAAGCGCTTTCCAAGGAGCTGAACATTCCCGTCATTGCGCTCTCGCAACTTAGCCGCGCGGTGGAGAGCCGCACGGATAAGCGACCAATTCTTTCCGACCTTCGCGAATCGGGTGCAATCGAACAGGATGCAGACCTTGTGGCGTTCGTTCACCGGCGGGAAAAATATGAGAACCCGGAATCCGAAGAGGGACAGGAAGTCCGCGGTCTCGCAGAGATCATTGTCGGAAAACAGCGCAACGGGCCGACCGGTGAGGTGAAATTGACATTCGTGCATCAGTACGCGCGCTTCGAAAACCGGATGCCGGAAGGGTTGGGCATGATACCAACGGGTCCCGAAGAGACTCCGTTCTGAGTGCCCGGAAGTCCGGATCTCAAACGCATTCAAATGACCACCACACCAAACACAAAGGAGTAAGAATGAAACGACGTATCACGCACCAATTTCTATGGATCTCACTCACTTTCTGTTTTGCCGTATCGGCGTACGGCCAAGGAATCTACTGGGAAAGTAAGGAAATCGGCTCGCCAATGGGAGACAAGTCCGATGTTGCCAGGTTCTATTACATGCCACGGATGTTCAAAGTGATTTTGGACGAGGGAGGACGGACCATAATCTTCCGTCTCGATAAACAACTCATGATCACGGTAGACAATGCCGACAAAACGTACACTGAACTCACCTTTGCCGAATTGGAAAAGACAATGAAAAAGGCCGGTGCGCAGATGGAGGAGATGAAGAAAAAGATGGCAGACCTCCCAGAAGAGCAAAGAAAAATGATGGAGCAGATGATGGGGGACGGCGGTGTAGTTGAAGTCAAAGCCACGGGCGAGAAAAAGTCTATCAGTGGATACGCCTGCAGCAAATATGTCGTCACAAAGAACGGCAAGGAATCCATTGCTGTGTGGACGACGAAAGATGTCAAGGGATTTGACTCGATGAGAAAGGATATGGAAGAATTCGGCCGCCTGATAGCTGAATTGAATCCGATGATGGGGAAGGAAATGGCCGAGGGTATGAAAAAGATTGAAGGGTTCCCGATTCAGACGGACATGGGTAGCATAAAATCTGTCGTGACCAAGGTTGAAAAACGAGCGAGCCCGCCAAGTGAATTCGACGTCCCATCAGGCTATAAGAAAGTGAAGCCAAAGATGATGGAGGGGATGAATGAGGAATGAAGCGTGGAACCGGATCACCGGCATCGTGTTACCACTTCCTTTGATGACGTGAAGAGCCTCTGAGCCTCTCTTTTTTCAGTTGGTTCCCGTTACAGATCAAAGTTTGTGCAGCCCGACTTTGCAGCGCGGTTCTCGCGTCGTTTTCACCATCTCAAACCTCTCCCAGCAAGCGTCGGAGGTCGGTGTCAGCGGGTGGTAAATATGATATTGAATGGCAAGGTTCCGCATTGATTTCCCGGTCACCCCGATGAGTGACAGCCGGTACTGAATGTCGGAGTCCTCTCCGCATCCCGGCCCGGTGTAAAGCTCATCGAATCCGTTTATCGCTTCGAGATGCTTCTTCGCCACGGAAAAATTGCTTCCCAGCATTCCACGCACATTGCGGAGGAGAAGCCTCCTGAGCAGACGGCCCGGAATGCGTATGCCATCTTCAACGCGGAGCGAAGCTCCTTTGAAGCCGTCCATGAGCTCCTGCCAGCCGAGGCGCTCGAAGTCGCCGCTTCGGATCTTTGCAAGTGTCAACACGTTCGACCAGCGCTCGCTCGTCTCAACTCTCCTGCCAAGCAACACCTTGCCGTCCTCGCGTTCGTTCCAGTGATCATACACAAAGTGTCGTGAAGGAATACAGTCCCCGTCAATGAAGACGATATACTGAGCACGGCCCGTACGCACACCGTTGTTCAACATCGTATTCTTACGCCAGCCGCGGTCTTCATGCCAGAGATGAGTGATGGGAAAGTTGTATTGCTGCTGGGCTTCGGTCACTACATCTTTGACAGCGGGCCCAGAGCCATCATCTGCAACGATCACTTCGAAGTCAGTGAGAGACTGCCGCGCGCATGCTGCAAGAACGAAGCGGAGATCCTGCGGTTTGTTGTAAACGGCTATGACCAGGGAAAGCTTTGGTGTGACTGACAAGAGAGGAGATGGTCAGCGTTGAGTTGCGCGGTTGATGATTCAGCAGCTTAGTTCCATACACCCGGAATCTTCGCATGACATTTCGGGCAGGCGCCGTTCTGCAGAGTATTCTTTTGCACTTTGAAGCCAAACCGTTCAATGAGAAGTGAATTGCACGAGGGGCAATAGGTGTTTTCAAACTTGCCGACCCTCCCGGGCAAATTGCCGGCGTAAACGAAATGCAGCCCAGCAGTATATCCGATCTCAGCACCTCGTATCAATGTCTCGGTGGGCGTCGGATCGGGATCGGTCATCTTGTAGTCCTGATGGAACGCCGTGACGTGCCAGGGGATGTCCGGCGAGACAGACACCAGGAAGTTGGCGATGTCCCGCAGCTCTTCGTCAGAATCATTGAACCCGGGAATTGTAAGGGTCACGATCTCGAGCCAGATGCCAAGCTGCTTGATCCGCTTGATGGTATCCAGCACATTGTCGATTTTGCCTCCAAGCTGGCGGTAATTGCTGTCGCGGAAACTCTTCAGGTCGATCTTGTAGAGCTCAACGTACGGACGGATATATTCCAGCACTTCGGGTGTGCCATTGCCGTTGGACACATATGAGCATTTGATATTATATTTCTGCGCGATCTTAAAGACATCGACGGCCCATTCACTCGTGATCAGCGGTTCATTGTAGGTACTGGTAAGGACAGGAGCCCCGTGTTCGATCGCCATCCCGACAAGCTGCTCCGGGGTCACGTATTGCGGCGTTGCCGTGGCAAGCGGATCTCGAATTGCCTGTGATGTGAACCAGTTCTGGCAATAGGAGCAGTGGTAATCGCATCCCAGCATGCCGAAGCTCAGCGCCGTGGCACCGGGGAGCGCGTGAAAGAAAGGCTTTTTCTCGATGGGATCGAGCTGAATCCCTCCGACATAACCGTACGGCACGTACAACACGCCGTCCTTATTGTACCGTACTTTACAGATGCCATCGCGGCCCGGCGCAATCTTGCAGCGATGCCCGCATGCGTAACACCGCACCCAGTCGTTCGGCATCTTCTCGTACACCTCGCCTTCGCGCACGTGCTGGGCGAGCAAATCATGTAATGTGGCTGTTTCCTGCATTTGCCGTTGCACGACTTCTTGTTAATAAAGGTACATGGAAAAATCCCAGATGTCAAGAAAACGTAATGGCCGGTAAAACATAAAGATACCCTCCTCATAACTGGATAGGGAATATTCACGGCTTGTTTTTCATAGAAGATGCTGGTAGATTCCATAATCATCCACAAGCAAGGGAACAGCCATGGGCGAGGTGATCAACCATTGTGCCTCGTGTGGGAAAGAGATCGAGCCGGAGGAGGAGTTCTGTGAGGAGTGCGTGGAGAAAGTGAAAGACCTCGAGCCGTGCCCTGACTGCGGCAGAGTCATCTGTCAGTGCGAGATTGGATCGGGGGAATGACCCTGAGCAAGAAATGCACCTATGTGTCCTTCGTACTCTGTCGTGATTCACAGCGCTCATCGATTGCTTCGTGTTCATCACACCACCGATCTCGAAATGTCTCGTATGCTTCTCGTGAGGCCCAGTAATCTATCGTGAAGTAGCGGTGCCCCTCCTTCACGTCGCGAAGGAGCAATGTGCCGAGATATTCCTGAGCCCTCGTGAAGAGCCGCGCCCAATCTCCCTCGGGTCCATATGCCTCCTCAAACTCTGGTACAGATTCGCTGTTAATGTGGAACTCCCAGATGATTACGTACATGGCGTGGTTCCTTTCCTCTGCGATGCGAGACATGCGTGATGAGAGCGTAGGCGCGCGGCTCCGTGACAGTACCGGTCATGATGAAGCTGGCATGATCCATCCCGCTATGCTGATCGACCTCGTCTCGCCCAATAATAATAGGCCGGCACTCCCAATATGATCATCCCGCCTCCGATCGCTGCATCACGCGGATTTTCCAGAACCGTATTGAGGACGAGGCCGACGGCAAAAAGGATGAAGACGATCGGTGTGACCGGGTACCCCCAGGCTCTATACTGGCGGGGGAGCTCCGGAGATCGTTTCCGCAACACGAGGACAGCTCCGCACGACATCGCGTAAAAAATCCAGGAGGCGAAGATGACATAAGTGAACAGCTGCTGAAACGTGCCGCTCAGGACCAGCAGGCTTGCCCAAAGCCCTTGGCTGATGAGTGATGGTATCGGGGTCTGGAAATGCGGATCCACTCTCGCCAGTAGCCGAAAGAAGAGCCCCTCCTTTGCCATTGCATAATAGATACGAGCACCGGTAAACACAAAACCATTGTTCGCGCCGAAGGTCGAGACGATGACGGTTGCAGCAACGAACGATGCCCCTGACGGGCCGAGGATCACAGTGGCCGCATCAGACGCAACCAACTGGGACCGGGACATGGTGCTCAGCGAGAGCACATACGTGAATGCGAGGTTGACGAGTATATATACTAATATGACGATTAGCGTTGACAGGATTAAGGAGCGGTGAATGTTCCGTTCGGGGGACTTGACTTCTCCCGCGACATACGTGATCTCAATCCATCCGTCGTACGACCAGAGCACGGCGACCATGGCAATGCCGAGCGGGCTCACCAAACTTGTGAGAGGCACTGAAGGAAGAATCGGAATGAAGTTGGATGTTGACCCCCCACTCAACGCAAAACTGAACACCACAAGAATTGCAAGTGCCGCAATCTTGAGAAAGGTAAAGCTATTCTGCACCATCGCGCCGACCTTCGCACCCAAGCAATTGATAGCTGTGAGGAAGATTATCGAAGTTATTGCAACAATCCTTACACCGACCATATCCAGAGGGAAGAAGTATCCGAGGTACGTTGCAAATCCTACTGCAATTGCCGCGATGGAAGCAGACATGATGACCGTAAAGGCTGTCCAGCCATAGAGGAATCCCCACAATGGGCCGTACGCCTCCCGCAAGTAGACGAATTGACCTCCGCTGTTTGGCATGAGCGGGCCAAGCTCCGCGACAGACAGTGCTCCGAACAGACTTATGATTCCTCCGACGGTCCACACGAGGATGACCAGTGAAGTGGAATCCAGATACATCGCGATTGTCGCCGGAACGATGAAAATCCCTGATCCGATCATACTTCCGACGTTAATCATGGTGGAGTCGAGGAGTGAGAGCTGGCGGGGAAGATCGGTGTGGGTTGTCATTGTGAACGTGATATGAACGAGGAGGGTCTTGTGGTGTCAGATGCTCTTGGCGAGAGCGCGCCGGTATGCGTTCTTCAGATGCGATTGAAAATGATACACGCCGCTCTCACACTCGACGGAAAACCGTCCCTTTGAGTACGCGCGGGATGACAGTCCGGTTTGCACATAGCGGCAAATCTCGGCATCCTCTTTTTGGACGCGATCGC
>Ga0247727_10016883_pt1 | contig 11702 bp, 9 predicted proteins | sample WisWelCaveWW1625_FD_202498 | JGI IMG/M metagenome (GOLD analysis project Ga0247727, IMG submission 202498) | Biofilm microbial communities from Wishing Well Cave, Virginia, United States - WW16-25 | ecosystem: Environmental > Aquatic > Deep subsurface > Groundwater > Cave microbial mat | place... | reverse complement strand
CAATTTCGTCTCGAGGCCGCGCACGTCGGAGTAACCGGAGTTGCTGAGCATCAGCGCTTTGGTGGTGAGGTATTGCGCGGCATAAACGCCGGTGATCACATTGGCCTCGCGGCTGGCGTCTTTGTAATAGCCGGTCAAATCCAGCTTGAAACGATTGGCGATGCTGTTATCGATGCCCAGCTCATATTGAATCGTGCGCTCGAATCCCATCTCCGCATTGCCGTACCAACCTTGCCACTCTTCCATATAAGTGGTTTGATTGGCATACGGGTTCAACACCGTGCTCGGGTCTTCGGTATAGTTGACGAAGGGAAAACCAAACATCTTCGTCCACGAAGGCCGCTGATAAAAATGGCCGTAAACAAAATGCAGCACGGAATTTTCGCTGATCGGATGCGAAAAGCCCAACCGCGGCGCGACCGCAAGCTGCAGCTTGGTTCTTTCGCGTTCGGGATTGCCCGGAATGCCGAGCGGCTGGCCGGGATCGTGGCCCGGCGTCGTGGGTTGAAAAGCCAGCGGATCATGCCGGTTTTTCGGCGCCGAACGATTCTGCTGGAAAAAGTCGACGCGCACGCCGGCGTTGACGATCAAGCCCGGAAACTCGATTTTGTCCTGCGCGTAGAAATCGCCCTCGTACGGATAGCCGTGAAAAACATTCAGGAGATTCCAGCGATTGCCGCCCTCGTAAACGCCCATGAAATGCTCGTAATTGAAATCGTACGTCTTGATTCCCAAACCGGTTTTCAACTGATGGTTTGCCGTGACTTGATTGGTGTAATCGCCTTTGAGCTGATAGACTTTGCTGTAATATCGGGTCGACGTATGGAAGTAACCTTGATCGAGAAAACGATTGACCAGTTTGGTTCGATCATCTTTGCGCGACCACAAACTATCCGGCAAAATATCGTCGCGATCCGACCGATCCATGTTGTCATTCAAATAGCTCAGGGAAACTTCATAAAAAGATTGCCGATTCAGAAAGTGCGTCAGCTTCAAGTAGAGTTGCGACCACCGCCGCCGCTCCGGCCACTGGCGATAGATCGCACCGAACGGATTGTACTTGGCGCGCGCGTATTGCTCGTCGATCCGCATCGGCGCCAACCACGCAGATTCCTGCGCCGATTCGATGGTGTTATGATTGACCGCCGGATAATCGGCGCTTTCGTAGCCGCCAAAAAATCCGCCCACGCGCAATTTCACCGCCGGCGAAAGTTTGTAGTTCAGATAGCCTTGTAAATTAAATTCCGGATTGTAGGCGAGCGGCTGCGGAAAAATTCCGACGCTGCGTTTAAAGCGCCCTGAAGTCAAAAAACTGAGCTTGTCGTTCAGCGCGCCGTAAAGTGTGCCCTCGACTTCGGGCTCCGCGCGTTTGTCATAATCTCGCAGCGTCGCGTTCGGCGTAATCTGTTGCCGCCACGCGGTTAAAAGCGAATCCGGATTTTTTCCAAAAAATGGGCCGCTGGTGGGATCCTGCGATTGTCGCGTCCAATACGCCAGATCGAAATTTTTATAGTCGTAGTTTTCGGGGCTGTAAAAGTTCGGGCCAAAATGATAACTGCCGGCGGGCCGCAAGCGCGAGAGAAAAGTGCCGTGAATTCCCACGGATGCTTCTTTGGTCACAATATTCACCACCGCCGAACGGCCCTCGCCGTATTCCGCGTTGTAGCCGCCGGTGAGAACGGAAATTTGTTCGATCGTCGAAGTATTGAATCCGGAGTAATTATCGGAGAGCAAGCCGCTATTGACGCTGAAATTATCGAGCAGGTAAACCGCTTGCACATTCGAGCTGCCGCGAATGTACGTTTGCGTCACGCCGCGATTCCACGCCACTGCCGGCGGCGTCGAGAAAATTCCCGCTTGCGTTTCCAGCGCTTCATTCACCGTGCGCACCCACGATTTCTCGAACTCTCTGCTGGTCACCACCTGCTCGCTGGCCGTCAAATCTTTTTCGACGACCGGCCGTTCGGCGGTGACCGTAATCGCGGCCCCGGCAATCACGGTGGGCTTGAGTGAAACATTCAACGGCGTGGTGCGATCGGCGCTAACCCACACCGCGGTTTTCGTCACGCTCTCGTAACCGACGTAAGAAATCGTGACCGCGTATTTTCCCGGATGCACGTTGATGAGGAAATACGCGCCGTCTTGATTCGTGATCGTTCCCATCGTTGTGGCTGGAATGATCACATTGGCGCCGATCATCGGCTCGCCGGTTTTGGCGTCGGTCACCCGGCCGGCGATTTTTCCGGTGGTGCCGGCAAAGCCGGAAGCGTATCCTATTAGTGAGAGCAATAAAAATTGCACGAGCCCGTGCAAGCGGCAAGAGATTGAAAACGACTTCATGAATGTTTCCTCCGAAATTTATTCGTTGCCATTGGGGAACACATTAGCATGATGCATCGCGGTTTTGATATCAACCAGTTGTGAGAATCTCGCCACCGAATCGCGAATGACGAGACGCGGCTCCAACAGAATCCTTCGGGGTTCTCCAGGCGGCGTCTGCATTCGACGCAGCAACAGTTTCACCGCCATCTCGCCCATTTTTTCCACCGGCTGCGCCACCGCGGTTAATGCCGGAGAAAGATAGGTGGCAAAACTCGGATCATCAAACGTCACGAGCGCAATGTCATGCGGTATGCGGCGGCCTTCTTCTTTGAGCGCTTCCAACGCGCCGAGCGCAATGAGATCGCTGGCCGTGAAAATAGCCGTCGGCGGCGCCTCCAGTTTCAGCAGCAGTTTGGTTTCCAAATAACCGTTATAAGTTCTAAAGTCATCGCCAACGATCAATTTTTCTTCAAGCGGAATATGCGCTTCTTTCAAGGCCTGTTTGTACCCTCGCAACCTTCCGGCGTTGACGTGGGTGCCCGGCAGCCCCTGAATAAAGGCAATTTTCTTGTGTCCCTCTTTAATTAAATGTTGAACCGCCAAATAAGCGCCGCGCACATTATCGACGCTTACCGTATCGACATTGAGATCGGCAAAACAACGATCAACGCAAACCAGCGCGATTTTGTTTTTCTCAAATTTTTTGAGATGGCTATTTTCCAAACCGACCGCGGCGACGATCAACCCATCGACGCGCTTATCCAAAAGAAGCTGAATCGACTCCTGCTCGATGGTCGTATTTTCATCCGCATCACAGACGATGATGCTATAACCGGACTTGCGCAGCTCGCCGGCAATGCTCTTCACCAGCGTGGCAAAGAACGGATTGGAAAGATCCGGCACCATCACGCCGATTTCGTGCGTTTGCTTGAGCCGCAAGCCGCGCGCTAAACTATTCGGCCGATAACCCAGATCTTCCGCCGCTTTTCTGACCGCGCGCTTGGTTTTGTCGCTGATCTTGTATTTATTGGATCGATCGTGCAGCACGCGCGAAACGGTCGACACGGAAAATCCGGTTTTTTTTGCAAGCTCGATTAATCGGGTAGACATTGAACTTTAGCAGTAATGGTGTCAATGAAATCTCTCAAAATCGACAAAATAATGAAAACGATTGCATTAAAACCCCCTACAACGTGCCAAAATTATGCGCCCAAACGATGAATTTTATGGCTGCATAAAATTTCACCAAACTAAAAGCCTTATTTAATGCAAACGATTGCATGAATATAATTACTTACTTTCAATTTGTCAAGCATTTTTTTCGTGAAACCGAAGTCTTCAGCTAAAGAGCAGATCAACCCATGTCAACGATTACCGTTGCAATCGTATTCATTTTGTTTTTTTGATCAGTGCCAGCGAAGAGAATTGGGCGAGTATCAAACGCTAGACGGTTTTGTGATGATGCACATGGAGCGCATTCCCAAGCCCACCGAGCATTTCGAATGAGACGAACTGGCTTCGAAGTGATGGATATGGACGGCCACCGCGTCGATAAAGTGCTGGTGATGCGCACGCGGCCGCAGAGTAATAACAAAATCAACCAAACTAGTCAATCAAATAGCGCCGCCTCAACCTAAAATGATTTAACGGCAAAATCATTCCAACATTATTTTGCCATTAAATTATTCTGCCAAAAACTTTTACATTTTGCCTCTCATGGCGATTTTTCTCCCTCCAACTCACAAACATAAATCGTGCCTTCCACCGTTCCGATACAGAGCAGATTTTCCGCGCTGCCCAAGCTGCGAATGGTGCCACCGATTTTTTGCGACCACGCCGGCCGCCCATCCGCAACGCGATACGCAAACACTTCGCCGCGATTGGTGCCGGCGAGAATATAATCGCGTTAGAAATAGGGCCGGCTCGAAGTCCACGCCGTTTCAGGAAGTGAGAAAATTTTCTCGACCGCGCCGGTGGCGTGGTGCAATCCCCAAATCCGGCCATCAGCGGCGCCCGCATAGATTTTGTATAAAGCCGCGCCATGTTTTAAGCTTCCTCAAAACAGCATTTTTTTGCAGCCTCGCAACAACAAATAAAACAAATTTCATAGATCGGGGTTTTGCAAGCTGCCCGTCCCGAATTTCCCCGTTTGCTTACGACAGCCCACGGCGGCGGAATTCTCTTCTTTTGCGCGCGTGTTTGGGCATCATCATGGCCGCAAGGACCACCGTAAACACGAAAGCAATGGCGACGCATAGGACAATGCTTGAATCAATGCTCATGCCTAACATAAAATGCTCCACTATTTAATTGTGACCAACTTCATGGCGCTATCAAATCTGTAGGGCAAAAGAATTTTATCTGGAGCAGAACAACTTATAAATCTGCGCCAACTTCATCCATCGGTAGCGCGCGCTTTTGCAAATAGCCGTCGTAAAACGTCTTCGCTTTCTCGCGGTTCAAGTTGGCGTAGCAATAAATACAGCCGTGGGGACAACTGTCATAATAGCCGATATCGCGGCTTTCATAACAGCCGCAATCCTCTCGCGTCGGCGCGGCGCGGAGCTTGCGATAGCGCTCCGGCGCAATTTCGCGAATCGTTTCAATATCCACGCAATGCGATTTGGCGACGCCCTCAATCGCGCACAAAGTATCTTGGCAGCAGGAATAAAGCGTCATGCCGTTGTTCGCCGCTATCGGCGCGAGCTGGCGCACGAGATCGAGGCGTTCCTCAAGCTCGGCATCACGAAATTCAACGCCGTGCGCGCGCGTGGCTTTGGCAAAATTGCGCTGCACTTTTAAATACCAGTTCACGAAAGAGAAATAGCAGCGCGTGGTCGCGCCGCGCAAGCGTTCGGCAAGCTGGCCGAATTTCTCAAGGTGATAACTTGGCGGCGTGCGCCCGGATAAAACAATCGGATCATAGCGCCAGAAAACTTGGCGGGGATAGCGTTCGCTCAAACGCTGGAAAGTATCAATCGCAAATTCCAGAGGCGGGTTATTGGTCTCGAGTGTTTTCGGCAAGCCATTGATGGTGAAATGAAAATAATACGCGCGACGATAGAGTTCATCCAAGCGCTCGAGATGCTTTTCGAGCGGATGCGGATTGCGCGTCCAGAACACGATAAAGAGCACGTCAGCCGGGCGAAGCGAGAGCCGCACCGGCTTGAAGCTCAGCGGATTCGGATACGTCACATAACCGCGCTCGACTTGCCGCATAAACCAATCCGCATAATACGCCGGAATGTCGGTGCGGCGGGAAACGGAGATGATACGAGGAGTTAGCTTTTTGGGGGGGCTTAAAAAATTTTGTTGATTATTGATCATCCAACCGTTACCTTTAATCAAACAAAGCGGAAGAATTGATAAATGGCGCGAAAAGAAAAGTTACTGAATCAAATCCGCAACAACCCGAATCAGGTTCGATTCGAGGATATTGATAAAATCATGCGACAACATGGATGTGAAGAGCGCCACCATGGAAGTCATTACGTTTATTCACATCCCCAACTTGCCGGTGTTATCACTATCGTTCGGCCACACGGAAAAGCCGGTACGCAATTTGTCGCGCCGATATATATCAAAAAAGCGTTGGAAACATTAGACAAATTTGAGGCGTTGGACTTATGAAAAATCTTGATTACTATCTCTCACGTGATTATGAAATTCTCATCCGCAAAATGAGGCGCGAAGAAGCCGGGGCTGGCGCACTGCATTTTATTGCACAAATTCCCTTAATTGACGGTTTAATGGCCGAAGGCGAAACGCCGCAAGAGGCTTTGGCTAATCTTGAAAGCGTTAAACGCCTTGCTTTTGCGCTGATGCTGAAACAAGGCAAATCAATCCCCGAACCTGAATTTGCAGCAGAAGTTGCAGCTATCGCTTAATCTCGGGTGCTTTTATATACAGGCCGGATTTTTCTCATTCTTTTCTGTTCTGCAAATTGACTTTCGCTTTCAGCCAGACCACCAGTTTGCTCACCTCGCCATCCAATTCCACAAAATCACCCTTATTCTCGATCACATAATCCGCGCGTTTGACTTTTTCTGCGAGGGGAATTTGATTCGCCATGCGCCGGCGCACGGCTTCGGCGTCGACGCCGTCGCGCTGCATCACCCACGCGAGCCGTTTCTCCAGCGGCGCGTTGACGACGGCCATCACGTCCATCGCTTCGTGCCAATTCACTTCGTAATGCAGCGTCGCTTCAATAACCACGGCCTTCTCGTCTTGCTGCTGCAATTCTTCGATTTGGCGCTCGACCGTGTTAATCACGCGCGGATGAATGATGCCGTGCAATTTCTCGAGCTGCCGGCGATCATTAAAAACGATGGCGGCCAGCGCTTTGCGTTGGAGACGTCCAGCCGCATCGTACATCGCCTCGCCAAAATCTCTTTTAATATTGTTGATGATCACCGGATCGGTTTCGGAAAGCTGCTTGGCAAGCGCATCCGCCTCCAACACGATAAATCCGGCGCCCACCAAACGCTGGCGCACTTCCGATTTGCCGCAACCGATGCCACCGGTTAAACCGACGACGAGCATAATCACCCTTCCTTCATATTTTTATTATCGAACTTCGAGAAGATATTCTTCGAGAATTTCCTTGATCTCGGAAATCGCTACGGTTTCCATCTCATTTTTGGTGTACATGTCCAACAAAACAATCGTGTCGACATCAAGCATCAAATAATAAATTACTCGAAACGCGCCGCTTTTGCCTTGCTTTAAATTGCACGAAGAACCTCGTCCAGATCTAATAATTTATTCGCAACGAGCTCTTGAACGGCGCGTTTAGTTGAACGAGAAACTTTTTCTTCCTCTAAAAAAGTAATAACCACTAATGATTTTTTGCGCGCCTGCTTTTTAGGCAGCGGTTCAAGAAGCGCAATGCGTTCACCATCATAAATGCCTTTAACAGCAATCATTTTCAAGCTCCTTTCAGTAAATTGTTTTGGAATCCCATCAATCCAATAATCCCAAACTCCAACTTCACCTCACCAACGCAAACTTCGTCACCGTCGTTTGCGTTCCCGAAGTGACGTAACAGAGATAAACGCCCGACGGCGCCAAATTTCCTTGCGCATCCCGCGTGTCCCAATCGACGCCGCCATTGCCGTCGATTTCCTCCAATGTAACGAGAACGCGGCCTTCCACATCTAAAATTTTTACCAACGCTTGCGGGGTCAATCCGGCGATAGTCAGAAAATCGTGACGCGTCGTGATGAACGGGTTTGGATAAACCAACACGCGGTTTAAGCTCGCGCTGGCCATCGCGAAACCGATCACATCGCCCTCGCCGGTTTTGAGCGGAATGCCGGAGGCGCTGCGCACGCCGGAAATTTCGATCACCTGATTTCTGCCGAGCGGGCCGAGCGCGCCTTTTGCCAAAGTCAAGCGCACGGCGTTTGCATCGTTTGCAATGACAACGGCGCCGGCTAATGCCAATTCCTGCGATGAAATCTTGCCGCGATTGGTGATTTTATAATTGGCAATTGGGGTTGCGCTCGTAACCTCGATTGGCAAGTTGAAACGCAAGAGAATTTGTTGCGGCGATTCGAGCCGAGCCGATACAATATAAAACCGCGGCGGTTCTGCCGCAACAACAAACGGTGCGAGGCTGCGATTTTTGTCCAAGGGCACGCGATCAACATCAACCGCGCCGTTAACGCTTACGGCATACTCTCCGGCAGCAAAAACAATTTGTGGAAAAGACAAGATCACTTCGCTGCCAGATCGGCTGAGAATAACGCTTTCCGGCGAAATATTGGCTTTTATTCCGCTCAAGACAAACAGCGCCGTTTGACGAATCGATTCATGCATCGGCTCGTCAAATTGCACGGCAACCTGATGCGGCGCGAAGAAATGCGCGGCGACTACACGCGGCGGTTTCGACGGGCGCGCGCTGACTTCGTTCGAGCGCGGGCCGAGACGCGTTTGCTGCTGCGAATCAATCGTGGCGACGGCGTAACGATAAATCTGCTCGGTGGTCAATAACGAATCTAGCAACGAATTTTCTGTTTGGTTCATTAAAAATTGCAAAGGCGCGGCGCCAACACCGCGATAAATCGCATAACCCTCCGCGCCGGCAACCGGCCGCCACGTCAATGACACGCGGGTGGCATCGAGCGGCCGCCCCTCGACTTCGCTCGGGGCTGGCGCTCCGGTTTGTGTGCCGGGCAATTGAAACGTGCGCACGATTCGACCATCAGAAAAATAAAATTCCGACGGCGCGAGGCCATCTAAATTTGCCACCACGGTTGCGTTGCTGCGCGCTGGTTGATAATGCCAGATCACTTTGCCTTGCCCGTTTTCAACCTTCACCACATACGCGTCGGGAAAGAGATTGAGAAAAAGCTCGTCGCGGCCGTCGCCGTCGATATCGCCCGCGCCGAGACCGGCGTCAAAGTCTTTTGGCGCTTGAAAACCAAAAAACGCTTGTTCCCAAATCGGCTGGAAACGATTATTGCCGGCGCTGCGATAAATGCGAAACCGCCAATGCCGGCCGTCAAATTCATGCTCGGCATTCAGCCCCGGATCGGAGTGGCAGCCGGCGGCAAAATCGGTGCGGCCATCGCCGTCAAAATCGCCCGCGCGAATGAAGTCGATGCTGTCGATCAGCGGCAGGCTGTCGCTCCACGTGGCGACAAAACGATTGTCGCCGGCGGCTTCGTAAATATACAAATCTCCATCATAGTCGCCAAACAGAATTTCTTGGCGGCCGTCGCCGTCGAAATCTCCGATCTCGCTGTGCGGCACGCCGGTGAAGTTGGAGCCGCCGGTGAAATTCGGCAGCGAATCGACGAGCTGAAATTGATGGTCGCGCACATTTTCCAAAATTTGAAACTGGTCGCCGCGCCGCCCAATGATTTCTTGCCGGCCATCGCCATCGAGATCGGCGTAACGGCTCGCCCAGAAATCGTTAGTATCGACCCAGGCCGGTTCGTTTAAAAAAACACCTGATGACGTTACTTCACATATAAAACTATTTGGCCCGAGGCCGCCGAGAATTTCCGCGCGGCCATCGCTATCACCATCACCGACGTCACGCGGAATGCCGAGATGCGTCGTGGCAAAGCGTTTCGTAAAACCAAATTCATTGCGCTCGAAAACCGTGAGCGGGCCGATGCCGCCATTTTTGTCGTACACCGACATCACCATTTCGCCGCGGCCATCGCGGTCGAAATCAGCCGCGCGATGCAGCAGCCATCCCGCCGGCAAGGTTAACGTCGAATCCGGCGCTTGGCCGGCGTCTTTGAAAGTGATTTCAACAAAAGCGGCGTTGCTAATGGGCGGCTCGTTCAAACGCAAAATAAAATTTGCATTATTTTCAATTTGTTTCAATCCGGCGCGGTTGACGGCTTCGAGAAAAAATTCAACCTCACCGCGGGCTATTTGCTGCGAAAAATTGAAGCGATGGATTTTCGTCAAATAATTCAAGGGCAACGGCGCATAGGATCCGGCGCTGCCTTTGAAACGCCACCACAGAATCGCTTGACAAAGATCGTCGGTGGAAAATTCAATCAGCACGCTTGGCAAATTGCCGTCGATCATCGGCGTCATTTGCACTTTGCCGAAACGCGGCGGCGTGCGGTCGAGAAAGATACGGATTTTATCTTCAACGCGGCGGCCATTTTGTTGTTCGACGGCGAGCCGCAGGGTGTAGCTGGTGTCCGGCAAGTTTTGCAACGGCCAAACACCGAGCGAGTCGGCCAGCACTTGCCGATTTTCCGCGCGGCTAATTCGCGACCATGCTTTAGGATCATCGCCGGCGCCGTACGCAATTTCATAAGCGTTGACAAAGGCGCCGAGCGCGGTGCCGCGAATCACCAAGCTGCCGGCAGCGAATCCGGCATCCATCGCCGGCGCATGAAGTTCGGCGCGCGCCATCGTTGACTCGATTTGCAGAGCCGCGGCGGCGTCAATTCGTCCGGCGCCGTAAAAACGATCCCAGCCGCGTTCTCCCAAATCGGCGGCGCTGTTGGTGAGCACGGCGCGCACCATTTCGTTGTGCAGATTTGGCGAATGCGATAAAATCAAACCGGCCACGGCCGAAACAAAAGGCGCTGACGCCGAAGTGCCGGCAAACTGCGTGTATCTGCCGCCGAGCGCAGTCGTCCAAATTTCGAGGCCGGGCGCGACCACATCGATCGTCGCGCCGTAGTTTGAAAATCCAGCGAGCAGATCGTTGCGGTTGCTCGCGCCAACGGCGATGGTTTCCGCAAATCCGGACGGATAATGCGGCGTGTCGGTGGCGGCATTTCCCGCGGAGGCGACGAGCACGACGCCGCGGCCATGCGCGAAACGAATAATGTCGCGCAGCATCGGCGAAACGACAATGTCGCCGAAACTCATATTGATCACGCGCGCGCCGTTCATCACCGCGTAAACAATCGCCGAAGCGACGTCGTCCTCTTCCAACAAACCTTGACTCGTGCCGGCGCGTAGCGTCATCGTGCCGCAACCATGTGCAAGCCCGGCGATGCCGAGGCGATTGTTCGCCGTCGCCGCAATGATGCCGGCCACCGCGGTGCCGTGCCCGTGCTCATCACCCGGATCATTGTCGCGGCCGCGATAATCGCCGCCATCCGGAAAACTCGGGGCATCGGTAAAATCCCAGCCGCGGAGGTCGTCGATAAAACCGTTGTCGTCATCGTCTCGATGATTGAAGTCACTCGCGTCAATTTTCTGATTGCGATTTAAATCTTCGCCGGCATTCATCCAAATGCCGGTTTGCAAATCCGCATGATTGAAATCCGTGCCGGTGTCGATGATGGCGATAAGAACGTTCGGATCGCCCGCGGTGATGCGCCACGCTTCCGGCGCGCGCAATTTTTGCAAAGCCCATTGCAAAGCCAAAAGCGAATCATCGGGTAAATCGGTGAGAGAAGGCGTCGCCGCCGCGGCAAAAACATGATTGGGTTGCGCGTATTCAACCTCCGGCAGATCGTGGAGACTCGCCAGAAGATCGAAGAGATTATTGCTTTGCCCGGCAAAATGGATAACAAAAAAATTCTGTATTTCGGCCGGCGCATTTTCCGGCAAAGCCAGCTTGATATCGTGCGCGCCAAATCGCTGCAGCGTTGCGGCCAATGGCGATGAGGCAATTTTATATTGGCCGGCGCTGGTTTTGGTCAATCGACTTGTGTCGCGCAATTTTATAATCACTTCGTTCGCGCTTTGCGCTGGCGTTTGCGCTAGTGAAGCGGCAAAACTCATAAATAAAAAAAGCCCAACGGCTAGAAACAACCCAACAGCGGATAAAGCAAGATCAGTTGGGTTGTTTCTAGCCGTTGGAAAAAATTTTTGCAAGTTTGATTTTGCGAAGCTATTTCTCATCCAACACAAATTTAACAAATCGATTCGGCTCATAGGTCGTCAGG
>Ga0247727_10016882_pt1 | contig 11702 bp, 15 predicted proteins | sample WisWelCaveWW1625_FD_202498 | JGI IMG/M metagenome (GOLD analysis project Ga0247727, IMG submission 202498) | Biofilm microbial communities from Wishing Well Cave, Virginia, United States - WW16-25 | ecosystem: Environmental > Aquatic > Deep subsurface > Groundwater > Cave microbial mat | place... | reverse complement strand
CTTGCTTGCACGAAAATCATATAGCCTGCCAAGAAGAATTTTTGCAAGCACTACATATTCATCTATGATATCATCTTTTACCTCAGTCAAATTGGTGCCATGATAAAGTTTGTTGCGAATCCTATGATATTTTTGTATATCATTTTTCTCGCTATTGACTATCTTGTTCTGGCCTTTCACTTTTTCAAGTATGGAAGAAAACACCTCATCTGATGTAATATTTCTCTTTTTTAAAAGACCATGAATATTTGCATAGGATTTAAGCGCAACTTCAACCACATTATCTAAAATTATTAGGGTAAGTCTATTGCTAGGATCAGACTTGCTTTGCTTTAGCAGTAGGCTAATACATATCTGTTCAATCATTTCCTTTACCAAAGAGTTTTTGGGCATGCGATTCCTGTTCCGATACATTAATCCATACACAAACAAATGATAATAAAATTATGGAGCTGACAAAAAAGAAGTGTGTGCCCTGTGAGGGAGGAGTTTCACCTTTATCTGTACAAGAAGCACAAAATTACTTAAAAAATCTAAACGGCTGGAAGCTGCAAAATAATTACATAGAAAAAGAATACACATTCAAGACGTATCTTGACGGTTTGAATTTTGTTTACACAATAGGAAAGCTTGCCGAAGACGAAGGCCACCATCCAGACGTTTTTCTTGGATACAAGAAAGCAAAAGTAACTCTGACAACTCATGCAATAAAAGGTCTAAGTGAAAATGATTTCATAGTGGCTGCAAAAATCGATGAAAAGATATCAAAATAATACGTTATCTAACTTGGAAGATGTCTGTTACTTTGACATCGTGATATTCTAGCTGTGCAACATACAACCCAGGCTTGCTAGGTTTTGACAAAAGTGCATTATAATGACCTGAGGCATCATCATAAAATATCTTGTCTTCTACCACATTTCCTTGCTGATCAAAGACTGTAAGATAGAGTTCCTCTCTATATGAGAGGGTTTTTTGAACCGCACCAGAAACAAGGAGCATATCTCCATCTACGGTGGCCTCTATTATTGCACTTCTGGACTTTATCGGCAAGTGTTTTTCGATCAGATTTTTAAGAATTGTCAAGTCATTTTTTACAGATAGCTGATCATTTTTTGATAATGCTGTTCTGATCTTTTCTAGTACGGGCCCAAATTCAGATTCGTATGCTCCAAGATTTTCACCAAAGACATTGATTAATTCTTCAAGCTCTTCAAACTCTTTTGCAATGCTAATGTTTTGCAAGTCAGCTGCCTTATAGACAGGGACTTGGTTTTCTTCTACGCTTACTATCTGTGATGCCTGTGTATTCTGATATTGTATAACTACTACATACATGCCAGGCTCTACAGGTGCCTGCCATTGAGTGAAAAATTCGCCAGATTTTGTATCAGAGAATTTTAGTTCGCTATGGGCGTTTCCATCCATATCATAAACAGTCAGGTACAGCTTCTCTCTGATGGCAGTTGGGTTATTTACTGCACCACTCATTGTCCAAATGTCTTTTTCACCATCATATGATATATCAAAAATAATTCTCTCGCTTCGTAATGGTAGATTGTCCCTCAAGAATGATTGTAGCTTTGCAATCTGTGAATCTGCATCTACAAAGTTGCCATACTCTACTGACTTTGTGGCATCATCTGTCATCTCTAAAAACTCCATCAAATAAGGCTCAAAGTCGGAGCTACTAAATGTCAATGCCATGTTGGATAGACGGTTTATTTTTTCCCTATAATCGATTTTTTTAAGCTCATCCACACTATATCCAACATCTGTTCCATCTGGGTTCTCGGCATACGCCTTGGTTACCTGCTGCCAGTCAATGAATAATTGACTTACGGCACGATCAGCTGCATCAAGGTCTTTTTTCATAACAAGGTCTCTTGCCTCATTGATGTCTTCTTTAATTGAGGAAGCAAAGTCAGAATATCCTGGCAAAAACCTATTTTTTGTAATGCCCATGTCTACTAGATTTTCAATGGATTTTGCCCTTTGTAGAATGTCACTTGCCCGCATTTTGTATGACTCTTCAGTATTGGAGCTTAACTCTGACTTGATTTCCGGGAGCTTTGAGCTTGCCCAAGTTAGCAATACCTCAATTCTGTCAAACCTTGGCCCAGAGTAATTCTCTTTTTCTAGGCTTTGTGCAGAAGCAATTACCTTTAATGCATTATTGATCTCAAACAAGTTCTTATAGTCTGCCTGCAGCTCTGCCATTGCTCTTAATTTTTTATATTCAAACTCCATTGTTGTTAACGGGTTTCTATTTTCTTGCATATCCAAAATTGTTTTATCAAACTCAGAGACGATTTCTAAAATCTCATCCATAGATTGCGCCTCTTCTACTTTTTTGAGTAAATCTTCCCACGTATCAATTACGTCCAAATTAAAATTATTTAGTTGAGAAAACTCCATTATTTTTGAAATTCTTGAAGAAATGTCAATCACATTTTTCATATCGGTTATCTCTTTTTGGGATTCAATGATGTCATCAACTGACGTTGCTAATTCTAGTTGGGACTTGAGATCTTCCCATCTTGGCTGTAAGATGTTTGCCAGCTTTGAGTTATTTTCGGTGTCAGAAGTGATGAATCGTTCAACCTTGTCTAAGGATCTTAATAGTGTGGCAGCCTCATGTATGTGATCTATCTTCTCTTTTTTCTCAAGAAACTCTGCAACAGTAGCTGCTTGTTCCATCGAAGATCTCAAATTCTCCCAATCGCTGTTGATTAATCTATACAGGGGGTCTTCATTTTTTAGAATGTTATCAAGAAATCGAGCCTTTGTTAACACGTCTACTATATTTTCGAGCTCACTTACGTATAGTGGAGCCGTACCTCTGGCAAAAATAAAAGCCAATTCTTCCTGAACTCCTCTACTCATCAAGGAGGTATTCTTTGTCATCAAGTTTAGAACCAGATCTTCCAGCTCTGAAAAAGTAAGAGCTCGCTTGGTGGGCACCTTTATCGGATCTGAGTTTGCAAGTAGAATTGCCGCCTCATTTACAGATTCTATAGCGTTTTGTGAATGATCTATCTGTGCATAAAACATGGATGCATAAACTTCATCCTTTACCTTTTCATCAATTTCAGAAGTGATCTTGTTATCAGCTAAGAGTTGTGCAGAATATTCCAAAATTAAATCCATGGCTTGTCTTGATGCCAATTCAATGCTGAAAAGATCCGCATCATCAAAAAACGCCACTTCAGCATTTACAAATAATTCTTTTAGAGATTCTAGTGTCTCTTCTGATGCGTGACTTGACATGATTGAATCAAGCTCTGATGAAAGGATATCCACAATAGAACTATCAACATTTTTCTCTTTTAGTAATTGAATTTTGTCTGAAACCAACACAATTGCCGAGTCAACATATTCTGTTGTGGTTTTTGCAGAATGTTTTTTGGGTAATATTTCAAAAGATGAAAGACTGCTATAGTCACCATAATAGACCTTTATGGCATATTGCCCTGTAACTCCACACAGTTTGCCACTTAGTGCAATCGAGTCTGTTATGAAAAATCCATTTGATAGTGGTGTTAGCTGTTGGATTTGGCACAGGTCATTATTTGGATTAACAATTTGTAATATCAAAAATTTGTCTGCTAAAATATTAGAAACATGCCCAAAAACAAAAATGCGTTCTCCAATCTCATGTGTTCCAAAATTATCCAAAAGTACTACAGCTTGTGAGGTTTGTGAAAAAGCATAGCTAGGCAGTAAAAGAAGCATAGCTAGAAAGACGGCTATTAGTGCTTTCACGAAGAAAAACTGCGTGTCCTATTTTTATTAGTTGCTGATAATTGATCCAGAAAATTACCTATTTTTCTTCAAGCAACTCTATCAAACCGCATCTGGTACTATTCATTTTCAGGTCCACAAATGCAATTAATCTTTTGTCGAAACCCTCAACTGGGTTTACAAGTATAGTTGCGCCTTTTTCTGACATTTCTTTTACTTGATGATGAATGTCTTTTACCTCAAAACAAAGGTGATGAATCCCTCCGCCTTTTTTTGCAAACTCTGATATTGGTGAGCTTTCCTCTATTGGCTCTATTAATTCTAAAAAAGGCTCACCAATCTTTAAAAAACAAATGTTTACTTTTTGGCTTCCAACTGGTGTGGGAAGTCCAATGGTTTCAAACTTGATGTACTTTGTAATTTCACCAAGTGAGTCTTGTATCTTTGGTACTACTATACCGACATGATGAAGTCTCATTATAGAATCAACTAGAAACTATTACAATGACTTAGGTGTTTATAGTTTCTACTACATTGATCTTAATTGTTAGTGGTGCAGACAGCGCATCTGGATTATCGACACTTTCCCATACGAAGATTTGAGCATTGTATGTTCCTGTTTCACTTGGTGTCCACGACTGTGATGGATTCATTGATTGTCCTGGTGCAAGTGAACCTGTAATCCAAGAAAGCGAGATTGTTACACCATCCCCGTTTTGTATTTGCATCAAATATGCAAATGGCTGTTCTCTTTTCTGATTGTTTGTCAGATCCGCTGTAATTTGGATTTGGTGATCAACTAGAACTTCGCGGGTGCTTGTAACACTGACACTATATTTTTGCGGTTCTACTGCATCAACAAAATGAATCGGAGGTAATACTAAAAGTGAAAACAACGATGCTACTATTATGATTGAAGACTTCATGTTAGCTCTGAGTTGGCATTTGTATTAATTGTTAATCTCTTCAATTCACTTTCGATTCTGCCTGGCTCGGGCTTCATAGAACGGCGTAAAAAGACTGCCATAAAGAGACCAAAAACTCCAATGCCTGCAGGAACCAGATAGTAGCAAAGAGGATCCACTCCCATCATTATGATATATTGAAGGCGATATTTACGGCTATTTGGATAATGTATTTCTAAATTTCACTTCTGGATCATTTTTTTGCTGATTGGCAATATGATCTTAAACGTAGCTCCACTTTCTTTGTTATTGTAGGCAGAAATTGTTCCTTTGTGAGCAGTTACTATTGCTTTACTTATGAAAAGGCCCAGACCACTTCCATGCTGATTTCCTATTCCAACACTTCTTGTAACAAATTTATCAAAAATGGTAGAAATAATATCGGCAGGAATACCGCTGCCAGTATCACTAATCTCGATTTCCATCTTATTTTCTTCCGCATTGATACGAGTTTCAACTTTTATCTTGCCTTTCTCTGTGAACTTGATTGCATTGTTTAGGATGTTTTCCAGCGTCTGAGTAATGCGTTCCCTGTCCGCCTCAATTTCTATATCATCCTTGTCTAGATTAGTTTCTATTGATAAATTACTATTCAGATTGAGTTTTGCACCATTAACTACATCAAGAATTATCTCATTGAGTCTTACCTTCTTCATTGCATAAGTCAGCTGGCCACTTTCAATTCTGCTTACATCAAGAATGCCCTGTGATAGCTTTTGAAGTCTAAGTGCATGATTAATGATGCCATCCCATGCCTCATTCTTGTTAATCAGACCCCGCTTTGCCAAATCAGCAAAACCAAGAATAGGCTGAATGGGGCTTCGCAATTCATGAGATGCAATACTGATGAACTCATCCTTTAATCGTTCCTTATGTTGTAGTTCCTCATTGGCTTTTTTTAGCATCATTATTTGTTCCATTTCTCGAGCATTACGTTCAATCAGATCTGTCAATTGCTTGTTTTTTTGATAGCGATTGATAATCAAGCTAAATAGAGATGCAATAATAACAAAAGAAATAACATCCTTGAGAAGGGGGATTTCCCATTGGACAAAATTTAGAGAAGCAATTGTTATTATCGTTAGTGGCACGGCTAGGATGAGAAAATATTTTATCAGAGCTGACTCTCGCAATATGGATGATTTCCTTGCAGTCTTTTCTTTGTTGTGCAATGTACTCAAAGTCATTTTACATTGAACACCTAAATAATTATCTAATAATGGCAGAATGTAATTTAATAACACTCATCAATCTTACATATTTGTGGTCTTGATTAAGAAACAATATTTTAGTTGATCTCATAAAACTAAATTACCATCTTAGCCAAGTATGATGTCTCCTACCGCATACCACACAGTAGGCTTTTGTATTTTTGATAAATCTTCAAGTATCGATTGTACTGCCCTATTTGCAGGATCAAGGTTTTTGATTTCGCGTACTTTTATGTTGAATTTTTCTAGCTGCGCATAACTTTCTTCATCCTCTATTGTATCTACTAGTACAGATAATCTAAACGGCTTTTGTAACACAGCTATAATTTGGTTAAGCTCTTTCAATGAATCTACAAGATTTTCCTTTACATATGCTGACGCAAATATTATCCTCTGATTGGGCTGTATTCTAAGAATTTCTCTTGCAACCACATTGCCATCTTTCTTTGGAATTCTGACATCAATAATTACAACATCAAATGGAGGCTTGCTATCGGTTTCTGAACCCGCTTGTTTTATGGCCTCCTGATATACCTTCAAACACGCCTCCCCATCCTCAGTAATTATAACATCATGCTGTCTTTGCTCCAATACTTTCCTGTATTGTAACGCGATGTCATGTTCGTCTTCTGTTACCAATATTTTCATTTATATCATATAGGATTCTGTTGTACATATATCGAGTGTTATGTACAGTCATTTACTTACAACCGAGTAAATCACGTTATTGTTGACAAAAGTGGCAATAAACTATAGAGAACGGACTTAGCGTTTTAGTATTGGATTGCCAGTATTGTCAACTGCCCTTTCCGCATCCAAAGGCTCCTTCTCATTTAGACCGCGATGCATATAGCTTTTCACATCTCCGGGTGTTTTTCTGCAAAACTTTTTGTGCACGTTTTTTTGAATCTCCAGAGTTGTCTCGTTTTCATGGAAAACCCTCTGTCCGCAATCAGGACACATGAATTCAGCCATCACTTGTGCGTGTGGTATTCTCAGTATTTGTATTTTTGGCACTAGCACAGACATGGATCTGAAGAATAGCAAATTCCTTTGAAATTAAAAGGGTAAATCACTCACCTTTGTTCCATTTAAAACAATTTCTTACTTTTACGCGATCTTTCTAACTCAAACTAATTTTAGTACTTTAACCTTACGACGAAATCTTACTGATGAATTCTGCCTGAGTATTATAAGTAATACCACAATACACACTGCCATGGAAAAAGCATGTGGTGACCTGAACTGACAGATGATCAACAACTACTATCACTTTTTGATCCTATTCCAGATTCAGCACTGTATGACTACAAGCTGCCACTTGACAAGCTCAAAGCAGAGCTGTCAAAGTTTGGTCTTACTCCAAATCAGTGTAAAGTCTACATATTTTTGGGCAAATACGGTTCAAAGACAGCCCCAGATGTATCAAAGGCATTAAAAATACAAAGAACTGAGGCATACCAAATTCTTAGCGTCCTACAAAACAAAGGAATAGTTTCAGCGACATTTAATCATCCAATTAGATTCTCAGCAGTGCCTCTTGACAGTGCGATATGGGCATTGGTAAACGCAGAAAAAGCGCGTCTCAAAACTTTGGAAACAGAAAAAAATGAACTTGTAGATTTGTGGAATAAGATTCCAGACTTCAAAATAGATGCCACTGAGATAACGCAAGACGACAGGTTTCAGATACTAAAAGGCACAAACCCGATAGCTGGTAAGATAAATGAAATGATTGCCAGTGCGCAAAAAAATATTCTAGTATTAGGTTCAGAAAAGTACTTTATGCGACTTTACCATTCTGATTCCCTAGAACATCTATACAACTCAAAAGTTGACATAAAACTTCTAACATCGTGCTCAGAAAATGGAATGCACATTTTCAAGGGCGTCGATCCAGCTAAAATAAAAATGATGCCAGATGGAATAAAAAATCTATGCTTTATAGTAAAAGATGACAATGAATTACTATTGTTTATGAGGGATGAGCAACAGTTCTCGCAAGACATGATGGCAATGTGGACTGACTCTGCAGCCATGATCTACACAATATCGCTTTTGTTCAACCACATATGGGAGAGCTCAAAAAGTACCTATCTGTTTTCAAAGGCTCGTACAGTCAAGTACAAATGCCAAGCATGAATTTCTAGTCTGCTTCAACATCAGCACCTTCATCTTTTGGAAGGCCATGCATCTTTAGGTATCTGAGCAACGCATCTGGATTTTCTAGTTTGTAATAACGCATAAGAATTTCTATCTCTTTGTCATCAGAGACTCGATAGGTGTTCTTTTTCTTAGTATCTGCAGAATCATTTTTTTCTGTTTTTTGATACACCAATGTATAATTGGTATTGATCGCTGATAAAGTTACCCTTATTTTGATGATTAAAAACAGTTCTTCAGGTTGGCAAAAGTTACTAAATTAAGTTCAGATGAAATCAAAAAGAGGACAATAAAAATTTGGAATGAAGTTGCACAACGTTACCATCATGATTGGGCCAGCCGCAACATTGGTCCTTTTAAAAGCACTTCAAAGTTACTAGGCCTTGCAAACATCAAGCGTGGCTCTAGGGTGCTTGACCTGGCATGCGGTACAGGCATAGTCACAAGAATGCTATCTTCGAAAGTTGGCCCTCGAGGCCTTGTTGTTGGCGTTGATATCTCGTCAGGGCCACTAAAGATAGCAAAGAGATGGAACTATGGTAGAAAGAATATAGAGTTTGTCAACTCTGATATTGAAAAATTAAGTTTTAAAGAAAAATTTGATTCAGTTACGTGCCAATATGGACTAATGTTTTTACCACGTCCACACACTGCGCTTCAAAATATTAAAAAAATTCTAAAGAACGGCAGAACAATTGCGATTGCAGTTCACGGTGACAAGCACTCCGTACCATATTTCAGTTGCATTAGAGATGCAATTCTAAAGTTTGTTCCAGGTTTTATTCCGCCTGGCACACCAAATTTTGATAGATTTGGTACAAAAGATTCACTAAAAAAGGAATTTGCAAAGGCTGGGTATAAAAAAATCAGAATACATGAGTTCAACTTTTCCTACAAGGCAGGAAGATTTGAGGATTATTGGAATGATTATTTTGCATATATGGCAAAACCACTCAAAGAAAAATTAAAGCCACTAACTACCACTCAGCGCAATGCCATGAAGGAGATTGCCAGAAAATGTGCACAAAAATATGTCAAGAAAGGAAAAGTGGTTTTTCCTTGGAAAGTGCTAATTCTTTCAGCGAATAAATAAAAACCAATTTTGCACTAAAATTGTTACAAGCATCTATTCGCCGCTTTGATAAATTTCTAAATAATCAAACTGGTCTTGGTGGTCTGCAACATAGAATGTAATAAGATCCGAATCAATCTCAATCCATTCAGACTCGCCCTTATACGGCAAAAAATCTTCTACGTATACATCGCCAACTCCTGAAAGTCTAACTAGCACCTTTTCTTTTTTTGGCGGCTCAAATGGAAATCTTATGACCTTTCCTCGCCTCTCATTTTGAATGTTTATTGTATACTCCTTGCCATCAATCTCTCCTTTGCCTTTAAAGTAACTCTCATAGATGTTAAGATACTTTATTTTGATACCTAGTGACATTTGAATCTGCTCTGATCTTAATAGATTACAAGTTTTTTAGTCTTCAAGATAGAAATAAGAAAAATGAGGAGAGCCTACTTTGATAAAGCAGGAACGATATATACTCCAATACCAAGTCCTACTAGAATACCTAGACCGAAAAATAATAGGTCAAATGCAACCACCTTTCTAAAAGACGCTCGTACTTCTCTACTTGGCTTATCACTTGGATTTGTGTCTGACATTTTATCTTAATTTACAATAATTTGAGACCTTCTTAAGTTTGAAGCACTAAATTTAATTACTAGCCACAAACTGACACCAAAAATTAGACTTGATACTTTTCACATAAAATATGGCTCAGAGTTTTTTCATTGTATAACTCAGATATGGCATGAATATGACAATCAGAAATAAACGGATGAGATGTGATAACTTCTTCATACATTAAATCCTCGGGATAGGTAGAATGACCAAGACCCAATGCGTGACCAAATTCATGTCTTGTAATTGTTGTAATCTCTTCAACTGTCAGATTGTCTACATCATATATGGTTATGTTGGCACCAACAAGACGGTGATGATCTACAACCGTTCTGGTAAATCCAGAATCTCCATACTTATCTTTTGCTTCAGTTAGTGTTATGATTATCTTGTTTCCTGGCTCATTTGATTCAATTATGTTAAAGGTTGTTGGTATTAATAACCTGGTAGAGTATTTGGATACTTCATCCAACGCACCCCTCCATCCTTCATAAAACGTCTTGTCTCCTTTTGTAAACGAATTTTCAGACATTATTGCGTTTTTGACAGCATTTATCTTCTCTACAGATATTGATGTCTCAGCGTTTATTATGACTTGAATCGGCGCATCTGGTTTTATCTCCCATGGCAAAGTTGTGTCTATACCATTGACAACTTCTTGGGCAATGACATTACTAGGAAGAAGGACCAATAATGCTAACGATGCCATTGCAATAGTTACTTTTCCCAACAGAAAGTCTGAACTATAACCTCAATAATGTACACAAACATGTACCAAAATAATACAGACAACAATACAAAATACAATTTCTGAAATCATGAGGCGACCAGTGGTGTCTACCCTGAATCCCACACAATACGGAGACAAGATTAGAGAATGAGTAATGTGCGATTTAGCGAATTATCTTCTCAAACCAATATTATTTTGGCGCTTGGATTTATCTCTCTGATTTTTCCAATTGCATAAATGCCATCAGTTTGGAGCTTCTTAAAATCCACAAATATCACATCTGGTTTCATTTTCAGATACAAACTAACAACCTCATTTCCTTTGTATGTACTGTCAACAATCTGTACTTCAGTTAATTCGGGGTGTTTACCACATACCTCAACCGGGTCTACACCATCATCAAGAAACATTATGCTTAGATTGCCTGTAGATACCGTACTGATGTACTCTGATACAAGTGCCTGTTCCAAATTCTATTCCACTTGATATACAAAACCGCTTTGTAAATTCAAAAGTGGCAGGGTGGAAAGTAGTTGAGTTGGTGGTAAGTTGAAAGAACAAGTTATTGACTAGAAATGATGACTATTTAAAAAATAAAAACCGTAGGGGGCAATCCTAAGAAAGGAGGATTGCGCCTACGATTCCACCACCTGTTATAGCACCCAGAGCGTAAAAGAGGAGATCAAACGCTACTACCTTCTTAAAAGAAGCACGTACCTCTTTGCCCAAAGTACCGGAATCTAGTTTCAATTTGGTTTCCATAGGAGCACTAGTGAAACCAAATTAATAATACCTAGTCAGCTAAAATTATGAAAACTAAGCTACTTTGTTGAATTTAGGTAATATGAAATGGTGCCTCATTAACACACATGAGTCAAATGCATAAAGTGCAATGCATAGGCTGTGGATCTCGCGAAGCGATTATTATTTCGGAAAAAAGGTATGGTGGTTTTCGAAGCACTTGTCCTGTCTGCGGTTCAAACTGGCCAGAGTCGTAATTTTTTATACGACTCTGATTTTTATTTTTAGAATACTCAGATATTTTAGTACTGCTTACAGCAATTGTTCAGCGGAAACGTCTACTATCTTAGTATGTGGATTTAGTTTTCTAATTTTGCCTAGTGCCATAAAGTCGTCACTGGTTGATTTCTTTGCATCTAATAGTACAATATCTGGATTGAACATTTTGTAAAGTTTTA
>Ga0247727_10016881_pt1 | contig 11703 bp, 9 predicted proteins | sample WisWelCaveWW1625_FD_202498 | JGI IMG/M metagenome (GOLD analysis project Ga0247727, IMG submission 202498) | Biofilm microbial communities from Wishing Well Cave, Virginia, United States - WW16-25 | ecosystem: Environmental > Aquatic > Deep subsurface > Groundwater > Cave microbial mat | place... | reverse complement strand
CGGCATGGGCGGCGGCGGCATGGGCGGCATGGGCGGCGGCGGCCTTGGCGGCGGCGGCGGCTTAGGCTTCTAAGCTTCGACAAACCCTGCGGGTGGCCCGAACTGGTCCTCCGCAGGGTTTTTCTTGTGCCGCTTGCGGAAAGCCGACGAATCTGTTATCATGGTAGTGTTTCGCCGGGTCGAACGAAGGAGCACTTTTTCAATGAACCCTTCCTTACTGTCGCGCAGTAGCCGAATCGTCGGCTGGCTGGTGGCGATTCTTGCGCTCACCTGTTTCTCAATTGGCGTGGCCCAGGAAGGCGGCGTTAGCAGAGCCAATGCCCCTTCCGATCATCATCTCGTAAGCTTTGAAGTAGTCGACGCGCCGGCGCGTTTGATCATTGATGCCTTGAAGACGCAGGCCGAAGTTGAGATTATTTACAACGCCGACGACCTCCGTGGCAAAGTCCTGTCGCTGTCATTGAAGCAAAAGCCCGTTGAATTCGTTTTGGATTTGGTGTGCGAGGCGGCAGGGGTCCGTTTCTACAAGAAAAGCGGTGTCTACATCATCTCCAAGTCAGTGCCGGCTCCGGCGCCTACTGAGGGTAGAAACGATCCACCGATGCCAGGCGGTGGGATTGGACGCAAGCCGGAGCCTGAGAAGAAACCCACTCCGCTGGAATCGCTGATTCCCAAGTTAACCAATGATGAACCGCTCCCGATGCCGCGCATCGATTCGGTGCCGAAACTGAATCCGGCGGAAAAGATCGTGTCTAGAAAGATCGAGTTGAAGCATCTTTCGGTACACGTCATAAGCCGGTTCTTCAACCCCGATGCTCCGGACCTCAACGAACGCCTCATGCGAGGCGGACTTCCCAGCGGCCAGTTTGGACCCGGCTTTGACCAACTCAGCCGCGCAGGCGCCGGGGTAACCGCAGGTGCCTCTCCGTTCGGCAGTACCTATGGTGGCGGCGAAAATGGCTTGCTGCGTTCCAACCGCTCTCAACTAATCGCCCCCTCCAATGGCGGCGGTTTTGGAGGCCTGGGTGGCGGCTTGGGCGGTGGCGGCTTGGGCGGCGGCGGCCTGGGCGGCGGCGGCCTGGGCGGCGGCGGTTTGGGCGGCGGTGGCGGAGCCGGTGGGGCATTTCCCCGACCGGCGGGTATCGAATCGATTATCGCCTTCGATCCCTTGAACGCGCTCATTGTGAGAGGCACCGAGTCGGCGATTCAGGAATTGCAAGAGTTGATTGACTTGCTGGATAAGCCGCTCAAACAGGTGCTCATCGAAGCGCAGTTTGTGGACGTGTCCACCACCGTCTCCGATAACTTTGCGATTCAGTGGCAATTGCAGCAGGGACCGTTCAACATTTCGGTGTTCCCGGGCGTTGCGAACGGCGGAGACTTGCAGGTAGGCTACGTCCGTGGAAGCTTCCAGGCCACCCTGGGCATGCTGCAAAGCCAGAACAAGGCGAAGACCGTGCAGAGTCCGCGGGCGATCGCCATGAACAATTCGCTGGCACTCCTGACCTCGACTGAAGTTCAGTGGATCATCGTACAGTCGACCACTGCGGCCATCGGCGGGCAGAACCAGCAATCACGCATCCCGTTTCCGATTCAGATTCCAATTTCGTTGACCGCTATTCCGACCATCAACGGCGATGGCACGGTGACCGTGGCGCTGGCGCCAACGCTGACGATTTCAACCCCGATCAACGTGGATGGCATCACGGTTCCGCGCATTCGGACCTCGTTCACGCTGGTCAATGTGAATATGCGCGACGGCGACACGGTGGTGGTGGGAGGACTGGTGCAGAACACCCGCAGCGCTGCCACCAGCAAGATTCCATTTCTCGGCGATCTCCCGCTGGTCGGGTCCATCTTCCGCACGCGCAACAATATTCTCGGTGAATCGGAATTGCTGATCTTCGTCACCGTGAAAATCCTGCCGAGTCCGCAAGAAGAAGATGCGGCTGGCCTCGGCTCGGGCGGACGAGCCGGTGGCGGCTTGTAGCTCCCAGCTCCATTCGAGTAGAATGTGATTGACGACCCCGGCCCTGCGCCGGGGTCGTTTACTTTGGCGGACGACCACTGGCAGAATTGATTCGTGAATAGTTCGGTTATCGTGGTCCCGGTGGACCTCGGCACGCGCAGCTACGACATTGTGATGGGCGCCGGTGTGCTCCAGACGGCACTAACGCGCCTCGCTACGGCGCTCGCGGGCCGGCACGCGATGTTGGTCACGGCGGACTCGCTGCGCGAGCGCTACGCCGAGCCGTTGGCCCGTGACCTGGGCGCGGGCGGATTCGCAGTTGCCCTCACTTCCGTTCCAGCTGGCGAAGGCTCCAAGTCGGCGGAGCGTGCCTTCGCACTCCTGGACGAGTTCCTCTCCCACGGCCTCGACCGCCGCGGCATCGTGATCGCACTCGGCGGCGGCGTCATCGGCGACTTGGCCGGCTTTGCCGCCAGTATCTACATGCGCGGGATTGCGTTGGTGCAGATTCCCACCACGTTGCTCGCGCAGGTGGATGCCAGCGTCGGCGGCAAAGTCGCCGTGAACCATCCGCGGGCGAAGAACCTCATCGGCTCGTTTCATCAGCCACGGCTGGTGCTGATTGATCCACTGACGCTGCGCAGCTTGCCGGCGCGAGAACTCCGATCGGGACTGGCCGAAGTGATCAAACACGGCGTCATCGCCGATGCCTCGCTGTTCGACTTCGTGGAAGCCAACCTCGAGGCTCTGCTGGCGCTCGACGCCGACGCGCTCCTCCATGTCATTCGCCGTTCGTGTGAGCTCAAAGCGGGCCTGGTTGCCCGGGATGAGCGGGATGAAATCGGAGCCCGCGCTGTGCTCAATTACGGGCACACCGTCGGGCACGCGCTCGAAGCTCAGAGCTACGGAAAGTTGACCCATGGCGAGGCGGTCGCACTCGGCATGGCCGCCGCCGCCCGCATCGCGCGGAGACTCGGGATAGTGGAGGACGAATTCGTCCTCCGGCAAGACCTTCTGCTGGAGCGCGCGGGACTGCCGACTCGACTCGGCGCCGACGCCGGAACTTCGTTCGACGCACTCCTCGAGGCAATGCAACGTGACAAGAAGACCGAGGCCGGTCAGTTCAACTTCGTGCTGCCGGAACGGTTCGGTAGCGCGACCTTGCAGCGGGACGTTTCCCCGGCTACGGTTCGGGCCGCACTGGAGGAGTTGGCGTGAACGCCAATCCCCTCGCCACTGCGGGCGCGAGCGCCAGTGCGCGGTTCAAGCTCATGCGGCCGCCGCAGTGGACCAAGAATGCGCTGCTCTTTGCCGGCTTCATCTTCTCGGGGCGGTTGCGCCAGCCCACCGAGGTACTGGTCCGGGAGTTCGTCGCCGTGGTGATTGCGTTTGCGGCGTTCTGCCTGCTTTCCAGCGCGACGTACTTGATCAACGACGTGAAGGATCTCGAACTCGACCGAGCCCATCCCGAGAAACGATTACGACCGCTTGCCTCGGGCCAGGTGCCGATCGCCACGGCCTGGGCCATGTCCTGCGCGCTCCTGGTGAGCGCGCTGGCGCTGGCGCTGGTCGTCGTCGCCCTCATGCAGACTCCCTGGTTCCTCGCCAGCGCCGTCGCCTATCTTGCGTTGACGATGGCGTATTCGGTTTGGTTGAAGCACCTCGTCATCGTGGACGTGATGGCGCTCGCGCTGGGCTTCGTCATTCGCGTCGTAGCGGGATGCCTCGCGATTGCGGTCAGCATCTCATCATGGTTGTTGCTCTGCACTTTCAACCTCGCGCTCTTCATGGCGCTGTGCAAACGGCGTCAGGAACTGGTGGCGTTCGGTGACGCTGCCGCGCCGGTGCGCCGGGTGCTGGCCGACTATTCGACCCAACTTCTCGACGTGCTCATCGCGGTAAGCGCGAGTGCGACCTACATGTCGTATTGCCTGTATACGGTGCAGGCGCCGCACCGCGACTTCATGGGCGGAGAGTCGCCCTGGCTGCTGCTCACCGTGCTGCCGGTGTTTGTCGGCCTCGGACGCTTCCTGTATCTCGTCTATCAACGTGCGGCCGGCGGCAAGCCCGAAGACCTGCTGCGCGACCGCGTCATCGCCGCCGCTGTGCTCGGGTGGATTGCATTGGTCGTTACGCTCTCGAAGATCGGGGCCTGATGCGGGCGACGGTGGTGATCCCGACTTACAATGAGCGCGACAATATCGCACAGTTGCTGTCCGCGATTCGCGCCGTTGCGCCCGACCTGCACGTGCTGGTGGTTGACGACAATTCCCCCGACGGCACCGGCGCGCTGGTGGACCAGCTGAGCGCGCACGACGAGCGCGTGCGTGCGCTGCGGCGGCCGGGACGACTGGGCTACGGCACGGCCGTGGCCGACGGCATGGCGCGGGCGCTGGCGGAGGGGGCTGGCCTGGTACTGACGATGGATGCTGACTTCTCACACGATCCCAAGCATTTGCCCGAATTGCTGCTACGCGCGGAGGAGTGCGAAGTTGTGGTCGGCTCGCGCTATGTCCCCGGCGGTGGTACCCGCAACTGGGGATTGTTGCGCCGGGCGCTGAGTGCCGGTGCCAATCTGGTCGCGCGCGCGCTCCTGGGATTGCCGGTGCACGATTGCACCGGCGGCTTCCGCTGCTATCATCGGGCCGTGGTGGAACGCATCAATCCGAGCACCATCGCCGTGGAGGGCTACGGTTTCCTCACGGCGTCGTTGTTCCGTTGCCATCGCGCCGGCTACCGTTTGGGCGAGGTGCCAATCATTTTTGAAGACCGACGCTTCGGCCAGTCCAAACTGTCGAAGCGAATCATTGTGGAAGCCGTCGGTGTGGTGTTCCGCCTGTTCCTGGAACGCTTGACCGGCCGCCGCGTCCGGGGATTGTGAGTATGCAACCTTCGCTGCAGAGCGTGGCTCGCTGGCTGGCCGCAAGCCGCACTCCCATCGTGGCGTTCGGCCAGACCGTTTTCTGGGACGAGCCGCTGAAGGCGGTGCTGCTCGCGGCCGTCCGGGCCGAATCGCCCGACTTGCCGTTCACGCTGGGCATTCACGATGTCGATTACTTCAGCAAACTACCCGGCCACCGCGCGCGCACCGGGGAGCCGCCGTTCGCGCTGGTGACACGGAACGACGGAACGACGCGTGAACTCTGGGCGGCGGTGGCCGAACTCGCGCGTTTGTGGGGAAGCGAGACGCCGGTGACGCTGGCGGATTACCAGACGGCGCACGTTCCCATTGCCAGCCTGGCGCGCGCCAGCAACACGCCCGCCGAGTTCATCGATTCTGCGACCGAGGCGTCGGGCTGGCGTGCAGTTGCCTACGTGGGAGACGCGCAGCCGCTGGCCTGCGCTCTGCGCGCCGCCGAGTTGCTTCCCACGCTGCGCAAGTTGTGGCAGTGGGGAATTGACGAGACGATTGCGTTGTGGGTGGTCCCCTCCCGGCGGGTCGCGGCCCGCGCGCGCGGAGCGCGCCTGATGAGTTTGTTGGAACCGGCCAACGATCCCGGCTACGGCGATTGCCCCCCGAGTGATGAATCCGTGACCTGCCTGTACCGCCGCCTGCTGCCCCAATTGTTAGCCGCGATCACCGGTGAACGCCCGAACGGACTTGCGGTTTCCTCCACGCTGGCGCACTTCCAATTCAACCCCAGAACGGCTGCGTTTCCGCGCTTTGCCCCGGTGCAAAAGTATCTGGATCCGGAGACTTGCGACCTTTGTCTGGCCGCCTATGATCGAGCCGTGGCCGGGACCGGCATCTACCACCTTGATCGCTTCGGCCCGGGCGCGCTGCCCTTCGATGCCGTTATCCCGGGACGCGGCCGGGCCACCCTCCGCCTCACGGAGCATCAGGTCTGGTTGCGCTTTCCCGACCGCGATCAACGCGTGGGGAGCTTGGCGAAGCCCGGACTGGACGCGCTCGCCGCCCTGCTCGACGCGCAGTGCGGGCCGGGTGCCGCGCTGGTGGGCAAGGCGCTCATGCTGCCCGTGATGATCTGTGGCGAAGCCGCGCTGGCGCTGAGCGAGACCGCGTCGGCTTACCTGCCCCGAACACAACAATGGGTGCGCGAGGTGGCCGCGGCAGGAATTGCCTTCGACCTCAAGCCGCTAGTGCGCCTGAATTATCCAACGTTCGACGCGCTCGAATCATGCGAACTCGGGCAGATCAACGCCTACGACCGCGGCGTGGGCTGGCGGGACACGGTTGCCGCGCAGCAGGCGTTGCTCGATTGGCTGGCCACTCATTCCGGCCGCGACGATCTGCTCGCCTGGCTGGAGGCGAGTCGCGGCAGTGAATGGACCGTCGTGCGCCAGCGCTTCTTCGAAGTTCGGGATGAGCTGCGGCAAGCCGGCGATCGCATCAATGCCCTCCGCGCGCGCATTCGGCAATTACACCGGCAGCGGAGCGAATTGGCAGTTTCGATTCGAGCCATCGAACGCGTGTGCCGCGAACTGAAGGCAACGCCAGCAATGGGCGTTGGTCGAGTCGAAGCGCTGAGGCAACGGGCGGCGGCGGTCGCAGAGATTGGCGGGCTGCGCGCTGAAATTGGCGCTGCCGCGCAGGCGATTCAGCAGGAGATGCGGGCCATCGCCACCGCGAAGTTGCCGGAGCAACGCGCCCACCTGACGCAACAGGTGGATCTGGCGCGACTGGAACTCACCCGGGTGGCGGTGGGAGTGGTGCGCGGCTTACCGCGCGCAAACCATCGCCCTTGCGCGTGGTGGTTGCCGTTGCTCGACGAGTCGGGCGCCTGGTACCGAGCGCTCGCCGATGGTACCGAAGCCCGCTGCGAACCGTGGACCTGACATGGCCCTCCACCTGTCCTTCGATCGCGACCCGCCACCGCTCAGCGTGGGCCAACTCACCGCGCGCATCAAATCGCTCCTCGCGTGCGACCCGGGCCTACGTGACGTCGCCGTGCGAGGCGAGTTGAGCAATGTCAAGTTCCACCAGAACGGGAGCCTCTACTTCACGTTGAAAGACGCCGCCGCGCAGTTGCGCGGTGTGATGTGGAGCAGTGAGGTTCAAGCGCTCGTCTTCCGCCCGGAGGACGGGACGCGGGTGGTTTGCCGCGGCCGCATCGGCGTGTACGACCAGCAGGGCACCTACCAACTCTACGCGAGTTCGATCGCCTTCGACGGGGTCGGGGCGCTGTACGAACAGTTCGAGCGCTTGAGGCAGCGGTTGCAGGCCGAGGGCTTGTTCGGCCCGGAGCGCAAGCGGCCGATGTCGCGCTTTCCCCAGACCGTGGGCGTCGTCACCTCGCCAACCGGCGCGGCGGTGCGTGATGTGATCAGCGTGTTGCGACGCCGCTCGCCCGGAACGCGCGTGTTCGTGTTTCCCGCGCTGGTCCAGGGAGCCGAGGCCACGGACAGCCTGATCGAGGCAATGAAGGTCGCGCATCGGCACGGGGGCGTGGAGGTGCTCATCATCGCGCGCGGTGGTGGTAGCCTGGAAGATCTGTGGGCGTTTAACGACGAGCGGTTGGTGCGCGCAGCGGGAAAGTCGCGCATTCCGTTCGTCAGCGCGGTAGGACATGAAACCGACACCACGCTATTCGACTTCGTCGCCGACTTGCGTGCGCCGACGCCCTCGGCTGCCGCGGAACTCGTCGTTCCCGCTCGAGCCGAACTGCGAAGGCAAATCCGCAACCAGCACACGCGGGCTGCGCGCGCGCTACAACGCCAGGCCGAACGGGCACGCTATCGCCTGCGCACGGTAATGGCGACGCGCACGCTGGCGCGACCGAGGGAACTGCTGGAGGTTCGCCGGCAAGCGAGGGATGAGTTATGGGAAGCCGCCGCGGAGGCGATGGCAGCGATGCTCGTGCGCCGCCGCGACCGCGTCGACCGTGCCTGCGCGCAACTGGTCGCACTGGATCCGCGCGCCGTGCTGCAACGCGGGTACAGCCTGTTCCAGTATCCCGATGGCAGTTTGATCGCCTCCGTCGCCGACGCGCGAGCCGGCGCCGAAGCGGAGGTGGTGTTGCGCGATGGGAAGGTGGCAACCAGGATTCTGGCCGATTGACGGAATGGTTGCCGACCGCCTGCGCGGCCACTATAATCTCCCAACTCCACCGGGGCAGCCAGTTAGCCCGACGCGAACCGCGCGCGCTGGCGGGGCGAGATCATGATCCAAACGCAGCACGTCACCGTAGCCTACAACGGCGGACCGCCCGCACTCAACGAGGTCAGCGTCACCATTGAGAAAGGCGAGTTCGTCTTTCTCGTCGGCCAGACCGGCCAGGGCAAGTCCACGTTCTTCCGCCTGCTCAACCGCGAGCTGACGCCCACGCAGGGCCGCGTGCTGGTGGCGGGCCGCGACGTGACCAACCTCCCCAACCGCGAAGTGCCGTTCCTGCGACGGCAGGTGGGCGTGGTCCATCAGGACCTGCAACTGCTGCGCGACCGCACCGTGCGCGAGAACCTGGCCTTTGCGCTCCACGCCATCGGCGCACCGCGCGTGCGCATCATCAAGGACGTGCCGCACGTGCTCGAACTGGTCGGGCTGATCATGAAGGCGAATAGCTATCCCAACGACTTGTCCGGCGGTGAGCAGCAGCGGGTGGCCATTGCGCGCGCGCTGGTCAACAACCCGCCGATCTTGCTGGCCGACGAGCCGACCGGCAACCTCGACCCCGAGACCTCGCGCGGCATCGCCCAGTTGCTGCACCAGATCAACCTGCGCGGCACCACCGTCGTCGTCGCTACCCACGACCCGACCATCGTGGACGCGTTGAAGAAGCGCGTCCTCACCATTTCGCGTGGTCGCATCGTGCGCGATCTGCCGAGCGCCACCTACGAGGAGGCCGTGGGCGACGACGCCGATGCGCTGGGTCCGCGCTCGACTGCGGTGCAGTTCATCAAGCCGCTCGACGAGTTTGCCGACGAGTCCATCTTCGGCGAGGTGACCTTCGAGTCCGACGAGGGGCTTGCGCTGTGAATCTCTCCACGCTGGAGTTCTTTCTCCGCGAGGCCGGACTCAACGTGCGGCGCAGCGGGCTGACCGGGTTGACCGCGACCACGACGATGCTGGTGTCGCTGGCCATCCTGGGCGGCTTCGGCCTGTTCGTCCTCAACCTCGACCTGATGGCGCGCATGGAGGCCGAGCGCCTCGACGTGCGGGTCTTCCTGAGGGAGCAAGTGTCACCGCGTGCGCGCAAGAGCCTGCTGGCCAACTTGCGACAGACGCCGCACGTGACCCACGTCGAGTTCATCTCGCGCGACGACGCCCTCAAGCAGGTGCAAGCGGACTTGCAGGGGATTGACCTAAAGCATCTGCTCAAGCGCCGACGGAATCCGTTCCCCGAATCCATCAGCCTGCGCATCGAACCGCTCAGTGCAATCCCCGAACTTGCACAGCGTTGGCGTGCGCTGAGGGAAGTCGCCGAGGTACGCTACGTGGACGAGGCCTGGCGACGGCTGACCGGCTGGAGCCGCGTGTTCAAGGCGATGATGGTGGCGGTTGGCCTCGCGCTACTGCTCGGTGTGATGGTCATTGTCGGCAATACCATCAAGCTGACGATCTACGCGCGCCGCCGTGACCTGCGTGTGATGCAACTCGTGGGCGCCACCGTCTGGTTCATCCGCGTTCCGTTCCTGATGGAAGGCGCATTCTACGGGTTGCTTGGGGCAATGGCGGCCAGCGTGCTGCTCGGCATCGGCTACGCCTATGCTCTGCGCTATATGCAGGCGTCATTCGGCGCCGCCTACATGCCCCCGGTGATTGACGACCCGACCATCCTGCTTCGCTTCCACGCCACCGGCCTCGGTGTGGGCGTTCTGTTTGGCTTACTCGGCAGTCTGGCCGCCATGCGGCGGTTCGTGCGGCATGTGTAGGCTCGCTGCAATCGCGCTTGTCGTGGGACTGGCGGCGTGCGCCTACGCCGGGCGGTCACCTACCAAGTCCTCCCCGGCGAAGTCTCTCCCTGCCAACGCCAATGAGTCCGACCTGCGCGCGAAGCAGGCCGAGCAGCGCCAGGAGGCCGCCCAGGTGCGGGCGAAGGTTACGCAGTTGAAGAAGAAGCAGGCCGTTGTGACCGTGCAACTTCAGGCCAGTCAGCAGAAGCTCGAACTGACGGCCGAGGAGCTCAAGCGATTTAACACAGATTTGCGAGCGACGGCGAAGAACCTCGTCGTAACCAGGCAGAAATGCGACCAGCTCACGCGGGAGATGTCCGTCCAGCTCGACGAGTTGACCGACCTGCTGGTCGCCTACTACCGAAACGGGCGCAACCGCTACACCCAGGCGCTGGTAACCAGCAACGACCTCGGCGATTTCATGAACCGGGCCGAGTTGGTGCGCCGCATCGTTGACAGCGACAACGAGTTGATCCATGACACCGAGCAGCGGCAGCAACGCATCAAGCAACACGAAGCCGAGTTGCGGCAGCACAAGCAGCGCACCGAGCAGCTACGCGTCATGGTGGCCGACAAGCGCGAAGAATTGTCCGACACCGCGCATGTGCAGCGGCAACTGCTGGGGAAAATCTCACGAGAGCGCTCTACCTACGAGCAGTACCTGCGTGAGTTGGAGTCGTCGTCGCGCGAAATCGAGCGACTGATCCGACGTATGAAGGCCGAGCGTGAGAGAGCCCGCCGTGCGAAGGCCACTCCCGACGCTCCCGACGAGCCACCCTCCGAGTTTGTTGGCAGCTTCATTCGTCCGGTCGCGGGTATCATGCGTTCCGGCTTCGGCGTCCGCACCCATCCCATCTTCCGTATTCGCAAGCTTCACACTGGCGTCGATCTCGCCGCGCCCTCCGGCACCCCCGTCAAGGCTGCCGCCGATGGCGTCGTTATTCTTGCAGGATGGAAGGGCGGTTACGGCAAGACTGTCGTCATTGACCACGGAGGCGATACCGCCACTCTCTATGGACACTGCTCTACACTTCTCGTGACGGTGGGCAATACTGTCCGTCGAGGTCAGACTATCGCCCGCGTGGGCAGCACTGGCTACAGCACAGGTCCGCATCTCCACTGGGAAGTCCGTAAGAACGGAGTTCCCGTGAATCCTCTGGCCCAGTAGGGTGTATACATTGCAAACTGTCACTTACAATCTAAACTCTGAGCCAGCACTCTACACAGTGTGGCCTCGCCACCTTACAGTGGAGCCTATAATTCTTGCTGTCGAGCCTATAAACCTTGCTGTCGAGCCTGAAATCTTTGAGTTCGAGCCTCGATACCTTGCTGTTGGGCCTTTCCGTGCCACAGAGGACAGTAGAAACTCTGTAGTGGATCACATGCGGCTTGAAGTGGGGCAGAGTAACTTCTCAATGGAGCTACAACTTCTCGAAGTGAAGCTGCTCCTCGTCGAAGTGAAGCAATGTATCCTGCCAGCGGAACCTCTATATGAAGCACTGGGTCAATTCTACATCAAGAGGAAGCCTCGATGTGTTACGAGGATTGGACTCACAGCAGCGAGGGAAGCTGTCACTACAGATGGAATCTCGTTCACACCAACCACACATGAAGGAGTTGTCAGATGTCTAAGTCCCGCGAGGTAATTCTTCTGGTCGGAACGCGCAAGGGTGCGTTCGTCTTTCGCAGCAACCAGGACCGCAGCGAGTGGACGCTCGATGGGCCCCACGTGGCAGGGTCTCCCATCTACTGCACAGCGTTCGACAGTCGCGACAACAGCAGTGTCTATGCGGCCAGCAGTAATGATTGGTTTGGTCCAGCGGTCTACCTGAGCCGTGACCAGGGCCGAACGTGGCGACAGGCGAAGAGCAGTCCAAAGTTCA
>Ga0247727_10016880_pt1 | contig 11703 bp, 10 predicted proteins | sample WisWelCaveWW1625_FD_202498 | JGI IMG/M metagenome (GOLD analysis project Ga0247727, IMG submission 202498) | Biofilm microbial communities from Wishing Well Cave, Virginia, United States - WW16-25 | ecosystem: Environmental > Aquatic > Deep subsurface > Groundwater > Cave microbial mat | place... | reverse complement strand
AAGTCCGACGGCGCCAGCGACTGGGACGCCGCCGTGAAGCTCGCGCCTGCCGCGCACTTCGAGACCGGCGACGTGCGCGAAGAGGGGCGCATCCAGGAGATCGTCGCGGCCGCGAAGGAGCGCCTCGGCCGCATCGACGTGCTGGTGAACTCCGCTGGCGTCGCAGGCGGCGGCCTGGTCCACATGCTCGAGCAGAAGGACTGGGACTTCGTGCTCGACGTGAACCTGAAGGGCACCTACCTGGTCTCGAAGCACGTGTTGCCGGTGATGCTCGCGCAGGCGAGTGGCAGCATCGTGAACATCGCGAGCGTGGAGGGCATCGAGGGCTTCCTCGGCGGCAGCTCCTACAACGCCTCGAAGGGCGGCGTGGTGCTGCTCACCAAGAACATGGCGATCGACTACGCGCGCGCGGGCGTGCGCGTGAACGTGATCTGCCCCGGCTTCATCGACACGCCGATGTTCCGCTCGGTGTTCTCGATGGAGGCGACCAAGGCGATGCAGGAGAAGATCCGCGAGGCGCACCAGCTCGGCCGCTTCGGCAAGCCGGTCGAGATCGCGAACGCGGCGCTCTTCCTTGCGAGCGACGAGGCCAGCTTCGTCACCGGCGTAACGCTGCCGGTGGACGGCGGCTATACGGCCGGTCACCGTTTCACCGGTTAGACTCGCTCGCCGAAAGGCGGCGCAGTGCTGAGACGCAGGCTCGCGATCGTGCTGCTCGGGGCCGGGGCCGCTCTTTGGCCGGCAACCGAACCCGCAAAGGCCCGGCCCCGCCCGATCCCGCCGGAGTTCTCTGCGCAGATCCGCGCGCTCCAGGCCGAGAAGGCCGCCCGCACGCAGGCGCAGCGCAAGCTCAGCTCGCAACTGCTCTACGCGGCGCGCATGCGGCGCGGGCTGCCCGTGGCCGAGGGGATCTCGGCGCTGCGCACGGAGGTAGAGGTCGACGCCGCCGGCCGCACGCTCGTCGACTTGCGTGCGCAGGCGACGGCGCGCCTGCTCGCCCGCATCGTCGCGCTCGGCGGCGAGGTGGTGAGCCAGGTGCCCGCGGCCCGCGCGATCCGCGCGCGCCTTCCGCTCGACGCGCTCGAGGCGCTCGCCGCCGAGCCCGAGGTCGAGCGCATCCGCCCGGCAGGCCGCGCGCGGACGCGCGCCACGAACGTGTCGCAGGGCGACGTCGCGCACCGCGCCGCCGAGGCTCGCACGGCCTTCGGCGTGGACGGAACGAGCATCGCCGTCGGCGTGCTCTCGGACGGCGTGGACTCACTTGCGTCGCTCCAGGCCTCGGGCGACCTCCCGCCCGGGGTCACGGTGCTGCCTGGGCAGGCCGGCTCGGGCAGCGAGGGCACGGCGATGCTGGAGATCGTGCACGATCTCGCGCCGGGCGCGCAGCTGCTCTTCGCCACCGCGTTCACGAGCCAGGCTTCCTTCGCCGCGAACATTCTCGCGCTTCGCGCCGCGGGCGCAGACGTGATCGTGGACGACGTGGCCTACTTCGCCGAGGCCGTGTTCCAGGACGACGACGTGGCGGCTGCCGCAGACGCAGTGGTGGCGGACGGCTCTCTCTATATCACCGCCGCCGGCAACGAGGGGAACCTGAACGACGGCACGGCGGGGGTCTTCGAGGGCGACTTCGTCGCGAGCGGCGACACGTTGAGCGGCGACCCGCTCCACGACTTCGGCGGCGGCGTGACGCGGAACGAGATCACCCTCGACTCCCCCTTCGCGTTCACGCTCCACTGGTCCGATCCGCTCGGCGGCTCGGGCAACGACTACGACCTCTACCTCACCAACAAGCCGGGCAACGTGATCTTCGCAGCCTCGACCGATGTGCAGGACGGCAACGACGATCCCTACGAGGAGATCGGCAGCTTCGCCAACGACGGAGGCCGCAAGCTCATCATTGCTCGCGCCCCCGGCGCGGCAGACCGCTACCTGCACCTCAACACCAACCGCGGGCGGCTCGCGATCGCGACGGCTGGGCAGACGGGCCAGCACGCGGGCGCGCGCGGAGCGGTGAGCGTGGCGGCGGTGGATGTGCGCGACGCGGCCGGCGCCGGCGGTGTGTTCGCCGGCACGGAGTCGGTCGAGACCTATTCGTCGGACGGGCCGCGCCGCATCTTCTACGAGGCGGACGGTACGCCGATCACGCCGGGAAACTTCTCGGCGACCGGCGGAGAGCTGCGCGCCAAGCCCGACCTCGCGGCGGCTGATTGCGTGGCGACGGCAACGCCGGGCTTCGCGACCTTCTGCGGCACCTCGGCCGCGGCGCCGCACGCGGCCGCCATCGCCGCATTGCTGCTGGATCTCGGCGCCTCGCCTGCAGACGCGCGAAGCGCGCTCACGGGCAGCGCGCTCGACATCGAGGCGGCGGGCCCGGACCGCGACGCCGGCGCCGGCATCGCCGAGGCGCTCGCTGCGGCCACGGCCGCGTTGCCCGCCGCCTGCGAGAACGGCCTCGACGACGACGGCGACGGGCTCGTCGATGCGGGTGCCGACCCCGGCTGCGACGCTGCGAACGACGCGTCCGAGCGCTCTGACGCGTTGGTCTGTGACGACGGGCTCGACAACGATGGCGACGGCTTCGAAGACTTCTCGCCGACGCCCGGTACGGGCGATCCCGGCTGCGCGGACCCGAGCGGGCCCCTCGAGAACCCGCAGTGTCAGGACGGGATCAACAACGACCCCGCTCAGGATGCGCTGATCGACTTCGATGGCGGGGTCGCGGCGGGGCTGCCCCTGGAGCAGCAGACCGACCCCGACCCACAGTGCGCCTCAGCTCCTTGGAGCGACCAGGAGGCCGCGCCGCCGGCGATCGGCGGCGGCTGCGGCATCGGGCCCGAGCTGACACTCCTCGTGCTCGGGCTCGCTGCGCTGCGAACGAGGCTGCGACGGCGACCGAGGTCGACGACGCGCGCGTGATTCACCGGGGCCGCTGCCTCAGGCGGTACCGGATCGGCAGGTGCTTCATGCCTCCCACCAGGCTGGCGCGCAGGCGCTCGGGCGGGCCGGCGAGCTCTGCGTGCTCGAGGCGCTCCATCAGCTGCGCGAACAGGATGCGCAGCTCGAGCCTTGCCAGCGGCGTGCCGAGGCAGAAGTGCTCGCCGATGCCGAAGGCGAGATGTGGATTCGGCGCGCGATCGACGCGGAAGCTGTCCGCGGCCTCGAACACCTCCTCGTCGCGGTTGGCGGAGGGGTAGAACATCGCCACGGTCTCGCCCTTGGCGATGCGACGCCCGCGCAGCTCCGTGTCGGCGTTGGCGGTGCGCGCGAAGTGGATCACGGGCGAGCTCCAGCGGATGATCTCGTCCACCGCGCTGTCGAGCAGGCGCGGATCCTCGCGCAGGCGCTTCCATTCGCCCGGGTTCTGGATCAGCGCGAGCAGTCCGCCGCTGATCGCGTTGCGCGTCGTCTCGTGCCCGGCCGTCGCGATGATGAAGCAGTACGAGACGGCATCGAGCGCCGAGACCGGTTCGCCGCGGATGCGGCCCTGTGCCATCACGCTCAAGAGGTCGTGACCGGGCTCGCGCTTCCTTGCTTCGAAGAGCTGCGCGAAGTAGCCGAAGATCTCCGCCGCCATCGCCGCGAAGGTCTGCTGCGCGTCGGCGCCGTCGCGCTGGAACTCCGGATCCTGCGCGCCGAACAGCTCGTTGGTGAGGCGCAGCAGCACCGGCTCGTCCGCCTCGGGCACGCCGAGCATCTCGGCGATCATGCGCAGCGGCGCGGGCGCCGCCACCGCCGCCACGAAGTCGCATTCGCCCTCGGGCCCCGCGCTCGCGAGCGCGTCGAGTCGCTGCCGGCACACCTCGTCGACCCGCTCCTCCATGCGGCGGATCGTGCTCGGCTTGAACCACGGGCTCGCGAGGTGCCGGTGCTCGCGGTGCTCGGGCGGGTCCATGTTGACCAGCACCTTCACCGCCTCCTCCGCCGAGCCGGGCGCCAGCATGCCCGTGCCCTCGAGGAAGATCACCGGCCGCGTCGCGCTCGAAAACAGGGCAGGCTGGCGCGAGATCTCGCAGATGTCCGCGTGCTTCGTGATCGCCCAGAACGGCTCGACGCCCGGCGGCGCGCAGCGGTGCACGGGGTCTTCGGCGCGCAGCCGGCGGAAGGTCTCGTAGGGGTAGCCGTGCTGCTGGTAGTGGCTGGGATCGATGATGTGATCGGCGTCGATCGTGGCAGCCAAGTGCGGCTCCTCTCGAGGCTGCCTCACTCCCCGATGCCGCCCGAGTATGCCGCAGCTCGGGCTGCCGGTCTGCCGTCGGACGCTACTCCGGCGGTGCGCTCGACACGGCCACGGTCGGCCGGTCGAAGGCTTCGGCCGCCGCACGCAGCTCCGCCAGCGACTTCTCGATGGCGTCACCGACGAAGGCGCGCACGGCGAAGGGCGCGAGGCTCGCGCCGGCGTCGTAGCGGGAGGAGTAGGCGAGCGTGGCGCCGCCACGCGCGTTCTTCCGCACCTCCCACCAGCCCTCGTCGATCTCGATCTGTACGCGCCCCGGCGCCAGCGGCTCCTGGCGCTGCGAGCGCGCATACGTGAACCGCGTACCGCCATCCGGGAGCGCCTGCTCGCGCCAGTCCACCGTCACCTGGCGGTCTGCGAGCGGCCAGCCGACCGAGTGCACCTCGACGCGGCCGCCGGGCACGGCGCGGCACTCGCTCAGCGTGCTCAGCGCGGCGCCGAGCCGTGCGGGGTCGCGCAGGATGGCGACCAGTCGGGCGGGCTCTACGTCCCAGTGGCAGCGCGCTTCGACCGTGGCGACGCCGTCGCCATCGACCGCCACGGTGCGGATGCGGCAATCGGCCGCGGGCTCCGCGCTCGCAGGAATTGCCAGGAACACGGAGACCACGCCCGCACGGACCCCTCCACGCATGAGAGTCGTTTCGACCGGCGCCCGCCCAGCTTGAGCCGCATGGCGGCGCCGCGCGAGCCGCGGGACACTGCACGTCTCGGAGGACGCATGGCCGATCTCGTGATTCGCGGCGGCAGCGTGATCGATGGCACCGGCGCGCCGGGCCGGCGGGCCGACGTCGCGATCGAAGGCGACCGCATCGCCGCGATCGGCTCCGGCCTCTCGGGCGCGCGCACGCTCGATGCGTCCGGCTGCGTCGTTGCGCCCGGCTTCATCGACATCCACACCCACTACGACGCGCAGGTGTTCTGGGATCCCGCGCTTACGCCCTCGTGCTTTCACGGCGTCACCACGGTGGTCGCAGGCAACTGCGGCTTCTCGATCGCGCCGACCCGGCCGGCGCATCGTGAGGTGATCGCGCGCACGCTCGAGAACGTGGAGGACATGAACCCCGCCTCGCTCGCGGCCGGCGTCCCCTGGGACTTCGAGACGCACCCGCAGTACCTCGCGTCGGTCGAGCGCCGCGGCACCGCGCTCAACTTCGGCGCGTACGTGGGGCACACCGCGGTCCGCCTCTACGTGATGGGCGACGCCGCCTACGAGCGCAAGGCCACGGACGACGAGGTGGCGCGCATGTGCGCCGTGGTGCGCGAGTCGATCGAGGCGGGCGCGGTGGGCCTCGCGACCAGCTTCGCGCCGACGCACCTCGGCATCGACGGCAAGCCGGTACCGAGCCGCTTCGCGGAGCTGTCGGAGTTCGAGGCGATGGCGCGCGTGCTCGGCGAAGTCGGCCGCGGCGTCGTCGCCGTGACGCCGGGGCAGGGCTTCTTCCGCGAGATCTACGACTTCCAGCGCCGCGTCGGCGTGCCCGTCACCTACACCGCACTGCTCGCGATCCCCGGCTTCTGGCAGATGGGCTCGAAGCTCAACGACGAGGAGACGGCCAAGGGCGCCGACGTCTGGCCGCAGGTCTCGTGCCGCAAGATCACCATGCAGCTGCGCATGAGCGAGCCCTTCCAGTTCAACCAGGCCGCCAGCTTCGCGGCGCTGATGGGGAAGCCGCGCGCGACGCGGCTCGCCGCCTACCGCGACCGCGCCTGGCGCGAGCGCGCGCTCGTCGAGCTGGGCAAGACGGCGCTGCCGCCGCGCTGGGAGTCGATCGAGATCGCCGAGACCGAGAAGCACGCGGCGCTCGTGGACCGGCGCGTGGCGGAGCTGGCGCAGCAGCGCGGCGTGACGCCCTTCGACGTGATGCTCGACCTCTCGCTCGAGGAGAACCTCGAGACGCGCTTCCGCTGCATCCAGTCGAACGACGACGAGGCGGGCATCGAGCATCTGCTGCGCTCGCAGCACGTCGTGCTCGGGCTCTCGGACGCCGGCGCGCACGTCGGCCAGCTCTGCGACGCGCCGCTGCCCACGGACCTGCTCGGCAACTGGGTGCGCGAGCGCGCGGTGCTCACGCTCGAAGAGGCGGTGCGCAAGCTGACCAGCGAGCCGGCGGGGCTGTTCCGCTTCACGGATCGCGGCGTCCTCCGGCCCGGCGCCTTTGCCGACGTCGCGGTGTTCGATCCGCAGACCGTCGCGCCGGGCCCACTGCGCCGCGTGCGCGACTTCCCGGCCGACGCGGATCGCCTCACCGCCGACCAGCCCGAGGGCATGCGGCACGTGCTCGTGAACGGTGTACCGATTCGCAGCAACGGTGAGGCGGAGCTCGACGCGCGCCCGGGGCGGCTGGTGGCGCAGGGGAAGCTGCGGTGAGGACGCAGTCGCTCGACACCGACCCCGCGGTGGAGGAGCGCCAGCTCGAGGCGTGGCGCCAAAAGACGCCGGCGCAGAAGCTGCACATCGTGAGCGAGCTGGTGCGCGCGAGCGAAGAGCTGGCGCTCGCGGGCATCCGGCAGCGGCATCCGCAGGCAACCGGCCGCGAGCTCGAGCTGCGCCTCGCCGCCCTGCGCCTGGATCGCGAAACGATGGTGCGCTGGCTCGGCTGGGATCCCGAGCGCGAAGGCTACTGAGCTGCCGAGCGAGTGGTTCGCTAGGCAGAGGTCGCTTTCGCGAGCGGCAGCGTGAACACGTCGCGCCGGTCGCTGCGCCCGCGGATCGCGACGACCTCGTTCCGGACAAAGTTCGCGCACACGTATCCCGCACGCTCGCGCGTCAGCGCCTGGAGCCGTGCGGCCAGATTCGTGGTGTTCCCCACGGGCCGCAGCGGCCGGCGCGACGTGTTCGCGCTCCGGAGCGCAGCCGACGCCAGCGGCGCGACGCGCTAGCTTCGCCCCGAATCGGAGGATCCTGCATGTCCCTGCTCGGTGAGAAGTGCGCTCGCTGCGGCAAGCGCCGCACGCGCAAGGAGTTCGCGGGGGTCCCCACCTGCGACGACTGCCATCACACGCTCGAGCTGAAGCTCGCGGCCGCGAAAGAGTCGCCGCGCGCCTGCCCGATCGACCAGACCGGGATGAAGAAGGAAGTGGTCTCGAACGTGATCGTCGATCGCTGTCCGCTCTGTAGCGGTGTCTGGCTCGACGGCGGCGAGCTGGAGCTGCTGCGCGGCGCGATCGAGGCCGGCGTGACCGAGGGCGTGCTCCGCGGGGTGCTGTTCCAGCCGCTCTAGATGACTTCGCTCGCCTCCGGCTCGCCGCGCGCTTCGGGCTCGGGGGCTTCGCTCGCCTCCGGCTCGCTGCGCGCTTCGCTTGCTTCCGCGTCGTCTGCCGGCGGCGTAACGTCCTTGACGAATCGGTCCAGATCTGGCCTTATCTAGCCATGAAGCGGGTCAAGATCGCCGAGCTCAAGAGCCAGCTCTCCAAGCATCTGCGGGCCGTCGAGGCGGGCGCCGAGATCGAGGTCACGGACCGGAATCGGCCCATCGCCCGGATCATCCCGGTGCGGGTCGGCGAAGCGCCCGTGGAGATCATCCCCGCTCGGATCCGCCTCGAGAAGATTCGCAAGCGGCGCGTGAAGCCGGCGCGTTGGCCCGTGGAAGCGGTGGAGCTGCTGCTCGAGGACCGGAGAAAGCGCTGAACCTCTACGTCGACAGCTCGGTCCTCCTCCGCATCGTTCTCGGTCAGGGGGATAGGCTCGGCGAGTGGCGGCGGGCCCGGCGCTCGCTGGCCAGCGAGCTGATCCGGCTCGAGTGTCTCCGGACGCTGGACCGAGCCAGGATCCGGTTCGGCCTGCCGGACGAGGAGATCGCGCGCCGCCGCTCCGCCTTGCTCGAAGCGCTCGACGCATTCGACTTGATCCGGGTCGATCGAAACATACTCGCGCGTGCGGCCGAGCCCTTCCCGACCGTGCTGGGTACGTTGGATGCTCTGCACCTATCGAGTGCTCTCGCGATTCGGCCGCAGGTACGAGACCTCGTGTTCGCCACTCACGATCGCGAGCTCGCCCTCGCGGCCAGCGCGATGGGCTTCGCGGTCGTCGGCTCTTCATTGACGAGCTGACGCCTTGCCTCGCTCCCACAGCCCGATCGCGCCGAACACGACCACCAGGATCGCCGGCAGCGTGGCCAGCGAGCGGAACGAAGTGGCGGCGGACTGGCGCAGCACCACCTCCAGCTCGGCGCCCGAGAGCGCGGCGAAGGCGGCCTCGCCGCCGGCCAGCTCGAGCTTCGTGCGGTCGAAGATCGCCCCCAGCTCGGGCAGCACGAACTGGATCGCGAGCGCGCCGGCCACGCCCATCAGGCCGATGAACAGCTCGCCGCCGCGCGGATAGCGCTCCGCCACGTTGGCGAGCATGGTGGGCCAGAGGAAGCAGACGCCGAGGCCCCAGACGGTCGCGGCGAGCAGGCCCGTGACCGGCGAGCTTGCCGCGCCGAGCGCGAGCAAGCCGAGCCCGGCCAGCGCCGAGCCGCCGAGCAACATGCCCACGTTCGAGATGCGGTGCGCGATCGGGCCGGCGAAGTGGCGCAGCACGAACATCATTCCGCTCACGTAGATCAGGAGCCAGATGCCGCGCATGCCGACGGTGCGCGAGAGCGTGAGGTCGATCCACTGGCCCGGCGCCAGCTCGGACGCGGCGGTCAGGAACATGCACGCCCACCACACCCCGAACATCGGGCGGCGCGGGATCTCCGCGAACATCTCGCGCCACGCCACGCCGAGGCTCGCGCGCTCGGTGCGCGGGAAGCGGGTGCCGCCGCAGAGCGCGACGGAGACGAGCGCCGGCACGATCACCAGCGCGAACTGGCCGCGCCAGCCGAGTCCGAGGTTGCCCGCCGAGACGCCGATCAGCCCGCCCACGATCAGGCCGGCCGGCCACCAGGCGTGGAGGATGTTGAGCCGATTCGTCTTGTCCTCGGGATAGAGCGCCGCAGTGAGCGGGTTGATCGAGCACTCCATGAAGCCCCAGCCGAGCCCCGAGAGCAGGAAGCCCGCGCGCAGCACGCCGTAGACCGCGCGGCCTTCCCCGAGCGAAGGCGCGACGACGACGATGGCCGTGCCTGTGGCGAAGCACAGGCCCGCGGCCGCGAGCATGCGCCCCATGCCGAAGCGGTCGAGGATCGCGCTGCCGACCCCGAGCGTGATCGCGAAGCCGAGGAAGGCGGTGCCGAGCAGCGTGCCCGCCAGTGCGCCGGAGTGCAGAGGATCGAGCGGCGCGAGAATCTCGGCTTCGATCGAAGCGATGATCCCGGCGCGCAGCGAGAAGGAGAGGCCCGCGGTGAAGAGCGCCAGCGTGCTGATCACGAAGATGCGGCGGGCAGGGAAGTCGGCGCGCGGGCTCATCGCGCGCGCAGCATACCGCGGCCCCTTGCGATCGGAGGGATCGCGCGAGACTCTGCAGTCCACCTTGCGTGGGGGAGTCATGAGATCGAGAGGTCTGCTGATCGGATCGGTGTGTGCGGGAGCGATCGCCTGGGCGGCGCTGCCCGCGTTCGCACAGGCGACGGAGCCGGGCTGCATGGGCAAGGTGCGCCTGCGCGGCCCGCTCTGGGATCTCCAGACCGGCGCGCTCGAGCCGGGCCTCGACGTCGTCTTCGACGAGGCCGCGCGCACGATCCGGGAGCGCTGCGCGCAGAAGTCGATCGTGATCGAGGCGCACGCCTTCGAGCTGCCGAGCCCCGAGCTGAACCAGAAGCTCTCCGAGCTGCGCGCCGCGACCGTGCGGTACGAGCTGGTGAAGCGCGGTGTCCCGTCTGCGCAGCTGCTTCCGATCGGCGTCGGCGATACACGCCCGCTCGTCCCGATGGACAAGCCGGAGGCCGCGCTCGAGAACCGCCGCGTCACGTTCCGCGTGCTCGACTAGCGCGCCCGTGACACCGTGACCGAAGACCGCAAGGAGCCGCTCGCGACCCTGCCGAACGCGCTCTCGGCGCTGCGGCTCGTGCTGGCGCCGCTGATGCTGTGGCTCGCCTGGAGCGGCCGGTCCACCGCCTTCCTGGTGACGCTCTCGATCTCGCTGCTCTCGGATCTCTGCGACGGCTGGCTCGCGCGGCGTTTCGATCAGGCCACGGAGCTCGGCACGCTGCTCGACAGCTACGGCGACCTCGCAACGTTCAGCACGGTGCCGCTGTGCGCCTGGTGGCTGTGGCCCGAGCTGATCCAGCGCGAGGCTTGGTATGCCGCCGCCGTCGTCGCGGCCTACGTGTTCCCGATCGCGCTCGGCTACCTCAAGTACGGCCGGCTCACCTCCTATCACACCTATGGCGCCAAGCTCTCGGCGGTGGTGATCGGTGCGAGCGCACTCGTGCTCTTCCTCGGCGGGCCGCCGCTGCCCTTCCGCATCGCCACCTGGATCCTCGTGCTCGCCGAGCTGGAGGAGATCGCGATCACGACCATCCTGCCCGAGTGGCGCTCGAACGTGCCCTCCCTCCTCCACGCCCGCCGCCTGCTGCGCTCCGACATCCAGCTGTGACGACCGCGTGTCAACGAGGGGGACGGTCCTTTTTCGATACTTCTCACAAGTATCGAAAAAGGACCGTCCCCTTAGTTAACGGCGCGCAGCTTCGTCGCGCAGTGAGCGCTTCAGAATCTTGCCCGCCGGATTCCGCGGCAGCTGCTCGCCGCGGAACGCGATGCGCGTCGGGATCTTGAAGGGCGCGAGGTGCTTCGCCAGGAAGACGCGCAGCGCCTCCGGCTCGATCACGCAGCCGGGCTTCGGCACGACCGCCGCCGCGACCTCCTCGCCGAGCCGCTCGTGCGGAACTCCGAACACCGCGGCCTCGTACACATCCGGGTGTTCGTAGAGCGCGGCCTCGACCTCGGCGCAGTACACGTTCTCGCCCGCGCGCAGCACCATGTCCTTGGCGCGGTCCTGGACGTAGACGAAGCCTTCATCGTCGATGCGGCCGATGTCGCCGGTGCGCAGCCAGCCGTCCACGATCGTCTCGGCCGTGGCCTCGGGCTTGTTCCAGTAGCCACGAATCAGCGTAGGCCCGCGGAACCACAGCTCGCCGACCTGATCGACGCCGAGCACGCGGCCCTGCTCGTCCGTCACGCGCAGCTCGACCGGCGGCACCACGCGCCCGCAGCTGGTGGGCTTCCGGAGGTAGTCGGGTCCGCTGTTGCCCGGGCCGTAGGCGTTGGTCTCGGTCATGCCGTAGCCGATGCCGGGCCGCGCGGCGGCGAAGCTCTTGTCCACACGCCGCACCAGCTCCGGCGGCGCGGGCGCGCCGCCGCCGCCCACCGAGGCGAGACTCGAGGTGTCGTACTTCGCGAAGTCGGGGCACTCGAGCAGGTCCCAGCTCTGGGTCGGCACGCCCACGAAGTTCGTGATGCGCTCGCGCTCGATCAGCTCGAGTGCGCGCGCGGGGTCCCACTTGTGCAGCATCACCAGCTTGTAGCCGGCGAGGAAGCACGAGAGCATCACGGCGACGCAGCCAGTCACGTGAAACAGCGGCACCACCAGCACGAAGCTGGTCGGG